>OIXA01005209.1_pt1 | contig 11786 bp, 11 predicted proteins | sample 1587721 | NCBI WGS metagenome assembly OIXA01 (sample SAMEA3888900, study PRJEB22519) | human gut metagenome | biome: human gut; feature: human-associated habitat; material: faeces | place: Denmark | collected 2013 | reverse complement strand
GCTCTTCAAGTCCGTGGCTGCCGACCTCCTTGCGGAAGCAGGGGGAATACGACGTGAGCGTGAGCGGAAGCTGGCCCTCGGGGAGCACCTGGTCGATAAACCGGCCGATCATCGTGTGCTCGGACGTGCCGATGAGGTAGAGGTCTTCACCCTCGATCTTGTACATCATTGCTTCCATCTCGGGGAAGGACATGACGCCCTTGACCACATCGCCGTGCATCATAAAGGGCGGAATGACGTAGGTAAAGCCCTTTTCGTCGATCATGAAATCGCGCGCGTAGGCAAGCACCGCCTCATGCAGCCGCGCGATATCGCCGAGCAGATAGTAAAAGCCCATGCCGGCGACTCTTCCCGCGGATTCCTTGTCGATGCCGTTAAAAGACGCCATGATATCCACATGGTGGGGAATTTCAAACGTAGGCACAACGGGATCTCCGAAGCGCTCGACCTCGACGTTGCAGCTGTCGTCGGGTCCAATCGGGACGGACGGGTCAATGATATTCGGAATCACATACATGATCTCGCGGATGCGCGCGTCCATCTGAGAAACCGACTGGTCGAGCTCTGCCCGGCGGTCGTCGTCTGCCTTGACGGCAGCGTTGTTGCGGTCGATCTGCGCCTGCAGCTCCGCCTTTTTCGCCTCGTCGTCACACTTTTTGAGCTGCCCGTAAAGAGGACCGTTCGCCTTCGAGAGCTTGTTGCGCGCTGCCTTGAGGCTCTCCACCTCGGCAATCGCGGCGCGGCGCTTGGCATCGAGGTCTACCACCTCGTCGACCAGCGGCAGCTTCGCGTCCTGGAACTTCTTGCGAATGTTTTCCTTAACGGCTTCGGGGTTTTCCCGCAAAAATCGGATGTCAATCATACTGTATCTCTCCTCTTACTGCTCCTGCAGCTTTTCAAATTCCGCCAGCGCGTTTTCAGACAGGCACTCCTGATAGCGCGCAACCGTTTCCATTGCCCGCGAGAAGGTCACGTTTCCTTCGTGCGTGTCGCAGTTCATCGCGGTCAGAAGCGCCTCATAGGCAAGGCGCGTGTGGTCGAGCTCCTGCTCCTTGTCGCGCAGCTCCTGCTTGGCATCGCTTTGCTCGTCCTGCGTCGCCTGCAGAAGCTGATCGTTGAGCGCGGTTTCCTCGTCGAGCTTTTTCTGCACGGCGTCCAGCTCGTCTTCCAGCTGCTGCTTTTCCTCCTGCAGGGCGCGGTTCTGCTCCTGCAGCTTGACGGCGTTATCGAGCGCGCTCGTCGACGCGGCGCTCAGCTCCGAGATCGTGCTTTTGGAGCTGTGCGTCTGCAGAATCAGCGACAGCAGCACCAGCAAAAACGCCACGGCAAACAAAATTGCCATGTACCGCAGCAGCGCCGCTTTTCTCGCGTCGCTCAAAGGCGCGGGCGGCTGGGGCTGCTCAGCGGGGGTGGTCTTCTTTTCTTCGTCCATTACGGCTGCTCCTTTCCGAGAGTCTTCGTCAGCGCCTCATAGAGCCGCTGCAAATCCTCCTGCCCGTAATATTCCAGTTCAATTTTGCCCTTGCGCTTGCCGGAGACGATTTTGACGCCGCGCCCGAGACGGCGCGAAAGCGATTTTTCACACTCGGCAAGATAGTCGACCTCGACCGGCTTCGGCTCGGGCGTCTTTACCGCTTTAGAGAGCTTCTTGCACATTGCCTCCGTCTGCCGGACGGAAAGCTGCAGATGAATCACCTTCTGCGCAACGGCAAGCTGCTGCGGCTTTTCCTTGAGCGATAAAATCGCGCGGGCATGTCCGGCAGTGAGCTTTCCCTCTTCCACCAGAGCCAGAAGCTCGTCCGGCAGGCTGAGTAGACGCATCGCGTTTGCCACCGCCGGGCGCGATTTGCTGACCCGGTCCGCGACCTGCTCCTGCGTGAGCCCGTATTCTCCGATCAGCTGCTGATAGCCCCGCGCCTCTTCGATGGGCGTCAGGTCTGCGCGCTGCAGGTTTTCGATGAGCGCCAGCTCCATCGCCTTTTTGTCGTCCGCTTCAATGACGACGACGGGCACCTCGCGTAAGCCCGCGAGCCTTGCTGCACGCCAGCGCCGTTCGCCGGCAATGATCTGATAGTACCCGGAATCCAGAAGCCGGACCGTCAGCGGCTGAATGACGCCGTGCTGGCGGATGGAGTCGGCAAGCGCCGACAGCTCCTCCTCGTCAAAATTCCTGCGCGGCTGCAGCCGGTTCGGCTCGATTTTCTGCAATGGCAGCAGCAGCGGGCTTTGCTGATTGACCGGCTGCATGGCGCTCTCGCCGAGCAGCGCGCCGAGTCCCTTGCCCAGTCCCTTGTTGGAAGCCATGGCTCAAGCTCCTTTCGTGAGAATTTCCTGCACCAGCGCATCATACGCTGCCGCGCCCCGGCTGAACCGGTCGTAAGCAAAAATCGGAAGTCCGTGGCTCGGCGCCTCGCTGAGCCGGACATTTCTCGGAATCACCGCGGCAAAGACCTTGCCGGGGAAATGGCGGCGGACCTCCTCGGCGACCTGCGCGGAGAAGTTCGTTCTGCCGTCGTACATGGTAAGAAGGACGCCGAAAATGCCGAGCGTGGGGTTGAGTCTGCGCTTGACCGCGCGCATCGTCGTCATCAGGTCCGACAAGCCCTCCAGCGCGTAGTATTCGCACTGGACGGGGATTAAAATCTCGTCTGCCGCGCACAGGGCGTTGAGCGTCAGAAGCTCCAGAGACGGCGGGCAGTCGATGAAGATATAATCATATTCGCCCCGCAGCGGCTCGAGGGCGTCGCGCAGGCAGTATTCCCGGCGCTCGAGTCCCACCAGCTCCACGCCCGCGCCCGAAAGCGCCGCGCCGGAGGCAAGAAGATCGCCGTATTTTGTATGAATGACCGCTTCGGCAGCGGATTTTCCGTCGATGACAATGTCGTAGGTCGAGATGCCGACCTCGTTTTTGTCCACGCCGAGCCCGGAGGTCGCGTTTGCCTGCGGGTCAAAATCGCACAGCAGCGTCCGCTTGCCCGCCTTGTGCAGTCCGGCTGCCAGATTGACTGCCGTCGTCGTCTTTCCGACGCCGCCTTTCTGGTTGACCAGCGCAATAATCCGTCCCATGCCCGCGCCTCCTTTTCGTGCCGATAGCCGCACTTTCACATAATAACGTAATTTATATTATAGTCTGCAAGCGCTTCAATTGCAACAGGAAAAAGTGCCTGCAAAACGGCAGCTCCTATCTTGAACCGGTGCGGTTTGTGTGGTAAAGTATGCGCAAAAAGGCGCGGCTTCGCCGGAACCGGTAGGGAGGAAACCATATGACACCGACGCTTCCGCCTGCATGGCAGGCACTGTTAAAAGACGAGCTTCAGAAGCCGTACTGGTGCTCCCTGGAGCAGCGGCTCGGCGCGGCGTATGAAAGCGGGGCGGTGTATCCGCCCGCGCAGCAGCTTTTTGCGGCGTTCGAGCGGACCCCGCCCGCGTGCGTGCGCGCCGTGATTCTCGGGCAGGACCCGTATCATGAGCCGGGGCAGGCAAACGGGCTGGCTTTTTCTGTGAGCCGGGGTGTAAAATTGCCGCCGTCGCTGCAGAATATCTATAGGGAACTGGAAGCTGATCTCGGCGTTCCGGCGGCAAAAAGCGGAGATTTGACAAGCTGGGCGCAGCAGGGCGTGTTTTTGCTCAACACCGTCCTCTCCGTGCGCGCGCATGCGGCAAACTCCCACAAGGATTTCGGCTGGCAGAGCTTCACCGACGCGGTGATTGCCGCATTGGCAGAGCTTCCGCAGCCGGTTGCATTCGTTCTCTGGGGCGCGCAGGCGCAGAAGAAGGCGGCGCTGGTGGAAAAAAGCCCGTATCCGCGGCTGGTGCTGCAGAGCCCGCACCCGAGCCCTTTGAGCGCGTACCGCGGTTTTTTCGGCAGCCGCCCGTTTTCGCAGATCAACGCATTTCTGGTTTCGTATGGTTTTTCGCCGGTTGATTGGAAAATTCCCGAAGATGCACAAAAACATAGCCCCGAAGGATAGAAATTTTTTCGCAGAAATTCTTCACAAATATCCGTTTTCCTGTTGAAATTTCCGATGTTCTGTCATAGAATATTAAAAGTTGGTTTTCGTGGAGGGAGCGTGGTTTTATGCTGCATGTGGTTCTGGTGGAGCCGGAGATTCCAGCGAACACCGGCAACATCGCAAGAACCTGCGCGGCGACCGGGAGCGTACTGCATCTGATTCGTCCGCTGGGCTTTGACATTTCCGACAAGGCGGTCAAGCGGGCAGGGCTGGATTACTGGCATCTGGTGGACGTGCGCGACTACGAAAATCTCGACGACTTTTTCTCGAAAAACGACGTGAAGACAATGCGTCTGTTTTCCACCAAAGCGCCGAAGCGCTACGACGAGGCGGACTATCCCGACGGCTGTTATCTGTTTTTCGGCAAGGAGACGAAGGGACTGCCGGAGGATTTCCTTGCCGCGCATTTCGATAGCTGCGTGAGAATCCCCATCCGCGCCGAAGCGCGGAGCCTGAATCTCGGAAACTCCGCGGCAATTGGTGTCTTTGAGGCGCTGCGGCAGCAGGGCTTCCCGCACCTGAAGGCGCAGGGAAAAATGATCGACTGGTAAGAAGCCGGGCATTCGCCCGTGTTTTGAAAGGCATGTAAGCATCATACAAGGAGGAATCTGGATGAACTACAACAAGAAATCCGTAGAAGACATCGACGTTGCCGGCAAGCGCGTTCTTTGCCGCTGCGACTTCAATGTCCCCACCAAGGACGGCAAGATCACAAGCGACAAGCGTATTGTTGCCGCCCTGCCGACAATTGAATATCTCATCAAGCACGGCGCGCGCGTGATTCTCTGCTCGCACATGGGCAAGCCCAAGAACGGACCAGACCCCGCGTTCTCCTTGCAGGTTGTGGCAAACCGCCTGTCGGAGCTGCTCGGTCAGCCCGTGAAGATGGCGTCCGACGTCGTCGGCGAGAGCGCGCAGTCGCTTGCCGCTTCCCTGAAAGACGGCGAGGTTATGCTGCTCGAGAACACCCGCTTTGAAAAGGGCGAAACCAAGAACGATCCGGCGCTTGCCAAGGAGCTTGCCTCCATGGCCGAGGTCTACGTCTCCGACGCCTTTGGCTCCGTCCACCGCGCGCACGCCTCCACCGCCGGCGTGGCGGCGTACCTCCCCGCCGTCTCCGGCCTGCTGGTCGCCAAGGAGCTGGAGGTCATGGGCAAGGCGCTCGACGATCCCAAGCGTCCGTTCGTCGCGGTGCTCGGCGGCGCAAAGGTCAGCGATAAGATCGCCGTTATCAACAATCTGCTCGAAAAGGCCGACACCGTCATCATCGGCGGCGGCATGGCCTACACCTTCGCCAAGGCGCAGGGCGGCGAGATCGGCAAATCCCTGCTCGAGGCGGACAAGTGCGCCTACGCGCTCGAGATGATCGAGAAGGCCAAGGCAAAGGGCGTCAAGCTCCTGCTGCCGGTGGATACCGTGGCGGCGAAGGAGTTCGCCGCCGACGCCGAGCCGGTCGTGGTGGACGCGATGCACATTCCCGCCGACATGATGGGCATGGACATCGGTCCCAAGACCATTGAGCTTTTCTGCGCGGCGACGCGCGGCGCGGGTACCATCGTCTGGAACGGCCCCATGGGCGTTTTCGAGTTCCCCGCCTTTGCCAACGGCACTAAGGCCATGGCCAAGGCGCTCGCCGAGAGCGGCGCCGTGACCATCATCGGCGGCGGCGACAGCGCGGCGGCCGCCGAGCAGCTCGGCTTCGCCGACAAGATCACGCACATCTCCACCGGCGGCGGCGCGTCGCTCGAGTTCCTGGAGGGCAAGGAGCTGCCGGGCGTCGCCTGCCTGCTGGATAAGTAATAACATCGTTCTGCCCGCGCAGCGACGCGACCGAGCGTCAGCGCAGGGAGCCGCGCGTCAGCGCGCGTTCCGATCAGGGGCATCCCCACGGGGGATGCTGCCGGGCGTCGCCTGCCTGTTGGATAAGTAAGATTTTCAGAAAACATTTTTATATATTTAGGAGAGCATTTACCATGAATCGCAGATATCGCAAAACCATCATTGCCGGAAACTGGAAAATGAACAAGACCGCCACCGAGGCCAAAAAGTTTGCGGACGATTTCAAGGCTCTGCTGCCCAAGACCAAGTGGTGCGACGTGGTCGTGTGCGTGCCGAGCGTGGACATTTCCGCCGCCGTGCGCGCCTTTAAGGACAGCCGCGTGGCCGTCGGCGCACAGAATCTTTTCTATGAGGATCACGGTGCTTACACCGGCGAAGTCAGCGCCGCCATGCTGTGCGACCTCGGCGTGAAGTACGTCATCGTCGGCCACAGCGAGCGCCGCGCCATGTTCGGCGAGACCGATGCCATCGTCAACAAGAAGGTCCACGCCGCGCTGAATGCCGGCCTCAACCCCATTATCTGCGTGGGCGAGAGCCTTGACCAGCGCGAGATGGGCGTGACGATGGAGCTTATCGCCCTGCAGGTCAAGTCCGCGCTCGCGGGCGTGGCCGCGGAGAATATCCGCCGCTGCGTCATCGCCTACGAGCCCATCTGGGCCATCGGCACCGGCAAGACCGCCACCGGCGAGCAGGCCGCCGAGGTCTGCGGCTTCATCCGCGCCACCATCCGCGCCATGTACGGCGCGCGCATCGCCCGCTCCGTCACCATTCAGTACGGCGGCTCGATGAATCCCGCCAACGCTGCCGAGCTGCTCGGCCACGAGGACATTGACGGCGGTCTGATCGGCGGCGCGTCCCTCGACGCCGGCAAGTTCATGGACATCGTCAACGCAGCCAATCAGGGCTGAGCGAAAGGAGTCCTTGCGATGAATAAAACCCCCACCACCCTTATCATTATGGACGGCTTCGGTCTGAGCGATGAGGTCAAGGGCAACGCCGTGCGCGGCGCAAACACGCCCGTGCTCGACCATCTGAACGGCGAGTACGCGCATACGCAGCTCTCCGCCTCCGGTCTGGACGTGGGTCTGCCCGCCGGTCAGATGGGCAACAGCGAGGTCGGCCACACCAACATCGGCGGCGGCCGCGTGGTCTTCCAGGACCTGCCGCGCATCTCCCGCGCCATTGAGGACGGCACCTTCTTTGAAAATCCCGCCTACAACGCCGCGATGGACGCCTGTCTGGAAAAGGGCACGGCGCTGCACCTCTACGGACTGCTCTCCAACGGCGGCGTACACTCCACCGTGGAGCACGTCTGGGCGCTTTTGAAGATGGCCGGCATCAAGGGCCTCAAGCGCGTGTACCTGCACTGCTTCCTCGACGGGCGCGACGTCTCCCCCACCTCCGGCGCGGACTTCGTCGCCGAGGCGCAGAAAAAGTGCGCCGAGCTCGGCGTCGGCAAGATCGCGACCGTCATGGGCCGCTACTACGCCATGGACCGCGACAAGCGCTGGGACCGTCTTGAGCGCGCCTACGACGCGATGGTCTACGGCGAGGGCATCCAGAATCCCGATCCCGTCGCCGCCATCCGGGAATCCTATCAGAATGGCGTGACCGATGAATTTGTGGAGCCCGTCGTCTGCGACAAGGAGGGCACCATCTCCGACAACGACGCCATCATCTTCTTCAACTACCGCCCCGACCGCGCCCGCGAGATCACCCGCGCGTTCGTCGATCCCGCGTTCGACGGCTTCCAGCGCGAGTATTTCCCCGTCACCTACGTCTGCAACACCGAGTACGACGCCACGATGCCGAACGTGCTCGTCGCGTTCCCGCGCATCATGATCCATAACGGCCTCGGCGAATACCTCAGCAAGCTCGGCCTGACGCAGCTGCGCATCGCGGAGACCGAGAAGTACGCCCATGTCACGTTCTTCTTCAACGGCGGCGTTGAAGCGCCCTACCCCGGCGAGGACCGCGTGCTCGTCGCCTCTCCCAAGGTCGCGACCTACGACCTCCAGCCCGAGATGAGCGCCTACGAGGTCACGGAAAAGTGCGTCGAGCGCATTGAGTCCGGCGCGTATGACGTCATCATCCTCAACTTTGCCAACTGCGACATGGTCGGTCACACCGGCAACTACGACGCCGCCGTCAAGGCCGTCGAGACCGTGGATGAGTGCGTCGGCAGGGTCGTGGACGCGACGCTCAAGATGGGCGGCATCGCCATGATCACCGCCGACCACGGCAACGCCGAGCAGATGCTGCAAAGCGACGGCGTGAGTCCCATGACCGCGCACACCACGAATCCCGTGCCCTTTATCCTCTGCGGCGCGGGCAACGAGCTGCGTGAGGGCCGCCTTGCCGACATCGCCCCCACCATTCTCGACGTGATGGGGCTCGAAAAGCCCGAGGAGATGGACGGTCAGAGCCTTATCCTCCGCTGAGCGCATAAGTCTTCTCAAAATCAGCCATACTTCGGTATGGCTGATTTTTTATTTTTCAGGAGGTCATGCGATGAACCGCTCCATCGTACACATTCACGCCCGCGAGATCCTGGATTCCCGCGGCAACCCCACGCTGGAAACGCAGGTAAGGCTGGAGGACGGCTCGCTCGGCGTCGCCGCCGTGCCGTCCGGTGCCTCGACCGGCGCGCACGAGGCCGTCGAGCTGCGCGACGGCGACCGTGCGCGCTACGGCGGCAAGGGCGTCCTGCACGCGCAGGCGCACGTCAACAACGAGATATTCGAGCTGCTGCGGGGCTTCGACGCGCGGCAGCAGGGCCCGCTCGATCAGGCCATGCGCGAGCTGGACGGCACGGAAAACAAATCGAGGCTCGGCGCAAACGCCATCCTCTCCGTCTCGCTCGCGGCGGCCCGCGCCGCGGCGGCGAGCGAGGGACAGCCTCTCTGGCGGTATCTCGGCGGTCAGAGCGCCTGCACGCTCCCTGTGCCGCTGATGAACGTGCTCAACGGCGGCGCACACGCGGGCAACCCGCTCGACATTCAGGAATTCATGCTCGTCCCCGTCGGCGCGGACACCTTCCGCGACGCGCTGCGCATGGGCGCGGAAATTTATCACGCGCTCGGCTCGCTTGTCGGTCATTGCGGCGTGGGCGACGAGGGCGGCTACGCCCCCTCGCTTGCAAGCCACGAGGAGGCGCTCGACCTGCTCTGCCGCGCCATTGGGGCGGCGGGCTATCGCCCCGGCGCGGACGTATACCTCGCGCTCGACGCCGCCGTTTCCGCGTGGTACGACGCAGGCTCCGACCGCTACCGGCTGCCAAAAAGCGGCAAAACACTTACGCGCGAGGAGCTGCCGGCCTATTGGCAGGAGCTTGCGCGGCGCTATCCGCTCCTCTCGCTCGAGGACGGTATGGGCGAGGACGACGAAGCGGGCTGGCAGGCGCTGAGCGGTTCCCTTGGTGAAAGGATGCAGCTCGTCGGCGACGATCTCTTTGTCACGAATCCCGCACGCATCGCCCGCGGGGTGGAGCAGAGGCTTGCCAACGCCGTACTCATCAAGCCAAATCAGATCGGCACGCTCACGGAGACCATCGAGGCCGTCCGCGCGGCGCAGGCCGCAGGCTGGTCCGCGATCCTATCCCACCGCTCCGGCGAAACGGAGGACAGCACCATCGCCGACCTCGCGGTCGCGCTCGGCTGCGCGCAGATCAAGGCCGGCGCTCCCTGCCGCGGCGAGCGCACGGCAAAGTACAACCGTCTGCTCGCCATTGAACAGGAACTCGGAGGAAACGCCCGCTACGCGGGCCGCGCGGCCTTTACGGTATTGCCTTAAAATTTCCCGAGAAATATGGTTTAGAAAAGGCTCCGACGGCGCACAATACCGTCAGAGCCTCTTCTATTTCGCAGCGCCCGCCACGCGGGCAGAAAGGACACGCTTATGAATGAACCGAAACGCCGCGCCGCGCGGCATTCCCTGACCGGGACGGGCTTATACATAGCCCTGTTCCTCGGATTGACGGCACTCGCCGTCGCGGGCTATTGGATGCTGCTCCCCTCTTCCACTGACAAAACACCGACCAATGTGACCGAGCCGCCGGTCACGACTCCCATCACCGCAGAGCCGGTCACCCCGGACGTTCCCGAGGTCAAGCCGGAGGAGCCGGCCGAGCCGGTGCAGTCCGTTGTGGAGGTCACGGTCTCGGAAAAGGAGCCGGAGGTCACCGAGCCGGTCACGCCCGTCGCGCCGCGGCTCATTGTCTCTCCCCTGAGCGGTGAGACCGTCGCCGCCTTCAGCATGGACGAGCTCGCTTACAGCGAAACGCTCGCCGACTGGCGCACGCACGACGGCATCGACATCAAGGCGGACGCCGGCACGCAGGTGCTCGCCGCCAGCTCCGGCACGGTGCTCTCCGTCGCGGACGACGATCTGATGGGCACCACCGTCGTCATCGCGCACGACGGCGGCTACGAGACCACCTACTCCAACCTTCAGAGCGTCCCGACCGTCGCGCCGGAGCAGTACGTCTCCGCCGGACAGGTCATCGGCGCGGTCGGCACGACCTCGCTCGCTGAGGCTTCCATGTCGCCGCACCTGCACTTCTCCGTCACAAAGGACGGCGAGATCATCGACCCGCAGGAATTTCTCAAATCCTGACAAAAGAGCCGATCCAACGGATCGGCTCTTTTCTTATATTCGCTTATCGGTACGCCGTCAGCTGATCGCTTCACTCAGTCCGCATCGGGCTTCGTAGCCTCCTCAAAGATCGCAACAGCCTCCGCGTTCGGGGCCTCGGTGAATCTCGCCACGAGATAGGCCGCGAGGAAGCTGACGATAAAGCCGGGAACGATCTCATACACACCCGTCGAGGCGGTGAGACCGCTCAGCAGCCAGCCGAGATCCACCACGAAGCCGGACACCACGCCCGCGACCGCGCCCTTGTAGTTGAAGCGCTTCCAGAAGAGGGAGAGCAGAATGGTGGGGCCGAAGGAGGAGCCGAAGGCGCCCCAGGCGTTCTCCACCATGTCCATGATGGCCTGCGCGCCGCTGCCCTTGGAGTTGGCGATGGCAAAGGCGATCAGGGAGAGGACGAGCACCAGCACACGGCCGACGAGCAGCGTTTCCTTCTCGCTCGCACCCTTGCGGAAGAAGGGCTTATAGAGGTCCGCCGTGAAGGAGCTAGAGGCGACGAGCAGCTGAGAATCCGCCGTGGAGATGGACGCGGCGATGATGGCTGCGAGCAGCAGACCGCAGATGCCCGCCGGGAAGAACTTGCGGGACATGGCGATGAAAACGAGCTTCTGGTTGCCGTGGGTGAGCAGCTCCTCGCCCATGATCATGCGCCCGAAATAGGCGATCATAACGGCGGAGAAGAGGGAAATGACGACCCAGATGATGGCCACGATAGAGGACTTCTTGATCATCGAGGGCTTCTCGATGGACATGAAGCGCACAAGGATGTGCGGCATACCGAAGTAACCGAGACCCCAGCCGAGGCCGCTGACAATGTCCTGCCAGCTCGCGTTGAAGATGCCGCCGCCGAAGGCGCACTGCGTCACCGCGCCGGTCGCAGCGTCGGTATACTCATAGACCGTCTCCACATGAAGGTATACTTTTCCGTCAATGAGTCTGGCCATATCTCCTACCATCTCATTATTAATCACCACTGCCATGTCCTGGTCACCGGACAGTCCGAAATACTCCTTCAGATCTGCCATTTCCTTGGACGGCGAATATTTTTCATACAAAAGTTTTCCTGCAAAAAATCCTCCTATCAGGAAAAACAGCAGCAACGCCGCCAATATCGGAACAGCCTTTGGATTCAGTTTTTTTCTTCTTCTGGGTCTCCGACGAGGTGCATTTCCCCGTTCTCTTAGGTCTTCTCTCTGCATGAATCTCCTCCTGCCAGGTTTCTCTTACATGTATTACAATACCATAGATAACACGTTGGAAAGCGGTGTTTTCTTTTTCACCGCT
>OIXA01005202.1_pt1 | contig 11794 bp, 10 predicted proteins | sample 1587721 | NCBI WGS metagenome assembly OIXA01 (sample SAMEA3888900, study PRJEB22519) | human gut metagenome | biome: human gut; feature: human-associated habitat; material: faeces | place: Denmark | collected 2013 | reverse complement strand
GCGACCGCGGAATGTCTTCGACGGATAGAGCGCACCTACCATGATGTTATAGTTGTTGTCAGCGGGAGCTGTCACGCCCTGCGTTGATGCAGAACCCGTGCAATACTGCACCTGAACTACGTCGCGGTCAACCGGTGCTGCCCAATCAGCCTTCACAGCCGAAGCGCTTACCGGCGCTACTGCCACGCCCTTCACAGCCTGAAGCTGGCTGTCGTCAGGAACAACCGCAAGCTGAGCTACGGCCGGCTCCGACTCCGATCCGTTGGCATACACGGCTCTCACGCCAAGTGTATGGTCGCCCTTGTCGAGAGAAGGTGCGGTGAAGTTCTTTGTAGCAGACGAACCTACCTTATTGCCGTCTACATATATATTATAGCCCGTCACGTTGTCCTTTGCAAGGTCGACACCTTCCGGCGCCACGATAGCGTCGATAGCCCACGAAGCGGCGTAGAGATAGTTGCTCTCCTCCATAAGGTTGCCCATCGAGTAGAAGTCGGGCTCGGTTGTAAGGCGGAGCAGGTCGGAAGAGCCCTTCACGGCACAACCGAAGTCGAGCGCTGTGATGCGCTGCGAAGCCTCTGTAACCTTCACCTCAACCGACACGAGCAGTTCGCCTGAAAGCAGATTCTGCGGAGTGTCGAGCTTAACGACGTTGCGCTCGCCGTAGTTCTGCCTCTGCGTAACTGGCTGTGTGTAGAACTTCTGCAACTTACCGTCTGTGCTGCGTGTGTAGAGGTTGATAGTCCAGCCGCCCTGAGCCTCCATCGGGTAAAAACCTACGGATGTGAGCTTCTGTCCCTTGTATGCGCTGAGCGTAACTGCGTCGAAAGCGATGGCTGTCTCGTAGCTCTCGCCGTCGAACGACAGACCGAATGTCTCGAGGTTGGCGTTGTCGGGGTTGAAGTTACCGCTGATGTCGAAGAAGTCGAGGTCGTCGTTGTCGACAGCCGGAAGAATAGCGCTCTTCTTGCCGGTTTCCATATCGTAGAGTGCCCATGCTCCGCGCACCTTACCAGCTCCGCCTGCCTATTCTTCGGTCTGCCAGCCGCCGAAATAAAGCAGCTTCTTGCCGTCGGGCGAGAACTTCTTGCCTACACAGAACGGCGACTGCTGGTCAGAGAGTGTGGTGAAATTGCCGTCGGGTCCCCATAAACATGCCTGGCGGTTCTTGTTCATAACCCAACCCGTAGTATACTCTCCGTCGGGCGATATTGCATAAGGTATCGCGATACCATTGTTCTCCTTCAGTTGGCGATAAATCTTGCCGTCCTTCCATACGTATCCCAAATACTTTCCGCCTACATACACGTTGCCCGTGATGTAGTGTCCGTCGGGCGAGATGCCAGAAGCGCCACTACTGCTCACAGCGTCAGAAGGCATTTCGAGACGGTTCCAGCGGTTGATCTGCCAATAGCCAGCGAGCTGCGTAGAAGCACCGTTCTTCTTGTAGCCGTTGTCGGTGTACAAGCACACTATCTACAACTGCTGCGAGGCGCGTCTGGGCGAGTCGTACAAGCAGACGGGCTTCGTCAAGCCTACCGACGTGAACAGCGCCGAGGCTGAGCAGAGCGTTAGCATCTTCGTAAGCAACGGAAAGGTGCACGTTGGCGGAGCATACGACCGCTTGCAGGTGTACAACCTCGCTGGTGCGCAGGTGGAGAACGCCGATCTTGCCAAGGGCGTGTACATCGTGAAGGTGACTGCCGACGGCAAGCAGACCACAAAGAAGGTGCTCGTGAAGTAATAAGGGCATCCGAAAACAGATACATATAATATAATAAGGTATATCATGCGCAAGTCATACATATATATAATAGGTGCAACGATGTTGCTCGCACCAGCCTAAGCGTTGGCGCAGGCATCGCTTTCGCCTCGCACGGCTATCGCCGTCGCTTCCCCCACCCTGCTTAAGTCGCCAGCTGCGCAAGCGGCTGCAGTGGGCGTCGCAAGCAGTCAGCTTTCAGCTTACGTAACAATCGACCCTGCGCTCACATCGTGGCAGCAGTTGGGTGTGACACCTATCGCCGAGAACGCCAATACGGCTACCGTGCGCCTCACGCTCGACGCCTTGCAGCGTCTGGCTAAGCAGCAGGGTGTAGAGTACATCCAGATTACTTCGGGCGCAACGCAGATGCTCAACCTTGCGCGCCAGGAGGCTGCCACCGACCAGATACACAAAGGCATCGACCTGCCGCAGGCTTACACTGGCAAGGGCGTGTTTGTGGGCGTGGTCGACGCCGGATTCGACTATATGCACGCCGTTTTCCGCCGCCCTGCCGACGGAACGGTGCGCATCGCAGACGGAAACATCTTATTGGGCTTCGCTCGCGACACGCAGGCTACGCTCTGCATCACAAGCATGACGGGCAGCACGCTGTTCAGCAAGCAGCTCGGCAAACGCTCGGCAGGCGAAACGCTGTCTGTTGCCGTGCCGCAACTGCCAAAGGGCGTGTATCTGCTCAGCGTAAAGACGCCGACAGCTACAAAGACCTTCAAGTTTGTTTGGCAATAATCTAACGCTTTTTCATCGTCACCCGAACGCCGTCCGATCAGATTCCGTTCGCCGTCCGATCAGATTCCGTTCGCCGTCCAATCAGATTCCGTCCGCCGTCCGATCAGATTCCGTCCGCCGTCCGATCGGATTCCGTGAGGGTGTGAGTCAAAACTAAAATATTTGGCAAATTGAATAGCGAACGGTTCTAATCGTAGGAGGCTACGGCTGTGGGCAAGGCTATCAGTTCGCGACGTGCCATGATCGTGAGAATTGCGGTGCTGGGACTGTTGGCGATTCTCTCGGCGGCGATTGCCGGTTTCATCGACCTGCTCAGCGAGTATGTAGACCGTCCGAAGGCTTTGGGCTACCTGCAGAGCATATCGGGCTCGGCTAATCATCTGCTGCAACTGGTGTCGGCGCTGCTCGACTATCATAAGCTGGAGAGCGGAAAGGCGGAGCGACACGGGCTGCGGCATGACACCCGAAGAACTGCAGAGCGTGTTCAACGCCTTCACACGTCTGCCCGGCGCTCAAGGCAAGGAGGGCGTGGGCCTCGGACTCACTATCACTCGCGATATTGTGACGCTGCTCGGCGGCAGAATAAAGGTTGCGTCGACAAAGGGCAAGGGCACGACGTTCAGAGTGTGTCTGCCTGTGAAAGTGGTAGCTAATCAGGGGATACACTCAGGGGGTGCACTTGTCTCAAGTGCACCAATACAACAACCTGGAGGTGCACCAACAAAGCAACAATACTCACAAAGCGAAGAAAAGAACATCTTGGTTGGTGCACTTGAGACAAGTGCATCCCCTGAGGAAACAACAACACCCTCTGGGGAAACAACTACACCCCCTGAGGAAACAACAGCACCCCCTAACGAACAAGAACGCGAAAGATTGACAAAACAACTGATAGAGAAACTTAAGGAAATACTATGCGACATATACTGATTGTAGAAGACAACATCGCTTTCGGCACAATGCCACAAACATGGCTGCGCCGAAAGGGATTTGAGGTGGACAAGGCGACATCGGTGGGTGCTGCCGTGAAGCTGCTCGTGGACATGAAGAGCGTAGACCTCGTGCTCTCCGACCTCCGACTGCCCGATCACGACGGCCTCCGACTGCTGGCTTGGATGCACGAGCACAGCATCAATGCGCCGTTCATCGTGATGACTAACTATGCGGAGGTGCAGAACGCGGTGCTCGCCATGAAGTCGGGCGCTGCCGACTATATAGCAAAGCCTGTGCAGCCCGACATTCTGCTGCAGAAGATTAACGATGCGATGGAGCAGAATGCGCAACAAAGCAATGCAACAATTCAAAACTCTACAACTCAAAATGCGCCAACGGCGCACAATTCAAAACTCAAAACTCAAAACTCAAAACTCACTACTCCCCGCTACATCGAGGGCAAGAGCGAAGCCTCTCGACAGCTATACAGCTACGTAGAGCTGGTGGCTCCGACGCCAATGTCCGTTCTCATACTCGGAGCGTCGGGCACCGGCAAGGAGTACGTAGCTCACCGCATTCACGACCTCAGTCAGCGCCGCAACCGTCCGTTCTTCGCACTCGACTGCGGAGCGATTCCGCGTGACGTTGCAGCATCCGAGTTCTTCGGTCATAAGAAGGGAGCGTTCACGGGCGCCGACGTCGACAAGCGCGGCGCGTTCGAGATAGCCAACGGCGGCACGCTGTTCCTCGACGAGGTGGGCAACCTGAGCTACGAAGTGCAGGTGCAACTGCTGCGTGCGCTGCAGGAGCGTCGCATCCGACCAGTAGGCGGAACGAAGGAGATAGACATCGACATCCGACTTGTCTGCGCTACGAACGAAAACCTTGAGGAGGCTGTCAGCGAGGGCCGTTTCCGCGAGGATCTCTACCATCGCATCAACGAGTTCACCATCTACATGCCCAAGCTCTCGGAGCGTGGCAGCGACCTTTTCCTCTTCGCCGACCTCTTCAGCCGTCACGCCAACGAGGAGCTGAACCGCAACGTTGAGGGCTTCGACTCTGGCGCTGCGGAGATGCTCGCCTCACACTCATGGCCTGGCAACCTCCGCGAACTGAACAACGTGGTGAAGCGTGCGGTGCTGCTCACGCGCGGCTCGCAGATCACCACCGCCGAACTGACGCTGGCGATGGGACAGATACGCACCGACAACGTCCTGCAACTGCACGACGAGGACACGGATCGCCAACGCATCATCACCGCTCTGCAACAGACCAACGGCAACAAAGCCAAAGCCGCACGTCTGCTCGGCGTAGACCGCAAAACAATATACAACAAGATTGAGAAACTGGGGATATAAATAGGGTGCTTTTGGAAGCACCCTATTTTTCTACATAGAAAAACATACAATCATTTCTTTAGATTTTTCAGGTCGTGCGGAGTGTATCAACGCTTCGCACTTTAAGTGTTTGTCATTAAAACAGAGCAAACATATAGTAACGTTATACGTATAAGCAAATCGTATACGTTGAAAGTTTGTCATACCTTTGCTGGCGAAATAGATAATCAAGCAAAATTTTAACGCATAAAAGCAGATTTTATGAAGACGCACAGACCACATAGAAAGAAACAAAAAACGGACATCTTTAGCGAGTTTAATCTCGACAAATACGAGCCGGTGTATGTAGAACCAAAGGAGTACACTATCATCACCGCACTCGACAGAGTGTTAGACCAAGCAAGACTCAGCAAACTGTCCGACGATTTCTGGACTATCGTCGAACGCCCTATGGCGTATCTTAGAGAACATCTTGAACTCACAAACATCCAAATCGTATTGCTCGCTATAATGGTAGAAGAGGGCGAGCCCGTTTCCTGGGGAGGCTTCGGAGAGTTTCTCGGTACAAGCCGCCTCAACACGATGTGCTACAGCGAAGATATAGAAGAACTCGTAACAAAACGCTGGCTGATAAAAGGTGCAGCCTATGAACGGGACTCTTACTGGGAAGGTTTCAAACTGGAGCATGTCGTAGTAACGGCTCTACGCCACAACAAGCCTTTCGTGCCGGAAAAGCTGGAAGTTAGCAACGAGCAGGAGTTTATGGACAAACTCGAAAGACACATGAGCAACAAAGGCAGGCAAGACTTCAACCGTGAGAACGACGAGACCTGGATGATGCAGCTCGTTGAGGCGAATCAGCATCTTGCATTATGCCAAGAACTGCAGCGGTACAAGGACATTCATGAAAAGACACTGTTTCTCCAGATTGCCTTGGACTATGCGCAGTATGCCGACTCCGAAAACGAAGGACTTACCTTGCTAACCATCGACGAAATCTATCCTGACGATTGGGAGTGCAACTGTATGCGACGCGCGCTCAAGAACGGAACGCATACGCTGATGAAAGCTGGTCTGATAGAGCAGAAGTGCGAGGACGGCATAGCCAACACAGAGCTATACGTTCTTACGCATAAAGCCAAGTCGGAGCTTCTGTCTGAATACATACCCAGCAGATCTCAGTGTCTGTCTACTCTGCGTAACAACAAGTCGTTGAAGGCTTTCACGGAGATAAAGGAGAAGTCGCTTTTCTACAACTCTACGGAAGGAGACCAGATTGCGAATCTCACTGGAAAGTTGTGCAAGAACTCGGACGTGATGCCCATTCTCTTCTTCAACGAGGCTGACGCCATCTTCAACAAGCGCACAAACATCGGCGGATTAAACCCTACCGTTGAGAAGATGGAGAACTCTACGCAGAACATCATCCTGCAAGAAATGGATAATCTGGACGGCATACTTATAGCCACAACCAACCTGACATGCAACCTCGACAGCGCTTTCGATAGGCGATTCCTTTTCAAGGTGCAGTTCAAGAATCCAGAAACTGATGTCAAGGCGAAGATATGGCGGACCATGCTCAAGCGTATAAGCGAGAGCGACGCTCTGACACTGGCAAAGCGCTACGACTTCTCAGGAGGACAGATAGAAAACATAGCCCGAAAGGAGTCTATCGACTACGTGCTGTACGGCAAAGAGTCCACTCTCAAAGATCTCAACAGATACTGCAAGGCGGAATTGCTGGACAAGGGAGATGCAAGGACAACGATAGGGTTCAAGCTATAATCCTGTTCGATATGAAACCGGCAATGGAAATACGATTGCTGCTCGCACGAATCTTATAGCGCGTATCTTTCGTCCTTGGCGATTCGGTAACAAGACAGACGTAATAGTATGCATTGCGATGCTTGCGCGGAAGACAGTTCCAGATATCATTGTTCATCTTCGACTTCGCATCGTTGATTCTTGCAGCATCCCCATGCAGATTCACCATAGACACCCATTCAGTGAAAGTAGTTTCCAAAGACAGACCTCTAAAGACACGCTTTAAGAAGTCTGACTTTAAAGCTACATCTGTTGTGAAGTCGCTGCGTTTCAAGCGTTTTCCTTCCAAAGCAGCCACGAGAACAGCCGTGTAAAGCATCTTCTGGTCTATCTTGGTGATCGGCACGTTGACGATGTCGCCATCAATCATCAGTTCCAACCCGATTGACATCTTAAGCTTGCCGCTCTTGTAGCAACTACCTGTCGGCACATTCTTGAGATTGATAGAGATATTAGGGCGCCGGTCTGGAAGCTCACGCTCGCAACGCTCTCTCTCGATTTTGTCTGACAGCGGACCTGCAAACGCTTCTTCTGCAATAGATCGCGATCGAGCCAAGTCGGTGGTTTCTGAAACTCTCTGCATACGAACATCAGGAAAATCGTTCTTAGAGATAATACCTCCCTCAAGTGCTCTTTCGAAAACAGATTTTACAATGTTGCAGTTACGATACATCTGCAGTGCCGATATGGCTGTGCCCGTATTTCTATACTCCAATATATCCAACTGAAAGATATTCTTACGACAGATTTCATCCACAATCAAATTCAACTCATTATGAATAGAATCAGAATCGAGAGACATATCGACAAAATCAAGTCCATAGCAGTAAATCTTGTGTATGGAATTGACAAGACGTACAAGCAAGTTGCAGGCTCTTGCCGCGCCACGCGTCATCTCCTTTGGCAACTGCTCGTAAGGCGTGCTATCTTTCTCCACAATCTCAAAGCGGAAAATGCCACGCGTAACGCGTCTGTAGTTATTCAGTCTCTTAAGCTTATCGCCATACATAGCCATTTCTTCTGCCGTCAGCATCAGATATATAGCCATGTGGTTGAGATTAAGAATACGTCTCTCGTCGTCAATTATAATCATATCGGTAATATTAATTGTGATTACAAGTTAGCAGGAACAATTTATACAGACTATAAATTTACAGACTCTTTTCCAAGTCTGTGGAGAATTACAAGTAAATAATGTTAAATGAGCGACAATATTTAGAACACAAAGGGCTGCGATTAACAAACATTAAGCAAAAACATTCGTCTTTCTCAGAAAGTCGTATTAACTTTGCTGCTGAAATGTAAAGAGTAGCCTTTAGTAAAAGGTGAAGCCAACCGAGCAGAACAGCCACGGTGGAGCATCGACATGAAAAGTATTAACTTTTAAACAAAATCATTTATGAAAACAAGAAATCACATTCAGTTAAGTAGCATTCGTCTCTGTTCGTCATCAATATGATGAACCAGATTGGTGTATTGGCTTTATCGGTCGATATGCCTCTTTTGTCGTGTCCGTACATAACCAAACAATCCTTTTTATTACATGCATTACGAGTCTGACTTTAATGTCGGCACCAACCGGTTCAGAATAGCGGTGGGTCTATCAATGCGATTAGTTCAATTCTAATAAAATTCTGATTATGAACACATTATCATCCACATCATGCGGTTCAGACCGCTCAACAGTAAACAACCTTATCAACTCTCTCGGACGTGTGGAGCATTACGACGCCACGCAGATTCGCTGCTGCTCATTCGCCAAAGCGAGCGACATCGCAGACGGTGTGGACGTCCGTCTCACCAACATGGCAGGTGGCTATCCTTTCGAATTCGGAGGGGCTACATGGCGTGACAGCGAAACGCTGTATCTCTGCGGCGAGTTCTCCGATTCGTCGGAGAAGCACCTGGCTATCCAGGAGGAGATGCACCGACAGACAAGCGGCTATGCCGCCAAGCGATTCATCAAGACAAAGTACAAGAGCCACATGCGTCAGGACTTCGCCGACTTCCGCATTCAGTGGATGCTCTACGTGGTTTGGCAGAAGTGCAAGAGCAATACTGAGTTCGCCAACAAGCTCACGCTGATTCCGCAGAACGCTGTCATCATAGAGAACACCACCAAGGAACGCTGCGACACAAAGGAGGTTTGGGGCTGCAGCAACAAAGCGCTGACCGACCGCAGAGACGAGTTGGAGAAGGAGGTTGTCGCACGGGCTAAGGCTGAGAACCCGAATATAAAGAAGGCGGCGCTGGAGCGTCTGGTTATCAAGGAGACTTGCAAGGTGAACGACATCGGCGTGTTCGTCGGTGAGAACAACCTCGGCAAGATTCTGATGATCTGCCGCGAGTGCCTCGTGCAGGGCACCGAACCTCCTATCGACTACGCCTTACTCGACTCGAAGAACATTCACCTCTTAGGCAAGCGTCTGACGTTTGCCTAAAGACTCCCTATTCACTTGATTATTAGAGCCTAACAAAATAGAAACGACATGTTGGAAATTATAGATAACATCGGCTACATGAAGCTGATGGACGGAACGTCTTTGCTTGCTCACAAGAAGAGCACGGAGCAGAAGATAGAAGATAACAAGAAAACTGGACACGTTTTCAGCAACGAGGAATCGGAAATGTTCTTCAAGAACGCTTACTTTCTATGGAAACACAGGGCTGAGATACGCAAAGACAGCAAGATGCTCTTGGCAAGCGTAAGAGTGAGTAGCGGAACGGCAAATTGCTGTAGTCTGAAGGATGCTACGTTGGGAGCGTTTCTCGACTTTTGGGATACCACCGAGGGGGCGCCGATAAAGAATAGCGAAGGCAACAACGCCGTACTTTGCAGGATTGGCTTAGGACGGTCAGAAACGGACACATGCAAACTGGCAGACGAATTGGGCAATGTCGCCGACACGAGCATCGACTTGGCGTGCCATAGACTCAGCAAGTTTGCTGCCATCAACAGACACTATCACAAGTATGCCGAGCAGTATGAGGCTTGTTCGCTCGAGAGCGTACTTGTCAGCTTGCAAATGGGCAAGAGGAAAAGCAAATGGCCTTTGTACAGAGAGAATATAAAGCTCTTTTATGAGCATCGTGAGGAGATCTGCAAGCGCAAGGAATGGTTCTATGCTACCATACCGCTTAGCGTGTTCGGTACGCGGAACCCGATTTTCGTCGGTGTGATGCTTACACTATGGCAACGCGGAAACGAGCGTTTCATGCACAAGTGCGAGAAGTGCGGACACACAGCCTACGTCTATTCGTTCGCAGGCAGTCCGATGTCGGGCATCGGAAGCATCAGCTATCAATGCTTTCATTGCGGCGAATACGGACATATCGCTAAAGACGGTTTCGGTTCTCGTATGAAAGCCCTGAAAGACATAAGAGAGGAGTTGCTGAAAGACAAGGAAGGCGTAGACGAAGTGCCGTTAGAGACGCTTATCGCCAATCTGATGATGAACTTCAAGTTACCGAACAAGGCCTGAAGTCAAAGATGCGATAACCGACAAGATCAGAGCGTATAACCAAAAGGCGTCACACTACAAGGATGCTACGCCACTGACTTTTGACGAGGATACGTTCATCGTAAGCGGTAAGAACACGTCACACATTAGCGGATGGCTCATCAAAAGCGACGCGCTAAGAAAGAAGTTCATAAGCGTTTGCAGACTGTGCAGTGACCTAAGCGAAGAATTGTAAGACTTGCGCTCAAGAGCTGACCCTATGAACGCTATCGATCGTATTGAAGAGTCGCGTAAATGTTATGAGGAGTAAAAAGAGTCGTTAAATTTCTCTCATAAAAAGGAGTTTAGCATAATGAACGTAAACTTCCCATTGTCATTCTATTTATAATATATAACATAAATTATCAAGGATTATGATTAAAAATCTTACAGAAGAAGAAATGATGGCTGTGAACTGCTCTTTTGAAACTGCTCGCAAAGCCATGATTAGAGCAGCAAAAGAAAATAGATCTAACATTGAGAAGGCAGGAAAGAGCCTTTTCATACTTAAACGTATCTGTACGGACAACATGATGCATCGTTTAATTTCTACCACCATCGCTGTATCAGACCAGAAAGAAAAGCTGATCGACTTCTTTCATGAACACTATTTCGCCGATGTAGAGTTCAATGAACGTGATAAAACTCCGGATTTTGAAACAGGTATGGGTAAGGGCTGCTTCGATATCAGAGAGGTTGCATTGGTATAGGAGACAGTTATACTGTTCTACAGAAGCGTCCAATTCGTTGGGCGCTTTTTTTGTCTCTCAATCAAAAAATGTGCATGATGGGTTTTAAGAGCCGACTGGCGATAATATCTTTTATCCCAAATCGGTCATTAGAAAAAGTTTCTTGTCATTTTCTAATGACCGATTTGGGTTAAATTGCTATAAATTACCTCTATGGTTTCAATAAGATATTATAGAGTGCTCTTATTTCTTGTTGTAGTTTGTAAAAACCTTCTGTCTTTTCTAGGGTAAACTCGTTCATATAGAGCCTTTTGTTGACTTCTATCATGACTGAATGATACTTCATTGGCACAGAAAAAGTTTTGCTGTTGGAGAAAGGTTTGTTAATACCTACCTTGTAGCCAAGAGATTCGAAATGATGGACAATATTACCGATGACCACATTGTCTGGGCACGTAGCATCATCATTATATCCGATGCAGATGTCAATGTCCGGTGGGTTTGAGTTCAAGAGGTTAGGAATATTAGAGAAGCTATGGCAGTCAATTAATAGAGTATTTTTTCCCATGGCAAAGAGTTTTTTGGTGACTGCTGAATGATAATCCACATACTGAATAAATGCTTCTTCCTTTGAACTGAAGGAGCGAAAAGTAGAGGAATATCTCCCTGTGGAAACCTCTCTGACATAGCTAATGCCAAGGCCATCCTTTTCTAATGGGTCATTTATCAGTCGTTCTACATCACAAAACAGGCGGCAATACGGGAATACAATAGTACCTATGTGCTCTGTTTCTTTTTGAGGCACAAACAATTCGTCTGTATAATAATCGATAAGGAGCTTCTCCTCATTATCCAAATCGTTAAAGGAATGATTCGAACCCGATGGGAATAAAAATGATGAATGAGGGATATGAAGAAGTATGTTCTTGTAGCACCTTGAATTGGGTAGTGTAAACAGAACTGTGTCACGGCTCTGATTTTTTATTCTTTCCCTCTTAT
>OIXA01005201.1_pt1 | contig 11796 bp, 5 predicted proteins | sample 1587721 | NCBI WGS metagenome assembly OIXA01 (sample SAMEA3888900, study PRJEB22519) | human gut metagenome | biome: human gut; feature: human-associated habitat; material: faeces | place: Denmark | collected 2013 | reverse complement strand
TCAGTACTTTTTCTTAAAAGTCAAGGCCGCGTTCCACGGACTTCCGAGATGAACCGAAAATACGACTCCTGTCAGCGGAAGGCGGGCCGTCGGAGGCTCAAAGCGCATATTTTTATCTGCAGGGCGCGCATTTTGGGGCGTCGTTCCCGATCGGGTGCCGAACGCCAGATTCCGGTCGCATAACATGCGGCAGTTGACGAAAGCCCACGGTCAGCGATAAGAGGAGAGTGAAAAATCAAAGGGCCCTAAGATGTCGTATCTGCGGGCCCTCGAAACAACGGTTTCAGGTCGATCAGCTGTTGCCGATCTCGTTGTTGATGTCAAAGCGCAGCGGATCACCGTTAGAGGCGAAGAGGCTGCCTGCGCGACCGACGATGAGCGGGTCGATGTTGCCCACCTTCTTCATGTCGCGGTTGTCGTACGGAATCGATTGCAGCAGCACGCGGATGGCGTTGAGACGACCGCGGCGCTTGTCTTCGTTGCGGATCACCGTCCAGGGCGTTTCGGCCGTGTCGGTCATCTGGAACATGCGGCGAATGGCCTTCGAATAGTCGTCCCAGCGGTCCATGGACGCGATGTCGACGGGAGAGAGCTTCCAGCGCTTTAACGGGTTCTCGCGGCGTTCGCGGAAGCGGCGGCGCTGTTCGTCCTGGCTCACGGCGAGCCAGAACTTGATGATGTGCGTGCCGCCCCTGATGAGTGACTGCTCGAAGCCCGTCACTTCGTTGAGGAAGATTTCGGTCTGCTCGGGCGTGCAGAATCCCATCACGGGTTCAACCACGGCGCGGTTGTACCAGGAGCGGTCGAAGAAGCAGATCTCGCCCGGATTGGGCAGGTGCGCGCAATAGCGCTGGAAGTACCACTGGCCCGCTTCATTCTCGGTCGGCTTCGAAAGGGCCACCGTGCGCGCGCCGCGAGGATTGAGGTTCTCGGTGAAGCGGCGGATCGTGCCGCCCTTGCCGGCCGCGTCACGGCCTTCAAAGAGCACGATGATCTTCGAGTTCGTGCGCTTGACCCAGTCCTGAAGCTTCAGAAGCTCGACCTGCAGGTCATAGAGTTCCTTCTCATAGAGCTTGTTCGGGTAGCGGTTCTTGTACGGATAGGCGCCTTCGCGGAGCTTGTCCGAAAGAGCGTTCATGTCGATGGGCTTCTTCGGGAAGAGGCCCGCCTGATGCGCCTCCTTGACGAGCAGCAGCTTGAAGAGCGCGTCACGTTCCGTCTGCGTCAGGTCGCGGTTGAGCATCTTGAACACTTCGGCGGCCGACTCTTCGGGGGAGACGAGCGGCGTGTCGCGAAGCTTGTCGCGAAGATAGGTGACGACCTGCGTCATCGAGTCGAACGAATGAGGTTCGACATGCTTGGGTTCAAGGGGAGCCACAGGATAGGAGGGCTTCCTTTCAACGTCTACGACTTCAAGGGTGCCGCCGCCGGTGGGTTCGACGGCAGACTTGTGAGAATGATCCTTGGCCATGTGCGTCCTCCTTTCTGATTTTTACTGTCACGCATAAGCACGTGGGATAAGTGTACAACCGCCTGTAACGAAATGTTATGAGCAATGTCCCGTAACCGTCACGACGCGACGGCCCTGACTCAGGGAATCGTCGCAGGCGTTGTGTGAGGGAGAATGGCTCCCGTTTCCGTCAATCATAATCCACGACGGCGTGCATGAGAATTTCCGCACCTGAGAGGAAATCCGAAATTCGCATCGCCTCATGCGGGTTGTGAGACCCATTCTGGTTGGCGACGAAGAGCATGCACGTGGGCACGCCCGCGCTCGTCATGACCGCGGCGTCGTGGCCCGCTCCGCTCGCCATCTGAAGATGAGGTATGCCGTGATCCGTCGCGGCCTTGACGAGCCGATTGAAAAGGATTGCGTCGGGACGTGCCGCCTCGCCTACGATGACGTCGTCAAAGATGAACTTCACACCGTGCTTTTCTTCGATGGCGACCGCCTCCTCAAGAAGGAGGTCGTGGAAGGCGCGGATCGTCTCCATCGAAAGGCTTCTCATGTCGAGCCCAAAGGAAACGTCGCCCGAGATGATTGAGATGTCGGCCGTCGAAAGCGTGTTGATGACGCCGCAGGTGAAGACCAGATCCTTGCCGTCATGGAGCCAGGCCTCCCAGTGCCTGTTCATCACGTAGAGAAGGTCTGTCAAGGCTGCGACGGCGTCGTGCCTGAATTCATAATCAACGGCGCCCGAATGCGCGGTCTCGCCCTCAACGCGGCATCGCTTGTGCCTCAGATACCCGCGGATTCCCGTGACGACCGCCGCACGGTTGACAGGTTCCTTGTCAAGCCTCGGACCCTGCTCAATGTGAAGCTCGACAAAGGCTGCAATCTTCGAGAGATCGATGAGCGGCTCTCCCGACGCGATACGCTCGACATCGACCCCGCGCTCAAGGAGAACGTCCTTCAGAAGCTTCCCCGTATCCCTGTGAGGAAGTTCTAGCTCGAAGGGATTGAGCTGCCCCGTCAGGGCGAGACTGCCCGCATAGGCACGTCCAAATTCAGGGCACTCCTCCATGCGGAATGCAACAATACAGAAGTCCCGCTCAGGAATTCTATTTGCATCCTTCAGATATTTGGCCACGGCGAGCGGCGCGACGATGCCGGCAAGCCCGTCGTAATTGCCGCCCTGCGGAACGGAGTCGGTGTGCGATCCCGAGACGAAGGCTGGCAAATCCCTGTTGCGACCTGGCAAAGTCATCCAGAGGTTGAGCGCAGCGTCCGCATGGACTTCAAGACCGATCTCGCGCGCGGCCTCGGCGAGTCTCTCGTGCACCTTGTCTTCTTCGGGCGTATACCCCTCGCGCGTGACGCCGCAGGTGTCGGCGGTGAGCTTGCGGATGTCTTCAAAGAGACGAGTGCAGAAGTCTTCAACGTGGGCGGCGAATTCAGTCATGAGGCGGGTCCTCTTCCTGTTGGTTTCGGCTGGAGTGAGTGGAGTAGGGATCGGTTGGATTGGATTGATTGTTCAAGTGTACCCCTCGAAGGACCTGAGCTGATGAAGGGTTCTGCGGAGCGCGAAGCGAAGCAACTCCCAATGACGAATCCTGCGGGGAGTCGAAGTACGGATTGCAAGGTACAAAAAACCTCCGGCATTCCGAAGGATGCCGGAGGCGGGGATCCCCGCCGCCCCGGATGGAGAGAGGGAGAAGGCGGCGGAAAGGGAGACGATCAATATCAGAAGAGATACTTGACGTTTAGCTGGCCATAGAACTCACGATGGTCGTTGTCGCCGAAGGCACCACCGATCTGGCCGCCGAAGGAGAGGGCGTCCTTGCGGGCTTCAAGACCGAAGCTAACGCGGCCGACGTTCTCGCTCCAGACGTCGAGGTTGGTGTTGATGGCGGCGTCGCCGAACTTCGTCGTGGCTTCGACGTCCGTGTCACCGAACGTGTGGACATAGGCCACGTCGACCGTCGGACGGAGCGTCCAGCCGGAGGCGAGGTCCATGTTGCCCGAGAAGGCCACGCCGATCGGCATGCTCACGAGGTTCTGGTCCATGTCATCCACGGAGAGGCCCTTGGCGGTGTTGTAGCCGTCAGTGGCGACGCGCAGGTAGTTGAGGCCGACGTACGGAACAGCCTGGCAGGACTTGCTGATCTGGAAGGCCATTTCGCCGCGGGCACCGATCGTGAAGAGCGTGGCGTCGATGTCGGCGGAGTCGCCGTCAGCGGACGTGACGTCGTTCTTCGTCGTCATGAGGCCCATCTGGCCGACGAGGTTGAACTGGCCCATGCGCTTGGCAGCGTAGCCCTGAACGCCGTAGTAGTCCACGTCGTTCTTGACGCCGTCGTTGTCGCCTTCGCCTTCAACGTCGCCGGTGCCGAAGTTGCCCATGACGCCGAACGTCATGTCGCCCATCGTGTATTCACCGCCGACTGTGATGCCGCCGAGCTCGGTCTTCGTTTCGAGAGCGCCGGAGTCGCCGCCCATCTTGAGGGAGGTGCCCGTCACTTCAGCGAAACCCGTCCAGCCGTCCTGGAAGACGTTGCTGAGCGCAGCACGCTTCGTGGCCTGGTCGATGCCCATCGTGGCGGCTTCAATGCCGGCCGTCTGGACGCCACCCGCAGCAGCGAGGTTGAGAGCGCCGTTGAGACGGGCTTCGCGCTGGCTGCCGGACGTGATGGCGGTGTTGGCCTGGTCAAGGAGGGAACCGATCACTTCGTTGTCGGCCATGCCGTCAAGGGCAGCGCCGTCAAAGTGTTCAAGGCCCGTACCGGCGAGTTCGGAACCCGTGGCGATCTTGAACGTGTACTGGTTGTCCTCGTTTTCAACCTTGACAACCTTGTAGAGGAGGTTGTCGACCGTGACGGTCGTAAAGCCTTCATGTTCGACCTCAACGACACCCTTGTCGGCCACGTGCACGTAATGAATCGTGGAACCCTTTTCGCCAGTGATCTTGCCGGTCACGTCGGTGGAAAGATTGCCTTCCTGACCGTCATCAACAGAGGCATCAACAATCAGCGTGCCGTTGGAACCAATGTTCACGCCATTCTTGGCTTTGGTCTCGCCAACGTTGATGCTGGCGTTGGTGAGATTGACCGTGCCGCTCAGATAGAGGCCTGCCTTTTCGTTGTACCTGCCGAGACCTTCGCGAGCGTCAGCCGTCTTGGCGGTCGTGCCGAGAGCCAGAACGCCTTCCTCAACCACAAACTTGTTGGCAGGAGCAGCTGCGGACTGGACGGCGAGGGCGCCGCCTTCCGTGACGGCCATCGTCTGCGTGGCGGTAGCATTGAGAATTTCGCCAAACTCGTAATTGCCGGTGACCTCGACGCTGGTCTTGTTACCCATGTCATAGTTCGCACCGGTAACAAGGTCACCGGAATCGAGCTTGTCGAAGCCCTTGATCACGATGCCGGCAGGCTGGTCGAGCAGGGCGACTTCAGAGGCTTCAGCCTTGGAGAAGTCATAGCCGTTCACGAAGTTGAGCGTTGCCGATTCAGCGCCGGAACCGTCGATGACGGCGTCGTCAGCGAGGAACTTGAAGTCCTTGTAGATTGTGAGCGTACCGGCGCCAACCGTTGCCTTGGCTACGCCCTTGGTATTGGCGCCATCCTCAAGCACGCGACCGCCAAGGTAGACGTTGCCCTTGAGGCTGCCTGCTCCGAGCGTGACGTTGGCCGTGTCCACGGCAGAGAGGGCGTCGTTGTAGCACTCATGACCAACGCCATAGTTGCCGCCGATCGAGAGACCGCCGCCGTAGATGTCGCCGTTGATCGTGCCGCCTGCAACCGTGATGTTGGACGTGCCGACCCAGGTCGTGCCACCCGTGGAGGCGATGCCGCCGCCATAGATGTTGCCCTGCATGCCGGCCTTTTCTTCACCGATGACGCCGCCGGAGATGTTGATGTTGGCAACTTCAACACGCGCGCCCGCGGCATCCTTGGCAGAGCCATCTTCAGCGATGGCGATGCTGTTGCCCGCAGCCATGCCGCCGCCGACGATGGCAGCCTTGCCGTCCTGAATGGCCTTGAGCCCGGCCTTGAGGTACAGCTTCATGTCAGGCGTATCCTTGCCTTCACCGCTGGGATAATTTTCGACCTCGTTGAAGACCTCAACATGAAGACGGCCGACCTTGCCGCCGGCAACGTTGATGTTGACATTGCCGACATTGGCCTCGGCGTTGCGGGCGTCAACATAGGAGCCGCCGTTTTCAGGATTGGAATCGTCAACGGCAAGACCACCGCCGAAGAGACCATCAACGGAGCCACCCGTCACGTTAAACGTAACATTGCCGACATTGGCCTTGACACCTACGCCCTCATGTGCTTCCTTGCTGCCGGTCCAGACAGCCACGCCACCGCCCATCAGACCGACCGTTTCACCGCCGGCGATGTTGACGAGAACATTCTCATCAACATTGGCTGAAGACAACACGTCCTCGCCCGTGAGAGAGTGACCGGAACCAACCGCAAAACCGCCAGCAACGAGGGCAACGTTGTAACCGCTGTTGACCTGGATGCCGACATTCTTCACGGAAGCGTCAGCCTTGGGCGAATGTTCGCCATTATCGCCACGCATGCTGTCATAGCCGAGGGCGATGCCACCGCCGAGAACGCCTATGGTAGCGCCGTCGTAATCGTCAATGGCCGTGGCAAATTCGACGACCTTGTCAACCTTGGCCTTGCCACCGGAGGCACCCAAATTCTTGATGGCACTGATAAGACCGCTCTTCCAGGCGCCGTCAAACGTCTGATCCGGCTTTGCTTCGTTGCCGCCGAGAAGGATCGTGACATTGTCAGCCTTGGCCGTACTGACTGCAGAAGAAGCAGGATGGTTGTTCTGATAGGTCGCTGCCATGCCACCGCCTACAAGGCCGAGCGTCGTCATGCCGGTGCCGACCTTGATGGTGATGTCGTGCGATTCGGCCAAAGCCGTGCCCGATTCCGTCTTGACGGTGTCTGTGAGTTCAGGACTGAACCCCTTCAGCTTTTCGGAGATCTTCTTGCCCAGTTCGTTGATGGGGTTGAAGGCATTGTTCTCCGCATGAAGCTTCCCGTTGAAAAAATCCATCATCGTGCCGCCGTCAACGGAAAGGGCCATGCCGCCGCCCATGACGCCGGCTGCGAGACCATTCTGAAGATCGATGACAGTGGAGCCCTCGACCTTGGACACGGCGTCGCCACTGGCCATGCCGATCGCAAGACCGCCGCCGGCAATGCCGGCAGCAAGAGTGTTGATGGAGCCATGGGCTTCGTTACCCTTGGAGTTGTTGAGGGTGAAGTAAGAGTTGCCCGTCACGGTGGAATTGGCAATGCCATCCAAAACGGAAATGGCCGAACCACCGGCAAAAGCTCCTGCGATGCAACCCGTGCCGTTGACATTCAGAATGGAATCGCCATTAAGAGTCGTCGTTGTTTTACCTGCGTTGGTGGTAAAAACATACTTCAGCTTCAAACCATTGCCAATGTTTATGGCTGAGCTTGCCCCGATCGCACCGATTACGTTGCCGCTTACAATATCAACAACGGAGTTGCCATTTCGAACGACTTCAAGTGTATTTGGCTTTGGCGTGCCGATAATGGAAAAATTTATTGTTGGATTCAACACCCGGTCAGTGCCCACCATGCCCAGAACAACAGGGGAAGTATTGCCTTCCCCGTCGCCGATAATCGTATGCGTCCCCTTGTCAAGGATGAGGGTCGAGTTCGAATCCAGAGGCTCGAACTGCTTCTGCACAACTTCAATGATGTGCTTGTAGGTCTTGTTACCAGTGAACCCGGCTGCTGTTCCCATCCATTGATGACTATTCTTATCCATGTAGTTCTGGCCGCCGGCATAACCAAACACGGTGCCGGTCTTGTTTTCCTCGTTAACCTGCCCCAAGGCTGTGATTATGGCGGAAAGACCTTTATCTTTTGCATTGTTAAGGTCAACAATAAGCTGCGGAACGCTGGCGTTGGTCAGAATATGCGTTGTCTCACCCTTGCCGTTGATGAACTTGAACGTTCCCTCGTTTTTGACGATCGAGTCATAAGTGAGGTCGCCGGCCATCGCGCCGCCGGCCATGAGCGCCGCCACGGCGGCCGCGATAACCGTCTTCGTACCCTTCGCTTGAACGGAGGACGTGGCTTCATTTACCACCATCAAGGCGCCGCGCGCCTTGTTGAAAACAACTTTGAATGTCGAGTTCATTCCAATCTCCGGTTGAATGTCGAGAATTTTGAACGTGTCCATCGGTTGTGATGAATACGCGGTACACAGTTTCGGCTCTACACACACTACCCTCCGATACGGGTAAACCCTTACTCTGGGGGGGCAGGTAATTTCAATTGATTATCACTGTGTCACAAACGAAAATGTGCTGTTGATATGAATTGACAAATCTTTTTTGAAGGTGTGGCTTGCTTGCAACACTAACCTAAAGGGATCATTCTCGGGGAATGGTCGATAATTTGTGATTCGCTTGATGCCGACAGTCAGCGATGCGGTTCCGGGATGCGCCTATTCTGATTCCGTTCGGGATAGTTTTTTTTGTGCGACTGTGCCATTGCCGGATAGACAGATGCCTGATGAAATGAATCAGTGCCGTGGTGCAAGAAACATCCCTCATTGTGGACGACATGTCAGGGCATGCTTTCTGAGCTGCGTGGCAGGGAAGGCATATCTGGCGCTCAAGAACATGCCCGAATGGATTGGAAGGCGTGACCGAAGTGCGTTGAGGTTCGAAAGGTGCACTCTTCAGGTAAAAGGCGGTCGGCAAAATGGCCGCAGGAAATGGGAACCTGCGGCCTTGCATGAATGTGGCGAGCGGCTACTTGAGGTACCTCGGCACCCTGCGCTTCGTGAAGAGGGTGGCGATGAAGAGGGTAACGGTGTAGAGAAGGGGCCAGAGGACGCCGCCCAGGACGGCGATGATGTTCAGCGAGGTTTCTTCAACGATGATGCTCTGCATGCCGAACCAGCCGGTCATCATGGCGACGAGCGGGCCGCCGTAGTACTGGTCGACGGCCGAGATGAAGACCCAGACGAGGAGGGCGACGATGAAGGCGATTAGAGAGGCGCCCGCAGCACGGGTGATCGTCCTGCAGCGCATCATGGCGAGGCCGAAGAGAAGAATGTAGAGAAGGATCGAGGCGGGGTAGACGAAGGATGAGGACATCCATCCCGTGTAAAAGAGGATGCGCTCCCAACCAACTGCGGTGACCGCGACGGAAAAGGCTGTCGCGATGAGGGAGAGCACGATGACGATGAAGGATCCGATTCGCATGTAGGGCCTGTCTTCTTGACTTGTTGGGGCAGGCTTCTGCCGTGAGGCGGGCTCCTGAAACGCCCTCAACGCACGGCATGCCATCGATAATACATTTTACCTGAAGCGGTGCCGGGCGGCCAAAACGAGACGTTGCAAAACGTATTGCGGCTGCCCTCAGGCCAGCCCCGTGAAACGTCTCTACCGCAGAGGCTCCGATCTGCACAAAATGCTCACGATTAGAGCATAAAGGAATCGGCATCCTGAGTGCTTTGTTATAATACCGGATCCGCCTCGACGATCGGGGCGACCCTCTGAATCCACGACGGCAATCAAAAACGGAGACATCGAATGACGGGAAGTCGGATATCCAGGAACTCCCCCAGCAGGACGTTTGACCGGCAGGAAGCCCTGAAGATCATTCAAGGGGAGAAGCCCTACAGCGACCTGACCGCTCGATTCGAGCAGACCGACACCGAGGACGTGATGTTTGAGGCTCTCGACGTCATCATTCCCTGGATCGCTTCCGCCTCCATGGAACTCAGCCTCACGGAGCACTGCGCCGACGTCTACAACTTCAACCGGATCTGTCTGCACATCCTTGAATGCGGCGGCGAGTGCGGTCTGGTGCATCTTCTCTGTGCGGAATCGTACCTGCTCAGGAACGAGGTCGACAACGCTGCCGCACACCTCAAGGCAGCCGAGAGCTTGGCGAAGGTCGAAGGCAACTCCTACGGATATGATCTTCGCAGCCTGGTGAAGGCTCGCAAGCACACCCTTCAGATCATCCGTGCCTTGTATGAACACAAGGAAGACAAGGCCGAAAAGCTCTTCAACAAGCTCACTTTCGAAGAGCAGATGGAAGACCCGTTCGTTCTTCGTCACATGGCCGAGACATGGGCCTTCCAGGGCTTCTTCAAGGAGGAAGAGGATCATGAACTCTTCGAGAAGAACCTCAGCAAGGCCCTCGAGACTTTCGGTCTCTACTTCGTGGCAGGAGGGTCTGCGCCCAGGGCCTACCAGGTTACGGCCGTCATTTTGAGCAGGCTGGGCAACAAGGCCGAGATGATCGAAACGCTTGAGGACGGTCTCGACTCGGTGGTCGACTTTGAGGACAGCGACGGCGTGCTGACTCTCTCGGTCATGTGCCGTGCCGCAGTCACCGGAGGCGACCGGCTCTGCGACGAAACGCCGAGGGACTACGCACTCGACTTGACGAAGGCCGAGCGCATCGAGTGGATGCGCAGCCAGTATGAGCGCGGTGACGAGGGCAAGCGCGCGATTCTCGAAGTGACGTCGCCGATTCCTCTCGACAACTTCAGCCGCGTCGAGCTTGATTTCATCGCGCGTGCCGCACTTGACATGCAGGACCCGCAGAAGCTTGAGGCAGTTCTGGATGTTTCCGGCAACAACAAGGACGGCAACCTCATCAGGCTCTCGCTCGTCTGCGGTCTGCTCCAGCTGAAGGGTAACTGGAAGGAGGCGCGCCATACCGCATCCTTGGCTGCGCGCTTGCTCTTTGACGGGAACATTGAGCAGCATTTTGCCGTCGACACGGGGCTGCTGCTCTTCACGTACGTCGTCGAAGGTTTCAAGCAGGATGGTGACATGTCGGTGATTGACACTTTCGTCAATAACATCAAGCCTGAGTGGGGCATGCTTCGCCAACTCGTCTCCATGGCGGCCGCAGGTGAGATCCTCGAGAGTAGCTTCGGCAGCAAGGAAGACCGCGTGAAAAAGGCCAGGGGCCTTCTTGAAGCCCTGCCCGAAAAGGGCAGGGATGCCGACTGGTTCTTCCTGATGCTCAGGTGCCTGGTTCTTGCCGAAGACTACGACGAGGCGAAAAAGGTCGCAGCCAAGACGAGGAAGTTCCTCGACGAATACGCCAGGAACCTGATCGAGCAGGCCGAGGCGCAGGGGTATTACGGCACCCAGTCCGAGCTGAACATGCTTCGTCGGAACCTCGCGATTATTGAAACCATTCTCAAGGATCACGACTCCATCAAGGATTTCTTCAACAAGAGCACCGTCGCTGAGCTCGACAAGTCGAACCTCAAGGTCGAACGCATGATCCCGAACCCGAACGGCCCCGCCATCATGGTCTGCTCTCATCCTGTGGACAAGCACATCGTGCGCATCGTCGCCGTGGCCGACCTGGCGATGAAGCATGTAATTAATGCCGCTCAGGCCGAAGTCACCGGATCGGTCACGAACGAAGACGCCGAAGCGGTCAAGCTGCCCGTGCTCACGATTGCCGCCCCCGCAGAAGAGGTGAAGAAAATCAACGCAAGCGACTGGAGAGTGCTTCTTCTTGACGCCATCGCACGTCAGATGAACAAAGAAGGCAAGATGCCCGAGCCCGGCTACATGGTCACGTGCACCAGTTCGCCCACGTTCCCCAACACGCCGTTTGCCGGCATGTGCCTTTGCGAAGCCTGGGACGCCGTCTCGGCCTCGCTCAACTCGATCACCATTTATGAGCTCGTGCCGCTCTACGCCAACGAGTGCGATTTTGCCGCGCTCTACGGCCATGAGAAGCTTCTTGAGCGCCTGCAGAAGACGAACTTCTGGCCCGTGTCGATCGATCGACAAGACTGCTGCGCCACGTCCGAATGGCGCCCGCTCATCCCCAAGAGCCAGATCCGCCCGATGATCGAGGGCCCGATGGCCACGGCCTATGCCTGGGTGACGCCGGGCGTTCTTCAGAAGGGCGAGGACATCGGCATTTTCTACCGCAGGAAGCCCGACGGGGCATTCTCGGGCTGGGTGTTCCTCGGCACAAGCGAACGCATGGACGAGAACTTCACGTCCTCGAAACTCCTTCAGATCGACCTCAACACGCTCGCCAACTACGCCCCCTACATCGTGGGCTTCCTTGATGCGGAGGAGAAAAGCGCCTTCAGGCACGACGGTTGCGGCTCGGTCTCGAAGATCGAGTATGCCACCATGAAGTACGCAGGCATTCCTGATGCCGGCGGCAGGCGCCTGAGCTGATCCCTCAAACCAATGCCCGCATTCGACGGAAACCGTCATCTGCTTGATCTTGCCTTGAATCGGACGCGACTTTCTGAATCGCACGAAGCCTGCCTTCGGGATGCGG
>OIXA01005199.1_pt1 | contig 11805 bp, 10 predicted proteins | sample 1587721 | NCBI WGS metagenome assembly OIXA01 (sample SAMEA3888900, study PRJEB22519) | human gut metagenome | biome: human gut; feature: human-associated habitat; material: faeces | place: Denmark | collected 2013 | reverse complement strand
AAAAGCTACTCTATATGATGGATTCTACCACCATTACTCTCTTTGACAACATACTCAAAGGCGTTGGCCGCCATCCGAAGTCAGGCAAGAAGAAAGGCGGCATGAAGGTGCACACTGTCATGAAGTATCTTGTTGGCGTACCCATGGTCGTGCAGCTCACATCCGCTGCTAAGCATGACCACTACCTGCTCAAGGAAGTTCACCTCCCCAAGGATTCCACGCTGGCTATGGACAGGGGGTATATTGACATTGCCCAGTTCCAACGTCTCACAGAGGAAGGCGTGTGCTATGTCACGAAAATGAAGAAGAATCTCAATTACAAGGTACTGAAATCAACCACTTACGTCAATCCAGACGGCCTTGTGACCCATATAGACCAGACGGTGCTGTTCACCAGAGGCGAACTGACTCATGAGGCACGAAGAGTGGAAATCTTTAACGAGAAGAAGAAACCTGCCGTGTTGTTGACTAACAACTTTGAGTTCTCGGTAGAGGATATTTCCGAGATTTACCGTCTCCGTTGGGCGATAGAGTCTCTGTACAAACAGCTCAAACAGAATTTCCCACTTCATTTCTTCTATGGAGATAGCGTCAATGCCATACAGATACAAACATGGGTGGTCTTGATAGCCAATCTGCTCATTACCGTACTCTCAAGAAGCATCAAAAGAAGATGCGCATTCTCTCAGGTTGTCACTATGGTGCGCCTTACGCTTATGTACTACATTGATTTTGTCGCATTCATGGAAAATCCTGACAAGACATGGAACAATATTCTGGCCAAGGAGGGGCAAAAAGCACCACCAGAACCTTCTCTTTTCGATTAGGGGGGCTTACTTTTGGAAAAAAGAAGTCCGAAGCCTTATTTCACAGGGCTTCGGACAGGGTTATTATGCTCGTTTAAGTTTTACCGGACAGCAATATTTGGTTTTATCTATCTCTTGCCTGATTGAAGAGCAAGCTCTTTCGAGTCTAAGGTGAAGCCGATAACAGAAGCTTTGAAAGCGGTTACGCTGCCTGGGCTTGTAGGTTCCCATGCAACGCTGCATGGTCTCTTGCCGTGCAGCTTCGGTCGATGCAATCGTAGCAAAGATGAATGCAATGAGGGAAAAGAGATTTCGCTTCCGAGTGAAGCGTTCGGTAGATAGGTTAGCCATGGCGACGATGAGAATTGAATCGGTTTGACTTGTGGGAGAACTTGGAAGACTTGCGTGATCCGTAAGATGCGGAAGACTGTTTAGCGAATCGCTTCAAGTTCGATCCGTTTGAATGACGGTTTGGACGCTCGGAACGATTTGCCTTTTTCGTACAGGTTCGCTGCGAGTCACTTGCAGATTTAGGATTGCTTGAAACTTTGGCGGTTCGTTGTGAATCACCACCAGAAGAAGGCTGGTCGATCGGTTCTTCATGTTCCGGGGATTCATCCACTGCTGAAGGTTCGGCTTCAGGAATGGCTGAGTCCGCTTCCGCTTCGACAGAAGATTGATGTTCCATGGCAGTGGTTGCTTCTTCGCTCGACGATGTAGCAACCGGCTCAGCAGTTTCTGCTGTAACATCCGAAACAGGGGTTGCATCATCAGCACGGGATGCTGCCGCTGTTTGGACAGACTTAGGCATGAGACAGGCGAAAAGCTGGACGAGTCCCATGATAATGGCAAGAGGGAATGTGTGGTGCGAGAGTGCCATGGCTAATAGCACGAGAGCAAAGATGATCATGCGCTTGTCGCTGTTGCGAAGAGACTGCATGATGAGGATCGACAGGCGCTTGTTGAAGAGGCAGAACATTAGACAAGATGAAATGAGAAGACCTGCCGTGAAGTGGAAACAGGCGAAGTAGATGGTGTTGAAGGCTACCATCGAGATGGCCAGCAAGAGGCTGATGAACTTTCCGTAACTCGGAAGGTCTTGTCTGCGATGGAAGAAACGACTGATCCTCTTCGGAGGGAAGTTGAGTGCTAAAGGGAATGCTACGAAGAAGGTGAAAAGGAAGATGAAGAAAAATTTGAATGAGTCCATTTTGATAATATGAGAAATGTGAATAATAAGGATAATACCAATAATACGGCACAAAGAAGGCAGAGCCTGATGCTCTACCGAACAATATCGGTAATACGAGTAATATCAGTGCTCTGCCTTGCCATTGCCGGAAATGTAAAACGGCTGTGGAATGAGTTGCAGACGAAGGCTTTGGAAGGTCGCTCTTCGGATGATGATGTCAACATCCTGGGGAGTCAGGGCAATCTCCTTGACACGCTTCGCCATCTCTGCGTTGTGGCGTGAGATACGTCGAATGATGCGGTCGATGTCGAGTTCATAAATGAGCCAGAAGGAACGATGCAGATGGTTCTTGTGCTTGCCACGTGCTTTGACCTGCAAGGCATGGCACTTGATGTTTACCAACTTACCATTGACCTGTTTCGCGTATGAAACTGGTGTATTGGGCACGTTTGCCTCGTAGCGGATGCTGCAAGCATTGATGATACCCGACATCTGTAGGAGAATAGCAATATCCATGAGCGTTGCAGCTGGTTACATGACATCCATGAAAAGGGAAAGGAGTTCTCCTGCCTTGATAGCATCAGTGAGGGAAAAGCCTTTGGAGTGAGCCGTAAGGTCTGCTTCCAATGCCTGTTCCAGAATCTCAGGAGCATCATGGATGGTGGCGGTCAACCCATCGGTAAGTCCGTGGCTGTCCGTCACGATATTGATCTTGAACATGCATACCCCAGACTTTGGCATAGGGAAGAAACAGCAATGCTGCAGTTGGGCGTTCTGTTCGCTCGATGCATGGTAGAGCATAAGCAGCTCCATCTCCTTGTCACAGGAATCCATGACGATGCCGATGGGCAGTTTCTCGCCAAAAGAGAAATACAGGATGGCACAATCGTCCGTGATGTCAGTCTCTGTGACATTGTCAGTACTGATAAGGTCTGGCACGATAAGCGGAGCCAGAGCCATGAACTTTGAAATTTCGTTGTTGATCATATTGTAGGAATTTGATTTGAGACTAAAGGGAAAGGATATACATCTTCAGCAACTGCTGTGGAAGCAGGTAGTTCAGCGAACTCTGCTCGATGTCGAACACCCTGGCAAAGCGAGGGAACTTAGGCAGACGCGAAATAATATAGTTGAAATCGCTTTTCTCCCGAGGCGTGAGTGTGGCAATGGCAAATTGGTCAATGCTGATGAACGGCTGAATGATCATCCAAAGGTAGGCGTTGCCCTGTGACTGGCTGAGCATGTCACGCTGATTGATGTCGGTGACGCATACCACAGAGTTCTGGAGCAAGCGGCGTACAGTACGCATGGACATGTAAACCATCACATCACGCGCCGATATGTGTTCCTCGCGTGCTGCAATGAAGAGATTCTTGCAGATGGCTTCGGTATTCTTGGTAATCTCGGAAAGCGATTCGCCTTCCATGTCGTAAAGCTTCGAGAGGAACGAACGAAAGAACAGATCTTCCCGTCGGATGAAGTCAATCATGTCTTCTTTGGACAGGAAGGTCATGTTCTTCTGTTCTATGAGAAAAAGCTTATACTGAGTGAGAAGAGTGTTCTTATCAACGTTCATCATCGGAACGCTGTCAAGTGAGAGAAAGAAAGGTCCTGCAGCACCAACGGCAGATTGCAGATCCTTGTCATCGCGAAAAGAAGAAGTGTGCTCCTTGATGCTGAGCACATCCTGGTAGCTGTAACGCCAAGTTTCAGTTAGGCGAAGCATTTCATAACGGACAGAGTCATGAATGTCAATGACCACGTCGGCATGGTTGTGGGCTTCGAGGTATTCCTGCTGCGTCTGGAGATAATGCCAGACGGTGTCGTTGAGTTCGCGCCAATGACAGAGCTCCGAAGTAAAATCCTTCGTGTTGGACGTTTTGAGGTTACGGACTTCTGTCAGATAATTCCGGTAGGCAGTGATGGCATCATCGCCATTCTTAAAGTCATACTCTCCGGAGCTGGAGCATGACAGACAAAATGCAGTAAGTGCAAGGAGAGGCAGGGCTCTCAGAATCTTTGTACCCATTGTATTGATGTTAGAGATGTTTGAAATGTGGGTGCAAAGTTACTTGGAACTGAGCGTAAAGGAAAGAAGTAATATGAGTAATATGCTAACTCATAGAGTTTTATAACGAATTGAAATACAAATTGTATGTCGATTAAGTATAAAACGCTTTGTTCATGAAAATACCTGCAGTGGAACTTGAATGTGTGCCAATTACAATGTACCTTTGCAGTGCGATTACGGCACTTAGTTGCTGTAATGCCACTTGATACGCTATGCAATTCATCAGTTATACAGAGTCAGATCAACAGACAGAGCAGGTCGGTACATTCATCAGGACGATGGATGCAGCCCCTTGTCATCTTTCATTCCAAGGCGCAAAAGGGAATGAGGGTTTTCAGATGTTTATCAAAGCCATTCAGAAAGGAGATACTGTTGTGTTCTTGTCTATGAAGGGCATGTTCCCCTCCGTAGAAACTTTTCTGATGTTCCTTCGCTTCTGCCAGAATGAAGAAGTACGCCTCATATCCATACAGGATGAAATCGATACAGCAGATGTTATCTTCCCTCTTCCTTGTTCTTCCCGATGGATGAAGATACTCTGTTCGCTACAATCAACAAAGAGAACAGAGCATGACGATGCACAAGCAGAAATGCTTGCAGAAACGGCACATGAGCGTATGGTCAAAAGACATTGCATGGTAATGAACCTGTACCAATCAGGAGCAAAGATTGAAGAAGTCATGAGACTTACAGGCTATAAGTCCACAAGGAGCATATACACCATATTACACGACAACGGTGTGGATTTGCAGTTCCCGTCTATGAAGCGAGAACGGAAAAGGGAAGAGAATCCCCAATAGGGTGGGCTCCAGCCAGAGGCAGCTTGGCTATAGGAATGACAATAGAGAACTCTTCCGATGTATGAAGAGATGATGAGCATGGGTATAGGCTGTCGGTCTATCCCCATCCTCACCAGATTGTAATACTGCGGATGTGTTCTCGTCATTCCGTTCAGCAGTGCAGCGTGTCCCTCCATTCATAACACCGTTTACAGTGTTTGAAAGGTGAGACACGCTGCATAAGGACTGCTGAATAGTCAACCTGCCCCAGGCATGGGTGGGCGTAAGAGGTCAAAAGGTCAACTCATGATAATCTTGGCAAAATCGGAAATATCTCCTTCGATACTTGCCTTTTCAAGGGCTGCCATATAGCTTGTTCGTTCCTCCACGGTAACAATACGCCAGGGATGGTTTCCTGTAACAAGCATCACATTCATCAAGAATCGTGCTGTTCTTCCATTGCCATCCATGTAAGGGTGAATATAGACAAAGAAGAAATGTCCAAGGACGGCTCTGACTATGGCGTTGTCTTCTGATTCCAGGAGTTCCATAAGAACCGGCATTGCATCTCTTACTGCATCAGGAGAAAGAGGTGTATGCTTAGAGCCTCGAATGTAGACCTGTCCTGAACGATAGCCAATAAGATCGGATGGCTTAATGATACCTGCAGTAATGCAAGGTTGGAACATCTCGAAATGCCATCTTTCAAAGTCTCTTCCAGCAATAAGTCCAGGATTTGCACCTTGAAGAATTTCTTTCACACTCTCTTTGACTTGCAAGAAGGCTTGGTAATAGCCACGTGCGGCTAACGCATTTTTCCTGTCAGCATCAATTTTGTCATCTTTAGGGTTCCATTCACCAGATCGTACACGTTCAATAAGTCCTTCAGTAACCCTATAACCCTCGATGGACAATGAGTGATAAGAGTCGCGTACGTAGTTCGCGTCCATTCCCTCCAAGACTTGGTCCAAAGAAAGAGCCGATGTGGGACTTGGTAGTTTCAGGGCAAGAATTTGCTCTTTCATCTTCTTCCACATCAGACGAATACGAATGGCATAAGGGGATATAATACGACCTGCATTCAGTGAACCGTCCATTTTGTCCTCAAAAGGATCCTCGGGACGCATCGTATAACCTATTCGAACCATGTAGTCCTGTATCTGTTGAGCCATCTCTTCACGACCAACATTTCGCAAGGCTCCCACCATTCTTGATGCTCTTGCGGTGTTGCCCTCATCAACTACCTCTCGCAGAATTTCGTCAGCCCCGCCTATCATTAACAGACAAGTGCGAGCATTTACCGTGTTTCTGGTAAAGTAGGTAGGAGTGCAGAATGTCAATGCTTCAGAAAGCGTATAGATTCTTACTCCGAATCTTGGTTCCACAAAGACGTTCTTTGGCATTGATGCGGTAATGTCAAGCAAGGTATCTCCGTGCTTCAGCTGGATTACGTTGTTGCTTGCTTTTGTGGAACGCAGGATCAACTGGCGAGGTGCAACTGTTTCCCCTGCATAAAAATCCAAAGACTCTTCAGGAGTAAGACACCAGTCTTCACCGAACCGACTGTTTGCATAGGCAACAACAAACTGCCAATATGATGCATACCAGACGGTAGTATCACCCTCCATTCCTGGCATCGTGGGCATATACCATCCCTTGATTACTTGCTCCAAGTAACCATTCTGAATCAGTCGCTTGGTATGTGTTGCCCCCAATACGTTGGATCCTTGTATTATTCCGTTTTCGTGAGTATCTTGATATTGTTTAAGAACACTCAGAGAATCTGCCAATTTTTCTTGAACACTTGCCATATTTGTTTATCTCTGTAATAGTATTAGTATATACAAATGTGCAAACATTAGTATATATCATTGCGCCGTTATTAGTATATAACGATGCAAAGGTATTAGTTTTTATTGAGATAAACAAGCTTTTTGCTTGATTTTTAGTATTTTTTTGAAGGAGTCTATCAAAAAAACTGGTTCTTGGTTCGTTTGAGTTGCAGAAGTATGAATGAGAACGGGGTAAAAATAGAATTGAAAGGGTGGGCTTCAGCCAGAGGCAGTTTGGCTATAGGAATGACAAAAGAGAACTCTTCCGATGTATGGAGAGATGATGAGCATGGGCATAGGCTATCGGTCTATCCCCATCCTCACCAGATTGTAATACTGCGGATGTGTACTCGTCATTCCGTTCAGCAGTGCAGCGTGTCCCTCCCTTCATAACACCGTTTACAGTGTTTGAAAGGTGAGACACGCTGCATAAGACTACTGAATAGTCAACCTGCCCCTGGCTTGGGTGGGCGTAAGTGTTCAAGCATGAGCTGAAACAGTTATGCTATTGCATAAATCCCTGCATATCCTTTCCTGCAATAATCGCTCGTTCTGTAGAATTTATTTTCAGGTATCTTCTTAGTCCTTCTTCTCTGGCGTGTCCTGTGATCGCAATTATAGAAGAAATTGGAACTCCTGCCATGTAGGCGTTTGTTGCGAAGCTTCTGCGAGCAGTGTGAGATCCTACAAGATCACAGAAACGAGAGGTTTCCATGTTGTTTCTTGGAAGGTTATCCAATTGAGGCACCCATGTCCATCCCAAAATCTCACAAAGTATATGTAGATATGCGTTAAAGGTTTTTGTACAAATGTCCGGCATCTTGCCTTTGTATCTCTTAAGTATTATCTCCACACGTCGATCAAGTGGAATCATAACCGTTTTCTTAGTCTTAATTTGTTTTACTTTCAAAAACTTTGTTCCATTTACAGAGCATATCATGTCTTTGTTATAGCGAAAGTAGTCTGACTCTCTTTGCCCAGTCAGACATCCTGCGATAAACATATCACGTGTTCTTTCCATGTAGTCTATCATTTCATCAAACCGCATGAATTTAAGTGAATCTAACGATTTGTCCCTGAAGTATACTTCTTTGAATTTCGCAATTGCATCATCTGATTTAACATCGAAATTGAGCATCACATCTATTTGTTCCATTGTCAGATAAACAGCATCTGTAACAAGTCTCTTAGGGATAAAAATAGGATTAAGGAAGATGTCGTTTTTTGTTAAGTTGTCATAAAATGCAAGACGCAGCCCTCTACACATATAGCCAAAATCATTAGCAATTACGTTAATCGAGTAATTTTGCTCATTGCACCAGATTATGTATTTGTCACGAAAAGCCATATCCATACTATCTAATGTGACGCGACCATTTTCTTCTTCGTATCGAATAAACTTGTTGTAGAAGTTATTGAGATTTCGAATATAGCCAGGTGATACAGGTGTCGCCTTGCCTTGTTTCAGATATTTCCCTTTTTTTACATCCTCCACATATTTGATAAAGAAAGCAGAAAAATATCTGTCTTTACACTTTATGACATTACTTGTGGTTGGCGTAAATATGTTCTTCTCTCGAATTTTCTTAATCTCTTTTGCCGCTGTTTCTGGATTATAGGATTTTTCCAGCAATTCCTTTATCTCATTAAGGATGATGTCAAATTGCCGAAAACTGATATTAAGGCTTGTCATCCAATCAGAATCCTTAAATTCCCTGGCACAATAATTTTGCCACTCGGATGTAAGAACCTTTAATCCGATGGCAAGTTTCTTGTCTTCGGTAGAATGGCGCACACGTGCATAGACGCTTACGTAGTCTAGACCATCATTCCCTTTAGTATTTCTGACAAAGTATTTCATTGCTCAATACTTAACTATAGGATAAAACCTTGCATGTTTTGTTCTGCAAGAATAGCTTTCTCTTCTGCTTGTATTTTCAGATACCTTCTCAATCCTTCCTCTCTGGCGTGACCAGTGATTGCAATTATTGAAGAAATAGGTATGCCAGCTTTGTATGCATTAGTTGCAAAACTACGTCTGGCAGTATGTGAGCGCACTAAATCACAAAATCTGGAGGACGATTTTCCAAATGATGATGGATTATTCAAAGTCGGAATCCATGTCCATCCAAGTATTTCGCATATAACTGGTAAGTATAAATTAAGTGTTGCTTTACAAAGCTTTGGCATTTTGCCACCATATTTATTTATAATGTGTTCAACCCTTTTGTCCAGAGGAATCATAACCGTCTTTTTTGTCTTTACCTGCTTAACATTAAGGAATTTCATTCCGTTGAGTAAACATATCATGTCCTTGTTATAACGGAAATAGTCCGATTCTCTCTGTCCCGTTAGGCAGCCAGCGATAAAAGTATCACGCGTCCTTTCCATAGACCTTAGGACTACTGGTATATGCTTCGGTAATATTTCCACACCTTGATTAAGTTTAGTGTATATCGTTATCAGAGATTTTCTTACTTCGTCACTTTCGAAATCCAATGCTATCATTTCATCAATTTGTTCTGTTGTCAGATAGACAGCATCTGTAACAAGTCTCTTAGGGACAAAATTTGGATTGAGATAGATGTCATTTTTCGTGTGTTTGTTGATAAAAGCAATTTTAAGAACTCTCGCTATATTACCAAAATAAGATGCAATTGTATTGGCTGTGTAATTCTGTGATTTACACCATGCCATGTAATTGTCATGGAATCTCATATCAATTCCATCTAAGGTAACTCGTCCATTTTCTGCCTCGTAGGATGTAAATTTGTTGTAGAAACATTTTAGATCATCTATATAATCTTGTGAAACAGGAACTGACTTTCCATGTTTCAAACGTGTTCCTGTCTTCAGCTCATCAATGTACTCGAGAAGAAAAGTAGAGAAGTAGCGATCCTTGCACGTTACAACCTGTACTGCTTTAGGGGAAAATATATTCTTATCTCTGACTTTCATAATATCTTCGCCAGCAGTGTCAGGATTAAATGAACTGTCCAGTACAGTTTTTATTTCTGCCAGGATGCTATCAAACTGAGCATAACTAATACTGAGACTTTTCATCCAATCGGTTCTATTGAACTTGCCTGAGATGTAATTTGCCCATTCGGTAGGGAATACCTTAAATCCAATGGCAAGTTTTTTGTCATCGGTATAGTGACGAACACGAGCGTATATACTCACATAATCGAGTCCATCTTTCCCTTTGATGTTTCTGACGAAGTATTTCATTCCGACATTTGTATAAAATCCTTGAAATTATCAGCAGCCATTGTGGCTTTATCTTGAACATCCAATCTTAGATAAGTTCTAAAACTCCTTTCCGAGGAATGTCCCGTGACAGCGATAATAGAGGCAATTCCGATACCTGCAGAATAGGCATTTGTTGCGAAACTTCTTCGAGCAGTATGCGTAGTAAGCATGTCGCAGAATCTGAGGTTTTCTGCATTCTCGACTGAATCAAAAGCCACTTTTTTTGTCCAGCCAAGAAGTTCTCCTATGAGGTGTAGATGCTCGCGGAATGTCTTTGTACTGACATAAGGCAGTTTGCCATTGTATTTGTCTAATATCTGTTTGACTCTACTATCAAGAGGTATATATACTTGTTTTTTTGTTTTCTGCTGTACCAGTTTTATAAATTGTCTATCGTTAAGAGTTTCGATCATATCAGAATTAATTCTGCGGTAGTCTGAGAATCTTTGGCCGGTAAGACAACCGACAACGAAAATATCTCTTGTATAGTTTAGGTAGTAGATGAATTTTAATGTCATCTGTGGGAGAGGTATTTCCCTTTTCTTGTTCAGTTTATGTTTTTTGACATACTCCATAATGACCTCTTTTGTCGAGAGATCAAGTTTGAGCATTTCTGTAATTTGTTCCGGTTTTAGGAAGATTTCATCGACTTCCTCCCTACAGGGAACGAACTGAGGATTCTGATGGTCAATGCTCTTTGTCTTCTTTTCGAGGTAAGCGACCTGCATGATTGTTCGGATACATCCTAATCTGCTGGATATTGTATTTGGTTTTTGACCTATGTCTCGCAGATATTTGACAAATTGTCTTTGGAACAACATGGTTACATCATTCAGTTTGACTCTTTTCTTAACCGTCACCTCGTAATCCTTGAGGTTTTTGAGAGCAGCTTTTACATTATTTATATATCCATCGCTAACCTTTGTAGAGTGACGTTGCTTAGTCCGTGCACCGCTCTTGAGGTCATCTATATAAGTGGCCATATAGTCACGCAATAGAATATCTGTGCTCTTACTAGGCTCGGGAGCTTCAACTGATATGTTGTTGATATTTGAGTATATGATACTATGTATAATAGAAGGAGCTTGTTCTGGAATGAAGCTCTCTTCAAGACTATGCTTTATTTGCATAAGCATATTTGCAAATTGTCCGTATCTGATACCCAAACTGGTCATTAATGCAGCAGAAACATATTTGAGCGTTTTGTATTTCTGCCATTCATGTTCCTTGATAGTCAGACCTAGGCTCATCTTGTAAACCTTGCCTTCAAAGTTTACACGGGCACGCAAGCTTCCATATTCCTCGTACCCTTTCTTTTGTGACTTTATAAATACGTAATCCATATTATGCATGAATTGTGACGTTCGTCGTTTGACTTCGTTAAGGAGGTAATGAGAGTTTCTCATACCTACATTTGATAGACAATTTTAGTGTGCCGTTCAATCTGAGTGCAAAGGTAGTGAAAAAACACGAAAACGGGAACATTTGGTACAACTTTTTTGCAATTTTAGGTCGATTTTAAGGATTTTTGCATTTTGCATATTGCACTCTAAAAGCAGTAATATCAGTAATATACAGATTTCTGTGTACGAAAATTCAACACGTTCCCCTGTCTGGCTCACATGAGCGAGGCTGGTTTTGAACAGAAATATGTAAAGGAGGCTTTCGACACCAATTGGGTGGTGCCGATGGGCCCTAACGTAAATGCCTTTGAGAAGGATTTGGAGGCGTTTGTCAACAGTAAGAGTGATGGCACTGAGCCGCTTGACCGTAAGGTGGTTTGTCTGTCGGCTGGCACGGCAGCGGTGCATTTGGCATTGATTGGCTGTGGTGTGAAAACTGGCGACGAGGTGCTGGTGCAGAGTTTCACGTT
>OIXA01005198.1_pt1 | contig 11808 bp, 7 predicted proteins | sample 1587721 | NCBI WGS metagenome assembly OIXA01 (sample SAMEA3888900, study PRJEB22519) | human gut metagenome | biome: human gut; feature: human-associated habitat; material: faeces | place: Denmark | collected 2013 | reverse complement strand
TTTTCCATAAAGGCGGCGCTGGCGGCAAAGGGGCTGTCCTCGCCGTCCAGGGCCAGCAGCAGGTCTTTGCCCGGCACGGCGTATTTGCCCAGCCAATCGGCAAAGCTGTCGGCGTCCCACAAAGCAGCATCGCTGGGGGCAAACGTGCCGTCATACTCCCACTCGCCGCACAGGGACACGATGGGGCAAAGCTGCTCGTCGGATTTGGCAAGCACTTCCTGCATGCGGGCGGCCAGGGTGCCGTCCACGGGCAGCAGGTCATCCACGCCGGTAAAGGCCAGGATCTTGGCGTCCGGGTAAGCTTTCAACGCCTGCTGCAGGTCGTAGGCCAGCAGACTCGCGCCCTCGTCGGCGTTGATGCTGCCCATCATGCCCTGATACAGGCGGTAGACCAGTATGTATTGGTCACCGAAATAGCGCTGCATCTGGCGGGGATACTTCTGCATGGCGGTCTTGAACCAGTAGGCGGACTCACGGGCAGTGCCGGTCTTAATGGCGCTGATGGCCTCGGCAATTTCCGGCTCCGGCGTGTTCCAAATCTGGCTGGCCAGCGTTTCAAGCGCCTGGCCAATGACGGCATCGCTTTTATCAGTGCCCATGCCTACGGCGTGCAGGCGGCCGGGATAGCTGGCGCAGACGGACTGCCACATGGCTTTGGCATCATCGCGGTCAGCCTTGGGCAGTACGGCCAGGTAGCGGTCCAGGCTGGCGGCCGCGCCGGTCTGTAAGTAGTTGTCCAGCAGCGCACCGGCGGCGGGGCCGTAGGGGACGGCCACCACGCTGACGCCATGGGATTGCAAAGAGGTGATGAGGTTTTGCTGCACCTCGGCCGCGCGGGTATCCTCCAGCCCGGCCAAGAACAGCCGGTAATCGGCGTTGCCAAAGTCGGAGCTGTCCAGCGGGTAGCTCAGATCGACGGTGTGCAGGTTGGATTTGAGATAGTCTGCCGTGGGGTCGGACGCCTTCACAGCGGTCTCGCGTGTGGCGGTGTCGGCCAGGCCCTCGGCCTCCCGTGCGGCGGTCTCCGGCGTGGCGGCAATGACCTCCTCGGAGCTCTTATCATTGTACAAAAAGTCTTGCAGGGCGGTGGTATTTACGTACCAGTCCGGGTCGTACATCAGGCGGTCGTCCATACCGGTGCGTACGCCGTAGGTGCCCTGCAGGGGCATGGAAAGCTGCTCTACATCGCAGCCCAAAAAGCCCGGCAGCTGCACCAGCAGCGCGGCGATCTCGGTTTTGGTAAAGTTGGTCTGTACCAGGGGCAGCATGGTGTTCAGCAGGTTGTCCAGCTCGGTGACGCTGGCGTTCTGGATCTGATCCAGAACGGCCTGGATAACGGTGCGCTGGCGCTCGATACGGTGCCAGTCGTTGTCAATCTTGCGCAGACGGGCGTACTGCAGGGCGGTGTAGCCGTCGAAGTGGTTGAGGCCCGGGTCCACGTGGTTGACGATGAGCATCGAGTTGGAGGGCACTTCCCAGTTCAGGGCCTTGGCTTCCATCTCAGTAATGTCGATGTCCACGCCGCCCACGGCGTTCACGATCTGCACGAAGGAGTTGAAGTTGATGCGGACATAGTGGTCCACCTGCACGTTGAAGCAATCCTCCACGGTGTCCATGGTCAGCTTGGCGCCGCCGTACATTGACAGCGCGCCGGGCAGTTCGATGTTCGAGACTTTGTTATGCACCCAGGCGATGGTGCAGCCGAGGATAATGCCGAGGAACACCCCCATATCGACGACCACAAAACCGAGCAGTTGCGTCTGACCGGTGCCGTAGTATTCGCCATTAATTTTTTCAGCGATGCCGTGGATATGTTCCAGCCACGAATGGTTAGCGCCCAGAAACATAATAAAACACATCACTGAAACCAGGGCGACTTCTGTTTTTTTATCTTTCGCCAGCCCATAACTAATACCGACGCAAAAAAGTAATCCAAGATTGCCAAACAGCGGCCAGAACGTATCGCCGAGTAATTGTCCTGACTGATGTAAAAAACTGGTTTCAGAAATTAATGTAGGGTTGGTTAAGACAGAACTGAGTGCCAGAATCAGGCCAATGACGGGCAAGAACAGGACTGCACCGATCATTGCTCTGGAGAATTTTTGCATATTCTCCAGAATACGTTGACGTATTGCGGACATAGTCGTTCCTTTATTTTTATATTTACATAGGGTTTTTAATTGTTATCTCTACTTCCAGTATTTTGTTTATAGCAATTCCGATCTTTGAAAGAAACAGGTTGCGGGAAATAGGTACAGGTAGCCGCAAAATGCACACAGGTTTCGCTGACGAGAAAGGCGTGCCTGAGGGAGTGGAAGAGGGACCGATGGACGAAGACCAGAGCGGGACCCTCTCTCCGGCGGAGAGAGGGCGGAGGGCGATTACGGTGCTGGCGGGGGAGCGATTGGCTGAGCCGGCTCGCTGTTTAGCTGGCCGTTGCGCATCACTTGCGCAACCTGCTGTTTCTCCATATTCACCGCGCTGAGCTGGCCGTTAACCGTCGGTTTCAGCGGCGCATCGGCCTGCACGCTGCCGCTGGCGGTCAACTGGAAATTACCGTCGCCGGAAACCGGCAGGGCGGGCCAGCCCCAGGCCTGCAGAATATTCAGCGGTACGCCGCGACCGTTCAGACTGAGCGTGACCTGGCGCTGGGGAAGCTGCGAGACGGCCGCCGTGGCCTGCAGGATACCGCGCTCGGTAAAGGCGCTTAGCTCGGTGATGTTGAGCGTTGAGGCATTGGCGTTAAGCTTCAGCGATGGCCGGCGAACGTCGATGCGATTAAAGGTTGCGGCGGCGGCGTTCAGCGTTGCGCTGCCGCTCCACACGCCCCAGCGATGGTCTTTCACCAGCTGCAGTTCGCCGCCGTAGCCGTCAAGGGCGGTGATCTGCCATGGGAATGCGGGATCGATATCGATAACCAGATTGCGGCTGGCGCTGAATTTCTTCAGCGTCAGGCTTTCCAGCCACGTGGGCAGCGACTCCATCCACAGCTGTTTCCAGTTAGCGGGGAGGGTATATTCCAGCCCGGCAAAGGCGGTGTCGTCCAGCACCAGCGCGTTACCCGCGCGCAGCCAGTTGCCAGAAGTCCGTACCATCCCGCCTTCCCAGCGTGAGGTGAACTGGCGCAGCGCGATACCCTGTGGTGAAAATTCGGCATTGGCGATGGGATCAAGCAGATGCAGCGATCCGTTAATAAATTCGCTGGCGTTCATCGACAGGGTGCCGTCATCGCTTTGCCACCCGCCCTGGCTCAGGGTCAGGTTGCGTAGATTGAGGTCGAGATCGGTCACCGCCCAGTCCGGCCCCTGCAAACGGGCGTCGGTCATGTCGAGACGGCCAATGTGCAGTGAAGGGACGCTGGTCAGCGGGGTGAAGAATTCTGCCAGCGATTTATCGCTCTGCAGGCGAATTTCGTTGAGCTGCAGATTATCTACCAGCCAGCTGCCGTCGGCGTTGCGTTTGGCGTTGCCGGTCAGCGTCCCGCGCGCAATATCGGCGCCCAGCGTGGATAACGTTACTTCGCCATTATCAAGGCTTCCCTGGATCAGCACGTTACTGGCATCCACGCCGTTGAGGGTCAGCGAGCCTGCGCTCATCTGAATCTGTGCCTTTTTACCCAGCACATTGCCCGCTTCCGGCGCCCAGGGGCTGACGCCGCCGTCAACGCGCTGTGCGCTCAGAGCCCAGCCGGTTTCCGGGCTGTTAAACGCCATATTGCGCAACTGCAGACGGTCGGCGGCAAAGGGTAAAGAAGCGGAGGAGGGCGAGAGATTTAACGTCCCGTCGCTAAGCACAATCTCGTCGGCGTGCAGCGGATCGCTGAACTGGCGGGTGCTGAAGCCAATATCCACCGCTTTAGCGACCAGCGTCGGCGGTTTGCCGTCGCGTCCGAAAGTGACATTTTGCAGCTGCAGGTGAAGAGGGGAAGAGAAGCTGTGCTCCATCTCATCGAAGGAAACCTGCCAGCCGGTGCCATCGCTCAGCCAGGCGCTGGCCTGGCGTGAACCCCAGTGGGTCTGGAGCAGGAAATAGAGGGCTATCACCACCACCAGTAGGGCGATCGCGAGCCACAAAATCAGCTTTCCAATAAATTTCATGATCTTCCATCCTGAGAAGTGCACATAGGGCTGTTATGCACGATTTATGCGCAATCCTCAAGACAGGAGTTGTTTATTTGAATGACAGAGTGATGGGAGATACGTTTTATTCAGGCATCCCCGGAGGGCGGTGTGAAGGCCTCATCCGGGATATTCCGCCGTTATCCCCGCCAGGCAATGCGCCATCGGGGATACGGGTTTAATTCTTCTCTGGCGGGAACACTAAATTCAGCACAATGGCGGTGATACCCCCGGCAGCTATGCCAGAGGAGAGCAGGTTCTTCAGCCAGTCAGGGGCGAACTGCAGAATCAGCGGCTGCTGGGAAACGCCGAGGCCCACTGCCAGCGACAGGGCGATAATCAGAATCGCGCGGCGGTTGAGCGGTTCGCGGGAGACGATGCGCACCCCGGAAGCGGCGATAGTACCGAACATCACCAGCGTTGCGCCGCCGAGGACCGGCTCCGGAATATGCTGGACAAAGCCGCTGACTGCCGGGAACAGGCCCAGTACGATCAGCATCAGCGCCACCACGAAGCCGACATAGCGGCTGGCGACGCCGGTCAACTGAATCACGCCGTTATTCTGGCCGAAGCAGGAGTTCGGGAAGGTATTAAAGACGGCGGAGACAAAGGAGTTCAGGCCGTTAGCCAGCACGCCGCCTTTCAGGCGCTTCATATACAGCGGACCGGAGACCGGCTGCTCCGACACGTCAGAGGTGGCGGTGATATCGCCGATGGTTTCCAGTGAGGTGATCATAAACACCAGCATCAGCGGCAGCAGCAGGCTCCAGTCGATGCCCAGGCCGTAGTAGAGCGGGGTCGGGACCGTAATCAGGCTATCGTTGGCAGGCGCGGTATTTGCCGGCAGCATATCAAGCAGCCAGGCCGCCAGGTAACCCGCCGCCATGGCGATAACCAGCGACGCGATGCGCAGATACGGGTTGCGCTGGCGGTTAAGAATAATGATCAGCGCCAGGACGATGCCTGCCAGCAGCAGGTTTTTCGGCGCGCCGAAGGTATGGTCGGCCATCGCCGCATAGCCGCCGCCGATGGAGGTCAGCCCGACCTGAATCAGCGACAGGCCGATAATCATCACCACCACCCCGGAGACCAGCGGGGTAATCACCCGCCGCGCCAGGTGCAGAACGCGCGAGATGACCATTTCCGTGCAGCTGGCCAGCATCAGGGTGCCGAACAGCGCGGCCATCATTGTCGGCACGTCGGCGCCGCCGGTTTTCAGCGCGGTGCCGCCCATAATCAGCGGGGCGACGAAGTTAAAGCTGGTGCCCTGAATAGAGAGCAGGCCGGAACCGACGGGTCCCCAGGCTTTAATCTGAATAATGGATGCCACGCCGGAAGCGAACAGCGACATGCTGATGATGTGCTGCGTGTCCTGAGCCGGGAGGCCCAGCGCCTGACAGATTAACAACGCCGGCGTGATGACCGCGACAAACATCGCCAGCAGATGCTGAAAGGCGGCGAACAGGGTTTGCGGCAGCGGCGGGCGGTCTTCGAGGCGGTAGATTAATTCGCTGGTTGTTTTATGCGCAACCGGTTGCGCAGCTTCTGACTCGGCGGTGTTAACGGACATCACAAACAATCCCAAGGTGGCAAAGCGGGAATTTTATCGGACTGTAGTACAAAAGCAAACGTTTGCCAGCGTTTGCTGAGAAATATTTATACAACTCAGCGGGGTCGGTTATTAATTAACATTTTGTATGCTTGATCGCATCAATATCAAAACAAAATATCTTTTCCTGTCATTTTTTGCGCGGTTCTGCTTAAAATCCCCCTCCGATTCCTCAAGATGAGAAGTAATCGACACCGGGAATACCGACGCGTGTGAATGGATCATGCGCCTTTAAGGAGCTCTTTTTATGTTTCATCTCGATACCTTATCGACGCTCGTTGCCGCAACATTGGTGCTGCTGTTGGGCAGACAACTCGTGCAGAATGTCCCCTTCCTGAAAAAATACACAATCCCTGAACCCGTCGCGGGCGGCCTGCTGGTGGCGCTGGCGCTGCTGGTGCTGAAAAAGAGCATGGGTTGGGAAATTGACTTTGATATGAGCCTGAAAGACCCGCTGATGATGGCGTTCTTTGCGACTATCGGTCTGAACGCTAACCTCTCCAGCCTGCGGGCCGGCGGCAAAGTGGTGGGCACCTTCCTGATTGTGGTGGTGGGACTGTTGCTGCTGCAAAACGCCCTCGGCATCGGGATGGCGAAGCTGCTAGGGCTGGACCCGCTGATGGGTCTGCTGGCAGGCTCAATTACCCTGTCTGGCGGCCATGGCACCGGCGCGGCGTGGAGTAAGCTGTTTGTTGAACGCTACGGCTTTGCCAACGCGACCGAAGTCGCAATGGCGTGCGCCACCTTTGGTCTGGTGTTGGGTGGTTTGATTGGCGGCCCGGTGGCGCGCTATCTGGTTAAACACTCTTCTTCACCTGACGGAACGCCGGATGATCAGCTGGCGCCTACCGCCTTCGAAAAACCGGATATGGGCCGCATGATCACCTCGCTGGTGCTGATTGAGAGCATCGCCTTAATTGCCATCTGCCTGACGGTAGGGAGGGTGGTTGCGCAACTGCTGACCGGCACCGTCTTTGAGCTGCCCACTTTTGTCTGCGTACTGTTTATCGGGGTGATCCTCAGCAACGGTCTGTCGCTGTTAGGTTTCTATCGCGTGTTTGAGCGTGCGGTATCGGTGCTGGGCAACGTTAGCCTGTCGCTGTTCCTCGCCATGGCTCTGATGAGCCTGAAGCTGTGGGAGCTGGCTTCGCTGGCGCTGCCGATGCTGGCGATCCTCGCGGTCCAGACGGTGGCGATGGCACTGTATGCCGTCTTCGTGACCTATCGCATGATGGGGAAAAACTATGACGCCGCTGTGCTGGCGGCCGGGCACTGTGGTTTTGGTCTCGGGGCGACGCCGACGGCGATTGCCAATATGCAGGCAATCACCGACCGCTTTGGCCCGTCTCATATGGCGTTCCTGGTGGTGCCGATGGTCGGCGCGTTCTTTATTGATATCGTGAATGCGCTGGTGATTAAGCTGTATCTGCTGCTGCCGATATTTGGCTGATGAGTGGCCCGGTGGCGGCTTGCGCCTTACCGGGCCTACAAAATCCTGACTCTGTAGGCACGGTAAGCGTAGCGCTACCGGGGCAGTCCTGTGGTCGCGGTTACTCGTGTTCTTCCCACGCCAGCGCGCGTTTCACCGCTTTTTTCCAGCCGTTGTAGCGGTAGTTACGCTCGGTGGTTTCGATACCCGGGCGGAACTCGCGCTCAATCACCGCTTTCTCCTGCAGCTCATCCAGATTTTGCCAGAAGCCAACGGCCAGACCTGCGAGGTAAGCGGCGCCCAGCGCCGTCACTTCACGCACTTCCGGGCGCTCTACGCGGGTACCCAGAATATCGGACTGGAACTGCATCAGGAAGTTGTTGGCCACGGCACCGCCGTCGACGCGCAGGGCGTGCAGACGAATCCCTGAATCTGCCTGCATCGCTTCTAGTACATCGCGTGTCTGATAGGCGATAGACTCCAGCGTGGCGCGAATAATATGGTTGGCGTTCACCCCGCGCGTCAGGCCAAAGATGGCGCCGCGCGCATACGGGTCCCAGTATGGCGCGCCGAGACCGGTAAAGGCCGGAACCACATACACGCCGTTGGTGTCTTTCACTTTAGTGGCGAAATATTCGGAATCGAAGGCGTCGTTGATAAGCTTCATTTCATCGCGCAGCCACTGAATGGAGGCGCCGGCCATGAAGACTGCGCCTTCCAGCGCATAGTTCACTTCCCCGCGTGGGCCGCAGCCGATCGTGGTCAGCAGGCCATGCGTGGAGGTTACCGCTTTTTCCCCGGTGTTCATCAGCATAAAGCAGCCGGTGCCGTAGGTGTTTTTTGCCATCCCCTCTTTGACGCACAGCTGGCCGAACAGCGCCGCCTGCTGGTCACCGGCGATACCGGCGATAGGAATACGCGTGCCGCCTTTACCACCGATGTTGGTTTGACCGTATACCTCGGAAGACTTGCGCACTTCCGGCAGCATGGCGCGCGGAATATCCAGCGCCTCCAGCATCTTGTCATCCCAGTCCAGTTCGTGGATGTTGAACAGCATGGTACGCGAGGCGTTGGTGTAGTCGGTCACGTGGACGCGGCCCTGGGTCATTTTCCACACCAGCCAGGTATCCACGGTTCCGAACAGCAGTTCGCCGCGTTTTGCCCGCTCGCGGGCGCCTTCCACGTGATCGAGAATCCATTTTACTTTGGTGCCGGAGAAGTACGGGTCAACCACCAGGCCGGTGGCCTTGCGAATGTACTCTTCCATGCCGTCACGTTTGAGCTGTTCACAGATCTCTGCGGTACGACGGCACTGCCAGACGATAGCGTTATAGATCGGTTTACCGGTTTCGCGCTCCCACACAATGGCGGTTTCACGTTGGTTAGTGATCCCGATTGCGGCGATCTCGTCGGAGCTAATATCGGCTTTTGCCAGCACTTCAACCAGCGTGGAGCTTTGCGACGCCCAGATCTCCATCGGGTCATGCTCAACCCAGCCTGGATGCGGATAAATTTGTTCAAATTCTCGCTGAGAAACGCTGACGATATTGGCATCGTGATCCATCACAACGGCTCGGGAGCTGGTGGTGCCCTGGTCGAGCGCAACGATATATTTTTTTTCGGTCATGGTATGTGTCCCGTAGTCAGATTACAGCGAAGCGTTGTGTTGCGTAGTCGAGGTGCTCTCTTTCTCTTCCTCGACGCAGGTGTCGCAAGGCAGGTGGCGGCCGATCAACTTACGATAGCTGAACGCGCCCAGCGCGGCGCCCACCACCGGTGCGCACAGCGGCACCAGGAAATAAGGAATATCTTTACCGCCGGTGAAGGCGACGTCGCCCCAGCCGGCAAGCCAGGCAAACGTTTTTGGTCCGAGGTCGCGGGCCGGGTTCATGGCAAATCCGGTTAGCGGGGCGGTTGCCGCACCGATGACCGCCACCAGCAGGCCGATCAGCAGCGGTGCAAGCGGCCCTTTGGGCACACCGTTGCCATCGTCGGTCAGCGCCATAATCAAGCCAATCAGCATCGAGGTAATGACAATTTCCACCAGCGCCGCGAGCCAGACGCTGATGCTTGCCGCCGGATAGGTTGAAAAAATGCTGGCCAGATACAGGCTGTCCTGACTGCCGCGCACCATCTGGTGGGCCTGTTCATAGTCGGCGAACAGATTGTGGTACAGCAGATAGGTCAGGGCGGCGCCGCAAAATGCGCCGGCCATCTGCGCCAGGATATAAGGCGCCACTTTCTTCGCCTCAAAGCGGGCGAACATCCATAAGGCGATGGTGACCGCCGGGTTAAGATGAGCGCCGGAGATCCCTGCCGTCAGGTAGACCGCCAGCGCAATACCCAGCCCCCACACAATGCAGATTTCCCAAAGACCGAAGCTGGCGCCAGCCAGTTTTGCCGCACACAGCACGCTGGTGCCGAAAAACATAAACAATCCGGTACCAAGAAATTCTGCAATACATTGTCCGGTTACTGATTCACGAGAGTCACTCATAGTTTTTTTCCTGTATTAAGCGATGCGCTATGCCATCTCTTAACGATTGGGGTACAAGGGATAAGAGCGCGAAATCATTTTTTGTGTTGTCGGGATTAGCCGCCGATATGGCAATGAAATCCTATCGATTCAACGATTTTTTTCAGGCTGGCCATGTTGTCTTCTGAGTGTGAGCCGGCATCGCCCATGGGATAAATGCGGCCCAGCAGGGTATATTTATTTTCGCCAAAGGTGTGATAAGGCAGTAGATGAATGGTGTCCACCCCGGACATCAGGCGGGCAAATTCAGCAATGCTGCGAATCTCCTCCGGGCTGTCGTTAACGCCGGGAATCACCGGGATGCGCACAATAACGTGAGTGATAAAGGAGATCCGAATCAGATTTTCCAGAATCGTGCGGTTATCCACACCCGTATTAAGTTGATGAATGGTCGGGTTAACGGCCTTAATATCCGTCAATGCCAGATCGACCCACGGAAAGACGTCCTCAATCACCGCTTTGCTTGTCATTCCCGTCGTTTCCATTGCCGTGTGCCAGCCTTTGGCTTTACAGGCTTTCAGGAGCTCGCGCGCAAACACCGGCTGCGCCAGCGGCTCACCGCCTGAGAGGGTAATTCCGCCGCCGGAGCGCCGAAATAAGTTTTCCTCTTTCTGCAGCTCACGTATCACGTCGCTGACGGTCATGCGTTTGCCTTTCATTTCCAGCGCCTGAGTCGGGCAGACCGCGGCGCATTTGCCGCACTGAATACAGCGTTCGCGGTCGATAAAGAACGGATTGCCAGCAGAGAGCGCCTGCTGCTGACAGACCTCCACGCATTTTCCGCAGCGGATACAGTCGCTTTTTTTATAGATTAACTCGGGCTGCGGGCGCTGTGATTCCGGGTTGCTGCACCACTTACAGGCCAGCGGACAGCCTTTAAAAAACGGGATCGTGCGGATGCCGGGGCCATCATGCAGGGAGTAGCGTTGAATATTGAATAACACGCCTTCGGTATCGTATTCGACTCTGTTCATAACATCACTCGTCAAAAAAGCGACCACCAGGCAACAGCAAGTCAGCCGCTAAAATCGGGTCTGATAAAGGGCCATACGTTACCGTATGGCCCTGGCAGGTCAGGCAAAATCAGAATTGCTGTTCGGTGCGGCTGATGATGTCATCCTGGACTTCTTTCGCCAGTACCACGAACTGCGCGCTATAGCCCGCAACGCGAACCACCAGGTCCTGGTGCTGCTGTGGGTTTTTCTGCGCCTCCAGCAACGTGTTGCGATCGATAACGTTAAACTGTACGTGCATCCCTTTCTTATCGAAGTAGTTACGCACCAGACCGCCAAAGTTTTCCCCCGCCAGCGAGGAGGGCAGGAATTTCTGGTTGTAGAGCGTCCCGTTCGAGGCGATAAAGTGATCCAGTTTGGCTACCGAGTTCGCTGCGGCGGTCGGGCCGAGGGTATCTTTGCCCTGGCGCGGCGATACGCCGTCAGCAAGCGGCTCTTTCGCCAGGCGACCGTCCGGCAGGGCGCTCACGTCTTTACCAAACAGCACGTTCGCCGACACCGGGTAGATACCGGCCTGGAAACGTCCGCCGCGTGGGTTGGTATACTTCTCTACTTCCTGACAGTAGATCAGCGCGCATTGGCGGGCGACAAGATCCACGTCGTCGATGTCGTTACCAAAACACGGCGAATTTTCCAGAATATGGCGAATCTCTTCATAACGCGGATTTCCTGCCGACGGCACCGGAGTGACGCTGGCGAGCTGGCGATAGACTTCGTTTTTAATCTCTGCCGGGTTCAACGAGCCGTGGCGGTCGATAATGCGTTTGACCACTTCATAGATATCCTGCTCGCCGAGAGAGGATTTTGCCGCCGCGCTATGCGGGTTGCCGCCGACCGGGTAGCCGAAGTTGGCGTCCAGCGCGCCCTTCAGTTCCTGAAGCGTCAGGCGGCGATCCTCAAACACCTGTTTTTGGATGGCGTAGACGGAGTCGCCGGTATCGGCAATGCCGAACGCCTGCGGGCCGGTAAAGTTGTAAATCGCGCCGCCCTCCTGCAGGGATTTTCCTCGGCCAATGCAGTCATCTACCAGCGCGGACAGGAACGGCAGAGGGCAGCGTTCGCCGTGGGCGATGTCGACGCTGTTGCACGCTTCGACCAGCTGG
>OIXA01005196.1_pt1 | contig 11811 bp, 6 predicted proteins | sample 1587721 | NCBI WGS metagenome assembly OIXA01 (sample SAMEA3888900, study PRJEB22519) | human gut metagenome | biome: human gut; feature: human-associated habitat; material: faeces | place: Denmark | collected 2013 | reverse complement strand
GCAGATGGTATAGAGCTGTTAGTGACAATGAGAATAATGCAAGATGGTTAATGGTTGGCGAAACTCCGATTAATCAAACTGAGTTTTACGACAGCAACTGCCCATGTGATTTTTCATGTGAGTTATCAACAGACACTCATGACGCTCCACCGGAGTGTTTAGAAGGTGTAGCTGCTATCGGAGATAACCTAACTATTGTTTGGAGTAACAAACATTTTTGGGTTTCAGAGCATAACTTCCCACACGCCTACAATCTGAATAACGAGTATAGACTACGTTTCAGAATTAGAGGAATGTATGAGGTCACGCCACGCATCGAAGGAGACGTACACTACACGCTTATTGCAATCACAGAAGGCATGCATTATTCAATCGCTACAGATGACCCTAATCAGGTAGAAATTGCAGAGATTGAACAACGTTACAAATGCATAAACTTCAACAACGTTTGTCAGGTAGATAGCGAAGTAATTTATTCATCTGAGCAAGGTTTAGTAATAATTTCACCGCAAGGCGAACAGCTAATCACAGGCGAGATTGTCACTGAAAACGAATGGGCAGCCTACGAGCCTCGCACAGTACGACTCACATACCACGATGATAGGATTTTCGGATTCACAAAAGATGGCGGGTTTATCCTACAGATTGGTTCAGATAAACGCAGAGACAGCGACTTCTCAACCCATAATGTAGTTGTCCAACGAGGATACACAGATGGAATTAGTCCATTTGTCGTTGTAAACAAAGGACACATCTATGTGTGGGGAGCTGGAGAAAACGCAATCTATGATTGGAAGTCTCAAACACAGATGATGGCTGGCTTGTGGCGACCTGTAGCATGTAAAGTTGTATCACCTGACTTTGACAACATCATGCCACGTGGTCACAGAGAAGCTAAGATTAAGTATGAAGAATGGCGTAGACAGAATCCATACGCAGATGACAAAGCGTTTTTCTGCAAATATCCTGAGTTCCAACAACACTATTCACACTTAATTGGAAATCGCCCATCGGTTACTGTTATTATCTATGCAGACGGTAGAGAGTATTTCCGGAAGAAAGTTTATTCAAATAAACCATTCCTACTCCCTAGACGGTACAAAGCGATTGATTGGGCAGTACGTATTATTGGCTCAATCAGAGTAGATGAGATTCACTTGGAAAGCTCAAGAGAGAGCTTACTAGGAGGTAAATAATGGTAGATTCAACACTTGGCAACAAGGCGGATGTGGATACCAGCAATAATAACAAGAACCAAAACCAAGGTACTTGTGCGTCATCATGCGGTGTAAACCAAGCATACGTTGAGAAAGGTGAAGCAACAGGTACAGGTTCTACGCAGGTTAATGCGAACCATATTATCCAATACCCACGGCAACCTAAGATGGACGATGGTAAGTGGATTGCCATCGGTTCACTGCTTGGGGCATTGTTGGGTAAGTTTGCTGATAACGGCACACTCAACAAGGCGAAAGATGCCGAGAATAAGTGGAAAGCAATCAACGAGCAACTAGCCGACAAAGGTCGTGAGTTGTGGGGTAAAATGCCTAATGAAGCTGCAGAAGCAGATAAGGCAGACAACGATTTAGAGAACCAGTATGATTGGAACATCGCAAGACGAGATGATGAATTACGCAGAGCTCAACAGCTGGACGCATGTAACGATGCAATTCATGAGAAACTTTGTTCATTCGCTCTCTGCGGCTATACACCTGATTATGACGGGATTACCGCTAGAATAAAAGCAGATGTGGCAGCTCAGACCAAAAAGCAACGCGAGCAAATGTGTAAGAGCTTAAACCGCTACTCTGCTCGTCAATGTTGCGGTATTGAAACTGCTCTCGCAACTGCAGCAATTTCTACAACGGTTGGAGCATTGTATAAAGCTCGTGAAGATGAACGTGCACGTGCATGGCAGATTAACGAAGGTCTATTGTTCAAAGCTGGTGAGCTTATTGAAAATCAACGTAATGGTCGATTTGGCTCTGCAGCAACAATGGATAAAACTGGTATCAATATCCAACAAACTCGTTATGCGAGCCACAATGATAATTACCATAAACTTGCTGCATTAGGTGCAGACTTCTTAACATCGGCTGGTAAAAACTATGCATGGCTCGCTGAGAGTTATCGTAAGACAGCAGACAAGATGTCAGGTGATTTGGCAAATCTAGGTGCATTAATTGCGGTAGTATTATCCTTGTGGTTAGGTAAGAACGCAGGTGAGAACGATTGTGGCGGTGGTGGCGGTGGAAAAGCACCTGATGGACCTGTTGCACAACCTGAGGATTCAGGGTTCTAGGTAAACAGCTATGACTGATAAATGTGCACCATACAATGTATGTAGAAGCTTAAAAGAAACTGGACAGAACGAGACAAAATCTGTTCAGTTTGATAATATAGTTCAACCTAAATGTTGCGAGAACAAGAAAAAATGAACTCTTTAGAAACTTTAATGGGATTAAACCGACAAGGTATTCCAGCTGACATGGCATATGCAGATGACCCTATGTTGCAGTTAGCAATGCAGGGCAACGATGCAGCTATGATGGAAGGCATGGGCGTACCACCACTCGAAAACCCATATGAACTGGTTGGAATGGAGCAACCGCAAGGTGGCGATATTGGCAATCAATTAACACAGCAGATGCTAGGCGGACCAGCACCTCAGTTGTCACAGCCTGAGATTAACGCTCTAGCACAGTCGCTAGGCATCGGCACTCAGAATAATGACCCGATGACCGACCCGATGTATTCACCACAATACAACATTATGTCTATTCTTGGAGGTAGATAATGCCATCTTATGCGATGACCGGAAATGGTATTTTCGGAGGCTCTAACAACTTTTTAAGTATCCTAGGCGGTATTGGTAATGCTTGGGGCGACGGCATGACATCAGGTATGAATATGGGTAAAGCTATTATGGATTATCAAAAATCTGTATATACAAACCCGTCAGCTACCCGAGCAGCCATCGCACAAAACATTGCCAACCAAGGAACAGCGGAAGGTACACACTATAGAAACTCTATTATGAACCCTATGCTCTCTCAGCTGGCTGGCGGTGGTCAGTTAATGGATTGGCAAAAGAGCTTACTTAACAATGGCTATGTGAACGTTGGGCAAGGTGTAAACAGTAATACATCTGTACAGAATGTTGAGGGTACTCCAGTTGTAACACAACCTGCTACAACTCCTGCTACAACACCAGCACAACCAACAGCACCAACAGCACCTACGGTTTATAGTTCAACACAACAACCAGTAGCACCGACACCATACAATCCATATGGTAGCTTTACGTTGAACACAAATTTAACTGGTTATCAGAATAACCGCACAGGTATTCCATATCGCCCAACAGGAGCATAAGATGACACCACAACAACGTGCAGAACTCGATGCTAAAGTTGCAACCATTCTAGCGAACACAGAAGCTAAAAACGGTGCACCTTTAGACCCAATCGAAGAAGATGCAATCATGATGGCTGTAGCTCAACAGATGCAAGCACAGTGGGCGGCTGATGAAAAAGCACAACAACAGACGCAACCAGTATCCACTGACGGTGTTGCTGGCGGAGCTTTATCTGCTCTTGCCGGTGTAGAACATAAACCGGTAACACAATCAGCACCAGTAGTAATTCCAACTACTGTTACAGGTATTCCGCAAAACGAGCAGGAGTGGTTTGAAGCACAGAAAGCCGCACAAGCGGTAGATAGAAAAGCTGCTGAAACACAACAGCAACGTATTGATGATTACAACCGAGTGAGCAAACCTTTCTTAGGTATCTCTCGTTTAGGCGGGGCAGATTATACTAACTTGGATAGATACAACAGAGACATTGCAAATCGTGAGAATCTGATTATTGAAGATACACGAGAACGCAATAAGCAAGCGAAGTTAGCTAACCGTGCTGAGTTTGATAAAGTTGCTAATGCAGTTGCACAGGCAGAGATGGAACGTATCAATGCTAACTTACCTGACAACACACAAGGTGTATCACTGGAGTCAGTACGTAACAGTATGTTCCCGGGCTATAAACCGGGTCACGGTGAATACTCTAATGAAGATTTACTAAGTATGTTATATGGAGCAAAAGCACCGACTGATTATATCGATGCATTTAACTCTAAACTAACTCCATATATGAGTGAAGAAGAACGCATCGCACAGTTAAATGGCAAACCAGCTCCAAAACCTACAAACACTGTAGGTGAGATTCCGCAGTATTCACCTGAGCAGTTCTTCAATGTTCCACAGCCAGCACCAGTAGACGCATCTGTTACAGCAAGTAATGAACCTGTAACAGTAAATCCAGTTGAGTCTGACGCTATTGGCGGAGTTGGCGGAACAGCATTAGGTGTAGCAGATTTCGCAACACAAGCAGCTAAGATGGTAAATGGTGCTAGACAGACTATGCAACCAAGCGTGAAAGGCACACGCCAAAACACTATTGGTGTACTAGCAGGTGAACAAGCACCAACAGCACAACCAACTAGAACCGCTACAACACAGGCAACCACACCTGCAGCTAGAACAACTACTTCTACACAGCCAGTTGTAACACAGCAACCAATGCAAGATGCAGCGTTACAGATTGGCTCTCGTGGTAGTTATATTCCGTCTACAGGTTTCACTACACCTAACAATGCAGGTGGAGCACAAATTACAATCTCTCCAGTAGAGTTCGGCGGTGATAATGGTGGTCTCCAGTATGGTGCGATGAACGCGTTGTATGCAGACCCTAAACGTGCACCATCTCTCGGTGAGTTGTTAGCGTTTAGCTCAATCATGCAAGGTAAGAAAGATTTAGGTGGTCTCGACACTGTAACTGCAACAATGCAAAGTGCAGATAAGATGAACGCATACGCGGCACAACAAAATATTGCTGGTCGTATGCAACAACTTATGCAAGGCGGGGCATCAGCAGATGAAGCTCGTTATCAAGCAATTTCAGAAGAAATGCTACGTAACGGTCAAGGTCGCGGTGCAGCAGCTATTACAATTCCTGAGTATGCTAAAGCGGCTGATACGCAAGCAGCTCGTAACTTAGATACAGCAATGACCGCTGGCGGGGATTATCGAGCTAATAGTGCATTTGGATATACCCCATTGGGCATTGGTTCTGTAACAGCTAACTCAGACGGTTCATACAACATGAACGTAAATGGTCAGAGAATCAGTGGCATTGCACCTGAATATGCACGAATGAGCGTATACGGAGCAATTAAAGGCGATGGTAGCGGTAGCAAACTAGCCAACGACTACGACTACAAGTTTAACGACAAAATGTACGACACAACCGTAGATTCGATGAAAGCTGAAACTGAAGCAGCTAAAATCCTGTACGACTTGCAACGTGGTAAATATGGCGACGCATCTAAGATGTCACCTGAAGAAAAAATCAGATTTGCATATGAGTACGCCAACTCGCAAGAACGTGGCAAACAAGATGCACGTGAACAAGCAGAGCGTCGCAAAAACCAACAAACACCAACCAGCGGTAACAAAACTGGTATTGATACTAAATGGTTCTAGGAGAATAGAATGGCAACTCTACAACAACAGCAAGCGTTCTTCCGTGCACAATTACCATACGCAGAACGTGCAGCACAACAACTTGGGACACACCCATTCAACATTCTAGGTCAAATGGCACTAGAATCGAACTGGGGTCAGTCATTAGCAGGTGCTCATAACTATGGTAACATCATGGAGACTCGTAAAGGTGTTCAAGGTGTTTGGGCAAACGATAACGGTAACCGTAGACAATTCCGTAACTTTGCGAACGACCAAGATTACTATAACCACTTCGTTGGGTTAATGGGTCGTAGATACAAAGGCGTACAAGGTGCGATGTCTCCACAAGCATACGCAACCGCATTAAAAGCTGGTGGTTATGCAGAGGACCCGAACTACGTACAGTCAATCGGTAAAATGTATAATGCCGTGAATAAAGTTGCAGGTACATTAGGTGGTCCATATCAGTGGAACGGTCAGCCGACTACAGCAGTTCCAGTAATGGCAGGCAATGGTGGTGGAGATAATATCCGTCCACGACCTGACGCTGGTCCTTCAACAATGAACGCTCTACAAGGTGCACCGCAACCACAGAGCAATCCGCTTGTTGGACAACTGCAACCTGACACACCGCCACAAGTCTACACCAACACTATGGACTCACTAGGTGGGTATCGAATCCGTAGACCTGATGAGTGGCGAAACGGTGGAGCACAAATGATTGTTCCTAACGGAATTTAAATGACATTTTAATCAACTACGATTACAATAAGGGCTATCTAATTAGGTAGCCCATTTTATTGGAGATTTTATGACACAATCAGTAAACGGCATGAATCGTTCCATGAGAACGCTCGTCAATGACGCATTAGCCCGTCGTCAGGCAGCCGAAGATTTAAAGCAGTCTTACTACGCAGATGCTATTGCACGTGAGCAAGCACAGCGTGAAGCTGAACTTGCACGTAGAGAAGCAGAGCTAAATAGCACTACAGTGCAAACAGGAGACCAGCAACAACCGCAACAGCCACAACAAGCTGTCTCTCCGTTGGATGACCCTGAATCTGCATTATCTAAATTAATCAAAGAACGTGGGATGACACGTGAAGATTATATGAAATTGAGCACAGCAGAGCGTCAATATGACTTCGCAGACCCAATTCTAGAGAACAAGTGGAATACTTATGTTGCAGCCAATCCTGATGTAGCACAACAATCAGGCGAGCAATTACAACGCACAAAAGACGCTTTCTTCAATCAAGGTCGTAATTTATATGCAGCAAACTTCCAAGCAAAAGAAGATGCAGAAGGTGCAGTATTAGACCGTCTTAAAAATATGGCTGGAGATGCTGTAGAAGGTGTATCAGGCTTATTCACCAGTGCTGGCGGTTTGCTAAAACCCGCATTTGGCAACGACAGCATTGTCTCTAAAGGGCTAGAGTATGTTGGAAAAGCTGGTGAGGAATTTGGCAAAGGGTTAGCAACTGATGCAGAACGTGACCGTGAAGCATATTTCTACCGATTAATGGAAGCAGGTCGCTATAAAGATGCCGCTAAGTTTGCAGCAGATAACCCGCTCATGTTAGGCGGTGAAGCTGCACAAATGATTGCAGGTACTAAAGGTTTCGGGCTATTAACCAAAGGTACAGCTAAACTTGCAGGTAAAGGTTTATCCGCAGTCGGTGCAGAAACATTATCAAAAGGTGTAAATGCTGCAGGTCAGGCAATCGGTAATAGCATGCCTACCTATGCAGGTATGTCAGTGGGCGGTCAGGTTGCAAATGAATTAGCACAACGTGGCATCGACACCACATCACCTGAAGCTCGACTTGCAGTTGCAATGTCATTCATTGGCGGTGCAGCAGCAAATAAAATTACCCCACACAATATCGAGAACCAAGTTGCAAAATGGGGCTTATCTAAGGAAGCAGCTAAAACTGTTTCTCGACAAGCTATCGAGGACCTCGAGAAGATGGGCTTTATGGCATCAGCTGGCAAACGCTTAGGTGGCACACTTAAAAATGTGGTCAAAGGCGGAGTCAATGAAGGTGCAGAAGAAGCTATGCAAGAAGGTCTTGGTGCATATGCAGCTCAAGCTCTTATCGATGAAAATGGTAAATTCCGTAATTGGGATGAAGTACCTGAGAACGTTAAACAACAAGTATTACGTAGAGCAACTACAGGTGGTTTATTAGGTGCGGCACTTGGTGGTACTACATCAGGTGTGACTAATGCAGCGTTCGGTGGCGTACACGGAGACATGCAACGTAGAGCTGATTATGAGACTTCAAAAGCTAAGTACGCAGAAGAAGATAGAGTAAAAGCGGAAGAAGAAAAAGCCGCAGCTGAAGCTCAAGCACAGGAAGAAGCTCGTATTAAAGCAGAGCAAGATGCAGAGTATGAAGCTACACAAGCACAGCAAGCAGAAGAAGCAGAACAAGCAGCACGTACCGCAGAGTATGAACAAGCACTAAACAATGCAGCACGTACCGCAGAAGCTGACGATGAACTCAATAACTTACGTACTGAGTTCGGTGCATCTGCTATTGACAGCAACGAAGTGAATACCAACCGTGCCCGTAAAGAGTATGATAACTACTTAAACTCTCAGTATGAAGCATTGTTAAACTCAGAAGAATTAACTGACGAGCAACGTGACATCTTAGCTAACACATGGGGTGACGGTAATCGTACATTACGTGCTAAAGCTAACCTTCTACAACAGATGGGCGTAGATACTATGCCTGAGCAGTTCACACGTACACAGAAGAATGGCAAGGTTGTATTTAACCACAACTTAGATAAGCACATGGACTACCGAGCAGATGAATTAACACAATCTGCACAAGCTGTCTATGATGATGCTGATACTCGCTTAACTCGCCTACGTGCAGAAGTTAATGACCCATTCATCATCTCTGACGCTGAGACTGCATTAAAACGTGCAGCAGATGCAGGTAATGAAGGTGCATTACGTTCAGCCCTTGCAAAAGTTAAACAAGCTGAGAAAGCATGGGAAACTCGTCAGAAAGAACTAGCCGAACAAGCTAAGTTAGATGCAAAAGCACAACGCCAAGCAGAGAAAGATGCTCTACAAGCAGAGAAAGAAAGTGCATCTGCAGAAGTGCAAGAAGTAGAAGGCTCTCGTGACGCTAGATACAACGAATCTTATGCACGTGCTAGCCGCTCACAAGCTGTTAAAAGTTTAACACCTGCAGAGCGTTTAGCTGTTCAAACCCGTCTTACACAAGACCAAGAGTTTGAACGTGAGCTACAAGACCAGTATGCAGATAGACTGATTAAAACTGGCAAAGCTAAATCTAAAGCTGAAGCGGTAAGAATGGCGTTGGAAATAGATACAGATACTCTATTATCAGAGTACAGACCGAATAAGTTATCTGCGAAATTCAACAAGGTGAAAGACCGTTTACCGGCAAATGATGGCTTATGGTGGACACCACAAGAACGTGCAACAGTTAAAGCTGAGATTGAAGATTTCTTCAAAGAAGCAGGCGTTCCTGACACAGTGGACATCAACAATTTACGTGCAAGCGTTGAAGGCATTAACTCACTTCGCAGAAATATGCCACCTGAACTACAAGAGAAAGCAAATGCGATTGTATCTGCAATCTCAACAGGTACACCAGTTGGCGTGATGAAACAAGCTGGCAAACGTGCTATCGATGCAGCGACGAAAGTGAATAGTCTCAAACCTGTGGAGGATTTCACGGGAAAGTCGCAAGCCCCTTCAAAGGGGCGACAAATGCGAAAGGCAAACGCAGAAACCAAGCGTTCGACCTCTTAGACATTCTCAATGTCGGAAGTGCTAAATTGTCGCCTAGTTATTTTAAAGATTGGTCAGCAGACTTGTTAAAAGGCATCATGGTAAAAAATGATGCCGAACTAGCCACAATTATGTACGGAACTCGCTCGCCTGAAATTCAGCGACAAATCCGTGGGCACATGAATGAGTTACTAGATGCGTTCGGTGTTAAATCACGTAATGACATGGACCAGTTCAACACATTCACTCGCACCTATGGTAGAGAATCACTCGCCAAAGTAAGTGCAAGTATTAATGAATATGTGAATACAGAGTCTGATAATCTCACCCCGCAAGAAGCATTTGCGATGACCGCATTTAAACATGAGTTAGACATCTACTTAATGACAGACGGCAATCAGTCTCCAGTAGTATCTAATCTCCGTGCTGACATGGCGAATGAGAACTTAGGTAAATTATCAAGTGCAACACTCCGTAACACCGACAAGCTTTCACGAGCGTTAGAGCACATCGAGACTCAGTTTAAACCGTCTGAGATTTCAGCACGTGTTATCGGTCGCATTAAACAACTTGCGATGGATAATGAAGTTGAGTTCCGTGTATTGTCAGATGAAGAAATGAACGACCGTTATGGTGAAGGTTCGCAAGGTGCATACGATGGCACAACTGCAACGGTTTATCTCCGTGATGGCATGACATTTAACGACCAAGTGCACACCCTTGTACATGAAGCAACACACGCGTTCCTCAACAAGAAAGCATTTGCCTACAGCAACTTTAAACAAGCACGTATTCAAGGCAGACAAGTAACACCTGCTGACTTCGGTTTAACCGAGCAAGATTTAAGTCTATTGACTGACATGGAAGCACTGATGAATAAAGTGCGTGGTAGTGATGTGTTTAATCACCCACGATATTCAGAAGTTGCTAAAGTGCAAGCAGAAGATGGTTCTGTAGTGCCATATGGCTTGTCGTTCGATGAACATTCACACCATGCATTATCTGAATTTGCGTCAGAGATGTTCTCATCTGACCCATTCAGACGAGCAGTTGCAGATGCAGTATCACAAGCAGACAGTGTTAATTTACACACAGCGAAAGGCAGAGTGCGTCAGTTATTGCGTAAGATTGCAGAGTTCTTTGGATTCTCTCGTAAAACTGATGTAGATGCAGTTGGCATGTTCATTGAGAACGGAATGAAGTTATTATCTTCTGTTCCGTACCGAGCGGTAAGCGATGGCACATCACTACTTAAAAGTAGCAAGGTGAAAGATGAAGTTGTTGATAAAACACGTTTCATCTTAGACCATGAGAAAGGTATTCAATACTACCAGTTCAAACGCAGAACAGGTGTTGAAGGACCAGCAGTAGCAGAAGCCAGTGCATATCGTGAAGTAGATGAAAATGGTAATCTCCGTGATACATGGAGCTTGTCATACCGCAATCCAAGTAATCTAGCAGAATGGGTGCAAGAAGATGGATTAACAATCTCTCAACTTGCAGACCGTGTAAATAACTTAGATTATATGGTATTAAACCGCAACGGTAATACACGCATCACCAAACACGTAAACGAACAAATTGAAAAGGTATGGGCATTACACCCAGCACTAGCAAAAACCTTACTTAAATTGCGTGACTGGATGGCGACAATCTCAGGTCAAGAAGCCGCAGATAACTTCTTAGACAATGCAGTGGGCGTTGCGATGAAGTTAGAGTATTACACGCAAGACCGTGATGTGATGCTAACGTGGGCAACCCGCATGGCTGTAGCGAAATATGGCAAAGATAATGTGCCTTTAGACTTACAGAATGAAGCAAACATTATCCGTGCGGAATACAACAACTACATGACAGAGAGTGGCATTGGTAAATTAACTGGTCTCGACCATAAAAAACTCATCACAGACTATGTTGAGAAATTAGGTTGGACGAAAGAATTTACCTCCGATGTTGTGTATGCAGCAATGGCACGTGAGCGTTCTCGCCAGTTTGCTGAAAATCCGGGCGGTATTAACCCATATACAGGTGAACACTGGCGTGATACAAACCATGTGTCAGGCTTTAAATTTACTGATAAGAACGGTAATAAAGTTGCCGATGAAGATGGTTCTAAATTCTTCGCAAGCCTCGATGTTGAGCAAAGCCGTCAAGTTGATGAGTTCATTAAAATGTGGATTGCACAGAATGACACATTAACTGACTTAGAGCATGCGAGCGGTGCAATTTCAACTGAGACTTATGAGCAACGTAAAGGCGTTTTCTATGCTCCGTTGAAGAATGAATGGGATAAAGAGACAGCCTTTAATAAGATGGCTCGCGGTCGTACAACAACTGCAAAAGACCCATTCACTAACTACTATGCTCATGCAGACATGCGTGTGGCATATGCATTACGCCAACGTGAGAACCAATACTTGCTAGAAGCAGGTCAAGAATACGGACTCGGTTCATTGTTTACTGTGAACCAAACTCAGTTCGTAGGTAAGAACGACTCAATCGGTAT
>OIXA01005192.1_pt1 | contig 11821 bp, 7 predicted proteins | sample 1587721 | NCBI WGS metagenome assembly OIXA01 (sample SAMEA3888900, study PRJEB22519) | human gut metagenome | biome: human gut; feature: human-associated habitat; material: faeces | place: Denmark | collected 2013 | reverse complement strand
ACTTTGACAAACCAAGTTTCCTTCTCCGTGAGAATGCCGCGGGAGGTTCCCGCGGGCTGTTTGAATTTCAGAATGTATCTCGTGTACGTTGCTCGTAACATATCTTACTTTTGTTTATATTAACAAAAGTAAGATATTTCGATTAAATATTGGGAAGAGCGTTTAAAATCTTTTCGGCGTCCGGGGAAGAAGGACGGACAGTTTTGGGGTTAATAATCTTGCCATCCGGATCAATAAGAATGAAATGAGGGATGCCGTTGATATTATAATCCCGTTGGAATTGACTCCCTCGCCCAAGCAAAAGTTGAACGCCGGAGAGTTCTCCCGATTTGACCATTTTTTCCCATGCCGCTTTGTCCTCGTCAGTGGAAAGACCGAGGAAGGTGATATTTTTTCCTTCCATTTTCTTTTCCAGTTCTTTCAGGTAGGGCGTTTCTCTTTTGCAGGGACCGCACCACGTTGCCCACATATCGATATATAAATACTTCCCTTTGAAATCCTTCAAGGAGTAAGTTTTGCCGTTAATGTCCTTTGCTTCGAAGTCCGGGGAAAGTTTTCCGGCAACGGCAATATTCCATTTGTCGTACTCTGTTTTATAGGCAGCCCGTAAAGTCGGGTCAGTCACGTAGGTATTGTAAATATTTTCCAGCTCGGTGATATTATTAATACCGTTTTTCTTTATCTGTCTGACTGCAATTTCGTTAAGAAGAGATTGTTTTAGCTTGTCATTTTTGAAATGTTGAGCGATATATTTCATTCGGGCAACATTTTTATTGTAAATGCCGGAGATTTCTTTATCCTTGCTTCCAAGTATAAGGGCGGACTCTATAATAAATTCCCTGTAAATGTCGAGGTCAATCAGACTCTCGTCCTCTTGTACATATTGTTCCAACGTTGAATAATACTCCTCGTTCGGGCGATAAGTCGTGTCGAACATGATATGTCCCATGGGATACATGACCAGACTGACTAGATATGAATATTTAATTCGTCCCTCTTCCAGTTTTACAAATTCGGGATTTGTCGTTTCCAGCTTCCGGGCTTTCAGTAAGGCGGTAGCCTCGTCTATCTTCTCGTTGGCAAGGTTGATAATTCCGTCCAGTGAACGCTCGTAGTCGGGGGGATTTATCGGGGCATAAGTGATAGAATTAAGATATTCTATCACCGGGGCGTTCTTTCCCTCGAATTTCATGCCGTCCTTAAAATTGTTGGCATCAAAAGAAATCGTTACACGATCGCCTTTCCGGAAAAAAACATTCTTGGCTTCCTCGCCATAAAACAGACGGGCGTATATCACATCACCCTGTAATGTACAGGTGGCTTTCCCGTGTTTGTCCAGTTCCATTTCCTTGATCATTTCCGGGCTGACAACAATAGCGACCTTGGAATAGGTCATGTTTTCCACTTTGAAGTCCACGACAATATCGTCGTTGTTCTTCTGTGAACAAGAGCAGGCGATCGAGAGTAAAATAATAAATAAAAAGCTTCTCATGTCAAGTAAATATTAATAATTAATCATAGATTTCCTGCATGGCGGCATCCAGCCATCCGCCTCTTGCGTTTACGTTAATGATCTTTCCTTTGTCGTCTACAAGGATTGAAGAAGGGACTCCAGTCAGGTTATAAGCTCGAAAGGTTGCTTTGGTATTATCAATAAGCTGTCCCCAAGGCATTTTTTCCTCTTCCATGGCTTGATGCCAATTCTTCGGATCACTGTCAATGGAGATACTCACGATATTTAACCCTTTGGGATGGTATTTATTGTACGTGTTACGCATGTGAGGAATTTCCACACGGCAGGGGTTGCACCAAGATGCCCAGAATTCGATTAATGTAGTACATCCGGGTTTTACGAAATCCGATATTTTCTTTTTACTTCCGTCCGGTGCCGAGAGTTCCCGGTCTATAAAGGGACTTCCTATAAATACCTGTCTACCTTGAATTGTTGCCCGAAGAGCCTGCCCCATTTCCGAATTTTGCATTTCGGGCGATAGGCTAGTGAACAATCCTTCAATTTCTTTCAGGGAAAGGTCGGAATTTCTGTCGGAGAGTTCTTGCGCTATCTTAACGCTGATGGCGGATTCGGGGTGTGCTTTCAGGTATTTCATTTTAGCCTCTCTGATCGCGAGTCTTTTTTCCGTGACAAGTTTGGCAAGGTCAATCGCTTTCGCTAAATCCTTCGTACTGTAGTAGGCTTCCCCGTAAGCGTGGAACGTTTTACTCCGGTCATCTTCCATGGGTTGTATCTCGCTCAGGTAGTTCTGGTATTCAGTTTGTGTGCCGCTTCCGGAGATTTGGAACACGGGGTGTTTGCCGGAATAGTTGCAAGTGGCTTCTACCGCTGTGCTGTCGATAAATAACGAGAAGTTTATAATTTTACTACGGGTCTGTCGGTCATTGGGATCAAGGTAAATGTTAATCGTGCAATAACGCGGAACCTCGAATTTACCTTGGAATTTGAATTTACCTCCCGATATTTTCGTGCTGTCAATAAAATGAGGTTGATTCGTATCATCCAGTACCAAAAAAACAGGTTTCCCTTCCCATGCTTCGGGGACGAGTCCCGTGAGGGTATATCCGTCGTGTTTTGCACAACTGACGACGGATAGAATGAATGCGATAAATAAAATGTATTTCATTTTTTATTCTTGAGTTATGGGTTCTTTATAGATAATATCCACGATTCTGCCGAAACCGGAATGATATTCTTTGTAATCGGTTATTTGTGCCAGGTTATCAATGGCTTCGTACACTCTGAGTTCACCTCCGTCAGTACCGCCCTTGTCGCTGCCCACGATCAAATCGTAAGAACGTCTGGCATTTTCTGCGTTCCTGTATAGATAGAATTTCAGACAAGTAATTTCTCCCGGCACGTCAAACTGGAATTGGGCAGAAGGGGTACTCGTGTCCAGATTCACCCGGTAAACCTTTCCGTCCACGGCATAAAACATTTGGTCGTTCAAAGGACTGAATGCAAAATGTTTTGCTTGTGTAATATCGATACAATTGGAGAGGTTCGCATAATGGGTTTTTGTGTAAGGCGGCATTCCCATCAATGCCATATAATAATCATCTAATGCAATTCCATAAAGATGATAAACTCCATTATTCTCCAAAATCGTGAAAGTGATGTTATTGAAGAAGCCGAAGCCGGGCATCATGGCAGATTCGGAATATTTGCGTCCGCTATTTTCCATGTAAACGTAGTTATATCCTACCGGAAATGAGAAAGCGTCACCTCCGGCTTCATCATCGCTCATATTCAAGCATCCGACAGTTAGATCTCCGGTTAATCCGCCGTACATACCTCCCGGATGATAAACAAATTGTTTGTGATTTAAATCATAAAACATGAATACCGGGGCATATTGCATTGGGTTCGTAATGTTACATCCCACATATGGTGCAACTTGTATATATTCTTTCGTGTTATCGTCATTACGAAGATAATTTAACCTTGATTCCCATAATGCATCGGTTCCGGAACCGAAATTGCTGCCATGTGTACCATCCGGTGTTACCATCATGCGGAAATAAGATGCAGATGTGATATGAGTGGGTTTGGCATCGCTCATATCTCCCATTTCGTATTTCATAAGATACTCTTCTTTCCATTCGAAAGCGTCTTTATGCAACCGGGTAGTTCCTTCTTCGGTAACCAGATAGAACGGGGAGGTAGGATCTACTTGTTGTACGGCACTCATATCTTCCGTGCTTTCCGGACTAAGAGCAATGAGTGCCAGCGGCCCTTTCTTGAACGGCATATCCGAATCGGCGAGCATATCCTTGGAGTGTACTTCTTCTCCTAACACGGTAGAAATCATATCCAAACGGACATTACCATTTTCGGAACAAAGAAGAACCCATCCCTCGGAAGTTGTCGTGACAACGGAAAGATTCGCTTGTTGTTGGTAAAATACATCCAGTTGCTTGTCCTTTACCGTGTAAATCAATTTGTAAGGACCGGGGCGTAAAGATATAATGTCATTAAATTCTTTTGTGGTTGCCAACACTTCGCTTGCGGTGTCATTTGCGTCTTCCGCTTCGAACTGCCGGATTGCCAACCACTCGTATTCATATCGGTTTTCATCGGCTTGCAAACCGTCTAATTGCACGGGGATAGACAAATTCTGGTAAGCCAAAGCCGTAATGGAATTACCGATACCTTCAATTTTTACTTCCGGAATATCATGGTAATTGTAATTGCCTTTATCGTCCGCACAAGCACTAATTCCACCTGCTATTGCAACAAGTAAAAAAAGTGATTTTATTCTATATAATATCTGTTTCATGATCTGTCTTTTTTGTGTTGTTAAAAGATTGGGGTTCCGTTCTCGTCAAAGATTTCCGGATCGGGATTCTCCAATAACAATTGGTCCGCTACATATTTTCTCATTTCAGATATGAGATATTGGAAGCGGGCGGATGGGATTTTTGACGCATCATTAAAGTCAGAGCGCGGGATGTCCATTACCCGGCAAGTCAAAAAGAAACGTTGAGGGGTAAATGGGTACATATAAGTGTACCAAGCAACAGGCGCTTCCGTGAACAATTCGGAAAATTCGATTTTATGACGCATGGTCGTGACATCCGTACCGCTTTGGATATCCGTGATCTCGTGCGTGATGATCGGTCTGAAATACTCGTTCTCTTCAATGGCGAGCTCAATCGTTTTTGCTTCTTCCTGCAGGGCGGTCGAACGTTTCAACGTAATTTCATAATTGAACGAACTGGCTCCCGCGGGTAATACCGGGTTGACGGGTAACACGAAATCGTCCCCTTCCTTTGCACTTCCCCCGACAACTTTGATGTTTACTGGGCGAGGTTCATCAGTAGCCCTCCCGACTAATTGAACCGGAATGGACACGGTTGCCTCGTTCTGTGATTCTTCGATATACACGAACGTGAAATTCGTGCTATCCGTCAGTATATTTCCCACTCTTATACGTTGATTGAAATAGATTCCTTCATCTGCACTGTAAGTATTAACCTCTTCTTCAGAGCAAGCGGTTAATCCCATGATGAGCAGCATAATCCATATAAATATATTTCTTGTTTTCATAATTTACGTGTTATTGTCTGTTATTGATTTCCGTGTCGGGTAAAGGCACCACGAAAACTTGGGTTGATGCCGCTTGGCCTGCAGGTCTACTTCCACTACTGTTCGTTCTGTTTAAGATTGTGGTAAACGTCCGTTTATAAAAATAGAACAATTGTCCTTCACCATACAACTCGCGCATGTATTCGTAGGTCAGATCCGTTACGGTTAGTGAACCCAGATTCGAGATACCTCTTTTATTTCTCAACGTGTTGATATATGGAAGTCCGTCATTCAGAGTTTCCGATTCGCTTTCTGCGGCGATCAGATACATCTCCCCTAACCTTAACATCGGAATCATTGTATTCTGTATCAATCCGGTAGTACTCATGTCATTGTATTTATAGAAATACCGGGCACCGCTTGTCAATCCGGGGAGTGTAGCTTGTTCCCAGTTGGCCTCAAAACGAGTGTCGCTCGTGGTAGAGGAACCCGACGCCGAGTACAGGAAATTCAATAATTTTTCATCCATGGTAAATATAAACGACGGGTTACGGGACGGGTCGTAGTAATTCTTGAATAACAAAACTCGATTCGTGTTCGTTAAGGCAAACAATACCTCTGACGAGAAAATCCGGTCACTCTTTGCTTCCGTCCTTTCCGTGAACGGGAATGTCCCCGCTTCTGCCGCCGTGATCACTTTTTTGGCGTAGATGGATGCGTTGCTTTTATCCCCCGCATAGAGATAAACTCGTGCCATGAGTCCTTGTACCGCGTAGTAATTCATACGTAATGCCCGGTAACGTAGGAAATTGGATTCATTCCCGGCTGATTCCATTAAAGTACCTTTCGTGATGATCGGGTCATTTGCCAACGCTTTCTCCGCTTCTTGCAAGTCATGAATGACATATTCCATTACCTTGTTTGCTGGTAATAAATCGTTTACATTCGATGATTGGTACAGATAGTAGGGGATACACTCGTTTTCCGGGTTGTTCATGTAAACCGGTCCGAACAGGCGTAACATATCGAAGTGCAACATGGCACGCAAAGCCAAGGCTTCTCCCCGGATAATGTCATAGTTGATACCCGTGAAGAGTGATTCCCGGTTTTCTATGTTATCAAGAATCTTGTTACAGTTCATGATCAGGGCGTAAGCTTTTTCCCAAACTTTATCCAAGCGTCCCCGCCAGTATTCAGTGCTATATTTATAGCTGTTTAAATCAATATAATCCCCCCATTTCCCTTGGTCGTCGCCGATCTTGTAGGCTCCGCCCATGAGTTCTAGCATTTCCACCATGAGGGTACTTCCGTAAAGATTCTCGTCGTTCAACTCGATGTACACGCCGTTTAGTAATTTCTGGAAACCGGCTTCCGAGTTCAACAGGTCTTCTTCCGCTATCTGGTCGTAAGGTTTCACGTCCAACCAACTGTCGCAAGCCCCGAAAATAAGGGTGCAACATATAAGCATTATTAATTGTATTTTTCTTTTCATAATTCTTCCGTTTAAAAGGTTGCAGATATAGAGAATGACATCGTGCGTGCGAACGGGTAGTCAATGCCTCGCTCGCTCTTTACCGACGACACTCTGAAAATATCGTTCATGTTAGCTTGCACGGTTAATGTGGACAACCCGATATGCTTGATGAAAGGTTGGGTAAATTCGTAACCGATGTTGAAAGACTCTCCGCTCAGCGTGTTCTCGTCCATCACGAAGCGGGAAGAAGTTTCGGTCGTTTGGAAAAGGGAAATTCTTTTGAATTTAGCCTCTTGTCCCGGAGTACTCCAACGGTCGTATAAAGCCCGTTTATCTTGATTATAATTGATCCCTTCCCGGTCGATATTTTCCACCTTTTCGTAGAGAGCGTTATTGAAAACCTGACCTCCTAACCGGTAACGTAGGTAACATCCGAACGATAAACCTTTATAGTAAAGGGTTGTTCCGAGTACTCCTTCCAGTTTGGGTTCGGTATTTCCGACCACCACTTCGTCATTTTTGTCATATGTGAAGGTATAAGTCCCGTCTTTCTTGATAAATAAGTCTTGACCTGTCGCCGGATCGATTCCTGCCGATCTTACCGCCCAAATATCAGTAGGACTGCCGCCATCATAGTATCTGGTAGTGTTCAAGTTTGCTTGATTCTGTTCGTTCATCGACTGCAATCTATTTCCGATTTTGGAGTATTTTGATTTGGCATGTGTCCCGTTGAGACTGATATTCCATACGAAACGATCTTGCGGGCGGTAAATGGGTGAAACTTTTAACGTTACTTCAATACCGTCTGTTTTCAGTTGTCCCATGTTCATCATAACACTTTTCACCCCGATAGAGCTCGGTGTCGTGATGGCTGCTACTAACGGGTCGGTTTTTTTCCGGTATAGATCTACAGTGAGGTTCACTCGTTCGTTGAACATCGTGACATCGGTTCCCAAACTGTAATTGATAGTTTCCTGCCATGCCAGATCGGGATTGCCCAAGCCTTCGAGAATAACTCCAGTTCCGAAAATATTGCTCATCCAGTGCGTGAAAGCGTAGGTGGAGAATGCTTGATAAGAAGCGAAATTCTGGTTTCCCGGGTTTCCGACCGAGCCTCTAAGTTTTAATAGTTGGAAGAAATCGCAATTCTCCATGAATTTCTCGGCGTGAATGTTCCAGCCTAAACCGACAGACCACGTGTTTCTGAAACGGTTGTTCGTCCCGAACACGGAAGTACCGTCACTGCGGTAGTTGAAATCAAACAGGTAACGGTTGTCATAAGCGTATCCCCCGTTGATATAGAAACTGGCGGCGCGTGTTTTGCTTTCTGTGTAAGTCGGCTTAGAGCCTGCCGGGTAGCTGTTCGTGAAAGACGGGGCATCAAATTCATCTTCCGTGAAACCGATGGCCTTATAACCGTTTTTGGAATTTTCCTTGGTGCTGAAATTGAATCCGGCAACAGCATTCACCATGTGTTTTCCTGCGAATAGGTGTCCATAGGTAGCTGAAATATCTCCTTCGTAATTCAAGTTTTTCGTTTGAGCATTCGTGTAAAGTCCTTTCTCCGTCTCGCTCATCTCGTCAAAATCACTGTGTTGCGGGGAAAGACGTACCTCGGCTGTCGAACTATTTTTGCTAATTCCGAATTTTGCTCTTGCACGCAGATCATTCGTGGCAAACCATTCAAGGATAAAATTATTCGTGAACCCGAATTGATCCTGCACGTCGTAATTATTCAGGTGAGCGTTCCACAAGGGATTGGGTACGGAATATTCTTCAGGATCTTCCGTGTAGTATAAATATTTGTCGATACCGCCTTCGCTGTTGTATTTTCTGAAATAAGGATTGGCTTTTGCGTATTCCGAGAAAGGAACGGCAGGATTATTCGTTTTCATGTAATCCAGTATAAATTTATTGCTGAATTGGAATTTCCCCGTACGGTAAACCAAGTCGATATTTCCGCTAATCGTTTGACGGTCGGAACCTTTCATCACTCCTTGCGTGTTGCCGTAACTTAATCCCAGCCCGTACCGGATGCGTTCCTCGCCTCCTTCGGCATAAAGGTTGTGTTTCTGCACGAAACCCGTGCGAATCGGTTCGCTGAGCCAGTAGGTGTTAACGCCGCGTTCGATGTCTTGTAAACGTTGGTTCCTGAGATTGTCCATCGTGATTTGGTCCATCGGGTTGTTTGTGGTGCTGGTGTACCTTCCCGCTCTGGTTTCGAACTCCAGTTTTTCCCGTGCGTTCATGAGGTTATAGTCCGACAGGTCGGCCATGGTTATGCTGAAATCTCCTTTGTACGAGAGCGAAAGTACTCCTTTTTCCGGAATTTTCGTTTCAATAACCAATACACCGTTGGCAGCTCTTGAACCGTAAATTGCCGTGGATGCGGCGTCCTTTAAAAGTGTTACGGAGGCTACCCGGTTCATGTTCAAATCCATGACTGTCTGTAAATCCGTTTCGAATCCGTCCAATATAAATAACGGTTGGTTCGGATCGGTTCCGTATTCTTCTTTCAATCCCATGACGCTACTTTTACCTCGAATCTCCACGTCCGGCAACCGGTTCGGGTCTGATCCGAATTGATTATTGACGTTAATCTTGAAAGAGGGGTCTAGTGTCCTGATACTTTGAAGTACATTTTGCGTACCGGCGGCTTTCAAGTCTTCTACCTTGTACGTGCTTGCCGATCCCGTGAAGCTCTCTTTTTTTCTTCGGTATATTCCGGTCACCACGACGTCTTCGATGGTTTCCACGGCGGGGGCAAGCTGTATTTCCCGGAATTCCGCACTATTGTTACCGTTGAATTTTTTTACTAATCTTTCGTAACCGATAAAAGAGAATATGATATTGTAGTTCCCCGAATCGATAGGGAAAATAAATTCTCCGTTGGCATTGGTTGCAGTACCCTGCTGACTTCCTTCGATCATGACGGTCACGCCGGGAAGAGGTTCACGGGTATCTTTATCAAACACAACACCTTTTAGCTCGATTAGTTTTATCTGGGGAGTATTAGCTTGTACCGGACGTTGTACGATAACGATCGTTTTATCTTCCAGTTTGTACGTGAAAGGTGTTTTGTCCAATAAAAAGTCCAGTACTTGTGTTAGCGGGGTGTCAGAAAATTCTTTAGAAATGCGTTTGTCATAAGCCTTGACCTGTCCTGTATTGTAAAAGAATTCCATTCCCGTGGTGGTGCTGATTTGTTTGATAGCGTCCAGAAGGGTCGTATTTTCCAGTTTAAGATTGAGACGCATATCTTGAGCATGTAAATTATTTGTCATGCTACAAAATACGATGATCAAGAAAAGAGGCAAGATCATTTTTCCCGTGAACAGCGTCCAGGGAATTACTTGTCTAAGGTTGGTTGAAGTGTCTTCTTTCATGATGTTTATGTTACTGTTATTGATTGATTTTTAGTTGTTTATTTGCTTGATAAACCTTTTTTTTAGGGTTACAACCTCCAAGGCTTTATCCGTGATAAAGTCTTCCCTTTTTTGAGTTGTTATCTACATTCGATATTTTTTCGCTAATATGTTGCTACTGTTTTCTAGGTATTTTTGTCCGGTAATGTTCTCTCTTTCATATTATTTGATCGTTAGGTTTTGTATTTTGTGTTATTTTTTTTGAGTATACAATTCCCTAGGCATTACGTTTTGATAATGTCCTCGGTCAGATATTCAATATGTTATTCCTTTGTTTTTATTTCAGATGAATGATACCGTTTTCAATGCTACACGTTATATTACTTGTTGTTGTTAATAATTTCGTGATATAATCAATACCTCTTTCATACCGAATCATGCCGGAGAAACAAGTATCGTTGTATTTTTCTGCTACTTTTATTTCAATGCCGTACATTCGGGCAAGTTGTTTTGCCAGTGTAGGTAATTTTTCATTGTTGAAATAGAGGATTCCTTCTTTCCACATGGCGAATTCGGAGGTGTTTACCTCGTTTTTCGTGACTCCTTTCGTTGTTTTGTTTACCCGTACTTGTTCATTGGGTAAGAGGGCGATAGCTTCAGTTCGTGTGGGGAGTGAGTATTCGATTTTCCCGGTAACCAATGTCGTGATATTCTCTTCGTTATCCGAGTAAGCTGAAACGTTGAAACTGGTTCCCAATACCCGAATGGATTCTCCTCCGGGAATTTCTACGTGAAAGGGTTTCGTGGCATCCGGTTTGACTTCGAAGAATCCTTCTCCCTCGATTTTTACCCGTCTCTCTTTGGTCGAGGCGAATGTTGCCGGGTATTCGAGCCATGTGTCCGAATTTAACCACACGTGAGTGCCGTCCGTCAGCTCTAGATCGAAACGCTTTCCAGCGGGGACGTATATCTTGAGTGGAGTCTCCTCTTGTAGGGCAATTTCCTCGCCCGTGGCGGATTGTAAGGTCGTCTTCGCATTTGGGGTGATATTCATTTTGGCTGACGTGTTCAAGTTGGCCACGATGGAATCTCCTATCATGAATTGAACTTTTTGTTCGCTGATAGATACGCCCATATCATTTAATTGTGCAAATACAGGAGACTTTTCGGATGATTCGGGGCTGAATAGCAAAAGTATAAATAAGCATACTGCGGCTGCACTACTTGAAATGTAGATGACATGGCGTCTGAGGGTATGTTTATGTATTCTTTGCTTCACGTTCCGATAGTTTTCATCCAACATTTGATCATCGTTTTCCACGGGGGGAAGTGAGTTCCATATTTTTTCTAGTAACTCTTCCTCGTTCTCCCCGATGGGGCGTTCCAAATATTTCCCTGCATTTGTTTTCATGCGTGTTTCTATCTAATCTATTTATATAATACTTGACTTTTCGAAACTACGTATTCGAAAATGTTATTTTTTTGCTTTTGCCCGAAGTTTTTTCATGGCCTGGTAGAGAATCGTTTCTACGGTCCGGGCAGAAATGCCCAGTTCTTTGGCGATTTGCGTGCTTTTTTTATTCTCGATATGACTCATGATGACCACTTGTTTACTTCTTTCCGGCAGCTCGTTAAGGATGTTAGCCAGTTGAGTTTCGGGATCCGTCGGGGGATCGTGGTTGATGATATTTTCTTGTTCTTCTTCGCTTGTCTCCTGTTTTATCTGTTCGTGATGCAGTTGATGAAGGGAGTGGGTTTTGAGGTAGCGTAGTGAATTATTGTGAGTTCCCCGAAGAAGATAGTTGCGGAGAGATTTTTCCCGGTCTAGTTTTTTCCGGTTTTCCCACAGGGTGACAAAAAGATTCTGAACAATTTCATAAGCAGCTTCTTGATCCGAGAGGATGGAGGTGGCATAATTTCTTAAGGAGATGAAGTAGCTTT
>OIXA01005178.1_pt1 | contig 11836 bp, 9 predicted proteins | sample 1587721 | NCBI WGS metagenome assembly OIXA01 (sample SAMEA3888900, study PRJEB22519) | human gut metagenome | biome: human gut; feature: human-associated habitat; material: faeces | place: Denmark | collected 2013 | reverse complement strand
GCTTCGATAGTCAATGAAGCCTATTTCGTAGAGCAATGAAAGCGGCTTCGTAAGCTGTTGAAGCCTATTGCATCTTCTTGTATAAGATGTAGGAATTGTCCCATAACTTCTCTTAATTTCCCCCAACTTTTCTTAATTTCCCCAACATCTCTTCACTCCCCATATGCGAAAGTTGCATTATATGATAGTAATTTAGTATATTTGTGTGCTATTATTAAAAAACTAATCAACTACAAGGATGAAAATCAACAAGAACGTTTGGCTCATGCTGCTCATGGCAGGCTGGGCTATGATGAGCAGTACGGCAGCACAGGCTTCCGTGCGAGATACGATAGATATCAACTGGGGATGGCAGTTCCATCGTGGCGATATAAAAGGTATCAGCCAGCCATCTGACAACATTCAGAATCCTCATCTCTTGGATGAAGCTATGCAGGGATGCGAGGTCGTCAACCTGCCTCACGACTTCCAACTCTATCAGCCCTGGGTGGCACCGGGGGCAGACGAACGTGCCAACAGCAAGGATGCTGCCAATAATGTGAAAAGCCGACTCAGCGCAAGAGGGTTCAAGGAGATGGGCATAGGCTGGTATCGATACGAACTGACACCCCAGGAAGAATGGAAGGGAAGACGGGTGATGCTCGACTTCGGAGGCATGATGCTTGTGGGCGATGTCTATGTGAACGGACAGCATGTAGGGGCAACCGACTATGGCTATTTGGGATTCGATATCGACGTGAGCCAGTTGCTCCGTTACGGCGAGAAGAACGAGATAGCAGTGAGGACAGATACGCGTGCTGCCAATAACTCGCGATGGTATACGGGTGGCGGACTCTTCCGTGATGTCCGTCTTATCATCACCAACGACCAACTCTATTTCCCTCGCCATCCTCTCTATATCACCACTCGCAACAACCGCGAGGTGAACATCAAGGCAGAGATCGTGAACCGCCAGAAGAAACAGAAAGGAGAGAATCATGGCTCAATGCCTATAGAGGTGAAAATCCTCGACATGACAGGCAGAGTAGTGGCGCAGCATAAAACCGACATGCCTTTTAATGCCAAGTGGCGCGACCGCGAATATGAACTGCCAGCCATCACGCTGGAGGGCGCCCAACTGTGGTCGTGCGACCGTCCTTATCTCTATACTGCCGAGGTGACGCTCTACGACAAGGAAGGAAGAGTGGCTGACAAAACACGTGAGCACTTCGGCATGCGTACCATAGAACTGTCGCCCCAGCACGGACTCCTGCTCAACGGAAAGAAAGTGCTACTCAAGGGTTATGCCAATCATCACACCTTGGGAGCCCTTGGTGCAGCAGCCTATCCTCGTGCCATCGAGCAGCAGTTGCTCACCATGAAGCGCTTTGGCTTCAATCATATTCGTACATCCCATAATCCTTACAGCGAGGACTTGTTGCGCCTGTGCGACCAGTATGGCATCTTGGTGGTCGACGAGCTGTATGATAAATGGAACTCGCAGTTTACCGGAGGCAGGGGAGACTTCCTGAGCCTTTGGCAGAAGAACATACCCGAGTGGGTGAAGCGCGACCGCAATCATCCCTGCGTCGTCCTATGGAGCTTGGGCAACGAGCTGCAGCATCATGCCGACATGCCCTTCAACGACTGGGGAGTAACCCTCTACAGACTGATGCGCCAACTGCTGCATTGCTACGACCATACCCGTCTCACCACGGTGGCGATGCATCCGCGTTATCGCAATATCGATACCGACTCGTTGCCTGCCGATCTGGCTGTTGCCACAGAAGTCAACTCGTATAATTACCGTTATATGTACTTCCCCGGCGACATGAAGCGCTATCCCGAAAAGATATTCTATCAGAGCGAGGCGAGCACAGAAGCCATGGGACCCAACTTCTTTGAGATGAATCTCGACAAGGTGATGGGACTTGCCTACTGGGGGGCTGTCGACTACTTAGGCGAGAGTTTGGGCTGGCCGCTGAAGGGATGGAACAAGGGAGTGTTCGATATGACCATGCTTCCCAAGCCCGATGCCTACTTCGTGAAGAGTATGTTCTCTGAAGAGCCCCTCGTACATATCGCTATCATTGAGAAGGCTGGCACCGATACGCAGTGGAACGGCATCAATGTGGCTACCCAACGGTTGTCTGAAAACTGGAACCGAAACCAGGGCGAGCAGCTCTCACTCTATACCTACACGAATGTCGACGAGGTGGAACTGCTGCTCAATGGCAGGAGCCTGGGAGTAAAAAAGAATGACGCTGATCCCAAACTGCGCAACCGCATACACTGGGATGCTGTGCCTTATGAGCCTGGCACATTGATGGCTGTGGCAAGGAAGGCAGGAAAGGTAGTGGCGCGTCATCAGCTTACCACTACCGGAGAGGCTGTGGCGCTCAGGCTGGAACCGGAGTCTCGTTGCTGGCAAGCCGATGGCAAGGACCTGCAGTTTGTCAGAGTCACGGCAACCGACCGCAAGGGTCGCAGGGTGCTGAGTGCCCATCAGTTGTTGCAGATAGAATTGAAGGGTGAGGCAGATATCGTGGCTGTAGGCAACGGCGATATGGCTTCGTCAGAGTTGCCGGTAGGTGACAAGCAGTTGGCAAGCCATGCCTCCCGAAGTCTTTACGAGGGTGCCGCCTGTATCGTTCTCCGTTCCCGTCGTCAGGCAGGCAAGGTGGAGCTGAAGGTGAAAAGTGGAAATCTGTCAGCAGGAAGCCTGCGCATGAATACACAGTAATATATAAGTTTGGAATTTATAGCCTCCCTTGATGTCGGTGAGGGTAGAAAAAATAAAAGACGCAAGGGCTGAAGATGGTTATCGAAAGTTCTTGCGTCTTCAATAAAGGTTCAAAGTGACTGATAAAGTCAAAGTGAACTTGTGTAGGTTCGGTTACTTGTTGAAAGCATAGTAGAAGCCATCGTTCATTGCCATGCGGAGCTGGAATAAACCATTCTCGTCGGCAGTGACATTCATCTTTGCGCCACTTGGCAGACAGGCCTGAATGCTGCCGTCCTCATTGAAGCTGAACAGCTCGCGAATGTCGCCGTCCTTGCTGTACGACCAGCTCTTGTTCTTCTTGTTGAATACGAAGTAAGACTTCTCGCCGTCGGGGTCGGTTATCTCGTAACCATTCTTCAAAGTCTTGACAGCATACATGCGACCGTCCTTGCCCATTACGTCCTTGGTGGTTCCCACCTGTCCGATCACCTTCTCGCCTGTCCAGAACTCGATGGAGTTGAGCACGAAGAGGTCGGCTACAGAACATACAGCATAGGCTGGAGAGATGAGGATAAAGATAAGCTCATTGACAAACTTGTTGTCTGTAGCTCGCTTGTTCCAGCTGAGAACTGAGTTGGTAAGGCCGAAAGAGCCGATGCATGAACTGAGAGTCAAGGCACCCACTGTGACTGCGAGGACTGATTTGGTGAATGTTTTCTTCATCTTGTTAAAAAGTTAATGTATGTTGATAATTGGTTATAGTGTTTCTTATGTACAGAAGTTATAGAAGTTAAAGAAGTTATCACTCCCTTCGGTCGTTAGAAGTTAAAGCCAATAGCCTTTTTATTGTTTTTTTTTAGCGATAAAGCATATGGCTTTAACTTCTCTAACTTCTCTAACTTCTTTAACTTCCACATTTGCGAAAGTTGATTATAGAGTTTCCGGTTCTTTGAAAACCCTAAAACTTGAAATGCCGTTTCAGCCAGCGGCTCATCATCTCGTAGGCACTCTCTTCCTCCTGATGCTGAGGCTCGGCAAAGGTGAGATGCTCGCCAGAGGCATCACCATGCTGGTCGGGGAAGATAATCATCAGATTGGTGCCGGAGAAGAAACGGGTCAACTCTTCGGGCAGACGCTCAAGGGCTGCCTTGTGAGAGACGGTTCCCTTGCGGGCTGTTACCACCACAAACATGTGGTCGGGAGCTATCTGCGAGGCTATCTGGGGCATCTCGTTCCAATGGGTCATGAGCGTATAGTCGGAACGGACCTCGGGATAGCGGTTCTTGATAAACTCGTTGATGAGCGAAAGGGCCTCCATACGGCCATGGAACTGTATGCGGCAGTCGAGGTTGCGTGCCATGCGCGACAGACGTTCTACCCAGCGGTAGAAGCCTGGCTCAAACTCTGCTCTCGAAGGAACAGCCACCTGTATGCGGCGTATGGTGTTGAGCGGCTGGCGGATGCGTGCCATGATGATCTGGCGGCTGAGTCCATTGAACAGACTCTGATGGAACTCGCCCCAGAACTTAGGTGAGCGCTCCGGATGCATGTGCATGCCGATGATGATCTCGGAACACTGAAACTCGTTGAAGGCGTGCTTGATGCCATTGGCGATGTTGGCAGCTATTCTGACCTGGGTCTGCGTGAGCACATCGGTGGCTGCTGCTATCTGACTGCAATGTTCGAGCAGTCGCTTGCCCTGCTCCTGGTTGTAGCGCATGTCTTTGTCCTCATACACCACATTGAGACAAACCAAACCGCGGTTCAGCTTCTGGTTTCTCACCAAGAAGGCGAGGCTCATCAGGTTGTCGGCATATTCGGGATAGCGCACGGGGATGAGTATCTTCTCGTCGTTGGCGCTCTTCTCGTCCTCAGCCTCTGGCAGCTCCTTGTCTCTTAGTACTATCATGCGCGAAGACCAGTCGGTAAGCAGCGAGGAGATGATACAGGTGCACAGTATCATGATCACCACGCCGTTGAGCATGTCGTCGTCGACAAGATAGGTGTTTTTGCCTACAAGAATGTTCATTCCCACCATCACCATGGCGATACTGCCGGCAGCATGGGCTGAGGTAAGACCGAACATCATGTGACCCGAAGACAGGGGCTGGCGGAAGCCAAAGCAGGCAGCATAGGCGGCAATGGCCTTGCCCAGGGTGCCAAAGAACACGATGCACAGCACCACCCAGAGAATATGACCGCCCTGGAAGAGCAGTCCCACATTGATCAGCATGCCCACTCCTATCAGGAAGTAGGGAATGAAGAGGGCGTTGCCGATAAACTCGAGCCGGTTCATCAGTGGTGACACATGAGGTATATACCTATTTAATATAAGACCCGCAAAGAAGGCACCAAAGACTCCCTCGATGCCTACCATCTGCGAGAGGGCGGCACTCATGAAGAGCATGGCCATGACGAAGATAAACTGCATCACGGCATCGCTGTATCGGCGAAGAAACCATCGGGTGAGACGGGGTATGAGGAATATCATCACGCCACAATAGGCTGCAAACTTGGCTGCAAAGAGTACCCAGAAGAGTACACCGTCGTGCTCGGTGAACGAAGCCACCAGACCCGCCAGCATCACTAAGGCGATGAGCAGGGAGATCATGCTCGACCCCACACTCAGAGTGACGCTCGGCTTCTGCTGCAGTCCGTAACGTGACACGATGGGGTAGGCGATGAGCGTATTCGAGGCCATGATACAGCTCAGCAGGAATGAGGCTTTGGTGGAATAGTCCAAGAGTGTGACGCTCATCCAATAGGTGAGTCCGAAAGGAATAAAGCACGTCAGCAGACCATAAGTGAGCAGTCTCGACTTCGTCTTCTTCATACCCTCCATGTCCATCTCGAGGGCAGCCAGAAACATGATGTAGTACAGACCAACCTTGCCAAACAACTCAAAGGAAGAGTCGCGCTCCAGGATGTTGAGCCCGTATTTGCCTATGAGTACTCCTGCCAATACCATACCGATGATGTGTGGAATGCGGAGCTTACCCATGATGATAGGCGCAAAGAGGATGATGATCATCACGACGAAGAAGATCAGCGTAGGGTCGGTTATCGGGAAATATTGTGCAATGTTCAGCATAGGCATTCAGTTTTTCGGGAGAGTTCTCGAGCATCAGCTGCATCACTCTTCCTATAATATGGGTGCAAAAATAATAATAAATCTTGAAAAAGCAAAGTCTTTTGCCTCCTTATCAATTATATGTGCAAAGATTTTTGTAAATTTGCACCCGGAAAGTAAACTTAAGATAGAAAGATAAGCCCTCTGTCTGCTGATGTTTCATTGTAAATATGAGTAGCGGCGATGGATGAATGAATGATTTGTGGGGAAAGATGCGGAAAATCAGCAAAAAGTTTGGAAGATATCAGATAATTTATTATTTTTGCTGTGTTTAAAAATTAGCGTTATGAGATCCGTTCAAGATTATATAACAATCATTAGGCAGAATAGTTCCAAAATCACAAATGATTTTGGAATAAAGACTCTGCGTATATTTGGCTCTGTCTCACGAAATGAACAGACAGAACAAAGCGATTTGGATGTATGTGTGGAAACAGAAACTCCCAATCCTTTTTTGTTGGCAGACTTGAAAGAATTTTTAGAAGGCTTGTTCAAGTGTTCAGTAGATGTGGTGCGTATTCATAAAAATATGAGTCCTTTCTTTAAATCAAGAATAGAACGTGATGGAATTTATGCAATACGATAAAGATATAGCACTGGATATTCTTCACAGAGTACATACTTCTATAGAACATATAGAAGAGCGTTCGCAACCCTATAGCTGTGGTGATGATTTTCTTATGTCTTCAACAGGTGTTGCAATTCTCGATTCTATATGTATGCAATTCATAGCTATAGGAGAAAGTCTAAAAGGACTTGATAAGGTAACAAAAGGCAAACTCCTTTCAACTCATCCTGAGATAGATTGGAAGAATGTGAAAGGTTTACGTGATATTATAGCTCATCATTATTTTGAGGTTGATGCTGATCAGATTTGGTGGATAATAGAAAATGAGTTGCAACCTTTGAAAATGTCAATCTGCGAAATGATAGAATCTTTAAAAGTTAATGCTTGATGGGCTTGTCTGGCTTTTGTTGGGTTGTTTATTATATCTTGTAGCGACATTTCGATGGGATAGGTAAGGAGTTGAACGAATATTTTTCTCTTATTTTATGCAAAATAATGCAGAAATGTTAGCAAAAGTAATAAAAATGCAACAAAAAGCAATAATTTATGGGATTTTTTGCTTGATATTGTAGAAAAAGTCTTACCTTTGCAGCGGATTTGAGAGGATAAGCGTTAGAAGACAACCAAAGATGAGAAATCATCATGCTGGAAAGGAGCATTCTTTTCTTTTCCAAAAGATTCACTTTAAACAACTTTAAAAAAAAATCGATTATGAAAGTAGCAATTGTTGGTGCAAGCGGTGCAGTAGGTCAGGAATTCCTGCGTATCCTTGCTGAGAGAAATTTCCCAATGGATGAGTTGGTGTTGTTTGGTTCTGAGCGTTCGGCTGGACGAAAATACAACTATAAGGGAAAGGACTATGAGGTGAAACTCTTGCAGCATAACGATGATTTTAAAGATGTCGATATCGCATTCACATCTGCTGGCGGTGGAACTTCAGAGGAGTTTGCCGATACTATCACCAAGTATGGTGCTGTGATGATTGACAACTCAAGCGCTTTCCGTATGTGCGACGATGTGCCATTGGTAGTACCAGAGGTAAACGCCGAGGATGCGCTCAACCGTCCACGCAACATCATCGCCAATCCAAACTGCACCACCATCATGATGGTAGTGGTATTGAAGCCTATCGACGACCTGAGCCATATCAAGAAGATTCATATTTCTTCTTACCAGAGTGCTTCGGGTGCTGGTGCTGCAGCCATGGCTGAGCTTGAGCAGCAGTATAAGGACATCATCGAGACTGGCAAGACAGACCATATCAACAAGTTCCCACATCAGTTGGCATACAATGTCATTCCTCAGATAGACAAGATGACTCCTAACGACTATACCAAGGAGGAGATGAAGATGTACAACGAGACTCGTAAAATCATGCACTCTGATGTTCGCACCAGTGCCACTTGTGTACGTGTTTCCTCACTTCGTTCTCACTCAGAGAGCGTATGGTTCGAGACCGAGAAGCCATTGGCAGTAGAGGACATCCGCAAGGCTTTGGAGGCTGCTCCTGGCGTAACCGTAAAGGACGACGCACAGAACTACGTATATCCAATGCCTTTGGAGAGTGCGGGTAAGGACGATGTCTATGTAGGCCGTATCCGTAAGGATCTCGCCGATGACAACGGCAATACATTGTGGCTCACAGGCGACCAGATTCGCAAGGGCGCAGCGCTCAATGCCGTTCAGATCGCTGAGTATTTGATCAAAGTTGGTAATGTGAAATAAGATACATGCTTGAAAGATTCAAACTCTTGCTTCGGGATATGAACCGGGGCATTTATGAGAAAGAAACAGAAATATCGCTCTCGCTCCTTGCCGCTCTGGCAGGCGAGAGCGTTATTCTTTTAGGTCCACCGGGTGTGGCCAAGAGTATGGTGGCACGACAGCTGAAGTGTGCCTTCCGTGGAGCACGCAATTTCGAGTATCTCATGTCGCGCTTCTCTACGCCCGATGAGATCTTCGGTCCTGTGAGCATACAGAAACTGAAGACCTCCGATACCTATGAGCGTGCTGTGGATGGTTATCTTCCTACAGCCGATGTCGTGTTCCTCGATGAGATATGGAAGGCGGGTCCTGCCATACAGAACACCCTGCTCACGGTCATCAACGAGAAACTGTTCCGCAACGGCATACGCGAAATAGTGTTGCCACTGAAACTCCTCGTGGCTGCCAGCAACGAGTTGCCAGCCAAGGGCGAGGGACTGGAGGCGCTGTGGGACCGCTTCGTCATCCGCATAGAGAGCCGTCCCATCCGGCAGGAGAAGAACTTCCGAGAGATGCTGTTGGAGGTGAAGAGTGAAGAACAAAGTTCGGCGGCCGAAGGGAAAGCCAATTCAAATGCGATTACTGCCGAGGAGTATGCGGAATGGTCGAAGGCTATCGATCGTATAGGAGTGAAGGAGGAGGTACTCGATGCCATTTCTGCTATCCGCAAATCCCTGAGAGTCGTGAATGTGGATGAGGCTGCCGAGCGCCGTCACGTGTATGTGAGCGACCGTCGCTGGAAGAACATCATGCGCCTGCTTCGTACCTCAGCCTTTATGCAGGATCGGGCGGAAGTGGCAGTATGCGATCTTCTTCCCATCTACCATTGCCTGTGGCAGGAGCCGGAGGAGAGGGATGCCATCCGTGCGCTCGTCATCAAAGCTCTCTTTGCTCCTCATGCCGACAAGTTGGTAGAGATGAAGAATGCCCTTGCCGAGGACATCAAATATCATCGCATCCGCCGCAGTCCTGATGAGGGCAGGGATTACGAGGGCGAGATAGAGAGCCTCTCTGATGCCCTGACTTCCCTGGAACGCCAGTTAGGTGACAATCTCTTCGTTTCTTCCGACGACAAGACCGAACTCTCTGCCTATCTTCGCGACTTCTACAGAGAACTGGCCTTTACCCGTCAGGACACGATGAAACTGTATGCGGAGTAGCGCATCCACGTGATACTTATTTCTCCACCAGTACGTCCTTTTCTTCATAACTGTCGAAGCCGATGCTCATGTCAGCACCGTGCTCCCGGAAGATGGAGAGAAGGTGTTGCTGCATGTCGGGGTCAATGGCTATCTCGCCATTCTTCGCCTTATAAAACCTACGCCGGGCATAAGGCGTACGGGAATAGAAATAATGGGTTCTTCCCGCCGGGATGGTACTGTAGATGCGCTGGAATCCCCTTGCCCATACTTGCTTTTCTGACACAAGATGATAGGGGCACTTCTCGCCCTCACACTGCTGGTGCTTCACATTGAGCACCTCAAAGGTATCGGCACTGGTAAGTGCCTTGACATACTGCGCATAACGGGCGCAAGTGTTGCTGCGTGTGCAGGATGCCATGGGGCAAACTACATTCAATGAAATTTTCTTCATACTTTCTTTTATTTTTAAGTTACTGAAGTTTTGCAAGTTCAGAAGTTAAAGGAGTTAAGGAGTTAAAGGAGTTAAAGGAGTTATCGCTCCCTACGGTCGCTGAGGAGTTAAGACAACAGTCTTTTTGGCGTAGTTTTTTAAGCAGCAAGACATACGTCTTAACTCCTTAACTTCCTTCACTCCTTTAACTTCCCCATTTGCGAAAGTTCAGTAATTCATAGAATGGTAAGGCTTATACAGGGATGCTGGAACTCGGAGATAGGATGCTGGAACTCGGAGATAGCTTTTTATCTTACCAGAGCACATTTGTGCCCTTAGTCAGGGCACAAAAGAGCTTTAGGCAGACAAAATATTAAGTCTAAGTTCCAGTGATCAGGAAAGCAGTCATACCAACTTCTCAGATAGCAGGAATACCAGAATTTTGAAATCCGATACGATGTTTTGCCTTCATCCTTCATGTATTCGCCCGGAATGCCGATAAACACTGGGATTTCGAGGGAGAAGGGTAAAGTTTAACCCTTCATAACCCTTCATAACCCTTCATCCTGTCAGGCTACCGCGGCAGAAACGAGCAGATAAGCCTGCCCCCTCATGGTATGTTTATTGGTGCATCCCATCAGTCTGAGTGTCTGACCTATTTTCACTTTCAACCCCATGCTTGGCAGCAGCATAGGATACTGCTCATGGAGCACATCAAACACCTCAGAGCAATTCATCCACCTTGCCTTTTCGTCATCCCGCGGCACTCGGAAACAAGTCTTGAGCATCGTCTCCAAATCATCGGTCTTGAAGAAGGCCAGATTGCGTTCCTGCAGGCGAATCACCTCTTCGTTGGAGAACCAATAAGGTATCTTCTTATCCCTCAGTTCATACACTACTTGTGCATAGAGTTGGTCATAATAGATGACCGAGGCGTTGTCTATATGATGACCCGAAGGGATGCGAATACAGATGAATCGGCGACTTCCTGTAGGGTCGCATAGCGGATGCTCGTCATTGGTGGTGGCTAAGAAGGAAGCATAGCGGGGACGGTCGGCCTGAGCCTTGCCGAATATAGGACGGCCGTTCACCTTCACCTTGGAGAGAGTTTGTTTCAACTTGCCTTGCTGGTTGGGTCCCATGTTGGCAAACTCGTCTATGTTGACATAGAGGTTGTGGGTGAGAGCCATCTCTGCATCAAACTTATTGCCGAAGTTGATGTGGTCGAGGAAATACTGGCGCAGGTGCTCTGGCAAGAGACGATAGGCAAAGGTACTCTTTCCGCATCCCTGTGGACCGATGAGCACGGGAACCACCTCGTTGCCATGCAGCGTATCCATCTGCAGCCAGTGAGCCACCGCCGAACGGAGCCAGATGGAACACCATGACAGTTGCTCGCTTGTCAGCCCTGGTATTCTGCCGAACAGTTCGGCAACATGATTTTTTCCGTCCCACTTGGGCAGTTCCATGAGATAAGCTCGGATGGGGTCGAAGTCAGGAATGACGTCTGAGCCGATGTATTCCTCGATGTCCGGTCGGGGCGACTTCTTGCCTCCCACACCCAGCTTTTTGGCAGCTCTGACCATGGAGTTGACCTTCTCCTTGGTCATCACTTCCCATTTCAGATCGCAATTCTGAAGAGCGGTCTTTTCTTTCTCCTCTTCAGAAGAAGCTTCATGATCAGGAGATTTCTCATTTTCTGGAGAAGCGTCATCTTCGTCCTTCAGGACAGCTATTTCCGTCTTGCCACTGAGCAAATTGCGGCGAAAGGCATAGTGCTCTTCCATAAAACTCTCTACCATATAGATAGAAGATTCTTTACCTGTCATCAATGATGACTTTTCATTTTTTTTGTTTTTCATAAGCGTTTAATTTTAATATGAATAATAATTAATCATTTTTTGAAATGACAGGCGATGAAGGGTAATGAAGGGTGAATTTGAGTAATTTGCCTCGTAATATCCTGTCCTATAGTCACTTATGTGTAAGCAATGAAGGATGAAGGGTTTTTACCACATCGCAGTACTATTTTTTTATACAATGGTAAGCGTATCGGTATTCACGTATTGCCACAAAAAAACTGATCAAGAGAGGAGGC
>OIXA01005177.1_pt1 | contig 11837 bp, 10 predicted proteins | sample 1587721 | NCBI WGS metagenome assembly OIXA01 (sample SAMEA3888900, study PRJEB22519) | human gut metagenome | biome: human gut; feature: human-associated habitat; material: faeces | place: Denmark | collected 2013 | reverse complement strand
AGCACCAAACCATTTCAGCGTTGTCTTGTTTCTTCGACGCTGCAAAAGTACTGCGAAAACAAAGGCAAAACAACCGTTTTCCCACAACTCCCCCGAAAAACCCACGTATTTGGGAAAAATCGGGCATTTCTTGGGAAAAACAAATGACCTACTAGCTCAGTAGGGAAAAAACAATGAAAAATCGCAAAATATTAACAAAAAGCCAATAAAACACCCCTATTTTACTGCAAGCCTTTTCCCACACTTTCCCCGAAAAACTGCTGTTTTGGGGAAAAATCGGGGTTTTCTTGGGAAAAATCGGAGCGTTATCGGGAAAAATGCTTAATGAAATCAAGATTACCTCAGAGAGAGAAAAAAAAGAACTCAACTTATTGCATAAAAACATAAAAAATGCGTTGAAAATGCTTTATACGTTCTAAGAATGTTTTTATAATAATAGAAAGAAAACAAGGGATAACTATTTGATTACCAAGCGAAAAAACTTTTCATTTAGATTATTTCCTATCGCCTATGAGATTACATTTTTGTTTTTAGGCGTTTTTATTCCATTACAAAACTTTAGTAAATGGGTGAAGCACGCCCCGAAAAAATGAAGCAAGTTCACCCCCACACGCCCTGAAGGGGCAGAAGCTCCTAGCCCAGGGCACTCGCCCTGGGTAAACCAGCAATCAACCTTGCGCCCTGTAAGGGCAAAAGCTTTAAAAATCACCCCCACAACCAACATTTTAACACTCCAAATATTTATAATTCGAAAAAAATGCTTATTTTTGCACTACAATTCAGTTAAACGTTTTAAAAGGAAATGGATATGAAACGGATAGAAGAACGTTATATTAGCTTGCTTACCGATTTTGGTTTGAAGGCGTATCGTGATGTCAAGAACTCTATAGATACGGCTTTGGAAAAAGGGCGTGAGGAAGGTAAAAACTCGAAGGCTATCCAAATAGCAAAAAGGATGTTGGATGCTGGCATGGATATAGAAACAGTTATGCAAATAACAGATTTGTCAAAAAGTGAGATTGAGAAACTAAAATGATAAATCTCTATTCATACTTGAATTGATAAACTGAGTCCGAAATGCTTATTTTGCATTCAATAAATGAATTGAAATACATACGTTAATTATTAACATTAATAAAGTCCATCAATATTATAATATAAAAAGTGAGATTATGAAGAAATCCTTTAGAATCCTATTGTTGGCGATGATGCTATGTCTCGCTCATACTGCCCAAGCACAAATTGTGTTCTCCACCTTCAAGTTAAAGCCTACGCTACTCTATAATGTCAAGTCATTGCACTTAGGTTTTACCTGTAAGGGCGAGAAACAAGTGAAGTATGTTAAGATAGAATGGTGTGCTGTTAACGAGGTTGGCGATGTATCGACAGGCATGAGCCCCAACCTCTTGCTGCGCAAGGTTTCGGGTACGGGTCCATTTTCTCCTGGCAAGAAGTATAAACGTGAGGCAGCTACTGCTTATATCGGCGTAGAGAAGGTTCATGCAATGCCTGTAAGCATCTGCATTGAGTATTTGGATGGCACCGACTGGGAAAAAGACATCGATAAGGACAATTATCAAGAGTTCTTTCCACAGTTGAAATGGATTAACTTCACTGTGCCAGGAGAGTAAGAAAAGATACTTGTAATTACAAATATAATGATGGCAGAATGTATTATCCTGCCATCATTTAAATTTTCCTTTCAATAGAGGTAAAAAGAAAATAGCCAAGCCTATAAACAATATTCCAAGAAAAGCAATTAGAACTGAAACGACAATCAGAATTGTTAATGCCAACAATGTATTTTTAGAGAATACTTCCTTCTTAAAAAGCCCCCATGTTGTTAACTCATCTTTTTCTTTTGCCCTTTTGAGACAATCCACAAAAGTAACAATCAACCATGTTATTATAGCCAATACAATCCCCGTGACCAAACTACTTGTAAAGACGGTTTCCATAGGCAACTTTTCATGAATGCTTTCATAGCCTTCATGCACAGCTTCTTCGTAACTACCTATCCCAATGCAGGAAATAAAGAATACTGTAGTACCGACTGCTGAAGAAATTTCAAATTTTCTATCGTCATCCATATTAAATAGCTAAACCTAACTTACTAAAGATTAAACCATGTGAGTATATTTATGATATAGTATTCTAAAAATTAAAAATCGTCGTTTTCCAGTTCTTTGGCAGTTAACCAAATTCCAGCGGCGATTTTACCCACATCAGTCGAATATACTAGTATTGCATTTTCATCTTTTGACCACATAAAAAAGTTTTTCAACTCTAGGCTTTTTCTTCCATTATACTGTCTTGTACCATTAAATATAAAAGATTCTTGCCAATTTGCCATAGCATCTTCAGTTTTTATTCTAAATCGACCATCTTTGATATTGATAGTAACCATATAATCAATAGTACCAGTCATATCAATTGTGGTCTTTTGACGATAATTCTTCTTAGAAGAGAGATATGTTGAATTCCTAAATTTTATTGTACCATATTCCTTATCATCATACTGTAATTTCTGTTGGAAACCAGGAATATGAGAAGCAAGCCATTCTTTTGCAGAACGGTATAATACATCTTTTGATTGTGGATATGATAATACCATTGTGAGATTATAGTTAGTAGTATCACATTCAGCTTTCTCGACTTTAGCCTGAGCTTGGCAGAAAGTTGCCACAAAAAGACAAAGGAACAATATTGCAAAATATTTCTTCATGTTCATTTTATCTAAATAATTATTCAATTATATAACTAAAATTTTCTATTGTAGTCAACATCTACCCATTTAAGGCATGGAAAATATTTCTTAATATTATCTTTTGTAATTTGGATAGTATCACTACCTCCGCCCATGTAATCGATGACTATCTTGGAAGGAAATGGAGATGGCTTTTTACCAACAAAAAAATAAGGATCAAAATGTTTTGTATAACTATTCTTTGGTTCAAAAGGGCCAGTACAATATATATGAAAATATTTGTGACCGTCCTCATCAACAATAGCATCTCCTACACTATTAAGAGGAGAGTAAAATACATGCAAATACTTTATATTTCTTTCACCAGTTACCTTAAACTTCGCTTCCAACTGGAGATGGCTAAAGTCCATAATATTTGCAACGTAATACTTAAATCTAGAGAATTGTACCTGCGCACTTATACTCATACTCATTGCGACTGTCATAATCGCCAAAATAACACGTTTCTTCATAATCACATCATTATATGTTATAGAATATATTAATAATCCTAACCGATTGTAGCTCCAGCAGCAGTTAATAAACCACCCTACAAAGTTCACTACAAAGGTAATTCATTTTTTTGATAATCAAACTAGTTTTTTAGAGAAAATGTACTATTACGTTTCAACTTAACATTTTTAAACGTAGACCGGAAAAGAAATCGAGAAAGAGGAAGAAAGACGTGAACGTCAAATGCAAAGATGATGCATTCTGGGACGATTATGATAACAATTATAATGCTAATAGAGCCATCACCATCACAAACAAAAAATAAATACTCCTTGCTTGCTAAAAAAACTTCAAAAAACAGTGGTTTTCTCGGAGTTTATTTATACCTTTGCAAACAAATATTTAGATATTAACAAAAACATCAGAAAATGAAGAAATCTAAGAAAACATTACGCCAAATTATCGCCCTCATGGCGATAGCATTTACCACCATATCCCTAACTGCCTGCGGTGGCAGCGACGATGATGGTGACAAAGATGATTTGATTACCGCAAGTGAATATCTCCCTGGTAAAGAGTGGACCATTGGCAACGAAACTTATTCTTTCTACAAGAACCACCTATTGGTATGCGAAAGTAGCGCAAACGTTACAACTGGCGGTTTGACAAGCCAAGCTTACCTTTATTTCGGAACATGGCAGTTAGATGGCAACCGACTAACAGCAGCAATAACATCGAGTACCCAACCAAATTTTGATGCTAGCAAGTTTTTCCATGGTACATATAGCAACGTACATACAGAGAAAGATACATCTGGTGGAACTATCAGTTCTGACAAACCTGGCTCAATAACGATAACAGAGCCAAAGCCATATATCGTTGGTACAGGTACAGATGGAAAGTCTTGCTATATTTACTACCATAAGAACATGACAGAAGACAAGACCGACGAGACAATCCACGATGGGGCTTTACATGGCACATGGTACAATAAGGTTCAGTTGACGGACACCAAAAACGGCACAGCGAAAACATATGAAGCAAAAATGATTTTCAAAGCTGATGGAACCGTACAGTTTGTAATAGGTGACGTGATAGACTTCACAACTACCTACGAGACAAAAAATGGTACTGTCACTTTAGGTAGTTACCTACTAAAGGACAATCCGGCTTCTTTTATCTATCTTCAGTACGGTCCAGTTGTATCGCTATACGACGTACGTCAAACACGCTATACGTGTGACCGCTGGTACAACACTCCGCAATAAAATATCTCTAAATACAAGCCCTCATTGCGGCAAAAGTGTGAAGGTAGGAGTTGTATTGATGGCAGAATAAATTATCCTGCCATCATTTTAATTTTCCTTTCAAAAGAGGAATTAAGAATATAGCTACTCCAATTAAGCTAAAACCAAAAGCTAAGAAAAGCACCAAAATAATTGCAGTAATAAGTATTGCTACAAGGGCCTTTACACACCCTTTACTTGCGGCAGAATTTCTCTCATTATATGTTTTTTTCGCTTCCGAATTATGAGTAGAAGTCTTGCCGTTATTACAATAAGCACTGATATAAGTTTCGGCTTCTCCTGTTTCTTCATAAACATCTGGCATTATTGTAGATGTATTTTTGGTTTTTGGTAGAGAAATGTCTTCCTCGTCAGAAACATGATCTTTAGTACTCTCAACTTTTCCATCTGTATCAGAAATAACCGATTCCTCACAGACTGCTGGCTGGATTTCAGAAAAATTCAAGTTCTGCATAGGCAATTCGTTAGTTTCCGGAGCAATATCAACTTCTTCTTCAATAACTTCATCTTCCATTGAGTAAACATCTTTACCATCATTATAGACCAAGAGCATTAACTGAGACGAATTTTCGTATTTTAACCGCAGATAGCAATTTTTGGAACCAACACTCCCAATATAATGATCACGGAAATCCACACCAGCAAAAGTCGCATTCCACAATCTTGTATCAGACGGCAAACCAAAACGAGCATACATTCCTGCATTGTCAAGAATAATAGTTTTATCCTTGCCAAGGCTGGTTCTTAATCCACGACCCACTTGTTGCATGTACTTGCTCAGCGACCATGTAGGGCGAGCCATTTGTATGAACTCAACATCTGGACAGTCGAAACCTTCGCTGAAAATATCAACATTAACTAAGACTTGGATTTTACCATCCTTAAAGTCTTGAACAATTTGTTCACGCTCAGTTTTAGGAGTTTTACTATCTATGTATTCTGCAACAACACCTATGTTCTTATATGCTTCACAAATATTGTGAGCATGTTCAATACTAATACAATAAACAATACCCTTTAATCCATTAGCATAAGTAGAATAGCTAAGAACAAGCTTTTTTACATGTCTTTCTACATTAAGATTTTGTAAGAGGTCGTCTATGCGATAATCACCAGTAGAACTCTTTTTCTTAATGCTTAAAATTGCCTTAGACAAATCACTATCCGGATTCTCTGTATAGAATGTGTAATCAGAAAGGAAACCTTTTTCTATCAATTCCTTTACAGAGAGAGAACTTATCAATTCATTAAAATGATTAGTGAATGGTGCTCCATTAATGCGACAAGGAGTAGCCGTAACACCCAACTTCCACGAACGTGGATAAAGCTTCCATAATTGGTCGTAAGTATTTGCCAAAGTATGATGAGCCTCATCAATAACTATAAAATCAGGAACGAAACTCTTTGTTATTTCTTCATTGTTTTTATGCGTCAAGGTTTGGATAGAAGCAACCTGAACATTTTTCTCCAGGCTGCGTTTTCTAGTGCTCGAAATAATACCATGCTCTATATTATATTTGGATAAATGAGAGCTGATTTGATCCAACAACTCCTTTCTATGGGCAATAATCAGAATCTTGGAATCTGGTACTTTTATAATATCATTGATTACAGAAGAGAACAGTATTGTCTTTCCCGCACCCGTAGGCATTTGCAACATCACATTCTTCTCGCTTTTCCATAATGTAAAAATCTTATCTTTTACATCTTGCTGATAAGGGCGCAATCGAGCATCTTGACAAGAAACGTATTTCTTGCCAAATTCGCTCAATTCAGGATAAGCTGGACTAGCGCTATTTAGCCAATGTGCAAAATCAGTATAAGTAATAAATTTTATATTCTCATTAAATCCAGAAAGCGAACTGGCCATAACGTTTTTACCCATGACAACACAGGTAACAGTTTGTTTGTTCTTCTTATTAACTTGACCAAATTTGGCTTTTATTTTCTCATAGACCTGTTCTTGGCTTATAGGACAAATATTGTAATCATAGAGTTTACCACATATAAAGAATACATCGTCAAAAAGAGATATGGATGAACTCTTTACCCAATTTAAACTCGATAAATAGGCTTCATCACAATACTTCTTTTCATTTTCCCCCTTTCTAGCATTTTTCTTCTCTTCCTCTTCCTTATCGTATTCTTTTATGCGCACGTCCCAAATAGGATCAATATTATCCATGATGGTTGCATAATTAATGACTATAATATTCTCTCCTTGTTGCTGATGCTTATATATTTTAAGCATATCGTAATACCAGAAGTTATCGCCATAAATAAAAATATCAGGCTTTTCTAAACTCTTATGATAAGCCTTGCCTCCATTAAGGAGAATAAATTTACGCAACCATACTTTGTCCTCTGTTGGAAAACCAAGCATAGAAACCATTTTACCATTGAAGAACTCATGATAGTCATTGACCTTATCTTTATAGATATGAAGATAAGGGAGGCATTCTTTCAACAACACCTCCCGATCTATGTAATATTCGTCTCTATACTCTGGAAAATCCACCATTTATTTCTTTCAATAACCTAAAATTATTCCTTATCCAAGCCTAACTTACGAGCAACAGCCTCATGAGTAAAAATATGAAAAGTATCTGGGCGTTTTGCTTTTTCTGCCAAAGCCAATTCTTTCTGGCCAGGACCTTCACCATAAATATAAACTTCCGTAGTCGGGCTTACTTTTCCCTTCATAACTCTTGCACCCAAATTAGGGAGTTCCTTCTTTAGCTCATTTCTATATGGTGAATTACCTGTAACAATACATTTTTTCCCAACAAAGTCAAAATCAGATAGTAATTCATCTTCTGGATTTAAACCACTAGTATCAGTTTTACCGAAATTACCAGTCTTATGCTTAGAAGATTTTTTCTCTGAAGGATCATGGAATTGGGCTATAGTAGGAGCAACCAAACCATCTTCAACTATCTTGCGAAAGCATCTTTTAGTTAACTCTACGTCAAACGATGACTGATGTAAAATAAGGTCACTTTTCTCTATACCAAGTACATCAGCCAACTCTTCGAGTTTAGGTTCCTTATATCCACCACCCTTTTTAGGTAGACTGCAGAAAGTTGTCATAGAATTTTTCGTATCAATAAAATCTGGCCATTCAATAGAAGACAAACTTTCTCTCTTTATAGTTTCATCAACAAACAACTTGTCAAATGAAGCATTATGCGCAACAACAAGATCTACATCTGTCAATGCTTCTTTAAACATATTCATGCCTTCAGCTCTATCTATAGTACCGAGTTCAGCCAATTTTTCCTTTGTGAGTCCATTCTTTCTAATGGAAATAGGGCTTACACGTTCATCTGAAACCCAATCAAAATAGACATTTCCTTCAGATAACTTACTCCATGAATGAAGATTTATAACCTGCCAAGACAAAGACAAGATGTCATACTGAGTATAACCGAGACCTGAAGTTTCAGTATCAAAAATCAATGCTTTTTGTTTCTCCTTAAGAAACTCATCCCATTTTTCACTATTCATCGTATATTATGTTTATTGAGTTTAAATAATATTATACCACAAAGGTAACTATTTTTTTATTATATTCCATCTTTATGCAAATAAAATGACCTCTAACAGAAAGACTTAACATTTTTAAGCACAAAATAGAATCAAAGTGTACACTTTGCTTAAATATATAGGGAAGCTGCCCTCCCATCGCACCTTCCCTACTTTTTCTCCCTCAAACTATTCTCCTATATTCCTCTTCCTTCTTCAGCTTATCATAAAGCTCGTGAGCTTTGGAATAATCTTTATCAGATTCTGCAAGCCACTCCGAAAAGTGGTGGTTGTGGTTCTTTTGGGTTTCCTGCTTGCGGAACGAGTCTACCACACACTTCTTTTCTACTTCGGGAAACATCAGGTTCATTCGGGAGGCGAAGGCTGATTTGTCCTGATCACCCTTCACTATATGGAAAGTATATTTCATCAGACACCACACTATGTACCAGTCCTGCTGCTTGGTGATGTTGCCCTTGAGCCAGAACTTCAGCATGTTTTCTAACTTGTAAGGATCTACCCAGTTCACAAAGAAAGAATCGCTGTTACGCTCAAAATCATCAGCCCTGGCAATTTCTGCCTCCCACATTTTATGCTCACCCTGATACTTGAACAGCGTTTCAAAATCCTCGGGCGAAGCCTGCTCCCTGACTAGCGTACGGACGAGTTCTTCTTCCTCATCCTCCTCTCGCTCAAACCAGTCAGAACAAAGCGTATAATTGTTGTATTTCCCTTCAATATCATTCATTACTTTCTGCAAACTCAAAGTGGTAATATCTATTCTTCTCTCTCTCAGATGACGTTTCTTTACCTTTACCTCTCGTTTCAGATGGTCAGGCAGCGTGCCCTCGTCGAAAATGCGCTTGATATAATGGTAAATAATCACAGCCTCACGGTCGGTGCGGAAAAGGCGGGTTCTGTATAAGGCTAGGAAATCAGCACAAATAGCGGTAACTGTGGAGATGGTTTCAGCCAAAGCCATCTTCAACCCCATAGAGACAAAGTTTCTGTAATGGGAATCAAACTGGGGAAAATCGTCTCCGGCAGGAACTTTAAGCTTCTCGCATTGCTCGAAAATAGCCTTAGCATAGGGAATCTGACCATACTCCGCTTCCTTATCGAGCAAATAGTCTGAATGCTTCCGGGCGATGGTCTGAATTTCCTGGAGCACCTTCTCTAAAACATCAGTATAAATCCCCATGAATTCATCATCATAGCTCTTGTAAATGGAAATGTAGACTTTCTTATGGAGCGAATGAATATATTTAAGAAAATCTGTCAACTGCTCGGCAAGGTTCTGGTAAATATGAAAATAACAGGTAAGACCTTTATGCTTTCCTGCATTCCATTTAAATTCATCTTTAGCATGCTGAATCTCCTTATACAAATGTTCTGCCTCTCTCTTAAACTGACCCACATCAGTAGTTGTTACTGGAGTGTATTTCTTGACTCCTGTTACTTCATCTTCCACAAAAAGATCTTCTTCTGATGAAATCTTCAGAAGAGAATTGTAGTTATTATCAGTATTGGGTATTTCCTCTGTCTGCATATTACTTTTCTAGGTTTGAATTGTTATATTGTTTAAATAAGCGGCGTGGGGTTCCCTGTAAGTACCGGTATTCAGGTACCTGCAAGAACCTTCGGTAAGGCACAAACAAGTACTGCCCACGCCGTAGAGGAGTGGACGCCTTGCTGTCACCATCTTCTTACCGAAAAATTCTGAATTTTGCAGGTTCTGAATACCGTAGAAGTGTCAGATAATCAGCGTCAATATCTATATGTTATTTTCTCTTGTTTACTTTCTGTTTCTTACTTCAAATTTTAAAGGGTTTATACTACGTTTTCTTCATCATCCGCCCAGTGGTCGCATTGGCGCATCACGGTTTCCAGCGCCTTTTCTGCACCCTCTGGTGGATACTTATACTTTTTGAGCAGCCGCTTCACCATCACTCGCATCTTCGCCCTCGCCGATTCCTTCCGGTTCCAGTCGATGGTGCGGTTGCGGTGCAGTACTTCCGTCAGTTCCCGGGTCAGTGCCACAAACTCCTCGTCGGAGTAAGCCTGCCGCACTCCTTCCGGTGTGGAGAGCGCATCATAGAATGCCTTCTCCTCGGGCGAAAGTCCCAGGTCGTTGCCCTCTGCTTCTGCCTGCTTCATCTGCTGAGCCATCTTCAACAGCTCCTCTATCACTTCCTCGTTGGTGAGCAAGCCCTTCAGATAGTTGGAGAGACTCTGGCTGAGCATGTCGGAGAAGAGGTCGCTCTGAACCACGTTGGTCTTCTGCTGCTGCTTGATTTTCTCTTTCATCAGTTTGGTGAGCAGTTCCACCGCCAGGTTGCGCTCCTTCATGTTCTTCACCTCCTGGATAAAGGCGTCGTCGAAGAGCGAGAACTCTATCTGGCGGTCGCCGAAGAGATTGATGACTCCATCGGTCTTCACGCTCTGACGGAGCAGCTCACCGATGCGCTCGTTGATTTCATGGCGGCTGATTTTGCCCTTCTGCGAGAGTTTGAGCATCATCACGCGCAGCGCATCCATATAGCACACCTCTGCCTTCTGCTGCTCATCCAAGAGCGAACGGCAGAGCGTGGTGGCATTGTGAAGCAGATTACTGTGCTCCATGAAATTCTTCTTGCGCTGAACCATGGCTGGAGAACTCAGAAAGTTGGCTCCGCTCGTAATGGCGAGTGCCCGCTTCGAGTTGTCCTGTTCGAAGAAGCCGGAATAGTCGAAACCATGAAGCTGGTCTCGGCAGATTTCCATCTCTTCCTTCCATTTCACCAGGGCGGTCTTGGCGATGTCAGGGTCTCCAAAGCGGCGGCGGTCACGGTTGGTGTACTGCTGCATGGCACTCTTCAGTGCCTGCGCAATGCCTACGTAATCCACTATCAGTCCGCCTTCCTTGCCCGGGAACACTCGGTTTACACGGGCTATAGCCTGCATCAGGTTATGACCGCTCATCGGCTTATATACGTACATGGTGGCGAGCGACGGAACATCGAAGCCCGTGAGCCACATGTCTCTTACGATGGCGATTTTCATCTCATCGTCGTTGTCCTTGAATTTTCTTGCCAGTTTCTTCTTGTAGGCTTCGTTGCCGATAATCGGCTGCCAGTCTTCGGGGTCCTGGTTCGAACCGCTCATCACCACCTTAACTTTCTCCGCCCACCCGGGGCGAAGCTCCAGCATCTTGCGGTAGATTTTGATGGCGATGCTTCGGGTCAGCGCCACGATCATTGCCTTGCCGGTGAGTTCCTGCGCACGGTTCTTCTCGTAGTGCTGGATGATGTCCCTTACCAGCGTGTCGATGGTGGCGTCTTCGCCCAGGAGCACTTCCAGTCGGCTGTACTCCTGCTTCGCCTGCCTGATCTGCTCCTCGGTGGCACCCTCATCGGCCAGGTTGTCGAACTCATCGTTCAGCAGCTTCATCGTGTCTTCGTCGAGATTCAGGTTCACCACACGGCTCTCGTAATAGACCGGACGGGTGGCTCCATCGTCCACCGCCTGACTCATGTCGTAAACGTCGATGTAGTTACCGAACACTTCCTCCGTGTCTCTGTCACGGTCGCTGATAGGCGTTCCGGTGAAGCCGATAAATGAGGCGCCTGGCAGGGCTTCTCTCATCTTCTGGCTGAATCCCTTCTTCATCGTCAGACTCTTGTTGTCCCAGTGCTCTTCGCCGTATTGCGAGCGGTGCGCCTCATCGGTCATCACGATGATGTTGCGGCGGGTGGAGAGTGCCGAGTCGCCTTCTTCAAACTTCTGAATGGTGGTGAAGATGATTCCCCCACTCTTTCGGTTACGGA
>OIXA01005175.1_pt1 | contig 11840 bp, 9 predicted proteins | sample 1587721 | NCBI WGS metagenome assembly OIXA01 (sample SAMEA3888900, study PRJEB22519) | human gut metagenome | biome: human gut; feature: human-associated habitat; material: faeces | place: Denmark | collected 2013 | reverse complement strand
TTAACTTCTCTAACTTCTTTAAATTCTTTAACTTCCACATTTGCGAAAGTTGAGTGTATCTATTCAATCTTATTAATATCGTATGGTGTTTCCTGGTAAACATAATAGTTTATCCAGTTGCTGAACAGCAGGTTGGCATGAGCGCGCCATGTCACCACAGGTCCCTTGGCAGGATCGTTGTCGCGATAATAGTTCTTTGGCAATTCCACATCGTCGCGTTTGCCTGCATCGCGGCGGTATTCCTTATCCAAGGTATTTGGCGAATATTCGAAATGACCTGTTATGAAAAACTCTCTTCCGCCACGAGCCATCACGATGCTCACACCACTTTCCTCAGATTCGGCAATGATGGTGAGTTGTGGATCTTTCTCGATATCGCTTCTGTGAACTTCGGTATGACGGCTATGAGGCATAGCAAATACGTCGTCGAAGCCACGGAATATAGGCAACATTGGTTGGAGAGTTTTTTGTGGGAATATGCCAAACATCTTCTTAGGCAGCGGATATTTAGGGATGTTGTAGAAATGGTATAGTCCTGCCTGAGCAGCCCAACAAATATATAGAGTACTGGTGACGTGGGTTTTTGCCCAATCAAATATCTGAGTAATCTCGTCCCAGTAAGCCACATCCTCGAAAGGCATAGTCTCGACGGGAGCACCAGTAATAATCATGCCATCAAACTTTTCGTTGCGCAAGATGTCGAAATCCTTGTAGAACATCAACATATGTTCCACAGGTGTATTCTTTGGGGTATGACTTTTTAGCTTCATGAAGTTTATCTCCATCTGAAGCGGAGTGTTCGACAATAAGCGTATGAGGTCGGTCTCGGTGGTTATCTTAAGCGGCATGAGGTTTAGGATAACAATCTTCAACGGACGAATCTCCTGGCTATGCGCCCTACTCTCGTCCATCACGAAGATGTTTTCCTGCTTCAGCATTTCTATTGCTGGTAGTTTATCTGGTAATCTTAGTGGCATCGTTAGTTACTCTTATGATTTGTGTATTTATAAAGGGGAGTTGCTATGAACTCCCCTTTTTTATGTTGTTTACCAAAGTTTTACTCTATCCTTGGCAGGCACGAAGAGCTTGTCGCCTTCCTTCACACCAAATGCCTCGTACCAAGCATCGATTTGTGGGAGGGCAGCGTTTACGCGCCATTTGCCCAAAGCGTGAGGGTCGCCCTTAGTACGGTTGCGAATCTCCTTGTCGGTGATGTTGGCTGCCCATACGCCAGCATAAGCGATAAAGAAGCGTTGCTCTGGAGTAAGACCATGGATAGTCTTGAGAGGCTTCTTAGCTGTGGCTTTCTTAAAGGCGTTGAAAGATACCATCAAACCTCCGTGGTCGGCAAGGTTCTCTCCAAGGGTGAACTCGCCATTGCCCTTAAGACCTGGCAATACCTCGATGTTAGAGAAGAAGTCAGCGCAAACCTTAGCACGCTCGTTGAACTTCTCAGCATCGCCATCTGCCCACCAGTCGGTCATATTACCTGACTTGTCGTAGTGGCGACCCTGGTCGTCGAAGCCGTGAGTCATCTCATGACCAATTACCACACCAATAGCTCCATAGTTGAATGCGTCGTCTGCCTTAGCATCGAAGAAAGGATACTGAAGGATACCTGCAGGGAAGCAGATTTCGTTGGTTGTTGGGTTGTAGTATGCGTTTACTGTCTGTGGCGACATCATCCACTCGTCGCGGTCAACAGGCTTACCAGCCTTTGACTCGATAGAGAACTTGTTCCAGAACTTTCTGCACTCAAGGATATTGTCGTAGTATGACTTCTTAGGGTCGATGGTAAGAGCTGAAACATCCTTCCACTTGTTAGGATATCCAATCTTTACATAGAAAGCAGCGAGCTTGTCGAGAGCGGCAGCCTTGGTAGCCTCGCTCATCCAGTCTTGTGCCTTGATGCGTTCAGCCAAACTTGCCTGAAGGTTCTTCACCAACTGCTCCATACGAGCCTTAGACTTTGCAGGGAAATACTTCTTGCAATACATCTTGCCAAGAGACTCACCCAAAACGCCGTCTACCTGTGATGTAGCACGCTTCCAGAGAGGCAACATCTCGGTACGTCCGCTCATTGTCTTGCCATAGAAATCGAAGTTAGCGCTTACGATCTCGTTGCTAAGATAAGATGCAGAACTGCAGATTACGTTCCACTCAATATAAGCCTTGAGCTCTGCTGCGCTCTGTGTAGCGATGAGCTTATCTACGCCTGCGAAGAAGTCTGGCTGACCAACTACGAGTTCTGCGAAGCAGTTGTCGGCAATGCCTTCAGCCTTGAGCTGCTTGGTAAGACCGATATGAGGATAGTTAGCCTCAAACTCATTGATGGTCATCTTGTTGTAGTTAGCCTCTACATCACGAAGCTCTGTATTGTTCTTAGAAACGAGAGCCAATGTAGTCTCATAGCGCATGATGAGGTTAGCATTCTCCTGTGCCTGAGCCTCTGAGAAGCCGTAGAGTTGGAACATCTTAGAGATGTGCTTCTTGAAAGCGTTGCGGATTTCTGTTGTAGCCTCATCGTTCTCAAGATAATATTCCTTTTCGCCAAGGGTTAGACCGCTCTGAACCAACGAAAGGATGTTCATTGAAGCATTCTTCTCGTCTGAGCCAAAGTAGTAGCCATAAGGAAGACCGTAGCCCATATCAGCATATTTGAGCTGCAAAGCGCGAAGAGCGTCGATGGTCTGAGCCTGCTCAATCTCTTTCATCAAAGGCTGTACAGGCGAAGCACCCTCTTTGTCGCGACGCACGCTGTCCATAGCGAGCTTATACAAGTCGCTAAGTTTGCGCTCTACAGTGCCCTCTTTGAAAGTCTTCTTAGTAAGACTTGCAATGATGTCGTTGATGCGCTGGTTGTTGTCTTCCTGCAACTGGTCGAACGAACCAAAGCGTGAGAATGCACCTGGCAGAGGATGCAACTTCTGCCAACCACCACAAGCATACTTGTAGAAGTCGTCGGCAGGCTTTGCTGCCTTGTCCATGTTTTCCATCTTAATTCCTGCATTCGACTGCGCTGAGCCAATGCTTGGTGCTGCTATCATAAGCAACATCGGAAGGATTTCTTTCATTTTCATGATTTTGTTGTATAAATAATTTATGAAATAAATCAAGTTGTTACTCAAGATTGCTCTTCGCATCTTCGAGTTGCTCGGATAGTTCGAGCCATTTGTCGTTTTCTTCGTCGAGCTTCTGCTTTGTTGAGGTATATTCCGTAACGAGAACCATGTCGGATGCCTTTTCTGGCTGCATAAACAGCTCGTCGAGCTCTGCTATACGGGCTTCCATGTCGGCAATATGCTTCTCACATTCTTCCACAGCTCGCTGAATCTTCTTTATCTTCTTCTGCTCTTCCTTGCGCTCGGCATAGCTTTGCTTTTTTTGTGAAGAGTTTGATGAGAGTAAAGAATCGCTTTGCTTAGAGCTTGATGAAGAATTGCTATTTGCTTCTTCATTCTTCCCTCTTCTATCGTCACCACCCAAGGCAGCTTGTATGCTGTCGGCATTATGCTCACGCAGATAGTCATAGATGCCACCGAGATGTTCTCTCACAACTCCGCCACCAAATTCATACACCTTGCTCACTAAGCCATCCAAGAACTCACGGTCGTGGCTCACGATGATGGCTGTACCGTCGAAGGCTTTGATGGCTTCTTTCAGCACATCCTTTGATGGCATGTCGAGGTGGTTGGTAGGCTCATCGAGGATGAGGAGGTTGACTGGTTCCATGAGCAGTTTTATCATAGCCAGTCGGCTACGCTCGCCACCACTCAGCACCTTTACTTTCTTTTCAGAAATCTCGCCACCAAACATAAATGCACCAAGCAGGTCGTTGACCTTGAGTCTCATTTCGCCTGTAGCCACTTGGTCGATGGTATCAAAGATGCTCAGATTCTCGTCAAGCAGCTGTGCTTGGTTCTGAGCGAAATAGCCTATCTGTATGTTGTGGCCCACTTTCAATGTGCCATCAAAAGGAATCTCGTTCATGATACACTTCACGAGGGTAGACTTACCTTCGCCATTCTTACCTACGAACGCTACTTTTTCGCCTCGCTTTATAGTAAGCGTAACGTCAGAGAAGACGGTATGGTCGCCATAGGTCTTGCTTACTCCATCGCATATTATCGGATAATCGCCACTACGCAAACATGGTGGAAACTTCAAGTGCATAGCCGAATTGTCTACCTCGTCGATTTCTATAGGCACTATCTTTTCCAACTGCTTGATGCGGCTCTGCACCTGCACAGCCTTGGTTGGCTTATAGCGGAATCGCTCTATGAAGTCTTTGATGTCGGCAATCTCTTTCTGCTGGTTTTCGTAAGCGCGAATTTGCTGCTCTCTCCTCTCGGCTCTGAGCACCACATACTCGTTGTATTTCACCTTATAGTCAACAGCCTGACCACAGGTTATCTCGATAGTGCGATTGCTAACATTGTTGATAAAAGCACGGTCGTGGCTCACCAATACCACAGCCTTGGCGCTTTGAGCCAAGAACTGCTCGAGCCATTGTATACTCTCGATATCGAGGTGGTTGGTAGGCTCATCGAGCAATAACACGTCGGGTTTCTGCAGCAATATCTTTGCCAACTCTATACGCATACGCCATCCGCCAGAAAACTCTGATGTTGGTCTATCCATATCTGTGCGCGAAAAGCCTAAGCCCACCAAGGTGCGTTCCATGTCGGCTTCATAGCTTTCGCCACCTATCATCATGTATCTATCGTGCTCTTGTGTGTAGCGCTCCACAAGCTGCATATAGTCGTCGCTCTCGTAGTCGGTGCGCTCAGCCATTTCGGCAGCCAGCTTGTCCACGCGCTCCTTCATCTTTATAGTTGATGCGAAAGCCTTGCGAGTTTCTTCTCTCACAGTGGTGTTGTCTTGAAGCTTCATCACCTGTGGCAGATAACCAATGGTGGTATCATTCGGTATTGCCACGGTGCCAGCTGTAGGCTGCTGCTGACCACACAATATCTTCAACAAGGTAGACTTGCCTGCTCCATTCTTTCCCACAAGGGCTATGCGGTCGCGATCGTTGATCACGAAGCTCACATCGTGGAACAATGGACGAGCACTAAACTCTACCTTCAATCCTTCTACTGATATCATCGTTTAATAAATATTACCTTTATGAACATGCAAAGTTAATATAAATAGGTAAATTAGGCAAAAATATGTATATCCTTTTAGATTTTATTGTCTTTTTCACATAATTGTCGCTTTTATTGTATACCTTTGCCTGCCATTTATCAGACTTTTAATTAAAATCATGAATACATTTACAAACATCATTGCCAAAGAACTACAGCTGCCGGCAAGTGGCGTAGATGGCACCCTGCAACTGCTCGACGAGGGTTGCACAATACCTTTCATAGCTCGCTATCGTAAGGAGCGCACAGGCGGTCTTGACGATGTGCAGATAGGCGATATTAGTGCAAGATACGACAAGCTAAAGGAACTGGCTAAGCGCAAAGAGACTATACTGAAGAGTATAGAAGAACAAGGCAAGCTCGACGACAAACTAAAGAAGAAAATTGAAGACTGTTGGGATGCTAACACCTTGGAAGATATATACTTACCTTTCAAGCCTAAAAGAAGAACTAGAGCACAGATAGCTCGCGAATATGGCTTAGAGTCATTGGCTACCATGATACTTCTGCAGCGTGAAAATGATATCGAAGCGGCTGCAAAAAGACTCATCAATAGTGCTGCTGTACAGAAGGCATTGGCAGAGCATAAGGTGAAGGAATTCACAGTAGATGATGCCCTACAGGCTGCTAAAGATATCATAGCTGAAAACATCAGCGAGAGCGAGGATTGTCGTCATCAGCTTCGAGCAACCTTTAAGCGTGAGGCTGAAATTGCATCAAAGGTAGTTAAGGCTAAGGCTGATAGCGAAGAGGCACAGAAGTATCGCGACTACTTCGATTTTGCCGAACCATTATCTCGTTGCACAGGCAACAGACTGTTGGCTATGCGCCGTGGTGAGGCTGAAGGAATATTGCGCATAAAAATATCTATCGATGGTGAGCGTGCTACTGAAAGATTGAAACGACAGTATATTCGTGGCAACGGCAAATGCTCACAACTGGTGGCAGAGGCTGTTGAGGATTCATATAAGCGTCTGCTTGTGCCAAGTATCGAAAACGAATTCTCGGCTCTGAGCAAAGAGAAGGCTGACGACGAGGCTATAGAGGTGTTCACCACTAACCTACGCCAGCTATTGCTTGCTGCACCATTGGGACAGAAGTCGGTAATGGGTGTAGACCCTGGTATCAGAACGGGATGCAAGGTGGTGGTGCTCGACAAGCAGGGCAACTTGCTATTCCACGATGTAGTGTTCCCATTCCCTCCTAAGGGCAATGCAGAGAATGCAGCACGTCATTTTGCTAAGATTGCTGCCCAATATAGCATCGAGGCTGTAGCTGTGGGCAATGGTACTGCAAGCCGCGAGACCACAGACATTCTAAACAAGGTATTCTCTGAGGGCGACAACCAAAAGCCTGTCTACGTGGTTAGCGAGGATGGAGCTTCGATATATTCGGCATCGAAGATAGCACGCGACGAATTCCCAGACCAGGACGTTACGGTTAGAGGTGCTGTCTCGATAGCTCGAAGACTGATGGACCCTTTGGCTGAGCTTGTAAAGATTGATGCTAAGAGCATTGGTGTGGGACAATATCAGCACGATGTAGACCAGACAAAACTCAAGAAGAGTTTGGACCAGACGGTGGAGAACTGCGTTAACCTTGTTGGTGTAAACGTGAATACCGCCAGTCAGCAGTTGCTTACTTACATTAGCGGTCTTGGTCCTGCCTTGGCAAAGAACATCATCGAATATCGTCGCGAGAATGGCGACTTCACATCGCGTGCGCAACTCAAGAAGGTGCCTCGTCTTGGAGCTAATGCCTACACACAATGTGCAGGTTTCTTGCGCATTCCTAACGCCAAGAATCCTTTGGACAATAGCGCGGTACACCCAGAGAGCTACGACATAGTGAAGCGTATGGCTGCTGACAGCGGATGCACCGTTAAGGAGCTTATCGCTAACAAAGAAAGACTTAAGGCTATCAACATAAAGAACTATGTATCAGATGCTATAGGCTTGCCAACGCTTACTGATATCATGAAGGAATTGGATAAGCCAGGACTCGACCCTCGAGGCGAGGTTGAACAGTTCTCATTCTCTGACGACATCCATGAGCTTAAGGATGTTGAGGTAGGAATGGTGGTACCAGGCATCGTTACCAACATCACCAAGTTTGGTGCCTTTGTCGATATTGGTGTTCACCAAGATGGTTTGGTTCATATCTCGCAGATGTCGTCGAAGTTTATCCACGACCCTAACGAGGTAGTGAAGCTACATCAGCATGTAACGGTTAAGGTTACCGAAGTTGACCTCGTGCGAAAGCGTATAGCGCTAAGCATGAAGGGCGTATAAACTGATGGGCGTAAAGCCTGAAGAGCGTAAAGCCTGAAGAGAATAAAGCCTGAAGGCTATAAAAACTGAAAGGCGTATTATAAAACAAGAAGAACCCGCCAATCAACATTATACGATGTTGGTCGGCGGGTTCTTATAGTATTTAGTCTGTGATTCTCTCAAGCTGAACAGTAAAGTGACGCATCAATGGAGCCTCCCATGCAATACGCACACCATGGGTAATCTGCATACGACGGTCAAAAACATTTTTCAGAGCTGCTGCTATAACAGCCATATGGTTGTCGGTATATACGCGGCGAGGAATTGCCAAACGTAAGAGGTCGAGACCATTAAAACGATTCTCGCGTGTTCTTGGGTCGCGATCTGCAAGCAGATATCCAATCTCACATCCTCGGATGCCAGCCTCAAGATAAAGTTCTATGGTAAGTGTCTGAGCAGGAAACTCTTCCTTAGGCACATGAGTGAGCACCGTGGGTGCATCAACAAAGATAGCATGTCCACCAGCAGGACGCTGATAAGGAATACCATACTCATCGAGTAGCGATGCAAGATATTCTACTTGGTGAATACGGGTCTGAAGGTTATCAAACTCCGTATTTTCATCAAGGCCTATAGCAAGAGCGTTCATATCACGACCGTTCATACCGCCATAGGTAAGATAGCCTTCAAACTGCACGCAATAACCCTTAGCACCCTCATACCAGTCTTGACGCTTAGTTGCAATAAATCCACCCATATTCACAATACCATCTTTCTTAGCACTCATGGTCATGCCATCAGCCAATGCAAACATTTCCTTAGTGATTTCCTTGATGGTCTTATCCTTATAGCCTTCTTCACGGGTCTTAATGAAATAGGCATTCTCAGCAAAACGAGCAGAATCAAACACTACTGGCTTTCCATATTTGTCAGCTATAGCGCGTACTTCTTTAAGATTCTGCATAGAAACAGGCTGTCCACCTGCAGTATTATTTGTTATGGTAACGATGATAAACGGTACTTTATCGCCATATTTCTTGAGTGCTTCCTCAAGTTTCTTGGGGTCTACATTGCCCTTGAAAGGAACTTCGAGTTGTGTATCTTTCGCATCATCTACAGTACAGTCGAGAGCTGTAGCCTTGCGTCCTTCAATATGTCCTTTGGTAGTATCGAAGTGAGAATTTCCAGGCACAATATCTCCTTCATGCACAAGGTATGAGAAAAGCACATTCTCTGCAGCCCTACCATGGTGAGTAGGTATCACATACTCAAATCCTGTAAGTCAGGTAATTGTCTCTTTAAGCTTAAAGAAAGATGTTGCACCGGCATAACTTTCGTCACCAAGCATAACTCCTGCCCATTGACGATCACTCATTGAGCCTGTTCCTGAGTCGGTGAGCAAGTCGATATAAACTTGCTCAGCTTTGAGCTGAAACACATTATAGTGTGCTTCTTTAATACATTGTTCACGTTCCTCGCGGGTACTCCTACGGATAGGCTCTACCATCTTAATTTTCCAAGATTCTGCAAAAGGTAATTCCATAGATAAGTCTTTTTAGCCAAATAGGTTAAATAATACCCCATAAAAGGGCTTTAATAGATTGTCAGCTTCAAATTTAAGAAATCATTTTCATCAAAACCGTATTCTTAACCAACTTTTTCCAATTAAATTTATTTTTTTAACATTGTCTGTCTAATGAAATCAGGAGAAAAAATCCTGTTTTATAAATATTAATTAGAACAACATGGAATAGTTCCCTGTATCTACTATTACAGTATGGCTTTTGTAATACTGTCTACAGAAATAGTTTATGAATCAAAAAAGTCATAGTGAAATCAGGAAAAGACATAATACGTGATACTTTGTCAAGTATCACGTATTACTTTGCAAAGTATCACGTAATACTTTGCCAAGTATCACGTAATACTTTTTTAGCCCTTTTTTGAACTTTTTTCGCTATCATCATCGTCATCTTACGAACGTAGCTCTATGCCTTTTTATAAAGAATGTAAGATGGCTTAGACAGCTTTACCTAAGCACACCAATCTTTCTTCCATTGAGCAATTATTATGGTTGTAACATTTAACACTTATCAAAAAAAACAGCCACCAAGCAACAATATGCATGGTGGCTGTTATGTTTTTATCGTTTGCGATAAATTACTTTACCTTGTCTACGATAGCCTTGAAAGCCTGTGGGTTGTTCATAGCGAGGTCAGCGAGAACCTTACGGTTGATCTCGATACCTGCCTTGTGAAGAGCACCCATCAACTGTGAATAGCTCATGTTCTCGAGACGTGCAGCAGCGTTGATACGCTGAATCCAAAGAGCGCGGAAGTTGCGCTTCTTGTTACGACGGTCACGATATGCGTATGTAAGACCCTTCTCATAGGTGTTCTTAGCAACGGTCCAAACGTTCTTTCTTGCTCCAAAATAACCTCTGGTAAGCTTAAGGATTCTCTTTCTCTTAGCTCTTGAAGCGACGTGATTTACTGATCTTGGCATAGTTTTCTTTCTGTTTTAAAGTTCTACTAAAAAGTTAATTAACGAAGGCGGAGCAAATCGCGTACCTGCTTAAGGTTGTCGTTGTCAACCAATGTTGAGTGAACAAGATTTCTCTTCTGCTTCTTAGTCTTCTTAGTCAGAATGTGACTGTGGAAAGCATGACGTCTTTTAATCTTTCCTGTACCGGTGAAAGTGAATCTCTTCTTAGCGCCGGAATTTGTCTTTACTTTTGGCATTTTTTGTTAATTTAAAAAATTGTTATTAATATATGTGGCAACGCATATACCGGGCGTTACGCACAGTTTTTTCTTACTTTTTAAGCTTCTCCAAGGCTTCTGCGCCATTCTTAGCGTTAGCGAAGATACCACCTGAGCGATTCTCTACATCTACTTCCTCGTCAGTATCTACAGTTGCAGGAGCTGAATTGAGTGATTTCTCTGCCTCACGACGCTCACGGTCCATCTTCTGCTGGCTCTTCTTAGCCACACCTGCTTTTTTAGGAGCAAGGAAGAGGAACATCTTCTTGCCTTCGAGTTTTGGCAACTGCTCAACCTTGCAGTATTCTTCAAGATCGTTGGCAAAACGGAGCAACAACACTTCGCCCTGCTCCTTGAATAGGATACTACGACCACGGAAGAACACATAAGCACGAACTTTGTTGCCGTCCTCAAGGAACTCCTTAGCGTGCTTGAGCTTAAACTGATAGTCGTGCTCATCGGTCTGAGGTCCGAAGCGTATTTCCTTCACTTCCACCTTCACCTGCTTCTGCTTCATCTCTTTCTGATGTTTCTTCTGCTGGTAGAGGAACTTGGAATAGTCGATAAGACGACAAACAGGTGGTTGTGCATTTGGAGATATCTCTACAAGGTCTACCTCCATCTGACGGGCCATATCTAAAGCCTGTCGTGTAGGCAATACTTGTGAACCATCTTCACTAACAACACGCACTTCCCTAACGCGAATCTGCTCGTTCACGCGGTACTGATTCTTCATTTTGTCATTCTTCATTCAACTATATTAAGTGTCGGTTTTTGCTAAACGGCTGCAAAGTTAGTAATTTTCTTCATAACCACCAAGAATTCATCGCAATATTTTTTCATTAAGAAGATAATTTATCATGGTATATTTATTTTTTATCATACTGAACTTAAACAGATAAAGCGGAAAAGTGGAGCTACGGAGGCTTACGCACATTATATTCTCCGTAGAATCCGTTTAAATTCCGCAGGATAAAAATCGCTAAAAAAAGATTCCGAAGATAAACACCCGCAAGATACCATCCGACCGATGAGGAACGGATGAAATACCTTGCGGGTGTAAATGTAAAATAATAATATGATTAAAGCAGAGGACTACTCCTCAGCTGCTTTGAGCTGTTCTGCAACCTCAGCGTTGATGCGCTGAGCAAATTCCTCCATAGACATGGTAGCCTGTTCGCCACCACCCTGCTTGCGCATAGAAACGAGGCCTTCGGCGCTTTCCTTCTCACCAACGATAACCATGTATGGCACACGCTTCAACTCGTTGTCACGAATCTTACGACCAATCTTCTCGTTGCGGTCGTCTACCAATGCACGAACGCCCTGCTTATCGAAGTACTGACGTACCTTCTGTGCATAGTCGTTATACTTCTCTGAGATAGGAAGAATAGCGACCTGATCTGGAGTGAGCCACAATGGGAAGTGACCTGCAGTATGCTCGATGAGTACGGCTGTGAAACGCTCCAATGAGCCGAAAGGCGCACGGTGAATCATCACAGGAGTCTTCTTAGAGTTATCCTCGGCTGTATACTCCAACTTGAAACGCTCTGGCAAGTTGTAGTCCACCTGGATGGTACCCAACTGCCAACGACGACCGATAGCATCCTTTACCATGAAGTCGAGCTTAGGACCATAGAAGGCAGCCTCGCCAACCT
>OIXA01005171.1_pt1 | contig 11850 bp, 10 predicted proteins | sample 1587721 | NCBI WGS metagenome assembly OIXA01 (sample SAMEA3888900, study PRJEB22519) | human gut metagenome | biome: human gut; feature: human-associated habitat; material: faeces | place: Denmark | collected 2013 | reverse complement strand
TGCAGGATCCGCTGGCGGAGCTGGTGAAGATCGACCCCAAGGCCATCGGCGTGGGGCAGTATCAGCACGATATGCCGCAAAAGGAGCTGGATGCGAGCCTGAACGCCGTGGTCGAGGACTGCGTCAATGCCGTCGGCGTGGACCTCAACACCGCCTCCCCCTCGCTGCTCACGCGCGTGGCAGGTCTCAACGGGACCATCGCCAAGAACATCGTCGCCTTCCGCGAGGAGAACGGCGTGTTCACCACGCGCCGTCAGCTTCTGAAGGTCGCCAAGCTCGGGCCCAAGGCCTTTGAGCAGTGCGCGGGCTTTCTGCGCGTGCCGGAGAGCAAAAACGTGCTCGACAACACCGGCGTCCACCCCGAAAGCTACGATGCCGCCAAGGGACTGCTCGAGCTGCTGGGCGCGACGCCGAAGGACGCGCGCGACCTCCCCGCAAGGCTCAATGCCTACGGCGCGGAAAAGGCCGCCGAGGCGCTCGGCGTTGGTGTGCCGACGCTGCGCGATATTGCAAAAGAGCTTTCAAAGCCGGGGCGCGACCCGCGCGACGAACTGCCCGCGCCCATCCTGCGCACGGATGTGCTGGACATCAAGGACTTAAAGCCCGGCATGGTGCTCACCGGCACGGTGCGCAACGTCATCGACTTCGGCGTGTTCGTGGATATCGGCGTGCATCAGGACGGTCTGGTCCACATTTCGCAGGTGTGCAATAAGTTCATCAAGCACCCGAGCGAGGCCGTCGCCGTCGGCGACGTGGTGAAGGTCGTGGTGCTCGACGTGGACGAAAAGAAGCACCGTATTTCCCTCTCCATGAAGCAGGTCCCCGAAGAATAAAGGAAGCGCGCGGTACGGCCGCGCGCTTCCTTTATTCCTGCTCCAGCTCGTCCTTTCCGATCGCCATGTCCTTCCACTGCTCGGGCAGGGCGTGGGAGATGAGCGGAAAGACATTCTCCGTGTCCGCCGTCGGCTGGATGTTGTAGGTGCCGTACTTGTTCACCAGGTCGGCACAGCTCTCCGGCTGACCAAATATTGGGTCGGCAAACGGCGCATCGGGAAAGGGATCGTGCCTGCGCTCCTTCTTTTCCTTGCTCATAAAAAAGATCACCTCCGGGCTATCTTGCCCGCAGGTGATCCCTTTTATGCTTTATCCGTGCAGCGTCGGCGGGTACACGCCCGCGTCATGCAGCGCCTTGAGCGCCGCGGCGACCGCGTCCTTATCCTCGTGATAGGTCATGCCGAACCATTTCGCGTCGGAGTGCAGCACGCTGACGCGCAGCTCGCCCTTTTCGATCAGCTCGCCGACCATGCTCGGCAGCAGGCATTCCTTCTTGAGCTCGCCCGTGGGGAGCGCGCGGAGGAACGCGTTAAAGTATTCCTCCAGCTTTGTGAAGATCCACGGCGTAAAGCCCCAGAAATTCATAGACACCGGCGTATCGGGCGCGTAGACGTCGCCCTCCGGGTTTTTGTCCACGTCGCGGATGGTACCGTCGGGAAATACCGTGAGCTTGAAGGTCTCCACAACGCGGTCGAGCTTCCCGTCCGTCACATGGCACACGCCGCGCGTCACGCTGCCGTGCTCGCTGACGGTCTTATCCAGGCGGTAGCCGACCATGGTCGCCTCGCCCTCGGCCTTGATCCTCCCAAGCTCCTCGTAGATCACACGGAAGGCGTCCACACCGTAGTAATCGTCGGCGTTGATGACGATAAACGGCTCGCCGACGCAGCTCCGCGCACAGAGCACGGCGTGCCCCGTGCCGAAGGGCTTGGTGCGCTCCGCCGGAATGGAATAGAACGCCGGCACGCTGGAAAAGTCCTGATAGGCATAGCAGACCTCGACCGGCGAACCGTCCGCCGCCGTCATGCCGGCGACGCGCCTGCCGCAGAGCGTCTCCACCAGCTCACGCATTTCGGGCTTGATGATGAACACCACCTTGGTAAAGCCCGCGCGGATCGCATCGTAGATGGAGTATTCCATCAAAATTTCGCCGTCGGGACCGATGCCGTCCACCTGCTTGCTGCCGCCGTAGCGCGAGCCCATGCCCGCCGCCATAATGACCAATGCCGCCTTCATCGCCGTTCCTCCTCGTGCGTTGAGATTTTCTTTATCATAGCCCATTTGTCCTCGGTTTTCAACTTCTTTTCCGTCGAAGCCTTGTTTTTTGGCGGCGAACTGCTATACTGTCTGCATAAATAAAATTTTTTGAGGTACATATCTATGGAAACCTTTCTTCACGCCGTTGCATCTGTCACCATCATCCTGCTGCTGACGGCGACCGGCTATTTCTGCGCGGTCAAGGGCTGGATGACCGCGCAGGTCAAGACCTTCATCAGCCGCTATCTGATGACCGTCGGCATTCCCGTCATGCTGATCTACGGGATGCAGAACAATCTCACGCGCGCGGACGTGCTCGCCGCGCCGCGTCTGCTGCTCATCCCGCTGCTCGTCATCCCGAGTTGCGTTGTGCTGAGCCTGCTGGCGGGCCGCCTGATGAGGCTGCCGCACCGCCAGCTCGGCGTTTTTGTGATGATGGCTGCCATGGGCAACACCATTTTCATCGGTCTCGCCATGTGCCTGGAGCTGTTCGGCGACGTGGCGACGCCGTATGTCATGCTCTTCTATCTTGTCAGCAGCTGCTTCACGCAGCTCATCGGCATCCCGCTGGTACGCTGGTCGGGCGAAGCCGGCGGCTTCTCCATGCAGATGGTGTGGAAATTCCTGCGCGCGCCGACGGTCATTTCCGTCTTTCTCAGTCTCCTGCTGGTCGGACTGGACATCCATCTCCCGAGCCTTGTGATGAGCTACGCGAAATACATCAACAACACCGTCACACCGCTGGCGCTGCTGCTGACGGGCTGCATCATCCACGAGATTGGGCTGCGCAGCCTGCGCCTGACACCCACGCTCGGCGTGATGATGGTCTTCCGCTTTGTCATCTCACCGGCGCTGGGCGCTGCCCTCTGCGCGCTGCTCGGCATCGGCGGTCTGGTGCGCAGCGTATATGTCGTGGAGTTGGCCATGCCGGTCGTGACGCAGACGGTCGTCGCCGCGGCGGAATACGGCGCGGACGAGCAGCTGGCCGCGCAGGGCGCGGCGATCTCCACCCTCGCCTGCTTCGTGGTGACACCGGTGCTGATGCTGCTGCTTTGAGCCCTGCACATAGCGAGAAAATGAGAGCCGGAAACGCAGCTTCGCGGTTTTCGGCTCCCTCTTTTTTCAATTCTCCGCCTTCTCCGTCGATTTTTCCGACGCGCGCTCGGGCAGCGCGATGAGCACCGCCATCACCAGAATGGCAGCAAAGCCGAGAAGATCCTGCCACGCGAAGCTCGTGTGCAGCCAGAGCGCCGCGCACAGCGTCGCGCTGACCGGCTCGGTGCAGGCGAGCAGGCTTGCGCGCACGCCGCCGACGTCGCTCACGCCCTGCAGATAAAGCGTGAATGCAAGCGCCGTGCCGACAACGGAGATCTCCAGCGTGCCGAGCGCCACCGCGGCGTTGAGCGCGACCGGAATCCGCCACGCCTGCGTGAGCACGAGCAGCACCACGCCGCCGATGAACATCCCGCAGCCCGTGCAGACACTCACGGGATAGCGCCGAAGCAGATCGCCCGGCAGGAGCGTATAGAGCATCAGCGCCACCGCCGCGCACAGGCCCCAGAAGAGCGCCTGCGGCGAGAGCGCGAGCGCGGTCAAGCTGCCGTGGGTCGCAAGCAAAAAAGCGCCGAGGAGCGCGAGCACGAGCGCGACGCCCTCGCGCCGCGTCGGCAGGCGGCGCGCACGCAGGCACACCCAAAGCAAAATGAGCGCCTGTCCCATATACTGCAGCACCGTGGCAGTCGCGCTGTTGGAGTAGCGGATGGCGGCGAGGTAGGTATATTGGCAGGTCATCAGTCCGCCGACGGAGAAGAGCACGAGCCGCAGCGCGTCGCGCCGGTCCGACCAGATGGCCCGAAGCTGCGGGCGGTGCCTTACGAGCGCGCCGCCGAGCAGCACCACGCCGGCCAGAAACATCCGCACCACGGTCAGCCAGCCGCTGTCCACACCCTGACAGGCGAAGAGATACTGTCCCACCGTGCCGGACGCGCCCCAGCACACGCCGCCGAGCGCCGCGCACAAAAAGCCGCGCAGCGTCCTCTTTTTTTCGTCCATACACGCCCTCCCGCGATCATTTTTGCCCATTGTAGCAGACCGTGCGCCGCTTTTCAAGCGCCGTGCGCGTCTTTGCACATATTCGCTCCCCGCGTTGCATAGATTGAAGCAACTCGAATAGGGAGTGTTTCATTCATGAAGGGTAATATTGAAGAGCGGGCCTGCGATCTGGCAGTTTACATCATAGAAAACCGCACCACGGTGCGCGCCGCAGCCAAGAAGTTCGGTGTCAGTAAATCGACCGTCCACAAGGACATTCAGGACCGGCTTCCGCAGATCAACCACAGCCTCTACCTTCAGGTCAAGGAGATCCTTGAGATCAACAAAGCCCAGCGGCACATCCGCGGCGGCATCGCCACGAGAAAAAAATATAAGGGAGCTTGAAACTTTTTCCCCTGAATTTCGTCAAATAAAAGCAGAAACCGATCAAACACCGCACGGCCGGCCGGCCTTTTTCCTCCGCCGGCCGCGCAAGCTCTTTTTCCCTCTTGTAGTTTGTTGACATAATGAGTATAATGGCAGTATTCCCCTGTTTTCGACAATAACGGAAAGGACCGTATCCCGCCATGCAGAAAAAAAATCCCGCGAAGCGCCGCCCCGAGCGCCTTGTGGTCACACTGTTATCCCTGCTCTTTTTATCGACCGCCGTGTTTGCGACGGTCAAATATGTCTTTCGCGCGCCCGAGCTTGACACGGACAAGCCCGTTGTAACGCCGGACGGCACGGCAAGCACGGACGCCGACCGGACCGACACGGACGAGCCCGACGCTCCGGGCCGCACACGCCGCAAATACTGCTACAACATTCTCGTCTCCGGGCTTGACGACGACAACGGCGGCAGCGACACGAACATCCTCGTCCGCTTCGACGTGCCGAACAAGCGCATCGACCTTGTGAGTCTCCCGCGCGATACGCTGCTGCACAATGAATACCGCAACAACAAGCTCAACTTCGCCTACGCCAAGGGCGGCACGGAGCTGCTGATGGAGCAGATCGAAAACCTGCTCGGCATACCGGTTGATTTCTATGTCACGGTCAATCTCAAGGGCTTCATCGCGCTGGTCGATCAGATCGACGGCGTGGATTTTGACATTCCCATCAACATGGATTATGACGACCCCTATCAGGACCTGCACATTCACTTCACCAAAGGCCCGCGCCATCTCAACGGGCAAGAGGCGATGGAGGTCGTCCGCTTCCGCCACAACAACGACGGCACCGGCTACGGCACGGAGGACATCGGCCGCATCGGCACCCAGCAGGCCTTCCTCAAGGCGGTCGCCAAGCAGCTGCTGCAGATCGGCAACGTCAAGAACATCCCCGCGCTGGTGGATATTTTCTACACCTACGTCAAGACCGACCTCACGACCGGCAACCTCGTCTGGCTCGGCAACGAGGCGCTGAACATCGGCACCGAAAACATCCACTTTGCCACGCTCCCCGGCGACGGCTCCGGCTATTACAACAAGCAGTCGGTCTATGTGCTCGACGCGCAGGCCACCTGCGACCTGGTCAACGAGGCCCTCAATCCCTACAATGAGGCGCTCACGCTGGAGGACATGGATATCCTCGTCCCCTGACGAGATAAGGAGCAAGCACCATGAAAAAACGGTTTTTGCTTTTCCTCTGCATCTTTACCCTGCTGCTCTCCACCGCCGCGCAGGCGGAGGACGTGACGGCGGTGGACACCTCCGTGCCCGCTCCTTCGGCGGAGAATGCGGACACGCTCTCCCCCTTTGCGCGCACGCGAAGCTACGACGGGCGCTTCACGGATGTGGACGCCTCGGCGTGGTATCACGACGCCGTCGCCGCGCTGTACGAATACGGTCTGACCGAGGGTGTGAGCGGCAGCGCTTACGCGCCGGAGGGGAGCGTCACCATTGCCGAGCTGGTGACCTTTGCCGCGCGGCTGCACGCGCTTGAGCGCGGCGCAGCGATCCCCACGGCGGCAGCCGGCGAGGCTTGGTACCAGCCCTATGTGCGCTATCTCAAGGCTGAGAAATGCCTCGGCGACGAGCTTGACGGCCACTATCCGGAGGCCGCGACACGCGCGCAGATGGCAGGCGTGCTGGCCTCCGCGCTCAGCGCGGAGTGCTACGACGAGCGCAACGCCGAGGCCGTGACCGTCGGCTATGCCTCGCACCGCCGCATCACCGATGTGGACGATTACACGCCCTATCAGAGCGATATTCTCCGGCTCTACAAATGGGGCATCGTGGGCGGCGTGGACGAGGACGGCTCCTTCCATCCGAATGATACGCTCAAGCGCAGCGAGCTCGCGGCGCTGGTCGTGCGCATGGTCGAGCCGTCCGCGCGCCTGACGCTCTCGTGGCAAAGTCTTTCCTATCGCTCCGCCGCCGGTACGACCTGGGGCGACCTGATCGCGGCGCCTGCCGAGGTCTCCGCCGCGCCGGCAGCCGACGACGCCAACGCCATCGACGCGCTGATCCGAAAGATGCTCCACGACGGCGCCGACAGCATCACTCTGCAATACGACCGTGCGCTGACCAACGAGGAGGTCGCAAAGCTCACCCGCGCTTTTACAGTTGGCGTCAAGCGCCATTGCGAGCAGATGTACAACTCCACCTCCTGCCGCAGCTATTCCTCCGGCAAGGTGCTGCTGACCTTCTCCTCGACAGCCTGTGACAGCGCGCAGCTCAAAAAATACCGTGAGGAAACGCTCGCCCGCGCGATCCTCGTCCACGACGCGCTGTGGGAGAGCGGCTATCTGACGGGCGACATGACACAGTATGAGCTGGCGCGGGCCTACTACGTCTGGCTTTGCAACAACTGTGTCTACGACGAGGGGATCGTCTCCAGCAGTTCTCTGAGCCATCTGGCCTATAGCGCACTGGTGGACGGCGTAGCCGTCTGCGACGGCTACACGGGAGCATACGACCTTCTGCTGCGGCTCGAGGGCATCGAGTGTACCGCGCTTATGAACGCCGACCACATCTGGACCGTCGCGGAGCTCGACGGCAAGACCTATCACATCGACACGACCTGGGGCGATCAGGGAACGCGCGTGGACATGAGCTTCTTCGGCATGACCGAGGCACAATCCCGTGCCAAGCACGCATGGTAAACGGAAGCGACGGATAAAAAGCAGCGGCTGCATCGCAGCCGCTGCTTTTTTGCTGTGTTGATGGGTTCTCAGCGCTGGCCCTTGTCGTAGGGGATGCCCTCCGCCTTGGGAGCGCGGGAACGCTTGGAGGTGAACGCCAGCACGATGAGGGAGATGATATAAGGCATCATGTTGTACACCGGACTGGGAATGTTCATCGCCGTGAGGAAGCCAAAGCCCATGTAGACATTCGAGAGCGCGCGGAACAGACCGAAGAGGAGCGCCGCGAGCGCGATGCGCTGGGGCTTCCACTGTCCGAAGATCATGACCGCGAGGGACAGGAAGCCGAAGCCTGCCACGCCGTACTCAAAGCGCCATTCGGAAACGCCGGCGGTGATGAACACGATGCCGCCGATGCCGCCGAGGAAGCCGGAGATCAGCACGCCCGCCCAGCGCATCTTGTAGACGTTGATGCCCACGCTGTCCGCCGCCTGCGGATGCTCGCCGCACGCCATCAGGCGCAGGCCGAAGCGGGTCTTATAGAGCAGGACGTAGGACGCGGCGAGCAGCAGCGCGGTCACGAGCATGAACCAGCTGAACTCGAACGAGCCGAGATTGACGGTGAACGCCTTCTTCGCACCGGCATACTGCACGATGGAGGAAACGTCATCGGGATTCGCAGCGGTGTTGATGGCCTTGACGATGACCGTCGCACCCGCGGTACCGAGCAGATTCAGCGCGGTGCCGACAAGCGTCTGGTCCGCCTTGAAGTTGATGCAGGCCACGGCCAGCAGACAGGAATAGATCATGCCGACCAACGCCGAAATAGCCAGAACGCCGAGGATCATCACGATGGCGGGCACATTGGGCGAAATGTAGCGCATCGCCAGCGCGCCGCCGAGGGCGCCCATGATCATGATGCCCTCAAGGCCGAGGTTGATGACGCCGGAGTGCTCCGCGAAGCAGCCGCCGAGGGCGACCAGGATCAGCACGGAAGCAAAGATCAGGGTGTATTGCAGCAGCAGTACCATTACTGATCGCCTCCTTTCCCGGCCTCAGCCCGGGCCTGCGCTTCGACTGCCCTGGCCTTCAATGCCGCCTTCTCCTCACGCTTGGCCGCGTAGGAATTCATCGCGTGCTTCATGAACAGCACAAAGCCGCAGAGATAGATAATGAGCGCCGAGATCAGATCGGAGATCTGCGCGCAGTACATGGACTTATCCACATACGCGCCGCCCGCCGTGATGTGCTGGATGAAGAACGAGGCGAGCACGGTGCCGATGGGGTTCAATCCGCCGAGGAAGGCCGCGGCGATGCCGTTGAAGCCCATCGCAGGGACGGAGGAGGTGGAGCACTGCCACTGCTCATATCCGGTGAGGTAGAGCATCGCCGCGCCCATGCCGGCGAGCGCGCCGGAGATCATAAGGCTGAGAATGACGTTGCGCTTTTCCGCCATGCCGCAGTATTTGGCGGCATTCTTGTTGTAGCCGGTGGCCTTGAGCTCATAGCCGAACTTCGTCTTTTCCAGCACGACCCACACGAGGATCGCCATCAGCACGGACAGCGGGATCGCGAGACCGACGTACTGGTTGTTGTTGAACAGCGCGCCGAGCCCCAGCGAGGGCAGCACGGCAGATTCGTTGATGTGTGCGAGCACCTTGGTGTAGGGGCTGGCGTCCTCCTTCACCGTGGTGAGGAGCATATTGGTCAGATACAGCACGATCCAGTTGAGCATGATGCCGGAAATGACCTCGTTGACGTTGCAGTAGGACTTCAGCAGGCCGGAAATAGCACCCAGAACCATGCCGCCCAGCATCGCCAGCAGCATGCAGGGCAGCCAGCCCCAGCCCCAGGCCAGGGCGGCGTACAGGCTCAGAGCCACGCCCGCGCAGTACTGACCCGCCGCGCCGATATTAAACAGTCCCACCTTGTAGGAAAAAAGGATGGACAGCGCACACAGCAGAAGCGGTGCGGTCTTAACCAGGGTGTTGCCCAGGTATTTGGCCTGGGTCGCAGACTTGCTGTAGTTGAGGAAGTTCTTCATGACGGCGGCGATGGCCTCGCCGGCGCCGTTGGGATTGATGAACAGCAGAACGATGTAGCCGATAAGCAGGCCCAGCACCACGCAGGCCAGAGAGGCCAACAGCGACTGCACGCCGTTATTTTTCAGGAGATTCTTTTTCATTCCCTCACCTCATCTCTCTTGGCGCCGGCCATATACAGACCCAGCTCCTCCTGGGTGGTGGTCTTGGGATCCAGTTCACCCACGATCTCGCCCTCATACATGACCAAGATGCGGTCCGGCACATCCATTACCTCGTCCAGCTCCAGGGACACCAGCAGCACCGCCTTGCCGGCGTCGCGCTGGGCCACCAATTCCTTATGCACGTTTTCAATGGCACCCACGTCCAGGCCTCGTGTGGGCTGCACCGCCACCAGCAGCTCGGGATCCTTGTCGATCTCGCGGGCCACGATGGCCTTCTGCTGGTTGCCGCCGGACATGCTGCGGGCCATTGTCACAGGGCCCTGGCCGCTGCGGATGTCATACTCGTCAATGAGCCTTTCGGCATACTTCCGGATATTGTCCCGGCGCAGGAAGCCCGCCTTGCTGGTGAACTCCGGCTCAAAATACCGCTCCAGCACCAGGTTATCCTCCAAAGAATAGTCCAGCACCAATCCGTGCTTATGCCGATCCTCGGGAATGTGGGACATGCCCAGGATATTCCGCTTACGGATGGGCATATGGGTGATGTCCTGGCCGCAAAGGGTAATTTTGCCGGAAACCACCGGCTCCAGGCCCGTGAGACCGTACACCATCTCCGTTTGGCCATTGCCATCGATACCGGCGATGCACACGATCTCGCCCTTGCGCACCTGAAAGCTCACATCCCGCACGGCGTTCTTTTTATGCAGCTTGCTGGCCACGGTCAGATGCTCCACGTCAAGCACCACGTCGCCGGGATTTGCAGGACCCTTGACCACATGGAAATTCACATCATGGCCCACCATCATGGCGCTGAGCTGCTCCACACTGGTGTCCTTGGTCTCCACAGTGCCGATGTACTTACCCTTACGCAGCACAGTACAGCGGTCGGACACGGCCATGATCTCGTTGAGCTTGTGAGAAATGAACAGGATGGACTTCCCCTCTGCGGCCAAATTCCGCATGATCTCCATGAGCTCATCGATCTCCTGGGGGGTCAGCACAGCGGTAGGCTCGTCGAAAATGAGGATCTCGTTCTCCCGATACAGCATCTTCAGAATTTCGGTACGCTGCTGCATACCCACGGTGATGTCCTCGATGAGTGCATCGGGGTCAATCTTCAGCCCATACCGCTCACTGAGCTCCATAACCTTGGCACGGGCCTCTTTTTTCTGCAAAAAGCCCATCTTTGTGGGCTCCACACCCATGATGATGTTATCCAGCACAGTAAAGCACTCCACCAGCTTAAAGTGCTGGTGTACCATACCGATACCCAGGGCATTCGCATCATTGGGGTCTTTAATGGACACCTCCACGCCGTCCTTTTTGATAATGCCCTCCTCAGCCTGGTACAGGCCGAACAGAACGCTCATCAGCGTAGATTTGCCCGCGCCGTTTTCGCCCAGCAGAGCATGGATCTCACCCTTCTTCAGCTGAAGCGTGATGTCGTCATTGGCGATGATACCGGGAAACCGTTTTGTAATGTGCAGCATTTCAATTGCATACGGTCTGTCCAATTTTTCGCCCTCCCTTCCGTTTTTATGGCCCGCCGCTATTTGCAGGATACGGGGACGGAAACCACAATAGATAGTATTAGTATACTATACTTTCCGCCATAATGTAAAGATGGATTATTGAAAATTACTATCTTTCTGCATTGGTTTCCTTTTTTGTGCCCATTTCTGAAAAAATTACCTTCCTCCGGCCAAACAGAAAGGCTGCCGACTCCCGGATGATGGAAAAACAGCCAAACCGTAAAAATGAAAGCCTTACGTTTTCGGGGGGGAGGTAGCGGCACAGCTCCAACGGAGCAGGGGCACCTCTCCGTCGCCGTTCAGCTGGGGATACACGACCGGAATGTAGCTGTCGCTTGCCGCCTTTCGGAAAGGGACTTGCTGCCAAGTCCCCTTTCCGGAAAACAGGCGGTGGCGGAGTAAGTCCGGGTGTAGGTGGCGGTTGCATTCTCACTGGTGAGTGTCTCTACCTATCCACATAATAGGATCCCACCGCTCCTGCTGCATCATGTCACCATTATAGCCGGAAGCAAAATAGTCGTCAAGACAGAAAGAACGGTTCCTTAATTCCCGCTGCAGATAATCTCGGTTTTCTACAACGGGTTTCCTCCAATACCCTGATGCATAGAAATGCTCAGCGCCGGCGCATGGATCTCTTGACCTGTGTATTAATAATCGGCTGCCCTGCATGTGCCGGCGATATTATTGCACTATATACAAAAAGACCGATAGGCGGTTTTATCCCATCGGTCTTAGTGCGGCAATGGCCAAACGGCGATTTAAATTGAATATGACTCCTTTCCGCTTGTGTTCGCCGTTTGTTGCTGAAAAGCTCCTGATCAGGGAGCTTACAGCTTTTTTATCCGTCACATTTGCGCAGAATGTGGTCCTATTTTCGCGGTCAATGAAAATATGGACAAGCACCG
>OIXA01005167.1_pt1 | contig 11865 bp, 7 predicted proteins | sample 1587721 | NCBI WGS metagenome assembly OIXA01 (sample SAMEA3888900, study PRJEB22519) | human gut metagenome | biome: human gut; feature: human-associated habitat; material: faeces | place: Denmark | collected 2013 | reverse complement strand
ACACTCCCTCCTTCCTATGGAAGGAGGTGCCCCGAAGGGGCGGAGGTTGGATGGGAATGCCGCTATCCCCGTATCAAAGCCTTCCCCACGTGGGGAAGGTGGCGAGCGAAGCGAGCCGGATAGGGTACTAGCGGTATGAAAGAGAGCGAGGGGGATCGTCTCAAGTCGACGATAAACGAGAGCACCCGAGCGCCGCTGCGCGGTCCCCCTTTCCCAATGGGGAAGGCTGCGATACAAGGATACCGCTATCCCCGAAATAAAGCCTTCCCCGCGGGAGACGGGGCGCGGTATCCATTTCTCATTCACAAATTTCCATCTATCCATGATATAATAAAGTGTATTATGGAGGAATTATATATGAACGAAGCTACACAGAAAAACTCAACTCTCACTCTGCCGCTCGCAGCAATGAGAGATATTGCTATTTATCCGAAAATGACGGTCAGTGTCGACATTGGCCGTGATGAATCTGTCGCTGCCGTACGTCTTGCGATGCGCCGTGACCGCTACCTTGTCTGCGTGATGCAGAAGGATGGGAAGAAAGAAAACATTGACCTTTCGAACCTGTACGAATACGGCACAGTGGTGAAAGTGAACCAGATGCTTCAGCTGCCCGGCGGTCTCGTTCGCATTCTGGTGGAAGGCGTCTCCCGTGTGCATGTGGTGCATGCGGAGATGAAAGAGACCTGCATCTCTGCAGAAGTAGACGATGCAGAGGAATACACCGAAGATCCCCTCAAGGCCGAGGCGTATCGCCGTCTGCTCATCAAGAATTTCTTTGAATGGATGAGAAATACAGGCAAGGGGATGCAGGAAGAACAGATGAACCAGCTGAAGCAGATCGATGATCCCGGCGAGACCGCTGATTTCATCTCCTCGCAGCTCCTGCTTGCGCCGAAGAAGCGGCAGGAGATCCTAGAGACATTAGGCGTCATCGAACGACTGAAGATCGTCAGCGAGTGCGTGGATCGTGAAGTCGCCATCGGCGAGCTGGAAAGCGACATCAATCAGGAAGTCAGAAAGCGGATGGACAAGGAGCAGCAGGACTACTTCCTGCGCACGAAAGTGAAGACCATCCAGGACCGCCTGGGCGACACCGTAAGTCAGCAGAAGGAAGCGGAAGAATACCGTGAGAAGCTGAAAGCCTCTGCCATCCCCGAAGAAGAGAAGGGAAAGCTCGAGAAGGAGATCGACCACCTCGCCTCGATGCCGCCGATGATGGCGGAGACTGCCGTCGCCAGGAACTATCTGGACTGGGTCTTTGACCTGCCATGGGGCAAGGAAAGCGAAGACATCCTCGACCTTTCGCATGCGAAGGAGATCCTTGACGAAGACCATTACGGCCTGACCAAGATCAAAGAACGCATCCTCGAATACCTCGCCGTCCGTGTACTCGCTCCCGATGCCAAAGCGCCGATCATCTGCTTTGTAGGGCCGCCAGGTGTCGGCAAGACATCACTCGCACAGTCCATCGCACGCTCCATGGGCAGGAAATTTGCCCGCATCGCCTTAGGCGGCGTCCATGATGAAGCGGAGATCCGCGGACATCGCCGCACCTACATCGCAGCGATGCCCGGACGATTCATCGAAGCCATCAACCAGGCACAGACGAAGAATCCACTCATTCTCCTCGACGAGATCGACAAAGTCTCCTCTGACTTCCGTGGCGACCCTGCCTCGGCCCTCTTAGAAGCGCTCGATCCCGAGCAGAACAAAACCTTCCACGACAACTACATCGACATTCCTTTCGACTTCTCGAAAGTCTTCTTTCTCGCGACAGCGAACTCCGTCGCCACCATTCCACCGGCTCTCTTAGACCGCATGGAACTTATCGAGCTCTCAGGCTACACCGAAGAAGAAAAGCTGGAGATCGCAAAGAAATACCTCGTGCCCCGCCAGAGAGAAAGAAACGGCCTCAAAGCGAAAGACATCAATTTCACTCCGGCCCTTCTCCGCCGCGTCATCCGGAGCTACACCAGAGAAGCCGGCGTCCGCAATCTTGAACGCACCATCGGCGCTCTCTGCCGCAAAGTCGGTAAAAAAATCGTTCTTGCCGATGACAGCCTGCCGACACTGACCGCCAAGACCATAGAAAAATATCTTGGCCCCGTGAAATACATGCCCATGTCCGAAGAACACAGCGATATGGTCGGCCGCGTGAACGGTCTCGCATGGACCGCCGTCGGCGGTGAAGTCCTCGACACCGAAGCCGTCACCATCAAAGGCAAGGGTCACCTCATCTTGACCGGACAGCTCGGTGACGTCATGAAGGAATCTGCCGAGACCGCCTATACCTACATCCGAAGCCGTGCCAAAGCACTCGGGCTCGCCGAAGACTTCTATGAGACACTCGACACCCACATCCACCTTCCGGAAGGCGCCGTACCGAAAGACGGCCCATCCGCCGGTATCACCATGGCCACCGCGCTCGCCAGTGCCTACACCGGACGCAAAGTCAGAGGCGATACCGCTATGACCGGAGAGATCACCCTCACCGGCGAAGTCCTCCCCATCGGCGGACTCAAGGAGAAGGTGCTTGCTGCCAGCCAGTTCGGGATCAAGCAGATCCTCCTCCCGGAAAAGAACAAACGTGACCTCGATGAGATTCCCAAATCCGTCCGCGATCAGCTCCACTTCGTCTGCGTCAAAAACGTCGATGAAGTCCTCGAACATGCGCTGGTGAAATAGGAGCTGGTGACTAGTGACTGGTGACTAGGGACTAGGGATGACTTGTGACTGGAATGCCATCTTGGGGCAACGCATGCGAGACTATCCCTTTTCCGTATTGTCATCCCGAGCGTAGTCGAGGGATCTCTATGGCACCGCGGTTAGCATCCATATGCCCTTTCACGGAAACGACGCACGGGGATTGCGTTTTTGCGTTTCCCAAGCACATATCGTTGATCAGTCTGCAAGGAAGATTTCTCGGCTTCGCTCGAAATGACGATACGTCAGGAACGCAGTTCCACATTCTCGCTTCTCCCTTCCCTAGTGAATCCGTTGAACCTGACCGCATACTTTCCCAGACATGAGGAGGTCGGCGAAATGAGAATACCGCTGTGCATCCCTAAGCATCCATTTTCTGAAACCAATGAGTGATTCTTAAAGGAACGCTGACTCCATCGCAGGATCGGCGCTTCCATAGAAAGGAGCTGTCCTATGGCAGAGATCAAAGACATCACCAAATTTCATATATTTTCCTCCGCCTACTTTGCCTCGGCGGTGAACCGTTCCCAGTACGTGACAGATGGCAAGAAAGAGATCGCCTTCATCGGCCGTTCGAACGTAGGCAAATCCTCTCTCATCAATTCCCTCACCGGAAGGAAGAAGCTCGCCTACGTCAGCCGCGAACCCGGCAAGACACGCACCATCAACTACTACGCCATCCAGTCTAGGCGCATAGAGAACGAAGAAGAACAGCGACAGGACTGGTACCTCGTAGACCTCCCCGGCTACGGCTTCGCAAAGACCAGTCAGGAAAACAAAGACAGCTGGTCCTCCTTCATTGACGAATATATGAAGAAGTCCCCCGGCCTCATCATGATCGGTCTGCTGCTCGACCTTCGGCACCCGGGACTCCCCATCGACCTCAAAGCCTTCGACTGGCTGAAAAAAGCCGGCGTCCCCATCCAGATCATCGCTACCAAGGGCGATAAACTCAGCCGCAACGACCTCAAAAAGAACCTCATGCAGATGAAGAAGCTCTTCCCCACCGCCTCCCTGCCCCTCGCCTACTCCTCGCTCACCGGAGAAGGACGCGATGCCCTGCTCGATGTGATCGAGAGAAAGATCTGTGAGTAGAGACTGGTGACTAGTGACTAGGGATTGGTGACTAGTGACTAGTGACTAGTGACTAGGGACTAGGGATTAGTAGCTAGGGATTAGGATGATGGTGCTGCTTATGCAAGATCCCATCCTTCCGGAGGACAGAATCGTATGGAAAGTTACAAAAATCTCATTGTGTGGCAAGACAGTCGGCGTTTGAATCGAGAAATCTACAATTTGGCGTTTAAATTTCCGCGATTTGAACTGTATGCACTGTCGGATCAGCTCAGGAGAGCCTGCGTTTCCGTGACATCCAATATAGCCGAAGGCTATGGGCAGGGGAGCTTAAGAAATCGACTCCGCTATCTTTATATGGCGCGTGGCTCTCTTTATGAAACCGAGACGCAGTTATTGGTGGCTGTTGATTTAGGTTTTGTGAATGAGGCAGATATCCAAGCAGCCTTGAATTTGGAAGAGAAGATTTCCAAGATGCTGAATGGACTGATTCGGGCCAATGAGGAAAGAATAAAAAATGGCAATATGGGGAGGATGGGGGAAGATGCTTGTGAATATGGAGCGAGAGACATCCTAATCCCTAATCCCTAATCCCTAACCCCTAGCTACTAATAAGGAGAAACCATGAAGAAACTCATACTGACCCTGCTGCTTGCCATCGTGTGTGTGCCCGCATGGGCCTCGCCATGGGATGCTCCGAATTCCTTTGAGATCGTGAAGGAAAGCTCCTGGGACTATCGGACCGCCCGCACCCTCACCGAAGAAGGAAAAGCACCCGCCTACACCACAGCCTTCTTTGACAAAACACTCACCCGCTACGAGATCGCCAGCGTCGTGAAGAACATTCTGGAATCCGTTCCTGCCAAAGACCAGACAGAAGACATGGCAAGACTCAAGAAGGAATACACCCGCGAACTTGAAGCGCAGGGCTACCGCGAAAAGAAAAAGAAAGAGGAGCGAAAGCCCATCCTGGAAATCAGCGGAGACACCCGCGTCCGCTACAAAAACGACGGCGGAAGCGACGCCCGCGCCCGCGTGAATACCACCTGGCACATCGGAAAGACCGACATTGTGGCCGGAGGCAGCGCAGAGAAAGACATGTAAAAAATCCCGATGCTCGAAAGAGCATCGGGGTTTTTGATTGCCTGTTATGAGTGCGCTTCCGCACACTCCGTCAAAGTGATATGAGCCTTGGCAGCGATCCGTCTGACCTCATCTTCGCTGCAGCTGGACATGGATACGATGAACGATAAAGGCATTTTGGCTTTCAACAGGCGCAAAACGAATTCATTGGCGGCATTCTGCCAGCCTTTTTTCTCGCCGAGTTCCATTCCTCTGCGGTATACGCCTACACTCAAGTTGCACATGGTTATTCCGCACTTTCTGTCAAAGAGATATTCGCTTTGGCAGCGATTTGTCTGACCTCATCCTCGCTGCAGTTGGACATGGATACGATGAACGATACAGGCATTTTGGCTTTCAGCAGACGCAAAACGAATTCATTGGCGGCATTCTGCCAGCCTTTTTTCTCGCCTCTGATCTCGCCTCTGATCTCGCCTCTGATTTCACCCCTCTTTTCGCCGAGTTCCATTCCTCTGCGGTATACGCCTACACTCAAATTGCACATGGTATCCACCATCCCTTCTTCTTTACTTTCCAATTCGATCTGGTACTTTTCTTCCAAAACTTTTTTCTTATGAGCAGCGGATTCATCGGATTTGAATAAATCATACAGCATGCGCAGCAGACGATTTCGGATATGGCGGCGGTCATTTCCGATATAGACCATGACGATTTGTTGCAGGTCATAATGGAGGCGCGCCTCACGGATGCTGCCGTACTCAGTGATTTCCTGCGTCACATAGCGGGTGATGCCGCTCTTTCCTTGCGGCGTATCCATACACAGCCAGATGCTGTACACCTTGCGGATTTTCTCGTAGTGTGAATGGTCAAATTCCACACCGTTCTGCGAGGAAATCAGGCGGCTGCCGTAGTAGAGCGCCCGCTTGATCATGGGATAGGATACATCGGAGCTTTGCTGCGCTTCCACATTGATGATGAGCGTCAGCGGAGCGCCGCCAGGAGTGACAGCTTGGAACCGGATGTCGAATGTCGTGACACCTTCAGACACCGTTTTTTCCTCGGCGTTTTCCCCGCGGATTCGGAGACTGTTCGTCTCTATTTTATCATACCTTGGGAAGGGGGGAAGGCTGCGATACGAGAATGCCGCTTTTCCCATATTGTCATTTCGAGCGAAAGCAAGAAATCTTTTTCGTTCGCGGTCAGGCAAAGGATGTGAGGATAGCGGCGAGCGGGAAGCACCGTGCTTCCCGCGAATCGGAAGGACGGTGTTTCATGCAGACAGCATTACGAAAGAAAACGGAAACGGGAAACGAAAAAGATCCCTCGGCTGCGCTCGGGATGACGAAACGAGGGAACGCCTCTTTCCATTCCTTTTCAACCTGCTGCGGAAGCCAACCCCGCCTCGCTGTGCTCGGCAGCCCCTTCCAAGGGAAGGGGCTCGCGTGGACACTCCCTCCTTCCTCTGGAAGGAGGTGCCCCGAAGGGGCGGAGGTTGGATGGGGATGCCGCTATCCCACGCTATGATCCCTAATCCCTAATCCCTAGCTACCAGTCCCCAGTCACTAGTCACCAGTCCCTAGTCATCAGTCACTAAAATGACCACTTTTGCAGAATTTCGACCACTTTTGCAGCGAAAGGCACCGCGAGGGACAGATTTCCTGTATTGTAAAGACAGAAAAAACTCCGACATCCGGCACGGAGAAAATGTTCATTGTTTTTCACAAAGGGGGAAATCATTATGAACAACATTTACAAAGTCATCTGGTCGAAAGCAAAGAATTGCTATGTGGTAGCGTCTGAAATCGCGAAGTCCCATACCAAGTCTGCATCGGGCTCGGAAAAAATGGGGGGGTATGGTAAGAGAGCGCTCCTCGCTCTGGCAGCGGCTTCTGCTATTTTCTGCGGCGGCCTGGTGAATGTCGGGGCGGTTGATACGGTACATGTAGATGAAAGTAGTACACCCGCGACAGCACAAGAAGTATATACGAAGGCAGCTGTAGATACGGCACTTGACAAAAAAGCGGATAAGGATAGCGTGTACACCAAAGCGGAGACGTATACCAAGACGGAAGTGAACACTGCATTAGCCGGAAAAGCCAATGTAGGAGATTCTTATACAAAAGCTGAAGCGGATGGAAAATTTGCGACTTCGACTACATTGGATACGGCGAAGAATGAGCTGGATGGGAAGATCACTGCCAATACAGCGAAAATTACTGCGAATGAAACGGCTATTACTAATTTGAACAACAAGGCCGCAACCACAGACACAACCTTGACTAACCTTTCTGGTCGTATGACAACAGCAGAATCTGATATTGGTACGCTGAAAGCCGATGTATCAACAGCGAAGTCTGATATTGGTACCCTGAAAGCCGATATGACAACAGCGAAGTCCGATATTGGTACTTTGACAGCCGATGTATCGACAGCGAAGTCTGATATTAATACGCTGAAAGCGAAAGATACGGAATTGACTGGAAAGATTGAAGCGGAGATCGCTAATCGCATTACATCCGATACGGCGCTGGATAATAAGATCGACGCGGAGATTGCTAATCGCATTACATCCGATACAGCACTGGATCATAAGATTGACGCGGAGATTGCTAATCGCATTACATCTGATACGGCGCTGGATAACAAGATCAACACGGAAATTCAGGATCGTAAAGATGCCATCAAAGCCACCAATGATCGGACCGGCGGTATTGCTCGAAATTTAGAGGGAACGCAGACCACCATCGAAGGCATTGTCAAAGTAGATAACCAGGGCAATGTCAAAGATGTGAAGGGGCTGTCTGCTGAAACGATCACGACCACAGGGAATGCTGACCTTAAAGGCAACGTCATCCTCGGCACGAATACGGCGAACACGGTGACGGTAAACGGAAACGCGGATTTCAATGCAGCGGTGAAGATGAATAACGGTCTGAACGTGACCAATGGGGAGACCAATCTGAAAAAAACCACGGTTGATGGCGATCTGACAGTCACTGGTACCATCACCACGGACAAGATGATTTTCGGGGACAAGGCGACCAATAACTACACTGAAATCGACAAGGGACACATTACTTCCAAAAATGATGTGCTTGCTGGCGATGCGACAAAGAAGAGCAGCAGTATGGAGCTGGACCACTCCAAACTCGAAGTGGGTGTGACGGACAAGGATAGCAACGGTCATCTGACAATGACAGCAGACCAGACGTCCATCAAAAACAGCGACCTAGATGGAAAGAATTATTCTGAAATCGTGGCGGATAAGGACAGCGTGAAGACGACCGTCAAAGATGAAAAAGACAACACCACGTCCACCAAGTCCAGTGCGACGGAAATCAGAAATTACGCAAAAGACAAAGATGGAAATGAAAGCTCCATCGTGCAGACTGGAAAGGACATCACCAATACCGCAGAAAAAGGCACCATCACAAACACTGCAAAGGATATCGTAAACAACGCCACCGGCGATATGAAGAATGACGTAGGCGGCAAGCTGACCACCACCGTGGCAGGACAGGCGACGGAGAACTTCAACGGCGGACTTAATACCACTGTCAATGGTGCGGAAAATCACACTGTCACTGGCAAGCAGATCAATACCGTGGGAGGCGGCCAGGAAAATATAATTTCCGGCGGTCAGATCAACAATATCACCGGCGACCAGACCACTACTATTACGGGTAACAAGACAGAAACCGTAACAGAAAATGTGACCGAAGACTACAAGAAGAATCTCACTACTACCGTAGGCGGCAATGAAATCCATGTGGTGAAGGGAACCAAGACAGAAACTGTAGAAGGAAAACTGACTGAAAACTTCAAGGGTGGACAGGAAACCAATGTGACTGGTGATCAGACTACCAATGTAAGCGGTACACAGACCACCACGGCTACGGATATCAAACGCAATGCATCTAGCGGTATGATCGATACCATTGATAATGACTATGGTACTAATACGGAAACCAAGGTAGCAGGAAAGACCACTACTGATGTCAGCATCAAAGGAACAGGAGAAAAAGGACAGTACATCAGAGGTGCTAATGAATCCAGAGATTACCTCATCAAAGGTACTTTGAAGAATTCGGAAACCAAGACGGCTGAAAAGACTTCCACGGAAATCACGGATGGCAATGGAAATACCTCGGCTACCATTCAGGATGTAAATAATCTGGCTGGCTCCGTGACCAATGGTACGGAAACTGGCGTCAGCGGTATCCATGCGAAAGATAACAGCGTATCTATTGATTCTATTGTGACCGACGGGAACAAGTATTCCGTGATCAATCAGAAGAAAGGCAGCATCCAATCGACTGTTGTAGATGGCACTAACTCTACTGTTATCCTTCAGGACAAGGACAACGTGACCATTGCATCCTCTAATGGCACGGTAGGTATTGTCGGGAAAGATATCGTAAACAATGCACAGAATACCATCACCAATACAGCAGGCACCAGCATTACCAATCAGGTAAACGACTCTAAAGTGACGACCGATGCTAATGGAACCACCTTTGAAAATAATACACCGGCAGTCTCTGATGGTGGTGCGACCACGACGAAGATCAATGGCAACCAGATCACCACGGGCCGCGTCAATGCGAATGAGCTCGGCGTATCTGATAAGGATGGTGCCAACACCGCAGATTTCTCTGTCGAAGCAGGAGAAGGAAAAGGCGTGAATGCTTCTGCGGGCAATGGAACTACCACAGGCTCTCTGGATGTGACGGCTGAAGAGGTCAGCTCCTCTGTGAAAGATGCTTCTGGAAAAGGCTCGACCTTCAAACAGCGTATTGACAAGATCATGATGGAATCGAAGGATGTCTCGATCAAGGCGGAAGAAACGCTGACCAATGAGGCAAAGGTGATCACAAATAAAGCTTCGGAAGTCATCAACAATGAAGCTGTCAACATCAACAACACGGCAACGGGTATCATCACTTCCAAGGCATCTGAGATCAAGAACCAGGCAGACAAGCTGATCTCCAATAAAGTCGGCGAGAACACTTGGGAGAATATGGAAAATGGGAAGATCACCACATCCATCAAGGACGGGGCAAAGCAGAATCTGACCCAGTCGAATGCGGCGGGCACCACGCAGTCTACTGTCGATGTTGGTAAATCGACAGTAACAATCCAGAATGCAGATGGACTTGTGGATGTAGTGACTGACGGGACAAATACCAGCGTACAGAACCAGACTGCATCTCAGATTGCAGCTGCTGTAAAGGATGAGGCAGGCAATGAAAATGCTTCTGTTGCAAATGCTACCACCTCGGCGAATACCATCAAGAGTGGTTCCAAAGCAAATACCGTGATTTCTACAGCAGACGGCACCAGCTTCATCAATAGCGAAGCAGCGGCGCCTGTCACCGGCGCAAGCGGCGCTGGCACGGCGGTGAATACCACCATCAAGGGCAATACCATCACCACCGGCAAGGTCACCATGGACTATGCGGAAGTGATGAAAGACCTCGGCGTCCATGGCAATGCGAAGGTGGACCAGAATCTGGAAGTGGGTGGCACCTCGACGCTCAAAGGCGAGGTGACCATGGAAAGCAATGCGACTGTGAAGAAAGATCTCAAAGTCGAAGGCACTACCACCACCAAGACCCTGAAGGTGACAGAAAATGCAGAAATCGACGGAACATTGAAAGTCGCAAAGAAAGCGACCTTCGAGGACTCTGTCAGCATCGCGAAAGACCTCTCCGTCGGTGGCGACGTGACGGCGAAATCCTACAAAGTGGGAGACAAGACCTACATCGACGCGAATGGCATCCATGCGAATGACCAGAAGATCACGAATGTGGCTGACGGCAGCATTTCTGAAGGTAGCAAAGATGCAGTGAATGGCGGACAGCTCTACGGTGTGAAGAGAGATCTGGAACATCAGGTCGATAAAGTCGGTGCGAATGCAGCCGCTATGGCAAACCTGCGTCCGATGGAATTCGATCCGAGCTCCAAGTGGAACATCGCAGCAGCGATCGGCAACTACGGAAGCGAGACCGCAGCAGCGCTCGGCGCCTTCTACCGCCCGAACGATGATGTGATGGTGAACCTCTCCACCGCATTCGGCACCGGTGAGAACATGGTAGGCGGCGGCGTATCCGTTCGCCTCGGCAAGGGCGGCAATAAGCTCTCCCGTGAGGAAAACAATGCGCTGAAGGATCAGGTGAATGACCTCACCGCTCGCATGGACGCTCTCCTCTCCGTCCTGAATCCGAACATGTCGAAGGATTTCCCGGATGTACCGGAAAACCACTGGGCGTATGAAGCCGTCTCCCGTCTCGCGGGCAATGACATCGTCCAGGGCTACCCGGACGGCGAATTCCACGGCGAACGCACCATGACCCGCTATGAAATGGCAGAGATCATCTACAATGCACTCTCTCGCGGCGCAGAAGCTGAAAAAGAGCTGGTAGAAGAATTCAAGCCGGAACTGCAGGCGATGGCTGCTTCGGAAAAAGCCACAGCAGAAAAAGCTGAAGGCTAAGGCAAGCGGAAACAGGTACAGAAGGTCAAGTGAGATCACGGGCTCCATCTGATGCAGCCGGCCGGAGCGCCCTCTCACTACGAACCTTCCGCAGAAGGGCAGAGCCCTGCATCTATATCGTTGTCAACAGGGGTCCCCTTTAACTTCTACTGGATGTCGTGAAATTGCCCCTGTTGAAATATATAAGCCGCCCTGCGGCGCTATGCAAGTAGCGCCGCAGGGCGGCTTTATTGTGCGTATGGAATGCTATTCCGATAGGGAAAGGCAAAGAGGAGGCGGCTTCGCCGCAAAAAAGAAAGCCACCCCCGCCTCGCTGCGCTCGGCAGCCCCTTCCAAGGGAAGGGGCTCGCGTGGACATTCCCTCCTTCCTATGGAAGGAGGTGCCCCTAAGGGGCGGAGGTTGGATGGGGGAAGCGGTATCCCCGACACAAAGCCTTTCCCAATGGGGAAGGCTATTAAGTTAAGCGGCAGAACGTTCTTGGCTCCCCATCGGGGGAGCTGCCCGA
>OIXA01005164.1_pt1 | contig 11867 bp, 8 predicted proteins | sample 1587721 | NCBI WGS metagenome assembly OIXA01 (sample SAMEA3888900, study PRJEB22519) | human gut metagenome | biome: human gut; feature: human-associated habitat; material: faeces | place: Denmark | collected 2013 | reverse complement strand
CTGGAGTATTGTATTACAAGGTGTTGCATAAAAACACACAAAGGAGGAACATATGGCATTTAATTTTATCAAAAAATTACCTACGCCTGCTGAGATTCGCAATCAGTACCCTATCGATGCTGAGATCCAGGCCTTAAAAGAGAAACGTGATCAGGAAATCCGTGATGTCTTTACCGGGAAATCAGATAAATTTCTTGCGATCATTGGTCCATGTTCTGCTGATAATGAGGATGCGGTCTGCGATTATCTTCTTCGCCTGCGCAAAGTACAGGACAAAATAGCAGACAAGGTTCTGATCATTCCGCGCGTTTATACGAATAAACCGCGTACTACCGGTGAGGGTTACAAAGGTATGGTCCATCAGCCTGATCCAGAAAAGGCACCTGACATGCTCGCAGGACTGGTAGCGATCCGCAAGATGCATATTCATGCAATTCAGGAAAGTGGTTTTACCTGTGCGGATGAGATGTTATATCCGGAAAATCACAGATATTTGTCAGATCTGCTTTCTTATGTAGCAGTAGGTGCACGTTCCGTGGAAAACCAGCAGCACAGACTGACGGCAAGCGGTGTTGGTATTCCGGTAGGTATGAAAAATCCAACCGGCGGTGACATTGCAGTCATGATGAATTCCATCATTGCTGCACAGAACAGCCATACATTTTTATACCGCGGCTGGGAAGTAAAAACACAGGGAAATCCATATACGCATGCAATTTTGAGAGGTTATGTGGATAAATTCGGAAGAAATATTCCGAATTATCATTACGAAGATCTGCAGAATCTGCTGGAGCATTATGAGGATGCCAATTCGTCAAGCAATCCACTTGCAAATCCGGCAGTTATCGTGGATGCAAACCATTCCAATTCCGGTAAGAAATTTGAGGAACAGATCAGAATCAGCAAGGACGTGCTGCATAGCTGTAAGATGTCGGCAGATATTCATAAGCTGGTCAAGGGACTGATGATCGAGAGTTACATCGAGGACGGAAACCAGAAAGTTGGAGAGCACTGCTATGGCAAATCCATTACAGATCCTTGTCTTGGCTGGGAGAAAACAGAGAAGCTTATTTATGAGCTGGCAGAACTGTGGTAAATGCCATGTACCGTATTTTGATTGTAGAAGATGACGAAAGTATAGCACGGAGTGTCAAAACTCATCTGGAAAGTTGGAATTATGAGGTATGCTGTGCCGAAGATTTTTCCAATGTGGCTGGTACGTTCGCGGCGTTTGATCCGCAGCTTGTACTGATGGATGTGAAACTTCCTTTTTTCAATGGCTACCACTGGTGCAGTGAGATCCGTAAAGTATCAAAAGTGCCTGTTATTTTTGTATCGTCCGCGTCGGATAATATGAATATTGTCATGGCAGTCAGTATGGGCGGAGATGATTTTATCGCAAAACCATTTGATCTTGAGGTGCTGACTGCAAAGGTACAGGCAATGCTTCGCAGAACCTATGATTTTACAGGACAGAGTGCTGTTTTAGAGCATAAGGGTGCCATGCTGAATCTGGGTGCTTCCAGACAACAGACAATGGCAGTGCTCTCAGTGATTTTTACCGTGTTCATGACGGGGGTATATGTGGGGACTCTGGGAACCAGAGGCAGGCATATGCTTAAGACCGGATTGTCATTGATACTGGGAGGAGCCTACAGTAATACGTATGACAGACTGTTCCGTAAGTATGTGGTAGATTATGTGTCTTTTGAGGTGCGTAATCCCAGATTGCGTAATATTGTATTCAATCTGTCAGATTTTGGAATCATGATAGGTTCCTGTCTGCTGGTCATTTCACAGATGAGAGAGTAAAATAAAACAGGGAGCAGAACTTTAATGATGGTTCTGCTCCCTGTAATTATTTCGAGGTTGTAATTATTTGGTAATGATTGTACCAACTTTTTCATTGATGGCATCTGCTGTCTTGTTCAGGGAAGTGATAATGACTTTACCGCCAGGAACCTTCTCCAGATAAGAAATAGCAGCCTGGATCTTTGGAAGCATATCAGTCTCTCCGAACTGTCCTTCCTTGATGTAATCAGAAGCCTCTGCTACTGTCATGGAAGTAATAGGACGCTGGCTGTCTTTGCCATAATCCAGATATACATAGTCAACGCTTGTCAGGATCAGCAGTTCATCAGCAGTCAGATCACTTGCCAATTTACCTGCAATGCTGTCTTTTTCAATGACTGCGGAAGCACCCTTGAGGATGTGCTGCTGTTCGATGACAGGGATTCCACCACCGCCACAGGCGATGACAACCTGATCTGCATCAGCCAGAGTCTTAATCGCTTCAATCTCAACGATATCAATGGGCTTAGGGGCAGCTACTACTCTGCGGTATCCTTCTGCTTCGTGGATAACATAGTTGCCTTTATTCACTTCAAGGTCTGCATCTTCCTTGGACATGTATCTGCCGATGGCTTTCTTGGGTTCATAGAAAGCATCATCATAAGGGTCAACCGTCACCTGGGTCAGGATGGTGCTGACCGGCTTGGAGATACCACGGCTAAGAAGCTCTGATTTCAGGGAATTCTGGATATCATAGCCTACATAACCCTGGCTCATGGCAGAGCATACACACATAGGAGCCGGTGTATAATCAATGTAGATACGTCTTAATTCGGTCATTGCCTTGTGGATCATGCTGACCTGGGGACCATTGCTGTGGGTAATGGTAAGCTGGTAATCTGCTTCAACCAGGTCTGCCAGTGCTTTTGCTGTATTTTTCACGGCATCCAGCTGTTCAACAATGGTGGAACCAAGTGCTTCATGACCTAATGCAACGACAACTTTTTTCTTGCTCATATAGTAAAACCTCCGTTGTTTGATTTTCAATACTTATGACAATATTATAGCAAACTGAAGACCTTTTGTATATGGATGAAAAGAAATAATTGACGCAAAGCAGGACGGATGTTATATTGAGTGAAAAAAGGGGAGGATATATCATGACAAACAGAGAAGCGCAGATTTTTCAATGGATCAGTGAGAATCCGATGATATCGCAGGAAGAGCTGGCAGCCAAGGCAGGAATCAAGAGATCTTCTGTGGCTGTGCATATTTCCAATCTGATGCGTAAGGGATATATTAAGGGGAAAGGTTATATTACTAACGAGCCATCTTATTGCACGGTGGTAGGTGCTGCCAATATTGATATAGGAGGCGTGGCAGCAGACAATCTGGTGCCGCACGACTCTAACCCGGGTAAGGTCAGACTGACGCATGGCGGGGTAGGCAGAAATATTGCCCATAATATGCGTCTGCTGGGAATCGGGGCGAAGCTCATTACAGCACTGGGGGACGATCTGTATGCCCACAGAATCATGGAAGGCTGCAATACCTTGGGAATTGATATCTCAGATGCACTCCGTTGTCCTGAGGAGTCCACATCTATCTGTGTCTATATCTCGGAGAAAAATACACAGATGGCAATGGCTATCTCAGATATGGATATTTATAAAAGAATGACACCTGAATTCATGGGGCAGAAGATAGATGTCATAAATCATGGCAGGCTGGTCATTCTGGACAGCAATATTCCCTATGATACGCTGGAGCTGATTGCTGAGAAGTGCAAGGTACCTATCTATGCAGATCCGATCAATGCGAAGAAGGCAGTAAGGTTATCCCATATTCTTGACAGGCTGCATACGCTGGTTATGAACTGGAAAGAATCAGAGGTTCTGTGTGGGATTGAAGTAACAGATGAGGCAACAGCTGCCAGGGCAGCGCAGGTAATGCTGGAGCGTGGAGTGAAGCATGTATATGTGATTCTGCAGAATCAGGGTGTCTATGCTGCGGCAAATGGGGAAGCGGTGATGATAGAGCCAAGGGCGAAGCATATCGTGAATATAGAGGGAGCCAGAGAAGCTTTCATGGCAGGGCTGGTACTTGCTTATACGAGGCATCTGCAGCTGCGTGAGACTGCAATCGTTGGGCTGGAAGCGGCAGGCATTGCAATGGAGAGCGCAGATATCGTGAATTCAGCACTGACAATGGAAGATATAGCTGTAAGAGCAGGGTTGGAGATGTAATCAATTAAAAATAAAAAAGGCGGACCACGGGGGAATTGTGGTCCGCCTTTTTAGGGGGAGCGCCTTACGGCGCACTGCATCTTTTGATGCAATTTATTCAAGAGGTAGAAAAGTAATTAGATAATGTCTTGATTAAGGCATCTGCTGGGAGAATGGCCAGAAGAAGTTATAGGAAGACTGTCCCTGTTCATTGCCATTTGGCTGACTCTCAGAAGATTCACTGCTCTGAGTCTGGTCGGAGGTATTGTCATCACTGCCAAAGACATCCTTGGAAGCCAGTGTCAGAGAGAAGGTCTGCTCTGTATAACCATTGCTGCCCGGAACCATAGCTGTTACATTAATTGTCTCACCGGCTTTATAGTAAGTAAGCAGAGTCTTTAATTCGCTCATGCTCTTAACTGTTTGTCCATCAAATTTTGTGATGATATCGCCTTTGGTCAGACCGGCTGTTCCGGCAGGTGAGTTATCATAAATTGTGTTGATATAAATACCTACAGGCATATCATAAGTAGAAGAGATATCACTTGTGACATCTGTACCGCCGATACCTAAATAACCCTGTTCGGATTCATCAACAACATCTCTTGTTTCTTTTAACATCAGCTCTTCGATAATAGACTGTACATCGGAAATAGGGATTGCATAGCCCATACCTTCTACAGAACTGGAAGCTACCTTGACGGAGTTGATACCAATCAGTTCACCGTTCATGTTCAGAAGCGCACCACCTGAGTTACCAGGGTTAATGGCTGCATCTGTCTGGATCAGTTTGTTCGTAATGGACGTACCATCATCGTTGGTAACACTGACCTCTCTGTTGAGGGCACTGATGATACCTGTTGTAACGGACTGGCCATAGCCAAGTGCGTTACCAATGGCAACAACCTCCTGACCAAGCTGCAGGCTGGAAGAATCGCCAATTGTAGCAACCTTGAGCTGTGATTTCATCTCATCTGTGATATCACTCAGTGCAACGGAGATAACAGCCAGATCCTTATCGGAATCATAGCCTTTTAACTTGGCACTGACTAAGGAAGGATTATCACTGTCTTCATCATAGCTGAAGACTACACTTAATTCATTGCTGCCGGATACTACATGATAGTTGGTAACAATCAGAAGCTCTGTATCATTCTCACCAATGATGATACCGGAACCGCTGCTCTCAGTATCCTGCTGGTAGGTACCGAACATTGTTCTTACCTCGGATACACCCTTATTTGTGATAGATACGACACTTGGCAGACAGCTTGCTGCGATAGCAGATACATCAGCGGAAGCAGTGCTGTTAGAATTGCTGGTCGTCAGTGAGCTTGTTGTTGTAGACAGGGTAGGAGTAGAAGCTGCTGCTTCGCTCTGTGCCTGCTCTAACTGTGCTTTGGCCTGTAACAACTGTTTATTTGTCATATAAGTAGGTACGCTGAATGCTGTACCGGCTGTGACTCCAAACAGTGCACCCAGGCAGACAAAAGATACTGCCTTTTTCGCAAATGGATGCTGTTTCTTAGGCTTGCGTACCGGTGTGCTGTTGTTCTGGTAATTCTGACTGCCTGTGCTGTAATAATATTCCTGCGGATGACCATTGTTGGTATATCCGTTGTTCTGTTCATTGTTATTGTTTTCGTTATACATATAAAAGACTCCTTTCACAAAATCTTTTTGATTTATCATTTCTTCGTTTCTATGCCTTATACTTTACAGACAAATTGTGATGCAATTGTTATCCAAATGTGTTTATTCTGTGAACTTCATAAAGAGATTATAAAGTTATAAAAAGAGCAATAATTGAAGAATAAATGACAATACATAAACAGATAATCCGTGGGAGCTGGTATACAATGAATCTATGATGACAGTATATTATAGAAAGGCAGGATAGTGGTATGAAAAATACTTGGAGAAAAGGCAGTTTAACAGTAACGGCGCTGGATTATCCTGACCCGGATATCATCAGAGTGGAAGATACATACTATATGGTAAGCACGACTATGCATTTTATGCCTGGGTGTGAAATACTGCGCTCTTATGATCTGGTGAACTGGGAGCATGCAGCTTTCGTATATGACAGGCTGGATAGCACACCGGCACAGACTCTGGAGGATGAACACAATATCTATGGAAAAGGCATGTGGGCGGCGTCTTTGCGCTATCATAAAGGGATTTTTTATATCTGCTTTGTAGCCAATGATACGCATAAGACTTATCTGTACCGTTCTGATTCCATAGAAGGTCCATGGCATAAAAGTCAGATAGAGGGATTTTATCATGATTGCTCCCTGTTTTTTGAAGAGGATGACAGTGCATACATCATCTATGGAAATAATCACATTTATCTGACACAGTTAAAGGCAGATTTAAGTGGTCCGTTGGAAGGTGGACTTCACAGAGAACTTATTAATGATGAGGGCAATCCGTTCCTTGGGTATGAGGGTTCACATTTCTATAAAATTCATGGAAAGTATTATCTTTTTCTGATTCATTCATTAAGAGATCGCTGGAAAAGGACGCAAGCCTGTTTCGTGTCGGACTCGCTGACAGGAGAGTTCACAGGAGGCGATATATTCAATGATGATATGGGGTATCACGGGCAAGGCGTAGCACAGGGGGGAATTGTGGATACACCTGATGGGCAGTGGTATGGTATGCTCTTTCAGGATAGAGGGGCAGTAGGGCGGATTCCTGTGCTGGTTCCGATGAAATGGGAGCATGCATATCCTGTTATGGGAGAACATGACAGGATGCCAAAGCAGATACTGATTCCAGAGGAAAAGACAGGCTATAAGTGTCATCCGCTGGTAGAAAGTGATGATTTCAAGGTTTCGAAGGACGCGGATGAGAGATTCTACAGTTCTTATGGGTTTAAGAGCTGCTGGCAGTTCAATCATGAGCCGGATATGAGATATATTACACATGATTGTGAAGCAGGCCGGGTGACAATGACCCATCAGAAGCTGTGCAGAAATCTGCTGCAGGCTTCTAACATGCTGACACAGAGGATGAAATATCCCAAATGTGCAGCGGAAGTGACGGTCTATGCCGATAAGCTTAAAAATGGTGATTATGCAGGGCTGTGCGCCTTACAGGGAAGCTATGGAATGGTAGCTGTCACCAGAGAAAATGATAACTGGTATCTGGTCATGAGTGCGTTGGAAGAAGGCATGGAAGACCAGAAGCAGCGAATCCCCTGGAAGCCTTTAGGGGGTGAAGCGACTTCGATTCGTTTCAGAATGGAAGCGGACTTTACGGACATGAAAGATACAGCTGTCTTTTATTATGAAAAAGACGGGAAATGGCTGCAGCTTGGGACAGAAAAGAAACTGTACTTCGGGCTTGACCATTTCTGCGGCTGCCGGTTTGGATTGTTCTCCTATGCAACGATGGAAACCGGTGGCAGCAGTACTTTTGCAGATTTCAGATACGAATGATTTTAAGCAGGAAAGAGAGGAAAACTATGTCAGTAACAGCAACTAACCCGATATTGCCGGGATTTTATCCTGATCCATCCATATGCGCAGTAGGAGATGACTTCTATCTGGTGAACTCCAGCTTTGCGTATTTTCCGGGAATTCCCATCATGCACAGCAAAGATCTGGCTCATTGGGAGCAGATAGGCAATGCCTGTGACAGAGAAAGCCAGTTACCACTGGGGGATACAGGACATTCCAGAGGCTTGTTCGCACCGACAATCCGTTATCATGAAGGAACATTTTATATCATATGCACCAATGTATCTTACGGTGGCAATTTCATTATTACAGCCCAAAATCCAGCAGGACCGTGGTCTGAGCCGCATTACATTGAGGGAGCGGATGGAATAGACCCCAGCCTGTTCTTTGATGAGGATGGAACCTGCTATTATATTGGAACACACCCCAATCCGGCGGGATGCCAGTATGATGGTGACTGGTATATCTGGATTCAGGAGCTGGATATTGAGAACATGAAGCTGGTAGGAGAAGTGCATAATGTATGGAACGGTGCCATGAGAAATATTATCTGGCCGGAGGGACCGCATCTGTATAAAATCGGGGAATACTATTATATCATGCATGCAGAGGGAGGCACCGGCCCGGATCACGCAGTTACTGTATGCCGCAGTAAGAATGTATATGGACCATATGAAAATAACTTCTGTAATCCAATCCTGACACATAGACACCTGGGCAGGAAATATCCAATCCGTTATGTGGGCCATGCTGATCTGGTGAAGACGATAAATGACGAGTGGTATATGGTCATGCTGGCGGTCAGACCTTTGGAAGGGTATACCACCATGGGGCGTGAGACCTTCCTTGCCAGAGTGGAGTGGGAGAATGATTGGCCTGTAGTGAATCCCGGAGTGGGCAGACTGACAGATACCGTGGAGATTAATCTGCCAAAGTGGACGGCATATACAGCAGAAAGCAATGAATATGTATTCTCTACCATGGGACAGCTGCCGCCGGAATTTATGGTACTTCGCAATGCGGATAAGTCCCACTATTCTTTGGAAAAGGGCAAAGGACTGTTGATGCTTTTTGATACCCATACGCTGAAAGAACAGGCAAGCCCATCTTATCTGGCATTTAGACAGAAACATCATCATTTCATAGCAAAGGCATTATTGGATGTATCAAATCTGAGTGAGGATAAAAGGGCAGGAATTGCGTATGTACAGAATAATCTCTACAACTTGCGAGTAGAAGTCAATGGTAAAATGGCAGAAGTGATATTATGTGAAAAAGGAACTGACAGACGTGTCATTTCTATGCCGTTACAAGGCTCTAATCCATTAGAAGTCTCATTAGAAGTGGACGGGCTGTCTGCTGCGGTTATTATAGAGGGACAGAAATCACCCGAAGTTGATATACGAACCCTGTCAACAGAAGCAGCCGGCGGCTTCACCGGCTGTACAGTAGGACTTTATGCAGTCGCTGATACCGAAAACACTGACTGCGCCTGCTTTAAACGCTTCTCATATTCAGAAGTTTTGTAAATCGAAAATTTCGTATTATTGCCAGAAAACAGAATTGTGCCGCCTTCCTAATGCATTAGGAAGGCGGCACAATTCGTCCCTTTCTTAATATTCTATAACCTGTATCCTTATACATTCACCTTGCTTCGGTACTCACTCGGCGTACACTTCTTCTGCTGCTTGAAGATACGGTTGAAGGTGGAGATACTGGAGAAACCGGACTGCAGGGCCACTTCTGTAATAGACAAATCCTGTCTTGACAGCAGCAGTTCAGCAGCTTTGATTCTCCGATAGCATAAGTAGTCACAGAAAGTAAATCCTGTATACTGCTTAAAAAGCCTTGAAAAATGATATTTACTGAATCCGCTCGAATCAGCAATCTCCTCCAGATTCAGTTCTTCTGTATAGTGCTTGTCTATATAATCCAGCAGATCATTGAATTTCTTAACATATTCCTTTTGCTTATAGGATCTCACGTTAGGGAAGAGGTCTTGCGTCTGAATATGGTTGTAGCCGAATTTTACAAACAGATTGATCAAAAGAGCATAAATGGTAAGCTCGGCATATTCGTTCTTGCGGAAATATTCATTGCGCATTCTGGCAAGAAGGTCATACACATCCTCATAGATATGGGAATAGGATTCTTTTGTCACGAATAAAGGAGCGGTAAGCAGCGATTTAATACCTGCGAAGCCTTTTAATCCTTCCAGGCAACTGATATCCAGCAGATAAATAAAGCGGCTGCCGCTTGATGGCGCAGTCAGCTGATGGAGCTTACCGGGTGGAATAATCAGGATTTCATCAGGTCTAAGATGGTAAGAGATACCTTCCACTTCAACGTCATAATAATTGTCAATGGGGATGATGATCTCCAACGCATTATGCCAGTGAGTGGCATAATTGGACGTTAAATCATTATACCAGATGCGGATAGAAGAACTGTTGCGAAAATCCACGTCTTCACGTCTGTTCTCATCCAATTCCCAAAGTCCCGGAAAATCGCTGTTAGCATCATAATATTCCGAACGTAAATCACCGATTGCGACAGGTTCCATATGTAATCACTCCCTTGTAGTTTTATGTACTCCCGGAATGCTTCACTTAGAAGACTTTGAGAGTACATTTTTGAAATAAGTAACTGCTCAAAATTGCTTTCCACTTTAAATTCGCATGTTTTTGAACAGATACAATATGCACAATAAAAGATAAACTATACAATATAAAAAATAAACAATGCACAAAAGAAAATCAAGTTAAAAGATAAAATAGAGTATAGGTAATTGCGAAACTCACGATGTTCGCTTGTAATCTTGAATCAAAATATAAACGGAATTGTGCATAGCATGATTTTAATGATGAAAAGTGGATAACTTTTTATTTTAGGCGCACTTAAATAAGCCATAGACTTTATTGAGTTGGTAAGTCCTAAGCAATAAGAGGTTTTAAGCTGCGAATAAATTCGTGATGATTGATTTTGTCAGAAAGTACAACGGTTATCAGTTGAGTAATACCTGCAAGAATCAGGTCGGCGTGAAGTGTTTTCTCATTTTGAGTCCTTCTTCCGGCCAGGCAGAGATTATCTTTGATATGGTTAATGCCTCTTTCTACGGTGGTTCTGATTTTGTAGGTGTTATTCCATTCTTCTGTACCACGAATAGCTCCAGGATAGGCACGAAGGTTTTTTTCAGGATAAATATACACCATTCTGCCGCAAGAGGACGTTGTACATGGATCATTGCATGTGCAGTGACGCTGGTACTTGCCAGTAGATTCATTTTTGATCCACTTGATTTTAGGGCAGACAAACTTATATCTGGTAACACCGCTTCTGAGTTTTGATATTCCTTCATATTTCATGGGAAGTGAATCATCATGAGGACAGCAGGGAATCCCATTTTCGTTAATTGTGTAGTCCTGTTTTTCAAGACCAGCCCTGGAATTCAGTGGGATATAAGCTTTATCAAAATGCTTATGATTTCCGAAAGTATCGCCGGTAAGAAGTTTGGGATAGAGTGCCGCAGTATCAAAAGCAGCATCGCCAAGGAAAGTTTTTGGGTTAATCAATGGATGCTTAAAAAAGAAATCTTTCAGAGTTGGAATTAAAAGTCTGGAATCATGAACAGACTTGTCTTCATCCGGCGAATCAGATTTCTTTTCAACGGCAATGTCAGGATGGGAAGACATAAAAGCTTTGTTATAAAAAGCGATATGTCTGATAATTCCAAGACCATTGGTGATGATGCCAAATTTGAAGACATAACAGAAATGACCGTTGATGTATAACTGTTTAATCTCTGGATTTGCAGAGGCATGCGTAGGCATGGAACCATAAGCAGCTTTATAAGGGTCATAATTCTTATCGAAGTGGTTAGCTTTCGCATAAGCCTTAAGCTGTCTGATAATGCGGTTAGCGTACTTTGGGTTATTTTCAGCAACAAAAGCTTCAATGCCTGAAGAATCAAAGATGGTCATATCTGCTTTAGCTGAATCAACAGCCTGACAAATGGGTTCAGTCAGATCAACAAGTCTGTCAAAAACGAGCTGTAAGTCATCAAGAAAATCTTGTTTAAACCGGGTGATTTTTGAAGAATCAGGAACCTTGGTGAAACCACAGAAATCACGGAGTGGTTTGGAGTAAGAAAGAAAAGTGAGAAGAAGCTGATCTGTAGGGATTGAGAAAATATGCTGGATAATCAAAGCCCACAGAAAAGCGCGCAAAGGGTATTTACGGGATCTTCCCGTTGATGCATAAAAATGATTTCTAAAAGAAATCGGAATAAACTCATCGATGTCGATGTGAGTTTCTAATAGAGAAAGAAAGGCAGGTTTGTCATTATCAAATTTATTTTGGCAATCTTGAAAAATATCTGCCAAAG
>OIXA01005159.1_pt1 | contig 11875 bp, 10 predicted proteins | sample 1587721 | NCBI WGS metagenome assembly OIXA01 (sample SAMEA3888900, study PRJEB22519) | human gut metagenome | biome: human gut; feature: human-associated habitat; material: faeces | place: Denmark | collected 2013 | reverse complement strand
TTTCTTTGTATAATAGGTTCCCTTGTAGCCACATACTACAAACTTCTCTTTATGATCATAGGCCCCATCGGACGCTATTGTCAGCCCATCTTCTAATGTAACTCTTGTATACTACAAATATTCTTTTTGTTTCCTATTCCATTCCATGTATACACCAGCCTCGTCCTTGTCATCAGCGGTTTGCACAAATCCTTCCGGAACATAATTAGGACAATCCGAAATAACCGTCTTTTCTGGCTCTTGTGATTTCTGCGGCTTTTTCTGGTATGTGTTGTGTTCCATCTTACTTCCCTTTGAAAATGACACAATATATCTCCACGGATTTACATTCAAGATACGCGCACTTGCCTCATTGGCAGCAAACATGCTAAGTACAACCAAAGCAAATACAGCCGCATACCGTACAGCATATCCTAGTTTCAAATGTTTACCAAAATATTGTTCCGTCCATAACATCCTCTTTATCTTCTTCTCATATTTTGGAGAATATACATGATCTGCACCTGCCATTTCCTCTTCGTTGAGCTGCCGCATTCCTTCCTCAACATATGCGGATAAAATTTCTCTAATCTTCTGATCATTCATCGCCTGTCAGCTCCTTCCTTAAAAATTTTCTAGCTCGGGATAAGCGTTGTGTTACATTGCTTTCCGTAATGTTCAAAAGGCTTGCAATTTCCCGACTTTTATAGCCATTGACATAGTACAAGATCAAAACTTCTGCATATTTTTTGGGAATATTCTGTAGCACCTGATGCATCTCTACTTCATCCAGCTTTGCATCTTTCATTCCATAAATAGGATACATCTCGCAATCATCTTTATAGATGATTTTTGAAAGAGTTCTCTTATTCCGGCGATAAAAGTCTATTGCTATCCTCTCAACTATTATAACGATCAAAGCTTTCGTTTCCTGACAATCAATTTTAGAAATTTTATCAAGATTTTTTATAATTCTCTCCCATGCAGCCAATACGACGTCTTCTGCATCCTCATGGTGTTGCACGATATTATAGGCGATCACATACATGAGACGATTATATTTTTCATACAATTTTACGATCTTTCGCTGATCTTTCGGCGAATCAGCCATGTCCATAACCATTAAAAACATGATGTTAAAATTCCTTTCCTAATACAACAACTAATCACTCTGCGTTCTGTGACAATTATTTTAGTTCTCTGACGTCAGAACAGGTTAGCTTGTCGACTGCATAAGAGCCTGCTGTACTCATACAGTAGGCTCTATATCTGTCATTCCATATAAAAAATCAATAATCTGACATATTGCGTAAGAAGTTTCACGCTGGTACGCTGTTTCATTTTCTAATTGATGGGAAAGATTGTTCAACAAGAATGAAATATTCAAAAGCCTGTCCAGCATAACGCCCATCTGTTTGCTGGCTTCCGCTCTCTCTGCTTCTGTTCCGTCACGCATCTGCATATTGTAATCTCGCGCCTTACCCAACAATGTAACAAGTTGATCTGTTGTGTTGATCGTATCATAAGACATCTGCTCCAGATTGCCAAGTGTCGCTTCCATGCGCTCCATAATCTTTGCAGATGATACTGCCGTTTCTTCAAGCATCAGAACACCTCCAACAATTCATGAATGCTCTCAATCCCAACCAGTTCCAATCCTCTCGTCTGCTCTTTCGTAAGTGCTAATTGCCTGCAATTTACTTTAGGCAGAATGCAACGCTTAAATCCCAGCTTCGCCGCCTCTAATACACGCTGCTCTGCCATGTTGACCGCACGCACTTCGCCCGCCAGTCCCACTTCACCAAAGCAGATCGTCTCATCGTCCAACGATTGATTCCGATAACTTGTAAGCAGCGCCAATATGATACCGAGATCCAATGCCGGCTCATGGATCCGCATGCCGCCTGCCACATTGATATAGGCATCACAATCGCCCATACGAACACCCATCCGTTTCTCAATGACTGCCATCAGCAGATTCACACGATTATAATCCGTACCGGTAGAAGTCCGTCTCGGCATATTAAAGTTCGTCTGACATACAAGTGCCTGCACCTCGATCAAGATCGGTCTGGTTCCCTCGATAGAGCATACCACGATCGAACCCGGCGCCTGTTTTGGCTTACCCGCCAACATATACTCGGACGGATTTGGCACTTCTACCAATCCGTTGCCACGCATTTCAAAAACACCGATCTCATCCGTAGAACCGAAACGGTTTTTGACACCACGCAGGAAACGGTAAGAAGCACCTCCATCTCCTTCAAAATACAAAACAGTATCGACCATATGCTCTAATACACGAGGTCCTGCTACAACTCCCTCTTTGGTTACGTGTCCTACAATGAAGATAGAAACCGGAAGACTTTTAGCAAGCCGCATCAGCGTACTCGTCGTCTCTCGAACCTGACTGACACTTCCCGGTGCAGATCCGATCTCTTCGCGATACATAGTCTGAATCGAGTCAATGATCACGATTTCCGGCTTTTTCCGACCGATCACTTCCGTCACAATATCCAGATCGGTCTCACTCAGCAAAAATAGTTCTTTTTGAAAAGTTCCAAGACGATCTGCACGCATCTTGATCTGTTTGACCGATTCCTCACCGGATACATACAATACATCTTTGCCTGCCTCTGCAAGCTGTTTACACATCTGTAAAAGCAAAGTGGATTTGCCTATCCCCGGATCACCGCCTACCAACACAAGCGAACCGGTCACTATGCCACCGCCCAATACACGGTCCAGCTCTCCGATCCCGGTTAAGGTACGTACCTCATCGTTGGTAACGATCTCGGACAATTTCGACGGTTCCCGGTGTTCCGTCACCGTGACGGAACGACCGGCAGCCGTTTTTACGACCGGCTCTTCCACAAAGGAATCCCATTCCTTGCATCCCGGACATTGTCCTAGCCATTTTGGAGATTCAAATCCACATTCTTTACAGAAAAACGTTGTTTTTTGTTTTCCTTTTGCCATATTAAACCACCCATGCTTTCTGCATGCTGTCTCCTGCCGCAGAAAAACATATCTGTACTATGCGCCCTTAGAATAAAGACTACATTTTAACCACTTTCACATCATAACTCTGATCCGGATCCATCTCAATGCTGAGTACTAACTTGCCACCGAGATTGGTCTTCATCTTGCCAATGTCTGTTCCAGAGATCGTAACTGCATATTCCATCTCCGGCTCAAGTTCCAATGTGATCGATGAATCTTCCCATCCCTCTACCTTGAAAGTAACTTCCTGCTCTGTTGCAGACATATCTGTTACAACTGTTCCAGGTACAGATTCATAAACAAACATACCGTTACGCTCTAATTTGGTAATCTCTTTGAAAGTCTTTACCTTGTACAGATCCCCCTCAAAAGGAAAATCTGAACGCTTCTGCTTGCTGTCCAAATCAAAATTACCAAAGCTCAACTTACCATCTGCTGTCTTGCAGATCAAATCTGTAATCCCCGCCATAATATAATCCTCCTAAGTGTGTAATCAATCTGGTATCTATCGCACATTTGGAAGTGCGATTTATCTGAATATCTGTTGTAGACAATTATATCACATTTGCCCTCATTTTTCCACCGCTACCGTTTGGAAAAGGTGAGTTTTTTTTGTGAACAATCCACATAAATTTTATCGCCCGCAGTGAATTCTCCGTCCAACATTCGATCGGCCAGTTCATCCTCAACTTCTGTCTGGATACTGCGTCTTACCGGTCTTGCACCGTACGTTTTGTCGAAGCCGCTCTCCGCCAAATGTGCGACAGCCGCATCGGAAACGATCAGTTCCATGCTCATCTGTTCCTGTAAACGTTTGTTTAAGCCACGCAGCAAAATACGAACGATCTGCTCAATGTTTTCTTTGGTCAAAGTATGGAATACCAAAATCTCATCAATTCGGTTGATAAATTCCGGTTTGAAAATCCTCTTGACCTCTTCCATAACACTTTCTTTCATCTTCTGATAATCGGCATTCTCGTCCTCGCCTGTACCAAATCCTAAATGTTTTGGTGATACAATACGTCCTGCTCCTGCGTTAGACGTCATGATGATGATCGTATTTTTGAAGCTGACTTTGCGTCCCTGTGCATCCGTCACATGCCCATCTTCCAATATCTGCAGCAAAATGTTAAACACATCGCCATGTGCCTTTTCGATCTCATCAAACAATACGACCGAGTATGGACGCTTGCGTACTTTTTCACTGAGCTGTCCGCCATCCTCATATCCGACATATCCCGGAGGTGAACCGATCATCTTAGAAACACTATGTTTCTCCATATATTCTGACATGTCAACGCGAATAATCTCATTGTCCTGTCCAAATACTGCTTCTGCAAGTGCCTTAGAAAGCTCTGTCTTACCGACACCGGTTGGCCCCAAAAACAGGAAAGAACCGATCGGACGATTCGGATCTTTCATTCCTACGCGTCCACGGCGCACTGCCTTGGCAACCGCTTTTACTGCTTCCTCCTGGCCAACGACTCTCTCATGCAGTATTTCTTCCAAATGTTTCAATCGCTCTGTCTCTGCTTCCTGCAATTTCTGTACCGGAATCTTTGTCCAGTCAGCGATCACTTCTGCCACTTCATTTTCCGTAACGACCAGTTTATTTTTCTGGCGTTTGGCATCTGCCTGCGCGTGCATCTGATCGATCGTTTGCTGCAACTCTTTCTGCTGTCTTTTGATCTCTCCGGCAAGTGCAAAGTCCTCCGCAATGATCGCATCTTCTTTCTTTTGTTCTAATTCACGTTTCGATGCCTCTAACTTACTAAGCTCCGGCGTTGGCAAATATACACTTAATCCGGCTCTGGCAGATGCTTCATCGATCACATCGATCGCCTTATCCGGCAAAAAGCGGTCATTGACATAACGCTCCGTCATTTTAACGGCTGCCACCAGTGCTCCGTCCGTGATCTGTACCTGATGATGCTCTTCATAACAAGGCCTGAGTCCTTTCAAAATATCCAAAGCCCCTGCTTCATCCGGTTCATTGACCTCTACCGGCTGGAACCGGCGCTCTAACGCTGCATCCTTTTCAATATATTTGCGGTATTCTTCTCTGGTAGTAGCTCCGATCAATTGGATCTCACCACGCGCCAAGGATGGCTTCAATATATTGGCGGCATCAATGGCACCCTCTGCACCACCGGCACCAATGATCGTATGGATCTCATCAATAAATAATAATATATTACCGGAACCGGTCACCTCTTTGAGTGCACGTTTAATTCTCTCTTCGAACTCTCCACGATACTTCGAGCCTGCAACCATGCCAGACAGATCAAGCGTTAAAACACGTTTTCCCTGAATAATCTCCGGGATCTCGCCCTCTGCGATCTTTAACGCCAAACCTTCCACGATGGCGGTCTTACCAACACCCGGATCGCCGATCAGACATGGATTATTCTTCGTTCGGCGGCTTAATATCTGTACCAAACGATCAATTTCGCGGTCCCTTCCAATGACCGGATCCAGCTTTCCATTGCGGGCATATTCTGTCAGATCTCTGCTATACTGATCCAATACCGGCGTTGTTGATTTACTTTTATTCATTTTATGCATAAGAAACTCATTTTTCGCAGTATTCATATCCTGTCCTGCTGCGATCAACGAATCCATATACAATTTCTGCAGGTTGATCCCAACCGTTCCCAGCAAACGGACTGCAATACACTCCGTTTCTTTTAACAGTGCGATCAGCAAATGCTCGGTTCCTGCAAGTTCCGTTCCTAAGTGCTCTGCCTCCTGCACGCTCTGCTCGATCACTTTGCGCACACGCGGTGTAAAATCGCCCTTTTCCTTGGTCAGTACACCTGCCGCCGACTTATCCATTTCCTGTATCATTTCTTCTAGGCTTTCCGCATTAACTGCATTTTCCCGCAGCACCTCAGCCGCAACACCTTTTGTTTTGATCAGTGCTAATAGTAAATGTTCAGTTCCTACATAGCTCATTCCTCTGGAAACTGCTTCTTTCCCCGCATTTTCTAATACTTTCTCAGCACTAGCCGTATAACGTTTCCGCATACTCTCTAAACCTCCTGCTCTTATTTCAAATTTTGAGATCGATACCGCCTGATCAGCGAAATGATCCCCAAGATCAATAGCCCACAAAACGCTGCCATAATTCCTACAATATATTGCATGCGCTGTTTTTCAATGCGCATTTCCTCCTCAGATGCATCCACCTGTGGTTTTGCTGTTGCGTTGCCGGCGAGTTGATCCCCCGGTGGCACATTCTGCCCACTCTCCGGAGCCATCGTCTCCTGTTCCGGCTGCACCGTCACTTCCACCTGATAAACGCTCTGTGCACCATCTGCTACAATCAGACAGCCCTTTCTATGACAGATCTCTGCAAATGATTTAATATCATTTTTCCATCCCAGTACATTTGAAATCTGAGTCACGGCGAAAATCTTTGTTTTATCAGTAACAGCAGCCTCTACCATCTCTGCGGTAATCTTTCCATCCTGTGTACAGTCAAGATAACGAAGCGTTGCACCAGTGCGCTTTGCTGCCTGCTGCCATACAAGCAGATTGCTGTGATGTTCCATAATGCTGACAAGAACCTCATCGCCAGGACGAAGCACAAGATTTCCTAAACTGTATGCAATCAAATTCAGACTCTCTGATGCATTTCTGGTAAAAACAATCTCATCTGTATTTGCATGAAGAAGCTCTGCAACAGCTGCTCTGGCCTCCTCATAATGCTCTGTAGCAAACTCGGCCAGCTCATAAACACCACGAAATGGGTTAGCATTATATTTTTCATAAAATGCTGATTCTGCCTGAATGACACATGATGGCTTTTGCGTGGTCGCTGCGTTATCAAGATAAATCAGCTCTGGATACTGTGCAAACAGTGGATATTCCTGGCGAAAGCGTGCATCTTCTGCCTTTCTTTCTTCTGTCGTCATTTTACTGCTCCTCTCCAACCGGCTCCTCGCCATCTAACAGTTCATTAAGCTCTGCGCGAAGACCTTCAACTGGAATCTTCTTGCAGACAGCCTTTAATCTTGCCTTTGCCATTAGCTCATATGCAGCCTCTTCACTGATTCCTCTTGATTCCAGATAGAAAATCAGCTCATCGTCAAGGCTTCCGATGGATGCACCATGATTTCCTTCTACATCCTCCTCTGCACAAAGAATCAACGGGATTGTCTGGTTCTGAACGCCATCATCAAGAAGAAGTACATCCTCTAACTCATCACCCTTTGCGCCTTTTGCACCCTTCTTAAAGTCAATGGTACCGCGAAACAGCTTCTTTGCATGGTCGCGAAGCACACCATTTGCTGTCATGCTGCTCGTTGTCTTCTTGCCTTCATGAACGGCATTGTAATTCATATCAAGACGATTTTCACCTGTCACCTGATAGCCTATTGCTGCTGTAAAATCAGATTCTTTTCCGGCAAGTGTTGTCTCTGCACCCATATAGACATTTTTTCCACCGATAACTAACTGTACAAGTTCAACTCCTGCACCATCTTCGCAGTAGGCACCGATATCATTCATGCAATCAAAGCCTTCTCCAAGACGTTCAATCTGAATCAGCTTTAACTTTGCATTCTTCTCTGCGTGAATCTTTGTCTGAATTGCTGCAGTACCAGTTCCCTCGTTGCTGTGGTAATCCATTACAACTGTCATCTCACTGTTTTCTTTCAAATACAGATCAATTCTATTTCCCTTGCGGTCAGTATCCTGATAGCCAAATGAAAGTGTTACTGGAGCTGCCTCCTTTACACCTTCCTCCGCTGTAAAACAGATTGCCTGTGTTCCAGACTCCTGCAGCAGCTTTGTCATATCTTCGCCCATACCTGTACGAATCTGATTAAGCTGTTCCTCTGATGTTTCTGTCTTCATAATTGCATCTGGACATTGAATTGCAACCTGACATAACGCCAGATCTGCTTCCTGCTCAATGCGAGCATCATTCATATGCAGCCATCTCCATGTTCCGGCCGGCAATTTATTTATCTTCATCTCCAAAACGTGTTCACCTCTCTCCATTATCCGATGCTGCCCTTCATCTCCAGGCGAATCAGATTGTTCATCTCCATTGCATACTCAAGCGGCAGTTCCTTTGATACTTCATCTGCAAATCCACTGACGATCATCGCTCTTGCATCTTCCTCTGAAATACCTCTTGACATCAGATAGAATACAGCCTCATCGCTGATTCGTCCGATTCTTGCCTCATGACCGATATTGGCATCCTTTGTGCGGATATCCATAGCCGGAATTGTATCAGAACGTGAAATATCATCAAGCATCAGTGACTGGCATGAGACAGCTGACTTGCTGTGCTTTGCCTTGCTGTTTACAACAACACTGCTTCTAAAGGTACTTACACCGCCATCCTTTGAAATAGACTTTGTATTTACATAGGAGGACGTATTAGGTGCATTGTGAACTACCTTTGTACCAGTATCCAGGTTCTGACCCTTTCCGGCAAAGGTAATTCCTGTAAATTCAGCGCTTGCACCCTCACCGTTTAAGATGCTCATCGGGTACAAATAAGATACATGAGAACCAAATGAACCAGATACCCACTCAATCTTTCCGCCTTCTTCAACTTTTGCACGCTTTGTATTTAAGTTGTACATGTTCTTGGACCAGTTCTCGATAGTGGAATAGCGAAGTGTCGCATTCTTTCCAACAAACAGCTCCACGCAGCCTGCATGAAGGTTAGCTACGTTGTACTTTGGTGCAGAACATCCCTCAATAAAGTGCAGATATGCACCCTCATCAACGATGATAAGTGTATGCTCAAACTGACCTGCACCTGGTGCATTCAGTCTGAAATAAGACTGTAACGGAATAGTAACTGATACACCCTTTGGAACATAGACAAAGGAACCGCCAGACCATACAGCACCATGAAGTGCGGCAAATTTATGATCAGTCGGCGGAACAAGCTTCATAAAGTGCTTGTGTACCATATCTGCATACTCGCCATTTAATGCGCTCTCCATATCAGTATAGATAACGCCCTGTGCTGCTACCTCTTCCTTTACATTGTGATAAACAAGCTCGGAGTCGTACTGAGCACCAACACCAGCCAGAGACTCACGCTCTGCCTTCGGGATACCAAGCTTTTCAAAAGTATCCTTAATCTCTTCCGGAACTTCTGACCACTTTGCTGCCATATGAGTGTTTGGACGAACATAAGTTACAATGTTATCCATATCAAGACCCTCAATGGATGGACCCCATTCATCCGGCATCGTACTATTATTGAAAATCTCAAGAGATTTCATACGAAATTCTTTCATCCACTCTGGATCATGCTTCTCGTTTGAAATCTGCTCTACAATCGCAGGATTTAAACCTTCCTTTACTTTATAAGCATCTTTGTCTTCATTTCTAAAGTCATACATGCTTCTATCGACATCTTCTACATAAGTCTTTTCTTTCATAATCGCTTTGCGTCTCCTTCTATTCTATTACAGAAAACGCTCAAAACCGTTTTCGTTGATCTCATCTACTAAAGATCCATCTCCTGATGCCACAATACGTCCATCTACAAGAACGTGAGTAGCATCTACGTGAAGAGACTCTAAGATTCTTGTGCTGTGTGTAATAATTAAAAGACCGCCGTGAATGCTCTTTTGATACTCTTCTACACCGCTTGATACAGTTCTTACTGCATCAACATCCAAACCAGAGTCTGTCTCATCAAGAATTGCAAAAGATGGCTTTAACATTAACATCTGTAAAATCTCAGCCTTCTTTTTCTCACCACCTGAAAAACCTACATTTAAATCTCTTTCTGCATAGGACGGATCCATCTGAAGAACCTTCATCATTTCCTCAAGCTCTTTCTTATATGCAAAGAAACGGATTCTCTTTCCGGTACGCTGTTCTACGCCGCTGCGGATAAAGTTTGTTAAAGATACACCTGGAATCTCAATCGGATTCTGGAAAGATAAGAACATTCCATCTTTTGCTCTCTTATCCGGTGTTTCTTCAGAAATATCCTTGCCCTCAAACAGGATCTTTCCTCCAGTAATCTGATACTTAGGATTTCCCATAAGTGCATAACCAAGTGTAGACTTTCCAGCTCCGTTTGGTCCCATCAAAACATGGGTTTCTCCTTTTTTAATCTGCAGATCAATTCCGTGCAGAATCTCTTTATCCTCTACGCGAACTGATAATCCTTCTATCTGTAATAATGGTGCTGACATCGCAGTGCCTCCTCAAAATAATAATAATGAATATTATGGCGAACCAATAAACTTTTAAAACCTATTCAAACCTATTTCCTACGGTTTTTATAGGTTGATACTGGCTTATTATACAACATTGTTAAAAAAAAGGCAAGCACAGAAGTGCCTACCTTTTTTGTTTTTTGCTTATTTTTCCTTATTTTGCACTGTTTTTCCGGGTTTATCCTTCGCTTTACAGGTTTGTTTCCACTAACCCGTGTGCTTCGAGGCGATAAACCTTCTCGCACACCTCTATGATGTATTTTCGGTCATGGGAAATGCTGATGATCGCCCCTGGAAATGCGGCAAGCATCTGACGGATGACAGGACCGGACAATGGCGAAAAGTTTCTTGTCGGCTCATCAAGAATTAGGACATTTGCATTTGACAAACTCATCTTTAAAAGAAGAACCTTTGCCTTCTGTCCACCAGACAATTCCCGGATAGGATGATCCATCTCATCTGCCGTATATTTGAGTGCGCCAAGATACGTGCGAATCCGCGTCATCTCCTCCTTGTCGCCAGTTGTGTTTAAATATTCAACTGGCGTGAGCGACAGGTCAAGCTGATCTTCGTAATTTTGCGGCATATATTCAGCACGAATGTCCGATCGTTCCATAAGGTCTTTTGCAATCTTTTTTAGAAGTGTTGTTTTTCCGACTCCATTCTTTCCAATGATGCAAATCTTCTCGCTGCCGCGAATGCGAAGCGAAATATGCTCTGCCAACACACGGCCGCCATCCGGCGAGGTCAGCTGATCAAGCGAATAGTCAAGTACCGTTTTTCCCGCCGGAATTTTCGAGTCCTTCGTTCCAAGCTCAAAGTAGATCGCGGTCTCCTCCTCTGGCATGGCAGTCATGTTTTCATCCTCCCGCTCAAAACGGCGTCCAATTGACTTGACAGCGTGCATCTTTTTCTTTAGGAGACGTCCACCGGACGGATTTTGACGCGTAATTACCGCTTGTGCATGTTCGACGCTCTGATATATTCTTTGGAATTTCTCATCACGGATTTGCTTCTGGCGGCGCTCATCTGCCGCCTGGCGTGCCTGATTCTCCATCTGGCTGCTGCGATTTTTGAGATATTCTGTGTAGCTTGTGTTTGCGATGCAAAAGCGGCTCTTTGTCTTGCGGCGAATCTGCTCGATATGAATAATCTTATTCGCCGTGCGTTCAATTAAGGTTTCATCATGCGAAATATAGATGACGATCTTGTCCCACGATAAAATCAGCTCTTCAAGTGTCTCTAATGTCTCAATGTCAATGTCGTTTGATGGCTCATCGAGCAACAGGACAGTTGGTTCTGCGAAAAGGATTCGCATCAGCTGTGCCTTTACCTTCTCTCCACCAGAAAGCGTGCTCATTTGCTGCTCCCTGTAAAAAAAGTCAGGAGCTATGTGAAATTTTACTGCTTTTTGGTTCAGTTCTTTTGGTGTCTGATTCCAGAAGCTTTCTTGTTCCGAAAAAAATTCATAGACACTTTTTTGCTGATCTTCTTTTGGCAGCTCTTGCGCAAGATACCCGAGCACTTCGCCTGATACAAGGCGCTCCCCCTCTGCCTCACAGTATTCCTCGACTAGTGACGGATCATACAGCCACTTTAAAAGAGTTGATTTTCCGTTTCCTTCTTCACCAATGATTACGGCTTTATCGCCGTTGTTAAATACGCAGGAAAAGTTACTTAAAATT
>OIXA01005157.1_pt1 | contig 11877 bp, 10 predicted proteins | sample 1587721 | NCBI WGS metagenome assembly OIXA01 (sample SAMEA3888900, study PRJEB22519) | human gut metagenome | biome: human gut; feature: human-associated habitat; material: faeces | place: Denmark | collected 2013 | reverse complement strand
AGACCGATCCGATCGAATTAATGAAATCATCCATTGCGTCTGTGAATCAGGAAATGATCGCAGAAAGCCAGAGTAATGAAGAATATAGGGGAATGGGAACAACATTCGTTGCAGCAACCATCTCTGATGGCAAAGTAACGGTTATGAATATTGGTGATAGTAGATTATATTATGGAAATCAAGAATTAACACAGATTACAGTGGATCATTCTTATGTGGAAGAACTGATTCATGCAGGAATCATGGAAAGAGAGGAAGGAAGATTCCATCCAAAGAAGAATGTCATCACAAGAGCACTAGGTACCGTAATGGCGACACCAGATTTCTTTGAGTTTGATGCCAAAGATGGATATTTGCTTTTGTGCAGTGATGGACTTTCCAATATGATATCCGACGAAGAATTGAAGGAACTTCTTCTTGATCACAGTCAGATTGCCAATAAGGTCAACCAGATGATCACCCGTGCGAACGAGTACGGAGGAAAAGACAATATTTCATTGGTAATTGTGGATTTAAAGAGATGAGGTGAATGATAGATGTTAGAGATTGGCACGATGCTGTCAGGCCGTTATGAAGTGCTAAAGCGCGTTGGAAGCGGTGGAATGGCAGACGTTTATATGGCGAAAGATCATAAATTAAACCGGAATGTCGCAGTGAAGGTTTTAAAAAGTGAATACGTAGAAGATGAGAAATTTTTAAAGAAATTCGAGACAGAGGCACAGGCAGTTGCAAGGCTGTCTCATCCTAATATCGTGAATGTATACGATGTTGGAATTGAAGATGGGATCAATTATATTGTTATGGAGCTTGCAGAAGGGATGACTCTGAAAGAATATATCCGAAGAAAAGGGTATTTATCTCCGAAGGAGACGGTAGAGATTTCCCTGCAGATCGCGTCAGCGATCTCACATGCCCATAAGAATCATATTATTCATAGAGATATTAAACCACAGAATATTTTAGTTTCAGAGATTGGAAATGTAAAGGTCACAGACTTTGGAATTGCGAAGGCAACAAGCAGCAATACCGTTACATCAACAGCAACAGCGATGGGATCTGTGCATTACATTTCTCCAGAACAAGCAAAAGGAAGATTCTGTGATGAAAAAAGTGATATTTATTCTTTAGGTATCACGATGTATGAGATGGTAACAGGACATGTGCCATTTGATCATGAAAATGGTGTAACGATCGCATTGATGCATCTGCAGAATGAGATCACACCGCCAAGTCAGGTCAGAGATGGAATTCCAGACAGTTTAGAGAAGATCATTTTAAAATGTACAATGAAGAAGCCAGAAGACCGCTATCAGACAGCAGATGAATTGATCGCAGATCTGAAACTCGTGTTTGAAGATACTTCTGGTGAATATGTGGGAATTGTTCCAACGATCGATGATTCTCCAACGATCATGATCGATCAGAACGAACTGACACAGAGAATCCAGACAAATGATGACACACAGCCTGTGGAAGATTCAGATAGCAATGCATATCTGGAAGAGGATGATGAGGAAGAAGAAACAGGAATGAACTCAAAGATCGAGAAACTTGTCATTGTTCTTGCAGCAGTGGTAGGTGCGATCATTTTGATTTCTATTGTCGTATTTGTTGTCAAAAGTTCTGGATTATTCAAATCAGGAAAATCAACAACACAAAGTACGATCGCAGCAACAACAGAAGCCAAACATCACAATACTACAGAAAAATACACAGTTGATAATTATATCGGATTGTCTTTAGAAGCAGCTAGAGAGGCGATTGATAACAAGTTCAAGATCAATGTGACAGAAGAATATTCCGATACGTATGCAAAAGGACTGGTCATGCAGCAAGATCCAGAAAGCGATACGGAATTAGAAGAAGGAAAAACGATCAAGTTAGTTGTGAGCAAAGGACAGAAGATCGAGGATAAAGTTACAGTACCTGATGTGCGAAGTAAGACAAAGTCTGGTGCACAGAGTGAATTAAAAGCAGCAGGACTCAAAGTCTCAATAAAAGAATCTTACAGTGATGATGTTGCGAAAGGAGAAGTTATCTCTCAGACTCCATCACAGGGAAGCAAAGTTTCGAAAAATACAACTGTTGTGATTACAGTCAGCAAAGGCAAGAAGGAAGATCAGACGGTCAGCGTTCCAAATCTTCGTTATTACACGGAATCTGAAGCAAGTCAGGAACTGCAAAGATTCGGATTATCATTGGGAAGTGTTTTAACAGAATATAGTGACAGTGTGGAAAAAGGACTTGTCATTCGTCAGAGGATCAGTTCTGGAAGCAAGGTTAAGAAGGGAACAGCCGTTGGGATCTATGTCAGTCTTGGACCTCGTCAGACAGCGACAACAGCGGATGAAGAATCAACAACAACAGGTGAAGAATAAAGGAAAAGCAGGTGCAGGAGATATTTCATGCAAGGAAAGATCATAAAAGGAATCGCAGGATTTTATTACGTACAGACAGAAGATAAATTATATGAATGTAAGGCAAAGGGAATCTTCCGAAACAAGAAGATGAAACCGTTAGTCGGAGATAATGTAGAAATTGATATTTTAGATGAGACAGAGCAGGAAGGAAATATTACAAAGATCTATGAGAGACATAACGAGCTGATCCGTCCGGCTGTGTCAAATGTAGATCAGGCACTGATCATATTTGCAGCAAAGAATCCAAAGCCAAATTATAATCTGTTAGATCGTTTTCTGATGATGATGGAGAAACAGGATGTTCCTGTAATCGTCTGCTTTAACAAGGTAGATCTTGCAAAAGAAAAAGAACTGAAATTATTAGAGAAAGTCTACGAAAACTGTGGACATATCGTTCGTTTTATCAGCGTTAAGGAAGAAGAAGGAATTGACGAGATCAGGGAACTGATCCACGGTAAGACGACGGTTCTTGCTGGACCATCGGGGGTCGGAAAATCATCTTTGATGAATCTTCTGCAGCCAGAGGCACAGATGGAAACAGGGGAAGTCAGTGAGAAGATCAAGCGAGGGCGTCATACAACAAGACATTCAGAGCTGATATGTATCGAGAAAGATACGTATGTCCTAGACACCCCAGGGTTTAGTTCTTTATTCATTCATATGTTTGAAGAAGATGAGATCAAAGACTATTTTCAGGAATTCGCACCATATGAAGATGAATGCCGATTCCAGGGATGCAGTCATATACATGAACCAGACTGTGGAGTGAAAAAGGCATTGGAAGAAGGAAAGATCTCAAAGATCCGTTATGATAATTATGTAAATATTTATACAGAACTAAAAGAAAAGAGAAAATGGTAATGCGAGTATTGATTTTAACAGGCGGAACAGTCGAAGAAAATTTCGCGAAAGACTATATCAGTAAATGGAACCCAGATCAGGTTATTACAGCTGATAAAGGACTGCTTTATGCTAAGAGACTGAATATAAAACCAGATATTATTTTAGGTGATTTTGACAGTTGCAGTAAGGATATAATGCAAGAATTTTCAACAGACAAGAAGATTATCGTACCATGTGAAAAAGACGATACTGATACAGGACTTGCAATACAAAAAGCAATTGAGACAGGTGCAGATGAAATCCTTATGATAGGTGGAACTGGAACAAGACTCGATCATGTTATGGGCAATTTCGGACAGTTGTTTTACGCACACAGCAAAGGTGTGAAGGCAGAACTTGTTGATGCAAACAATCGTATCAGGGTTTTAAATCATGAAGATACAATATCAAAGAAAGACCAGTTTGGTAAATATGTATCTTTGATACCAATATATGAGGCACGAGGTGTCACACTAACAGGATTTAAATATCCATTAAAAGACCATACATTAGTGTTTGAGCAATCGCTCGCGATCAGTAATGAATTAGAAGCAGAAGAAGGAATCATTTCATTTAGTGAAGGAAAACTGCTTCTGATAGAAAGTAGAGATTGAGGTTATACAAGATGAAGAAAGAAAAAGTAACAACAAACAAAGTAACAAGTAAGCTTGAAAAGGTTCTCTGGGCTGTTCTGATCCTGATGTTTATCGTATCATTGATCGGAATGTTTTTAGGACAATATATGGATGGTAACGTATTCTATAAAATGTGTGTGATCATGACAGTATTAGCTGCCGCCATTTTATCAGCAGAACGTTTTTATTTTGGAAAAGAAATGGGAAGAGATATGCCAGAAGCATTTAAGATCGGTTACTGGCTGATCATCGCATGGGCAGTGATCTTACTGATCCACGCAGCAGGACTGGCATTTTTACCATTTTTAATGGAACTTGAATACAGAGTATTATGGGTAGTGGTTCCAACGGTCAGCTTATTATGGATGACAAGATATATCTTCGGAGACAACCTAGACTGGGATAAGACAGACAAGAAGGGTTGGAAAGAAGGAAGAATGAACTACTCTCAGAAGAGCAATAAGAAGAATATCGGGAGATAGAACATGAATTACAAACAGGCAAAGATCGCTGATTCAGCAAAAGTAGCAAAAGAAACTGTTTTAGTTGGGAATATTACTATAGGAGAAGAATCTACGGTACTGTTCTTTACAGCAATGCGCTGTGAAGGAGAAGAGTCTATTGTGATCGGAAATCAGAGTAATATACAGGAAAATTGTACGATCCATGTAGATGAAGGGAATAGTGTAAAAATCGGCGATGGAGTGACAGTTGGACATAACAGCGTGATCCATGGATGCCAGATCGGAGATAATTCCATGATCGGGATGGGATCTGTTGTTATGAATGGAGCAAAGATCGGTAATCACTGCTTGATCGGGGCAGGAAGTCTTGTAACACAAAATACAGTGATCCCAGATAGATCTTTAGTTATGGGAAGTCCAGCAAGAGTCAAACGTACATTGACAGAGGACGAGATCAAATATCTTGAGGGAAGCAGAGAAGAATATGTAGAAGTAGGAAAGCTGCTTCGAGAAGATGGGATACTTTAAGAATAAGTTAGAAATGGAAGGTATGGAATGAAACCTGGAATAAAAGATGTGGCAAAAGTAGCGGGAGTTTCTCCCACAACAGTATCCAGGGTATTAAATAACCGAGGATACATCAGCGAAGAAACAAGAAAAAAAGTATATGATGCTATGGAAGAGATCAATTATTATCCAAATGAGATTGCCAGAGCGTTGTTAAATAACAGAACGTATTTTGTCGGGGTTATCGTTCCTACTGTAACATCACCATTTCATGGAGAAGTTGTAGAACAGATAGAATATTATTTATCACAGAAAAATTATAAGATGCTTCTGTGTAACAGCAAAAATCAGATGGATACAGAGAAAGCCTATATTGATATGCTAAGACGCAATCAGGTAGATGGAATGATCGTTGGAACACATAACGCAGTCGTAGAGACATACTCCAAGTTAAAGATGCCAGTCGTAGGAATTGACCGTTATCTTGGAGAACATATTCCAGTCGTTTCATGTGATAACTATGCAGCAGGGCAGATGGCAACTAGACATTTGATCGATAAAGGATGTCAGCACATTTTATGTATCCGAGGAAACAGTAAATTAAAGATGCCAGGTAACAATCGAAGTCAGGCTTATATTCAAGAGATGGAGAAAGTAGGGCTTCCTCAGATGATTTTAGAAGTACCGTTCATCATGGAGAATGTGGAGAAGCAAAAACTTATTTATGATATGTTAAATGCACACCCTGAGATTGACGGTATTTTTGCAGGAGATGATTCGCTTGCAGTGATTGCACTTCATGTCGCAAGGCAAAAAGGAATCAATATTCCGAAAGATCTAAAGATCATCGGAGTAGATGGAACAAAGCAGATTTTAGGATTTGTTCCAGAACTGACAACGATCCAGCAGCCAGTTAAACAGATTGCAAAGGTAGCGGTGGATAAGCTGATCGATCTGATTGAAGGAAAAACAGCAGAAAGCTGCATGGATCTTCCAGTAAAATTACTGGAAGGACAGACAACATAACAGAGAATAAAAAAGGAAGAGAAAATACTACTCTTCCTTTTTTGATGCCTAAAAATATGCTAGAACGTACAAAATAAGATAAGTTTTATGCAAAACTACCAAAAATCACCCAAATATTTTGTGCAAAAATTAATATGGTAACGATTGACATATGAAAACGTTTGACATATAATAAAGCCATAGAAAGCAACAAGGTAAATCAAAGAAAGGATTAAATTATGTATCAGTTATATTATCAGCCAGAAGGTATTTGGGTAGGAGATATTATGCCTTATGGAAAAGAAGGTCAGTTTTATGTATATCATCAGAGAGATACAAGAAATCCAGGACCTTTTGGAGAACCATTCGGTTGGGCATTAGCAACAACAAAAGATTTTGTAGATTACAAAGACTATGGAGAAAGCTTAAAGCGTGGAACGGATGAAGAAGCAGATCAGTTCATCTATGCAGGAAGTGTTTTTGAAACAGAGGCAGGATTTCATGCATTTTATACAGGATATAATAGAGAATTCTTAAAGGCAGGAAAGACATCACAGACATTGCTTCACGCTACAAGCAAAGATGGGATCACATGGGAGAAATCGAAAGAAGCATTAGAGATTCCTCCACAGGAAGGATATGATAAGAGAAACTGGAGAGATCCATTTGTCCTATGGGATGAGGAAAGAGAAGAATATCTGTTGATCCTTGGAGCAAGAAAGGGAGAAGATAAGAGAAAACAGACAGGACGTCTCGTACATTTCACATCAAAAGATTTAAAGAAATGGGAATTTAAAGGAGATTTCTGGGCACCAGGAATCTACACAATGTTTGAGATGCCAGAGATCTTTAAGATGGGAGACTGGTGGTATCTTGTATTCTCAGAATACAGTGAGGGTAATAAAATCCATTACAGAAGAAGCAAGAACCTATACGGGCCTTGGGAAGCACCATTTGATGATGCATTTGACGGTAGAGCATACTATGCAGGACGTACAGCATTTGATGGAGAACGAAGAGTACTTTTTGGATGGGTGCCAACAAGAATCGATAACGATGACAAGAACGCATACTTGTGGGGAGGAACTTTCGTGCCACACGAAGTATTCCAGAAAGAAGATGGAACACTTGGGGTAAAACCGGTAGACCAGATGATGGAAGCATTCGATGGTTGGAAAGATTTATTTAACCCTTGTATGAAAACGATTGACACAAAAGAAGAAACACTTCTTTGTGAAGATACAGGAAGCATCGCAGCATTCAAAACAACTGTAAAATTTGAAGAAGGAACGAAAGAATTTTCTATCAGATTTTACAAAGATGAAGAAACAGAAGTTTCATATGAATACAGATTCTATGTGGAAGAAAATAAAGTTGTCTTTAACAAATGTCCAAATTATCCATGGTATCAGTGCTTTAACATTGGACTTGAGCGTCCGATCAAATTGGAAGCAGACAAAGAATATGAAATCTGTCTGATCATAGACCAGGATATTTCAACATTATATATTAATGGAACGGCATTAAATGCAAGATTATGTGATCATCCAGGAAATGGATTGGCACTGACAGTGACAGATGGTACACTAGAAGCAAAAAACACAAAAATAGCAACAAAAATAAACAAATAAAAAGAGAGAAATAAAGGAGACAAGTATAGATGGATTACAAAAAAATATCACAAGATGTGGTAGATCACGTTGGTGGGATCAGTAACATCAAAGGTGCGACACATTGTGTGACAAGACTTCGCCTGATTTTAAATGATGAAACAAAATATGACCGTAAAGCATTAGAGAATATCGAAGGTGTTAAAGGTGTCTTATTTAATAGTGGGCAGCTGATGATCATTTTCGGAACAGGAACAGTTAACAATGTCTATGATGCATTTATTGAATTAACAGGTGTCAAAGAAATGTCTCAGTCTGATGCCAAGGCAGAAGGAATGAGCAAGATGGGAAAATTACAGCAGGGATTCAAAGTATTCTCTGATATATTTATTCCGATCATTCCAGCATTTGTTGCAGCAGCGATCCTGACTGGTGTCAAAGCATTATTGACAGCCAATGGATTATTTGGATTAGAGGGATCCTTAGCAGATCAGAGCAAACTTGTTGCAGATATTGCAGAATTCTTAGCGATCATGGCAACAACATTTAATTATCTGCCAATCCTTGTAATGTATAGTGCTGTCAAACGATTCGGTGGGAATCCGATTCTTGGTATCTTAGTCGGAATCGTTATGGTACATCCAGATCTTGTAAACCGTAATACATTCGTATTAGACCCATCTGCCGCAAGTTACTGGCATTTTGGACCATTAGCAATTGCAAAAGTTGCATTCCAGGGTGGAGTATTCCCAGCAATCTTAACCGCATGGTTTATGTCTAAAGTAGAAAAGATCGCACAGAAATATGTACCAGCTGTGGTATCATTTGTATTCGTACCAACAATTACTATTTTCTTTGCAAACGTAGCATTATTTACAGTATTCGGACCAGTTGGAAATATGATCGGTAACGGATTAGCAGCAGTGATCGATGTTTTATACAACAGTTTCGGAGCATTTGGAGCATTTGTCTTTGCAGCGTTATTACAGCCATTAGTAGTTACAGGAACACATCAGGCGATTCAGGGAATTGAAGCAAATCTGATCGCTACGACAGGATTTAACTACATTCAGGGAATCTGGTCTGTATCAATCATTGCACAGGGTGGTGGAGCCATCGGAATGTACTTGTTAGCGAAGAAACATTCTAAAGACAGAGATATCGCAATGTCAAGTTTCATTCCAACATTAGTAGGAATTTCAGAACCAGCCATCTTTGCTGCAAACTTAAAATATTCCGTGATCCCATTTGTATGTTCTTGCTTAGGAGCTGGATGTGGAGGAGCATTCATGAAACTTGCAGGCGTAAGAGCCATTGGACAGGGATTAACAGGAATATTAGGACTTCTGATCGTAGTACCAAATAAATTAGTATTTTATGTCATTGGAAACCTGATCGCATTTATCGTACCAATCGTACTGATCGTTATTTATAATAAAACAAAAGGTGTTCCACATGGTGAAGAAGAGGAAGAAGCTGAATCTGCATTAACAATTGATGAGACAGCGAAAGTACCAGTCAAAGCAGTTGTTGACGGAAAAGTTATTGCGATTGAAGATGTAAAAGATGGAATCTTCTCTGAAAAAGTATTAGGAGACGGGGTGGGGATCATCCCAACAAGTGAAACAGTCTTAGCGCCGGCAGAAGGTGAAATCTGTACAGTGATGGAAGCTTCAAAACATGCCATCGGTGTCCGAACAACAAACAATAGTGTATTTCTGATCCATGTAGGAATCGAAACAGTATCCATGAATGGAGAAGGATTTGAATATCTTGTAAAGAAAGGACAACACGTGAAGGAAGGTCAGCCAATTCTCAAATTTGACAAAGCAAAGATTGAAGCAAAAGGATTAAATCCAGTCGTCGTATTTGTCAAAACGGATGAAGGTAACCAGACACCTGTGGCATTTAAGACAGGAATCAATGTCAAAGCAGGAAAAGACGTGATCGGGGAATAATATGAAATTTTTAGATGTAGAAAAATATACACCGATCCAAAAAAGCCATGAAGCATATTTAAAGGAGCTTATGGAGTATTGTAAAGATACTCCACGGCATCCATCCTATCATATTCATCCCCCATGTGGACTAGTGAACGATCCAAATGGACTGGCGTATTTTGGAGGAAAATACCATGTGTTTTATCAGTGGTTTCCATTTGGACCAGAACACGGAATGAAACACTGGGCACATGTGATCTCGAAAGATCTCGTAAAATGGGAATGGTCTGATCAGATGCTCATTCCAGATCAGGAATATGAGAAAAATGGATGTTATTCAGGAAATTCCATAGAAGCAGATGGTAAGCTTTATCTTTATTACACAGCAAACTATAAGACAGAACAGGGAAAGATCCCAAAACAGGCAATGGCAGTTATGAACAGTGATGGTACAATTCTTAAATCTCCAAACAATCCGATCATCGATGAACAGCCAGAAGGACTGATCGGGGAGATCAGAGACCCATTTGTCTTTGAAAAAGAAGGAGCATACTGGATGCTTTTAGGTGGTGGAAGCACCGATGGGCAGGCAAGATTGATTTTGTATAAGAGTACAGATCTTGAAAACTGGGTATATCAGGGAAATATTGAACTGACAGGAATTGACCTGGAGCTTGGTTATATGTATGAATGTCCATCTTACATTGAAATAGATGGAAAAGATGTTTTATTCTTATCATTAATGGGACGTACACCAATGGGAGAACGTTTTCACAATGAGTTTTCCAGTGTATATTTTATCGGAGAGTTAAATCTTGAAGATAAAACATTTCATGTGGAATCATTTGATGAGATCGACAAAGGATTTGATTTTTATGCACCACAGGTATTCTATGGAAAAGACAGACAACCAATGATGTTTGCGTGGCTTGGGTGTGGGGCACAGGAACTCCCATATGCAAAAGAAGATATGTGGATCCATAGTCTGACAATGCCAAGGTTCTTAACGATCAAAGAAGGAAAGTTATGCCAGGAAGTGCCAGAAAATATTAAGAATGAATATGCACATCTTGATATAGACAGTAAAAGAATTAAACCAGAAGAAGATACATGGTATATCAATCTGACAGATAAACAGATCTCAGAAATTCAGATCGGAGATCAAGAAGATCATCTAAGTATTAAGATTGACTGGGCAGCAGGACATATAGTTGCAGACCGAAGTACGCTTAAGCATCAGTTTAGTACAGAATACGGAATTCAAAGAGAAGTTTCCATGTCAGAAGAACTCAAAAACATTGAGATATATTATGATAATACATTTATTGAAATTTATCTAAATGATGGAAAAGATACAATGACCCTTCGTGCATTTCCAGAAAATGTGGAAATTAATTTAATTTAGAAAAGATATGGTGGAGAAATCTGCCATATTTTTTTGTTGATATATAACAGATAAAGTCGAGCAATTCTTGAAAACACTAAGATTATATGATACCATTTCCATAAGATAAAAACGAATCAGTAAGAAAGCAGGGCCTATGAAATACGAGAAATGTCCAATCTGTGAAGAAAAGTTAAGAAATGGTGTCTGCCCAATGTGTGGTTATGATTTTAATCGCTTAGGTCGGTCAAGAATATTAAAAGATGGTCATTGGGATATATTAACGACTGACAAAAAGACTTCTCAGCCAAAATATATTCATGATGAAAAACGACATCCAGATTTTAAAAATATCAAGAATACAAAGACACAGTCAATGAAGACACAGAGGAAAACATCAACCTATAAAAATAAAAAAGAAAAACAATTTGACTTTCAAGAGGAAAATAGTACCATATATTTGTATCAATTTATTTTAGCCAATAGTTAATAAGAGTTTTATGGAAAAAATGAGAAAGTTGATATTAAGTTCATTTTGTTTTGGATTAGTTTTATTTGCAGCTTTTGCGGTATGTAATTTAACCGGAACATCAACTGTAATGGCGGCTGAAGGAAAGAGCGGACTATACCATGAGGAAAATGCATGGAATTACTATGAGAATGGTAAGATAGCAGTAAATAAAACAACACTTGTGAAATACAACGGTTCATGGTGGTATGTAGAAAATGGAAAGATCAATTTCGGAAAGACTACATTGTGCAAATATAATGGAAGCTGGTGTTAGTGGTGGTGTTTTAAGAGCATTATTTTATGCCTTTATTACCTTATTATTATTTAGCTTTATTGCTATCTCATATCTATATACAGTACTCGAATTTTTTATTATTGGTTCTCTATCGATGGTATTATTACCGTTTGGATTACTCGATCGAACGAAAGCCATTGTAGATAAAATATTAAACTTCTTCTTTGTATCAGCTTTTAAAATAGCAATATTCTTATTTCTAATTTTACTGATTAATCCATCAA
>OIXA01005150.1_pt1 | contig 11893 bp, 9 predicted proteins | sample 1587721 | NCBI WGS metagenome assembly OIXA01 (sample SAMEA3888900, study PRJEB22519) | human gut metagenome | biome: human gut; feature: human-associated habitat; material: faeces | place: Denmark | collected 2013 | reverse complement strand
CAAAGGCATAGACGAGGATATGACCGCTGCCCATGCAGGGGTCGATGACCTTGATCTCTTCCGGCTTGATGGTCTTGTATTCTTCGCGGAGTTTGGCAAGCTGCGCTTCCACCTCCGGCTCCTGCTCGGCTTCGTCCAGATAGTATTTCCAGCCGTCATGCAGCTCGGCATTGGGGTGTCCTTCCAGCCAAAGTCTGCCGAGGGAGTTTTCCACCATGTAGCGGACGATCCAATCCGGCGTAAAAAGCTGCGTTGCGGCGGGAATCTCGTTTTTTGTGATTTTCTCTTTTTTCCCAAATACCTCCGCCTTGAGTTCGGTGTTGTAAAACTGATATAGCCAGCCGATAATTTGAACGGCATCCTGCCAGTCCTCTTCGGGGATGTCGGAAACCATGTGACCAAGAACACTGTCCTGACGGAGAATGTTGTTGGGCAGCAGCATTTCCGTGTAGCCACCCATCCGCTCGAACATGACGGGCAGCGCACTGTTCAGCGCGTTGCACTGTGTCAGCAGCAGATAGCGGTAGAGGGCTTCGGTGTCATTGCTCTCGATATACGCCGCCACCTTGCCGCTATCCAGTCCCGGCAGATCAAGGTGCAGCACGTCTTCCCCATGCACATGTGGAAAAAGTATGAGGTCATCGACCGCTACATCGCCGCGCACCCGGACGAAAAGGGCATCATCGCGCGCATCACGCGCGACGGTCAGCAATTCGAGATTTGAAAATAAAAAGGAAAGCGCCTTCCGCATCGCGGAAGGCGCTTTCCCGTTCGAAGGGGATTTGTGGAGAAAAAACACTGACGTATTTTTTACTGGCTCACTGCCGTGAGAGGCATTTTGAGGATCTGACCGACGAAAATGACCGAGGGGGACTTGACGGTGTCCTTATTCAGGTCATAGATCTCAGTCCAGCGGTTGCCGCTGCCGAGCTGCTTGCTGGCGATCTTCCACAGACTGTCGCCGGAGACGACGGTGTAGGTGTCGCTGCTCGCGGGCTGGGAGGGTTTCTCAGGCTGCGTGGGCTGGGTGGGCCGGGTGGGCTCGGCGGAGGTGCCGTTGCTCACAAGCGTGGTGCGCGGGTCGTTGCCCGTGTAGCGGTAGAGCGGGAAGTTCATGGTCGACTTGTCGTAGTCGATCTGCTTGTACTGGTAGAGGGAGCCGTCGTAGCCGTTGGAGTCGGTGACGTCGGGCTCACAGAGCATCGCGATGACGTTGCCCGCGACCTGATCCATCGGGAAGACATAAGCGCCGTTGGTGAAGGTGACATCGGCCGCGTCGCGGAGACCGGCCTCAATGCCCTTGGCCTTGTCGTTCTCCATGTACTCGCCGATGTAGTAGTACTGCTGGAGGGAAGCGGTCGTACCGGCATTCAGCTTGTAGTACTCCGCACCCTGGTTGTCCATGATGTAGAGGATCTTGTCGATGTTCGCCGCGTCGGCGGGGATGACGTAGGCGGTCGGACGGGTGCGGCCGCGGGTGATGGTGTCGTTCAGGGACAAAGCGGTCGCCTTACCGGCCTTCTCCGTGCCGTCCATCGTGTACTGGACGCGCGTCGCGGTGTAGTCGGTCAGGGTCTTGCCGGACTTGGTCTGATAGAGGGCGAGAACGTCGCTTTCCTCATAGGTCTTGCCCTTGGCGATGACATCGGCGCGGGCGGCGGCGACGGTCTTGATGATCTCGTCGGCGTGCTCGGCGGTGTACTTGATGTAAGAGGTCGCGGCGGTCTCCTGCGAGAAGACGCGGCGCTCGAAGTTCTGGCGGCCGGCGCCAATGCCGCGGGTCTCGATCAGGAAGGAAAGCGCGTTGTAGAGGCCGAAGTAAGCGCGGCCGATGGGGTTATTGACGGTGGTGCCGTAGTGATAGACGCGAAGACCGGCGTTCTCGGCGTCGGCAAAGGCATGCTTGGCCATGTCAAGACCGATCTTGGTCACGGCGGGGTCGTCGTTCAGGCTGGTGGCGGGGGTGGTCTCAAGGTCGTCGGCATTGTTCATCATGCCGTCCTTGGCGCCGTAGAACGTGAACTCATGCGTGTCGATAACGACCTCGCTCATGAACAGACGGTAGGCGGTGTGGAGCTGGGCAAGCTCGGCGGCCTTGAGGGACATGTGGTCGCGGTTCATATCAAAGCCGTCGTAGGTCGCGCGGCTGAAGAGGTAGGAACCGTCAGGATTGATGCGGGGAACGATGACGATGTTGACCTTGTCGAGCAGCGCCTTGTAGGCGGGATCGTTGACAAAGTTGTCGATCATCACGAGCGCGCCTTCACCGGCGGCGGGCTCATTGGGGTGGATCTGGGCCTGGTACCAGATGTTGACCTTGCCGTTGCTCTTGACGATCTTGGCGGCCTCGGCGAGCGTGGCGTTCGCGGGGATCTCGGAGGTGGTGAAGAGTGCCAGGGGGAGGTCATACTTGTAGTTCGGGGTCGTACCGGCGGAGTAGAGGTGCATAACGTCGGAGGACTTGTCCATCTTCTGCAGGAAAGCCATCATCTGGTCCTGAGAGGTGAACTCGTTGGCGGCGTGCTTGCCGTCGAAGGCGGGCGTCGTGTAGCCCTGCGGAGCGACGGTGAAAGAATCGTTGATCTCCTCCGGCCAGAAGATGAGCATGCTGTCGCGGGCATCCATCTTGTAAGAATCAGGGGCCTTTTCGGGCTTGATGGTCGGCTCATAGCCGCTGCCGCCGAGCTTGCCGCCGATGACGGTGAGCTTTTTCGCGCCCGCGGTGAGGTCGGCCTCGGTCACGTTGAAGAGCTGGAGAATGTTGTAGTAGCCCGTGCCGTGGACATGGTAGGCATAGGTGCCGGCCTCGGTGACGGCATAGCTGCCGTCGGCCTGGGGCTTGACCGTTTCGAGCTGCTTGAGGATTTCTTCCTCTGCGGCATAGCCGTTTGCGGGGTAGCCCTTGTAGACTTCGAGACTGACGACCTTGGAGGATTCGTAGTTGGCGGAATAGTCAAATTCCAGTTTTGCGCTTTTCTCTGCTGCGAGCGTGCTGGTCATCAGCATCGTGACGACCATCGCGAGAGTCAGCAGACAGCTCAGGGATCGCTGCATCATTTTTCTCATAGCTTCTTTTCTCCTTCTTAAAAACTGTCGGTACCGGAACATCATGCACAAACGGAAGAAAAATTACCCGTTAATTTCTGTTGACAATACCGATTTGGATAAGTAAACTGTAACTATTAAAGTCGCCTTTAAGTCAATAGGCTTTCGCGCGGTCATCTTAACAGTTTTTTAAGGAGATTTTCGTATGCCTTATACAATCGGAGAAGTGGCACGCATGATGAATATTGCCCCATCGACCCTGCGCTACTATGAAAAGGAGGGGCTGCTGTCTCTCGGTGTGCGCGCCAGCAATGGGCAGCGAACGTACACAGACGACGATATTGCAACGCTTTCAATCATCGAGTACCTGAAATTCTGCGGTCTTCCGCTCAAGGAGATTCGCTCGTTCCTGCCGCTCATCCGGCCCGGCGGAGAGACACTCAGCGCCCGCCGCGACATCCTTGCCAAAGAGCGCGACAACGTCCGCGCGCAGATCGCGGCGCTGCAAACGAAGCTCGAACGTCTGGAATTCGGCTGCTGGTTCTACGAGACCGCGCAGCAGTACGGTTCGGTTCTGCCGCTGTATGAATTTTCAGAGGAGCACTTTCCTCCGGAACATCGCAATGTCCTGCGGGAGAGCTTTCGCCTGCCGTTGACGCACGTGCGCACAAAGCTCGAATGGTGATAAAAAAGGGAGCCCTGAGACATACCGTCTCAGGGCTCCCTATATGTCGATCCTTATTTCTTTTTGTCCGCTGTGCCCCACGGGTGGCACTGGTAGGACTGCTCCTCGCTCATGCCGAAGTAGCGCAGGTCCGTGCGCCCGTACTGGTCGCCCCAGGTGACGTCGATGTGGTACTGCGTGCCGTCCAGCGTCGCGAGCGTCCAGATGTGGCTGTCGTTAAAAAGCGAGGTGCACTCGATGCCCTCGAGCTTCAAGAGCAGGTTGTAAGCGCCCGTGTAGCCGTCGCACACGGCAAGGCCGCTGACAAGCGCGCCGTAGGCAAGATGGCTCGCGGAATCGTCCGCGGCGGCGTTATCGTAGCGGCAGTGGTCGCACAGCCATTGAAAATATGTGCGCGCGATCTCATACTGGCTCATGTCGTAGCTCAGCGTGCCGCTCTCCCAAAGGGAGTCGTGGACCTTGATCGCGGCGGCGAGCGCCTTGGCGCGGTACGATTCGAGCGTTTTGTCCGTACAGGCGGTGGACGAAAACGTGAGTACGACCTTGCCCGTCGAATACGAGCGGCAGGAGACGGCGTTGTACATCTGCTCGCAGTACGTCTTGACGCAGGAGGTGAACGCCTGTGTCAGCGCGCTGGCGGTGGCGGTGGTGAGGGCCTTGGAGTAGTTCAGCGTGATCGTGTGCTCGCCGCGCGCGAGCATATTGCGAACCAAACCGTCGATGGCGGCGGTGTCCTTGGCAGACGTCGGGAGCGACGTGCTTGCCGGCGCTTTGACAAGGCTTGCGAGCGTCGCATTTTTGACGGAGTGATACGGCGCGACCGTCCACGTGAGCGTCAGGCGCGTTTCGGGCTTGGCCACGCGCGTCAAAAGCGCCGCGATCTCCGCGCGGCTGACGCTGCGGTCGGGGTAAAAGCTGCCCTTTGCGTCCATGCCGGAGAGCAGCCCGCGGCGGTACATCAGAAGTATTTCACTGCGGTAGGGCGTTTTGTCCGTCACGTCGGTGATGTAGTCGCGGCTCGCGTAGGCCGAGGTGACGAGCGAGGCGTTGGGCTCGGTGTACCATTCCTCCGGCACGGCGAAGGCGAAAATGCCCGCCATCTGCGCGCGTGACGCGGGCAGGAGGTAGAAGCCCTCGAAGCTGTTGTCGAGCAAATTCTGGCTCTTCAAGTACGAGACATACGGCGCGTACCACGCCTCGTTTTCCTTCGCGGCGGGGATGACCGCGTCGCTGCCGGTCGTGTAGATGGCGCGCAGCCGCGCGGCGATGGTCAAAAGCTCGGCGATCGTCACATTGCCGTTCGGCGCAAAGGAACTCTCGCCGCGGCCATTGAGTAAGCCGTATTCATAGGCCGAGACGACCGAGGGGGCGAACCAGTCGCCGTCTTTCACGTCGGCAAACTGGCCCTCGTAGACGCGAAGCAGCACGAACGGGGTGCTGTCTTCGCTCGTCGGTTCCTCCTGTGCGGGAGCGGCAGTGTCCTGCGCGGGCTCCTCGCTGTAAGCAAAGGCGCTGATGCTCAGCGCAAGCGCGAGCGCCGCGACAAGCAGCGCAAAGCGGAACTTCATGGCGTTTGCTCTCTCTTTCTCACATTCTCAAAATTTCACGGGGATCACGGGACTAAAATGTTCTGATCGTCGGCGGTGATATCCGTGGCGTAGGGGTTGAGCATCGAATTCGTCATCTCGAGCACCTGCTCGGGATAGAGCGTGTAGAAGGACTTGCCCTTGTACCAGCCTGCGCCGTCGCCGGGGAGCGTGGCAAAGCTGATGGCGTCCGTCCCGCCCATGGAGAGCGCCTGGTTGGCGAGCCACACGAGGTTGCCGAGCGTCAGGTCGGTCTTGACATATTTTAAGAACGTTTCCGCCATCGCGGGGACATTTTCGAGCTTCATCAGCTTCTGCGCCACGGTCTTCAAAAACGCCTGCTGTGTGCCGATGCGGCCGATATCCTGCCGCCCGCCGTAGGCGGGCTTATCCTTGTCGGAGTTGTGGCGGAAGCGCACGACCTCCATAGACTGCTGGCCGTCCAGGTGCTGGAGACCGGCCTTGAAGTGAATGTGTAGGTCTTGGTAGGGGTCGTCGTAGTCCATATCCTCGGGCACGTCGAAGTCGACGCCGCCGATCTGGTCGATGAGCGCGATGAACCCCTTCAGGTCGACGGAGACGTAGAAGTCCACGGGAATGCCGAGCATATCTTCAATGTTGCTGCGCAGCTTTTCCGTGCCGCCGTTATTGTAGGAGGAATTGAGCTTGCGGCCGTTGCTCATCAGCGTGTCGCGCGGCAGGCTGACGACGTCGATCTTCTTGTTCTCCGCGTCAAAGCGCACGAGCATGTTCGTGTCGCTGCCGCCGGCATCGTTGTCCACACCGTAGGCGAGGATCGTATAGCAGTATTTTTTGCGCTCTTTGCCGTTAGAAATGGTTTGAATGGCGTCGCTGTCCTCCGCCGTGCCGTCCTGCTGCGTCTGCTGGTCCTCGTTGTCCGTGACGGGCTCAGGCGCGCGTACGACGTACTTGACCGTCGCCACAATGGCCACGGTCAGGAAAAGAAGCGACAGAAGCGTGACGACGACGCGCTCGCCGCGATTTGCGCGTTTCTTCTTTTTCTTCGGCCTGCGGCGCGGCTCGCTTTCGCGGCCGATGCTTGGCTCGTAATAGTCCTGTTTTCTCATCTTGTTGCTCCGATCATTTTTCTTTCGGTTTACAATAATGCATTCTACCCTGCGCGGCGGAATTGTGCAAGAGTAATTTTGCCGCGCGGGAGGCGCACTCTTATGTTAGACGCAAAAAGTCGAAAAAAGTTTCAAAATCCCTTGTATTTTTTTCGCGTGGCCATGCCGCCGCGGATGTGACGCTGGGCCTTGTTGACCTCCAGCACCTCCTTGACCTGCAAGTATAGGCTGCGGTTGAACTGCGGCAGGCGGTCCTGCAGGTCCTTGTGCACGGTGGACTTGCTCACGCCGAACTTTTTTGCCGCGGCGCGCACGGTGGCGCGGTTTTCGATGATGTAGGCGGCCAGCGCGCAGGCGCGCTCTTCCATGTTACCCTTCATGCAGCACACTCCTGACTCATGTTGCTCCATCTATATGCGTGCAGAAGGGGAATATGCGCATCGGGAATGAATACGCGGCAAAAACGTTGTGCAAAGCGGTTCAGGCGTGTTATAATTTCTCTGTCTACACCGAAGACGGCACAAACGAAACGACAGGGAGGTCCTGCATGGAAAATAAACTCATCCGCAGCAAATACTTTTTATACCTGACCGAATTTTTTGCCGGTATGTCCGTCATGGCGGTCGAGCTCGGTGCGAGCAGGCTCATGGCCCCGTACTTCAGCTCGTCGCAGATCGTGTGGACCGTTATCATCGGCGTCATTATGATCGCGATGGCCATCGGCAACGTCTGGGGCGGCAAGCTCGCCGACAGGAGCGCGACGCCCGATAAGCTCTACCGCCGCCTCATCATCGCGGCCATCTGGATCGCGCTCATCCCGTTTGTGGGACGGTACCTGATCGCGGGCATCTCGCTGTTGCTGGCGCTTTTTGTGACGAAAAACTTCCTCGTCTGGGCGGCGCTCGCGGCGTGCCTTGTGATCTTCGCGTTCCCGTGCGTGCTGCTCGGCACCGTCACGCCGTCGCTCACGCGCTTCACGGTCGACAATCTCGACGACACGGGCAAGACCGTGGGCAGGCTCAACGCGCTCAACACCATCGGCAGCATCATCGGAACCTTCGTGCCGACGTTTGTGACGATCCCCGCCGTCGGCACGGCGGCAACGTTTTTGATTTTCTCCGGTGTGCTCGCGGCCATCGGCATCGCGTACTTCGTGTTCGAGAAGAAAAAGAGCGTGCCGGGGATCGTCTCCGTCCTTTTGATCGCTGGACTGTGCTTTGCCCTGCCGTCTTACAGCTTCGCCTTCTGGCAGAGCGACATCACGCTTGAGGACGAGTCTATCTACAACTATTTGCAGGTGCAGGACGACGCGAAGCGCACGACGCTCTCGACGAACGTGCTCTTCGGTGTGCAGAGCGTGCAGGTCAAGGGCGACGCGCTGACGGGCATGTACTATGACTACGCGCTCGCCGCGCCCTGCATGGCGGGCATGGACGGCACGGACAACGAAAACCGCAGCGTGATGATCCTCGGCATGGGCTCTGGCACGTACGCGAGCTACTGCACGCGCTATTTCCCCGGCGCGAGTGTGCAGGGCGCGGAGATCGACAAAAAAATTGCCGACATCGCGACGGACTACTTCGGACTTCCAGGCAGCGTGACCGTCGCGGTCGAGGACGGGCGCGCGTACCTTGCCGCGTCGAAGGAGAAGTTTGACGTCATCATGGTGGACGCCTATCAGGATATCACCATCCCGTTCCAGCTCTCGAGCGTCGAGTTTTTCAATGAAGTGCAGGCACATTTGAAGCCGAACGGCGTGATGGTCGTGAACCTCAACATGACGTCCGCGGAGGACGGCTCGATCAACGAATACCTCTGCGACACGATGGCGAGCGTCTTCCAGCACACCGTTACCGCGCCGGTGAGGGGCAACACGAATACCGAGGTCTTCTGTACGAACGCGGATGACTGGGAGGAGACGTTCCTGTGCAGCATCGCAAAGCTCAAGGACAGCGACTATGCCGATATGATGCGCACGGTCTACTCGAAGCTCACGCCCTATGAGGGCGGAAGCTGCATCCTGACGGACGACAAGGCCCCTGTCGAGGTGCTGGGCATGCGCGTGCTCGACGAGCTCATCGGCGACGAGCTCAACTACTACAAAGACGAGCTGAGAACCGGCGGCCTGTCCGCGCTGATCGGTAATTGAAAACAAAAAGAATCCCGCGCCCACGGCGCGGAATTCTTTTCAGGGTAGAGAGCCTCGCAGAGTTTTTACCCGCAAGGGGTACGCAGCATCCGTAAGGCAGCAAAGCTGCCAACGGCTGCCCAGGTGCCGCGCACGGCACGAAATAAATTCAAATCGGTTTTCCGCCGCGACATGTGCGCCCTCCGGAGGGGCTTCTCTTGCCCGCTGCGGGGCAATTCACCTTCTGGCAGAAAACTCTTTGCGCGAAGTGGAAACCGGCGAAGTGCCGCCAGCGGCGGAAACAGCAAGTCGGTTTCGAGGAAGCGGCACGATTGGCGCGCCTGCAAGGGCGCGGGAATCGTAGTGCCGCAACGGTGTAAGGTCGAATTGTCCGCTTTTAGCGGACAACCGAGGCACAGAACGCAGCGAAACCTTCTCAAAAAAGTGGCTTTGCCACTTTTTTTGATTACAAAATCAGCATCAGCACAGGAATCACGACGAAGCACGCGATCGTGGAGAGCGCCGCGCCCTGCGCGGCGAATTCCTCGTCCGCGCCGTATTCCGCGGCGGCGACGACCGTCTGCGTCACGACCGGCATCGCCGTTTCGACGATGAGCACGTCGTGAGCAAGGCCCGTCACGCCGAACGCCCTGCACAGCGCGACCGAGAGGGCGGGCGCGAGCAGGAAGCGGAAGATCATCGCGATGCCTAAGTCGCGGTCGATCCGGACATTTTTGAGCCCGATGTCGTGGATGATATAGCCCGTGAGCAGCAGCGCCAGCGGCGTGACGAGGTTGTTCATATAGCGGCAGTAGCTCATCACGAGCGAGGGGAGCCTCACTTCAAACCATACGAGCGCGAGGCCGACGAAAACGGCGATGACGGCGGGCGTGGTCAGGAATTTTTGGAGCATCTTGAGGTCAAAGCCGCGGCTCTCGCCCGACCAGCGCACAAGCGAGAGAAACAGCAGCTGGACAAAGCTGGTGTTGATGAGGTAGTAGAGCATGACGTAGGGCGTGCAGGTGTCGCCAAAGAGCTCGGTGCACATCGCAAGGCCGACGAAGATGGCGTTCGACACCGAGCACATCATCATAAAAACGCCGAGCTTTTTGCGCGGCAGCTTCAAGAGCCTGCCGACGAGCAGTGACAGGATCGTGATGACCACGGTGCCGAGCAGCGGCACGAGCAGAAAGCTGCCCGACTGAACCAGAAGATCACGGGTCAGGTTATTCGTCAGCCCGTAGACCGACATGCAGGGGATGGCGACAGAGAGCGTGAACTTGCCGATAAAGGCCTTGGCCTGCGGGCCCATCCAGCCCTTGGCCGCGCAGAAATAGCCCGTCGCCGTGAGCAGCAGGATGATGGTGACAGAAGAGACCGCGTGCAGAAATGCTTCCATGGTGTACCTCGAACGTAAAATAGTACTGCCAGTATATCATCCCTGCGGCAAAAGACAAGGGCAGGCGCAAAAGATGGCTTGAAAATGCGCGGACGATACGCTATGATGGGCGAAGATGAGCGCGCAGTGCGCGCCCGGAGAAAAAGAGATCGAGAACTTTGAGAGGAGTTTTGTTTTTATGAAAGCAGCGCTGGTCATTATGGCGGCGGGCATGGGCTCGCGCTACGGCGGCAATAAGCAGGTGGACGGCATCGGTCCGAACGGTGAAATTTTGATGGAATACTCCATTTTCGACGCGCTGCGCGCGGGCTTTACGAAGGTGGTCTTCATCATCAAGCCCGACATGCGCGACTTGATGGAGAACATGGTCGGACATCACCTTGCCGCGCGCAAGACCGCGGACGGGGAAAACGTCGAGGTCTGCTACGCGTATCAGGATTTTTCGAGCGTGCCCGATTTTTATAAGGTGCCGTCTGAGCGCGTCAAGCCGTTCGGCACGGTGCACGCGCTGTTATGCGCGCGCGAATTTGTGCACGAGCCGTTCGTCGTTATCAACGCCGACGACTATTACGGCGTGGACGCGTTCAAGACGATCTACGCAGAGCTCTCAAAGCTCGCCGAAAGCGGCGAGGGCACGATGGTCGGCTATGACCTCTGCAACACCGTGAGCGAGCACGGCACGGTCACGCGCGGTGTGTGCCACGTGAACGAACAGGGGATGCTCGACCGCGTGGTCGAGACGTTCCACTTAAAGCCCTGCGACGACGGCAAGATCCGCGACATTCAGGAAGACGGCGACGGCCCGGTCTACGCGCCCGAGACGCCGGTCTCGATGAACTTCTGGGGCTTTACGCCGTGGCTGTTTGAAAAGCTGGACGCTTACTTCAAAGACTTCCTCCGCGCGCTGCCGGACGGCGAGCTCAAAAAGGAGTGCCTGCTGCCGAGCCTGATCGGCGAGCTCATCGACCGCGGCGAGCTCAGTGTCTCCGTTCTGCGCTCGAGCGCGCGCTGGTTCGGCATGACGTATCACGAGGATAAGGAAATGGTGCAGCGCGAGCTTCAGAAATTACACGACGCGGGCGTGTACCCCAAAACGCTGCGCGCGTGAGCGAGACAAATCGAAAAAATCTGCCGCCTCCGGACATACTAAGTCCGGAGGTGATTTTTATGTCGCGAAAAGACCCCGGCATGCCGTATGACCTGGCACCGATGCTCAAGGCGCGCTTCGGCCAGCCGGACGACTGCGCCGATCTTGTCAACAAGTACGGCACCTATAACATCCAGCCGACGTCGGACACGGAAAATCTGTTCCCGCTCATCGCGCCGGGCCTTCCTGAGCAATGGAAGCGCATGGCGGTCGGCAAGAAGGACGTTGAAAACTTGCAATAAAGCAAACGGGAGGGAGACGCGTATCGCGTCTCCCTTTTTCTTCTCCAAAATCCCTGAAACGGCAAGGAAAAATGGGCTTTTTCCCAAAAAGTAAAAAAGATACATACAGGTTCGACAAAAAAGTGAATGACAAAATGGAGAAATTTATTGCTGGTATACAAATTGAGAACGTTGCTGGCACTTGCTTTACTGCTGAATTCGTATAAAGTAAAGGCAAGAGCTGTCTGCCGGGGAAGCGGCTATGAGAGAGACCGCCTTCCGGCGCGACTTGCCAATATGAAGGAGGAGAGAGAATGGAAACCAAAAGTAACGCGAAACTGAAAGCTCTGTTTATCATCCCGTCAGTCGTCGGCGTCATCCTGTTCATGATCCCGGTCAAGAACGCAGCAGGTGAATGGACCGTTGTGGTCAAGATCCTGGCCGACATCATCTCTGGTGTCATCGGTGGCTTCCTGCCGCTGCTGTGCGTGCTGATCCTCACCGTTTCGGCAGTGATGTCCCTCATTGCGCTGGCAAAGCCCAAATTCATTATGAATAGCGACATCATGAAGGAATGCTTCGCCTGCAAACCCA
>OIXA01005147.1_pt1 | contig 11896 bp, 10 predicted proteins | sample 1587721 | NCBI WGS metagenome assembly OIXA01 (sample SAMEA3888900, study PRJEB22519) | human gut metagenome | biome: human gut; feature: human-associated habitat; material: faeces | place: Denmark | collected 2013 | reverse complement strand
TTCCGGCCGTCCGCCGCCACGGCAAAGCGATCCCGCTTGAGGAGGAAATGATCCGCGATCTGCACCGCGATCATGGGTGCAAACACAGAGCCGATCAGATACAGGAAGCCGGTGATATCATCCATGGGGAACAGAATGGCCCCCGCAGCGCCGATGACCGTCACCGCAATGGCGGTCTTTTTCCCGTTCAGCTTCTTGGAGAGGGACTCGGCAGAAATACCGGCGGACCAGGCATCCAGGAAGGTGGTGGTGACGGTGGAGAACACCAGGATCACCAGCGCGGCAATGCCGAGACCGGCCTTCACCATGATAACGGCAATGTCATACTCCCCGGTAAAGATCGCCGCGCCCATGCCGATGACATACATCCAGCAGGACACCAGCCCGTACACCAGAACGCTGACCCAGGTGGCCTGCACAGGTTTTTCCGCCTCGCGGGTGTAGTCGCTGATGAGGGGCAGCCAACTCAGAGGCATGGCCACCGCCAGCTCCACCGCCGCACCAAAGGTCATGGCCTCGCCGGAGGCCGCCATAGCGCTGCCGGAGAAGAAGATCACCTTGCACAGCACTAAGGTCAAAAGAAACAGGGCCGCCATGGTAAGCTTGTTGATCCAACCCAGATCTGTAATACCCACAGCGATCCACAGGATGATGAGGACACCGATGACCAGACACCAGACCCAATGACCAAGATTGAAAATACCTCCGATAGCCAAGGCCCCGTCATAGATCATGATGGCAGTCCAGCCTACCAGCTGAAGCACATTCAGGAAGGCGAACAGCAAGCCGCCCTTCTGTCCAAAGCTCATTTTCACGGTCTCCATGGCGCTGCGGCCGGTGCGGCCGCCGATGAGGCCCGCCAGAAGCATCATGGCGCAGCCGATGATGTGACCGATGACGATCGCCGCCAGACCCTTGGCCATACCCAAAGGCGCAAAGGCGGTGCCGGTGAGGATCTCCGCCAGAGAAACACCTGCGCCGAACCAGATCAGTCCGTTTTGGAAGGTGGATGTCTTTTTCATGCCTGCACCCCGCCTTCCGTTCCGAAGCGGTCCGCCATGTCCCAGAAGGATGCCTCATAGCGGGAACACGCCGTAAAGATCTCCTCCAGATAGCGGAGCTGCTCCTCGGTATAGTCCTTGGTCAGCCGCTCCAGCATATCCTTCAGGATCACGTTGTTGCCTGTGTAGCGGGGAGTGATGTAGCCCCGTACCCAACGCCCGTACATGGGGTGCTCGGGAGCGGAGGGGCACTCCTCCACGATCTTGCGGGCGATGACCTCATAGCTGTAAGCACAGGAGAAGATGGCCGTCAGAATTTCCGCCTCACCGCCCCGATAGGCAACGCTGAGCATATAGGAGGTGTAAGAGCGGTTATCCTGCTGGATAGGCGTGTGGTCCAGTTCCTCCTGGGTGATGCCGAAATCGGCCATATAGCCGTTGTGAACGTTGACCTCGCCGTCCAGGATCGCCTGGATGTACTTGGCAAAGAGTTTCATGACCTCCACGCTCTTGCTCTTGGCTACGCCGATGGCAAAAACCTTGGTATAGTCCATGAGATACCAGTAATCCTGAATGATATAGCTACGGAATTTCTTCTGGTCCAGCGTGCCGTACTTCAATCCCTGCACAAAGGGCTTTTCGTGGTAGCTGGCCCAGATATCCTCGGTGGCTTTCAGAAGCCGATCAACAGTACCCATCATTTTGCCTCCCTTCTGGCAATGGCCCGCCGCATAAGCGTCAGCGGCAGCACCGATACGATCAAAATGCTCAAGATCCCCTCCGGAAGCCGGGAGGACAGGTTAAAGGCCAGGCTGTAGCCCCAGGCGCCCCAGCCGTCCCATGCGTTCTGGGAATAGAAGATCACGCCGCTGATCACATGACCGAAGCAGCGGATCGCCACCGCCAGCGCCATGCCGCAGATGGCCTTCCAGCGCTTGTCGCTGCCGAACACGCCGGCATAGCCCAGGCAGGAGAAGCAGACCAACTGCTGCACAAAGATCTGCGCCCAGTGGACCGCCTGCCAGCCGGGGATCAGGAGCATCGCCAGAATACCACACACCCAGCCGCTCAGCATGGACAGCCGGTAGTCATACAGCAGAGCCAGCAGCATCAGGGGTATCCAGGAGCCGCAGGTGATGTTGGAGCCGGTGGGCAGGGGGATGCGGATCGTGGCCAGCACCAACGTCATGGCGCAGACGATACCACCCAGGCACAGGTCCCGGGCCGTCAGCCGGATGCCCCGGCACAGCCAGACCGTTGCCAGCAGGTAGCCCACAGCGAATAAGATCGCAACCGCAGAGGTGATCATTCTGTGAACGCTCCTTTCAGAGCGAACATGTGGTTCATGGGACCGGAGCCGTGGCCCAGATCCAGCATGGCCGCCAATGCGCCGGAGATGTATTCCTTGGCCCGCTCCACGGACTCGTCCAGATCATAGCCCTTGGCCAGATTGGAGGCAATGGCGCTGGAGAGGGTGCAGCCGGTGCCGTGGGTGTTGGGATTGTCGATCCGCTTGCCGTGGAACCACTTGCCGAAGCCGTTCCGCCACAGGAGATCGTCGGCATCGTTGACCTTATGGCCGCCCTTGCACAGCACGGCGCAGCCGTATTTCTCGCTGATGTACTTGGCGGCAGCCTCCATGCCGGTAGCATCGGTGATGGTCATGCCGGAGAGGATCTCCGCCTCGGGGATGTTGGGGGTCAGGACCGCCGCTAACGGCAGCAGCTCCCGGCACAGGGCCTCCACCGCATCATCCCGCAGCAGCTTTGCCCCGGAGGTGGCCACCATCACGGGGTCCACCACGATGTTCTCCGCCTTGTACTGCTTCAGTTTTTCCGCGATGACCACGATGAGGTCGGCGGAGGAAACCATGCCGATCTTCACCGCGTCGGGGAAAATATCGGTAAAAATAGCGTCCAGCTGCTCACCCAGGAAATGAGGAGTGGACTCCAGAATATCTGTGACGCCGGTGGTGTTCTGGGCGGTCAGGGCCGTGACGGCGCTCATGGCGTAAACGCCGTTGGCCGTCATGGTCTTCATATCCGCCTGGATACCGGCGCCTCCGCTGGAATCGCTTCCAGCAATGGTCAATGCTGTTTTCATGTGAATACTTCCTTTCTCTTCTACAGCACAGTTTTATAAAGCGATACAAGGTGGTGCCCCCAATGTACCGCCTGAACACAGGGCAAGGCCCTGAGCGTTCCGAATTTACTTGTTGAGCGGTTCCCAATGGCCGGGAAACTCCGTCAGGGACGTGAGATAGACCTCCGCCGCCTCTTTCAGCCCCGCCTGATCTGTTTCCCCGTGGGCGTCCAATACGCCTACGGTACGGTAGCCCGCCGCCTTGGCGGTTTTCAGAGCGTATAGGGAATCCTCGAATACCAGCGTTTCCGCCGGGGCCGTCCCCAAACTTTCCGCCGCCAGATGGTAGATCACCGGCTCATGCTTGCTGACGCCCACCTCGCCGGTGGTGAAAACTGCTTTCAGGTAGGGCAGCAGGCCCAGCCGATCCAACGCGGCGGTCACGTGCGCCCGCGGGCTGGAGGTAGCCGCCGCCATGGAAATGCCCCGTTCCGCCAGAAATGCCAGCAGCGCCGCCGCGCCGGGCTTGGCAGGGACCTCCTGAACATAGTAGTCCTTCAACATTTGGGCAATGCCGCCGCAGATTTCCGCCTCGCTCTGTTGAAGCGGGTAATGCGCTTTCAGATAGACAGCCCCCTGCTCCATGCTCATGGGAAAGAGGACCTCATTCAGTCCCGGCTCCGGAGTGATGTGCAGCTGCCGGAGATACCGGGCGCCCAGATCTTCCCAGATACCCATAGAGTCCAGCAGGACGCCATCTAAGTCGAAAATGGTCCCCCGGATCATGCCCGCAGCATTTCTTTCACGGTGGTTTTCAAATCAGCGGCGGCGGCTTTGACGTCCTTGGCAGCGTAGATAGCACTGATGACCGCCACGCCGCAGATGCCGCTGCCCGCCAGCTTGCCTACGTTCTCGCCGGAAATGCCGCCGATGGCCACCACAGGAATGGACACGGCCTTGCAGATAGCCTTCAGGGTCTCGTAGGACATCTCCCCCACATCGCTCTTGGAGCTGGTGGGGAACACGGCTCCCACGCCCAGATAATCCGCCCCCTGCTTCTCTGCCAGCAGGGCTTCCTCCACCGTGTGGGCGGAGACGCCGATGAGCTTGTCCGGTCCCAGCTTGGCCCGGGCATCCAGCGCCGCCATGTCATCCTGCCCCACATGAACGCCGTCGGCGTCCATGGCCTTGGCGATGTCCACGTTGTCATTGACGATAAAGGGAACATGCCGCTCCCGGCACAGGGCTTGCAGTTCCTTGGCTTCTTCCAGAAATTTGCCCTCATCCAGAGACTTTTCCCGGAGCTGGATCATGGTGACGCCGCCATCCAGACTCTCCTTGACCACGTCCACCAGCGTCCGTCCGTTCAGCCAGTGCCGGTCGGTGACGGCATACAGCAGCAGATCTTTGGGATCACATTTCATATTGAACACCTCTGCATCTTTTGAAATTCCGGCGGGCACCGCTCTTGTCTGTCCGGCACAAAGGGCCAGATAGAAAACAAAACGCGGATATGCCTGAAAGACATATCCGCATTACGAGCTCCATGAGCGTGTCAGCGACGGTATCTCCCTACGTTGGCATTATCCAAATCAGGTTTACGGGTCTGGGCAATACATCCCACTCTCAGCCTGCTTGCGCAAGCTCCCCTGTTGACAAAGGGTATCATAGCACCATTTACCCCGGTTTGCAAGGGATTTTTTCCGGTTATAAGAGAAAACCGGTCGTTTTTCCACGCTCTGCGCGGACTGCACAGAAACTGCGCCGAAAAAACGCCCCTCTCAGCGAAAGTTCCTCGTCACGCGGACAATCGTCTTTTCGATGGCCGCCGTTAAAAGACCCCTTTGTGATCCTGCACGAAGTTCGTTCGGAGGGGTAGACAAGTTTCCGCCACGGGTGTATATATGTATACAAGTATACAGCAAGCGTATCGCTGGAAAGGAGCCCGCCATGCTTGAATTATCCGCCAAAACCAATCTGCTGGAGGAAAATGACTACCGTTATTCCCTTCAGGATGTGAAGGACCCGGTGCTGTACCGGGACGTATATAACTATGACGAGGTCCCCAAGGTGGCCTTCAACCACCGGCGGGTGCCCATGTCCATGCCTGCCGATATCTGGATCACGGACACTTCCTTCCGGGATGGCCAGCAGTCCATGAACCCCTACACGCCGGAGCAGATCGAGCACCTGTTCAAGCTGCTGAGCAAGCTGGGCGGGCCTTACGGCCTGATCCGCCAGACGGAGTTTTTCATTTACAGCAAGCGGGACCGGGAGGCCATCGAACGCTGTCAGGCTTTGGGGCTGCGCTTCCCGGAGATCACTACCTGGATCCGGGCCACCCGGGAGGACTTCCGGATGGTGAAGGACCTTGGCATCAAGGAGACCGGTATTCTGGTGTCCTGCAGCGACTATCATATCTTTAAGAAAATGCAGATGACCCGCCGGCAGGCGTTGGACTACTATCTGGCCACGGTGAAGGATGCCTTTGACGCCGGGGTCATGCCCCGGTGCCATCTGGAGGACATCACCCGTGCGGACTTTTACGGCTTCGTGGTGCCCTTCGTCAATGAGCTGATGGAGCTTTCCCACCAGGCCAAGATCCCCGTCCGTATCCGGGCCTGCGACACTATGGGCTACGGCGTCCCCTATACAGAGGTGGCCCTGCCCCGCAGCGTCCCCGGCATCATCTACGGTTTGCAGCACTATTCCGGCGTGGAGAGCGAATATCTGGAATGGCACGGCCACAATGACTTCTACAAGGCCGTTGCCAACGCCGCCACCGCCTGGCTGTACGGCGCCAGCGGCGTGAACTGCTCCATGCTGGGCATCGGCGAGCGCACCGGCAATGTGCCTTTGGAGGCCATGGTGTTTGAATACGCTTCTCTCCGTGGCTCTCTGGACGGCATGGACCCCACCGCCATCACCGAGATCGCCGACTACTTCGAGCATGAGATCGGCTATCACATCCCCCCTATGACGCCCTTTGTGGGCCGGAACTTCAACGTCACCCGTGCAGGCATCCACGCTGACGGGCTTTTGAAGGACGAGGAGATCTACAACATTTTCAATACGGAAAAGCTGCTGGACCGGCCTGCCGCCGTAGCCATCAGCAAAACCTCCGGGCTGGCAGGCATCGCCTACTGGATCAACCAGAACTACCGACTCCGCAGCGACCACCAGCTCAGTAAGCATGACGCACTGGTGGAAAAGCTGAAGGTCTGGGTGGACGAACAGTACGCCGGAGGCCGCACCACCGCCCTTTCCAACGAGGAACTGGAAGAAAAAATCGCAGAACTGTCCGGCGGCGTGCTGAAGCCCCGCCATTGAGGAGGAACCCACCATGATGAGAGATCACAAGCCCATTTCCATCGCCGATCAGATTTTCGAAAAGCTGGAACGGGATATTCTGTCCGGTAAATACCCTCAGGGCGAGATTCTGAGCGAGCTGCGGCTGTCCGGCGAGCTGGGCGTCAGCCGCACCCCCATCCGGGAAGCCATCCGCCGCTTGGAGCAGGAGCGCATTTTGGAGGACTCCGGACACGGTCTGGTGGTCATCGGCATCTCCCGGCAGGATATGCTGGATATCTACGAGATCCGCCTTCAGCTGGAGGGTCTGGCCGCAAAGCGGGCCGCCGCCAGCATCACTGACGATGTACTGAGTGAAATGAAGGAGGTCCTGGACCTGCAGCGCTTCTACATTGAAAGCGAAAAGGAGCCGGGCGAAAATTCCGATCAGGTCAAAAACCTGGACTCCCGGTTCCATGAATTGCTTTACAACAGCTGCGGCAGCCGTCCCTATGCGGATACGCTGATCTCCCTCCATAAGAAGATCATCAAGTACCGCAAGGCCTCCGTCACCCACCACAGCCGGGCGGTCCACGCCTTAGAGGAGCACACCGCCATCTACGAGGCCCTTGCCGCCCACGATGGGGACCGGGCTGCGGAGGCGTCCCTGCGCCATGTGGAAAACGCCCGGGCCAATCTGGCAGACATCATCCAAAAGGAGGGCTGAACCATGGGAAAGACACTGACAGAAAAGCTGATCGCCGCTCATTTGGTCAGCGGCAGCATGGAGCCGGGGGCTGAGGTGGCCCTGCGCATTGACCAGACCCTGACGCAGGATGCCACCGGCACCATGGCCTATCTGGAATTTGAGTCCATGGGCATTGACCGGGTCAAAACAAAGCGATCCGTGGCCTATATCGACCACAACACCCTCCAATCCGGCTTTGAAAACGCCGACGATCACCGGTACATCCAATCCGTTGCCGCCAAGCACGGCATCTGGTTCTCCCGCCCCGGCAACGGCATCTGCCATCAGGTGCATCTGGAACGCTTCGGCGTACCGGGGCAGACCCTCATCGGCTCCGACAGCCACACCCCTACCGGCGGCGGCATCGGGATGCTGGCCTTCGGTGCGGGGGGCATGGACGTAGCCGTGGCTATGGGCGGCGGAGCCTACTACATTACCATGCCCAAGGTCATCAAGGTCGAACTGACCGGTGCGCTGCGCCCCTTCGTCACCGCCAAGGACATCAGCTTGGAGGTCTTGCGGCTCCTCTCCGTCAAGGGCGGCGTGGGGCATGTGATGGAATGGGGTGGTCCCGGCATCGCCGGGTTATCCGTTCCGGAGCGGGCCACCATCACCAATATGGGTACGGAACTGGGGGCTACCACCTCCATCTTCCCCTCCGATGAAGTGACCCGCGCCTTTTTGAAGGCACAGGGGCGGGAAGCCGACTTCACACCCCTTTCCGCTGATCCCGATGCGGCCTATGACCGGATTATCCACATTGATCTGGACACGCTGGAGCCGCTGATCGCCTGCCCCCACATGCCGGACAAGGTGGTGCCCGTCCGCAGTCTGAAGGGCGTCAAGGTGGATCAGGTCTGCGTCGGCTCCTGCACCAATTCCTCTCTGTACGATCTGCTGAAAACCGCCGCTATGCTGAAGGGCAGGACCGTGGCCCCCTCTGTCAGTATGTCCGTGTCCCCCGGCTCCCGGCAGGTCCTGACCATGCTGGCCAACTGCGGCGCGCTGTCGGATATTCTGGCCTCCGGCGCCCGGCTGCTGGAATGCGCCTGCGGCCCCTGTATCGGTATGGGCTTCTCCCCCAACTCCGGCGGTGTGAGCCTGCGGACCTTCAACCGCAACTTCGAGGGCCGCAGCGGTACGGCGGATGCCAAGGTGTATCTGGTGTCCCCGGAGACCGCCGTGGCCGCCGCCCTCACCGGGGAGATCACCGATCCCCGCGACTTGGGACTGGACGCTCTCTATGTGGACCTGCCGGAGCGGTTCCTCATTGACGACAGCGCCGTGCTGGCCCCCGCCTCCCCGGAGGAGGCAGCCCATCTGGACGTGCTCCGCGGTCCCAACATCAAGGAATTCCCCCAGGGCAAGCCGGTGGGCGACACCATCACCGCCAAGCTGACCCTGAAGGTAGGGGATAACATCACCACCGACCACATCATGCCTGCCGGCTCCAAGATCCTCCCCTACCGCTCCAACATCCCCAAGCTGTCGGAGTTCTGCTTCGCCGTGTGCGACAAGGAGTTCGCCCAAAACGCCAAGGCAGCCGGAGAGACCATTTTAGTGGGCGGCAGCAACTACGGACAGGGTTCCTCAAGAGAACACGCGGCGCTGGTGCCCCTGTACTTAGGTGTCCGGGCAGTCATCGCCAAGAGCTTCGCCCGTATCCACGCCGCCAACCTCATCAACGCCGGTATCCTGCCCCTGACCTTTGCCGACCCCGATGACTATGACGCCTTGACCCAAGGCGAGACCCTGACCCTCACCGGCATCGACGCCGGTCTGGACAGCGGTACCATGACGCTTCACGCCGGAAACCGTGAAATCCCCGTCTGCGGCAGCTTCACCAAGCGGCAGGCGGCAATGCTCCGGGCAGGCGGTCTGCTGAATTACACGAAAGAAGGCAATGACTGATGGATCAGAACACATATATCGAGCAGGCGGCGGCACATTTCCGCACCTTACTGACCGAGCAGTTAAACCGGCAGGAGCGTATGGCCCAAGGCTCCCCCGCCAAGGACTTTTCCCGTATGGAGCGCATCGTCATCGGCCTGATCCCCGGTGACGGCATCGGTCCCATCCTCATGGCCCAGGCCCGGCGGGTGTTGGAAAAGCTGCTGGCGGACGAGATTGCCAATGGCCGGGTGGAACTGCGGGACATCGAGGGGTTGACCATTGAAAACCGCACTGCTCAGGGCAAAGCCATTCCTGACGAGGTGCTGGCCTCCATCAAGGACTGCGACGTGCTGCTGAAAGGCCCCACGGAGACTCCCAAGGGCGGTACGCTGGAAAGCGCCAATGTGGCCATGCGCCGGGAGCTGGACCTGTTTGCCAACGTGCGGCCTGTATCCGTCCCGAAGCTGGGCATCGACTGGACCTTCTTCCGGGAGAATACGGAGGGCGAATACGCTCTGGGCAGCCGGGGCGTTGAGGTGCCCGGTATGCTGAGCATGGATTTCAAGGTCACCACCGACGCCGGTACCCGCCGGATCGCCAGAGCCGCTTTTGATTTCGCCCGGGCCAACGGCAAAACCAATGTGGCCATCGTCACCAAGGCCAACATTATGAAAAAGACCGACGGAATGTTCACCCGCATCTGCCATGAGGTTGCGGCGGACTATCCGGAGATCACCGCCGAGGACTGGTACATCGACATTATGACCGCCAACCTGGTAAATCCGGAGATCCGCAGCAGGTTTCAGGTATTCGTGCTGCCCAACCTCTACGGCGACATCATCACCGACGAGGCCGCCCAGATCCAGGGCGGCGTGGGCACGGCGGGCAGTGCCAACACCGGCAGCCAGTATGCCATGTTCGAGGCTGTCCACGGCACTGCCCCCCGGCTCATCGCCGATGGTGAGGGAGACTACGCCAATCCCGCCAGCATTTTGAAGGCGGCAGAGCTGCTGCTGCGGCATATCGCCATGGCGGACAAGGCAGATCAGCTCGCCGCCGCTATGCGCCTCTGCACGGAAACGGAGCGGCGGGTGGTCATGACCGGCCACCGGGACGGGGCCTCCTGCGCCCAGTTCGTGGATTATCTGCTGGAAAAGCTATAAAAGCAGCATCCAAACGGTTCACTGTCCATATCGTCAAAATGCGGTCCGCAGATATCTGCGGACCGCTTTTTAGTATGTTAGAACAAATCAGTCAACATGACAGAAAAACAGCAAAATAGGACATAATTTGCACGGGGCACATTTCTCTTGTTTTCACGCAGATATATCCGACAGTGGACGCGGGTAAGACACACGGGACGCAAAAAGAGAGGGAACCGGTTTCCCGATTCCCTCTCAAAAGATTTTGGTTTTTGCGGAACTTACTTGTTGAAGTAACGCTTCAGCATGCCCTCCAGAGCCTTGCCGTGGCGAGCCTCGTCGCGGGCCATCTCATGGACGGTGTCGTGAATAGCGTCCAGACCGTTCTTCTTGGCACAGGCGGCCAGCTCAAACTTGCCGGCAGTAGCACCGTACTCGCAGTCCACACGCCAGGCCAGATTCTTCTCGGTGGAGGCGGTCATGTTGCTCTCCAGGTCGCTGCCCAGCAGCTCGGCGAACTTAGCGGCGTGCTCGGCTTCCTCATAAGCGGCCTTCTCCCAGTAGAGGCCGATCTCGGGATAGCCCTCACGGTGAGCGATCCGGGCCATGCACAGATACATACCCACCTCGCTGCACTCGCCGTTGAAGTTGGCCATGAGCTGATCGAAGATGTACTTCTTATCCTCCTCGGAGATGTCAGCGTTGTTCTTCACGGTCTCTGCGTAGATGCCGAACTTGTGCTCAGCAGCCAGCTTCAGCTCGCCCTTGACCTCTTCAAACGCATTCTTGGCGTGGCAGACGGGGCACTCGACGGGAGCCTCGGGACCCTCATAAATGTAACCGCAAACCTTGCAGACCCACTTCTTCATAGTTATATCCTCCTTAAATAATTACCTTATCTTCGCTCTTTCCCTGAGCGTTTTTTGCTTTGTGAGTGTAGTATATCAGGAATCGTTTCTATTTGCAAGTTGCAAATGCAACTTTTTAAAAGAACCTAAAATTGTTCACGCTTTGTTAGAGTTATTGAACTGCCCTGGGACTATCCCACACAGATACAGCGGCCGGGGAAGCGATCGCTTCCCCGGCCACACTGGTTGATCTTATTCCTCGTTCCGGGCCTTGGCCTCGGCGATCGCCTTCTCCTGCGCCGCGGGAGGGCAATCCTCATAGCGGACAAAGTGCAGGGTAAAGGTGCCGCGGGACTGGGTCATGGAGCGGAGGTCGATGGCATAGGTGCTCATCTCGCCCATGGGGACCTCAGCGGTGATAACCTGCTCGCCATTGCCAGCAGGGTCCATACCCATGACGCGGCCGCGGCGCTTGTTCAGGTCACCCATGACATCGCCCATGTAGCTGTCAGGCACGGTGACCTTCAGCTCGCCCACAGGCTCCATCAGGCAGGGGTTGGCCTCAGGCAGAGCGGCCTTGTAGGCCAGCTGAGCGGCGGTCTTGAATGCGATTTCGGAGGAGTCAACGGGGTGATAGGAGCCATCATACAGAACGGCCTTCAGATTCACCACCGGATAACCGGCCAGAGGACCGTGGACGCAGGCCTCCCGCAGGCCCTTTTCCACAGCGGGGAAATAGTTCTTGGGCACGGAGCCGCCGAACACTTCCTCAGCGAAGATCATGTCATCCTGCTCGGTCTGGGGCTCGAAGCGGATCCACACGTCACCGAACTGGCCGCTGCCGCCGGTCTGCTTCTTATGACGGCCCTGCTTCTGCACGGTCTTGCGGATCTT
>OIXA01005143.1_pt1 | contig 11906 bp, 7 predicted proteins | sample 1587721 | NCBI WGS metagenome assembly OIXA01 (sample SAMEA3888900, study PRJEB22519) | human gut metagenome | biome: human gut; feature: human-associated habitat; material: faeces | place: Denmark | collected 2013 | reverse complement strand
CTCCAATGATCTGGATTCCTTTTGAATTTGCATAGGATTTCAGTTTCATCCACTGCTCATAAAACTTAAACTGCATATACTGCTGGAATTCAATATCAAAATAGAGTTCTTCACGATAATAATCCATGGCATTGTTCCAGCGGAGTCTGATATCCTCAGCCCATTTGGTCCATTCTACACCTTCGAAACGGTCTTTTACTGCCATAAACAGAGCATAATCTGACAGCCACCAGCTGTTCTCTGCTACGAATTTCTGATAGTCAGGATTCTTGCTGATATCACTGTTCTCGTATGCTTTTCTCAGAAGAGGATAACGGCCTTTGTAGATTTTTTCATAATCTACCTCATCAGGCTTCTTTCCCCAATTAACTTTCTCGCAGTCTTTCTTATCAAGAACTCCTTCTTCCACAAGTGTATCCAGATCAATAAAATATGGATTACCTGCAAATGTAGAGAAAGACTGATATGGAGAATCTCCATAGCTGGTCGGTCCCAATGGCAGAATCTGCCAGTAAGTCTGTCCGGCTTCCTTTAACCAGTCTACAAATTCATATGCACTTTTGGAAAAACATCCGATACCATAGTCTGATGGAAGACTGCTGATCGGCATTAATATTCCTGCTGCTCTTTTTCCCATGATTCTTGTCTCCTTCGCCATTCTTCACTTTTACCGCCTATACTTTATCTAGTACATCGTTTTCGAAATAACTATACCACTCACTTGTCTGCAAATCCGAGTGCACAGGTCTAAAAGCCTCAGCGTAGCCCGCTACGCCTGCGTTTTTAGACCTGCACACTCGAATCCGCATCCTACGCGATTGGTATAGTTATTTACGAAACGATGTACTAGTGGACTGCTATAGATTCATAATAATCAATATCTTCCAGTTCCCTGCCTGCTTCTATCTCATAAATCTGCGTATCATCCAGATGTTTCATGATCACTTTTTTACCGCCTTTATCCCCTTCCAGAGAAAGCAGCTCATTGTAATATTTCCTGTCAAAAATACATGGATTTCCCATTTTCCCCTGATAAGAAATACAGGCGATTCCTTTGGAAGTGTTTAAAAACACATGGATCAGTTCACAGATTGTCTCACTGGTAAGCCAGGGCTGATCAGACACAGTAAAAAGCACTGCATCTGCATCCAGGCTGGCATTCAGACCGATTTTTACAGAGGAAGAAATTCCATCTTCCGGATGGGGATTATACAAAACCTGTATTTCCTTTGTTTTCACTGCTTCTGCAATGGCATCATATTGAGTAATAACAATAATATTACAGATTATTTTTGCTGTGATATTATTTCTGTACAGGTTATTTAACTGAACAATATCTGAATTATTATCATTATTATTATCCTCTGTAATATCTGAATATTCCGAATAGATATTTTCTATTTTCTTCTTTGTATCATCCAGTTGTTCCAGCACATGTCGATACATAGGTATTCCGTCTATTTCATATAACAGTTTATTTGCCCCAAAACGGCGGCTGTTTCCAGCCGCCAGCATGATCATTGCAATTTTCAAAATAATTTATTCCTCCAAAAGGCTTCCGTAAGCCGCTACTGTATTCTTCCTTTCCAGTTCCTCAACAATGTGCTCTGCAGGTTCTTTCTCTCTGAGTATATCTGACTTGTTCAGATACACTCTGTATACTCTTTCTTCCACATCCTTAAAAAGTCCGCAGATAGAAGTTGCAATCTTTACAATGTCTTCTTCAGTGATCGGAGCTTCCAGACTTTTCCTGAGAAATTCCGAGGTACGTTCCATACGGTAAGCACTCTGACTGATTGGCTGCCCCAGACAGTCCAGCCCGATCACACTGATCACAATGTCCGCACATCTGGGGATTACAGGCTCCCATTTCTCCGGGACTTTTACCGGATGATGCTTTGCTCCGTCCGCTTCCACAAGCATTACATCGCATAATTCTCTCAGTTCTTCCAGTTTTTCATCTGTCAGAGACGCATATTTACCTGTGTCCTCCTCATATTCCGCAGCAATCACATATCTTTCTTTGTCCAGAAGTTCTTTTACCCTGACTGCATCTCCGCCCCTGGCAAACGGAAGTTCAGATTCTCCTGCCATATGGGTGGTCGTGGTAATGATCACTCTCTTTCCCTTATCGATCAGTTCATCTGTAAGACGGTAGATCAGGCTGGTCTTGCCGCCGCCGCCAACTACAGCAATCACAGGGTATTTTTCATAATCAATCTGCAGCAATTCCAGAAAATCGACCTGGTGCTTCATATGGCATCACTCCTTCTGAAAGCAGGATTTCCAATACACTGCCGGCAATACAGCGGGCTTTGTCGGAAATCGTGAAACAGTTTTTCTTTTGTTCTTTGCGCGGATCAATATCTGCAATTTTCATCCCCTTCGGCACTGTAAATCCATCTCTGATCATGCCACGCAAAACTCCTGTAAGAGAAGCCCTGACAGGTGTATCTCCGATCCAGGCAAGGACCTGATCCTTCTCCACGATATCTGCAATCTTTGAGATACAATGGATTTCCCCTGCAGCAGGAGCATGGAGCACGCGCTCTTTTCCAAATCCTCCAATGATACCCGGAACTCCTGTGTTTGGCATAGCAGCACCTTTTGTGATGATCCTGGCAAGATTGTGACCTCTCATAGTCTCCACTACATAATCAACATCCTCACCTGCCACAAATCCCGGTCCAAGACCAACGGTTAGATCTGCCATCTCTCTGGTGGTTCCAAGATTCTTTTTTGCAAGAATTGCATCTATCAGTGCTGCAGGTCTGTATTTCTTAAGGACAGTTCCTTCTGTGTCTGCCATAAGAGGAATCTCCCCGGCTTTCCAGACTGCCTCGCATTCCTCTACACTGTCAACTTTTCTGCAGAGAACTCCTTCCACAGAAGACTGCCCGTCGTAAACAGCCTCGCAAAAAGAAACCATTCGCCTGATCGCAGTGGGTTTCTCACATTCCAGTACCAGAAGACGGTAGCCGCATCGGTATAATCTGTGGATCGTACCGCTGGCCAGATCACCGCCACCTCTTATTATTACAACATTTTCCGGTTTATTGTCAGATTTTGGGACATTTGTGTATCTGTTTGTCATCTTACTGTCTTTCCTCTTCTTGTCTCATTTTCATCCATTACTTTTTCCACCGCATTTACAATGTTCTCATAACCTGTGCAGCGGCAGAGATTTCCTGCCATATGTTTCCGGATCGCATCTCTTGATAATTTCTCTCCATGTTCCAGTAAAACAGTGGCAGACATGATAAATCCGGGAGTGCAGAAACCGCACTGTATGGCACCTTCTTCGATAAATGCCTCCTGAATCCTGGTAAGTTCTCCGTTTTTCTCCAGACCTTCCAGTGTACGGATATTTTTACCCTCCGCCCAGACTGCCAGATAAATACAGGAGTCAATAGTCTCTCCGTCTATGATTACTGTACAGGCACCACATTCTCCTACTTCACAGCCCTTTTTTACAGAAGTCAGTCCAAGGCGGTTGCGAAGCATATCAAGCAGTGACTCCCTTACATCTACATATTCTTCAACTTCTCTTCCGTTTACTGTACATCGTACAAGCTGCATCTGCTTTTTCATATGCGGTCACCTCCTGCAAGTTCTACGGTACGTCTCAATGCCCGTGCCGCAATTTCTCCGCCAATCTGGAGACGAAATGCCCTGGATGCTCTCCAGGAATCTCTCGGATTGATTTCCTCCCGGATCAGTTGTGCTGTCTTTTCATACAGGCTTTCTTCTATCTTCATGCCCTTCAAAGCCTCTTCTGCCTTTGTGCAGCGGTACGGAACCGGAGCTGCAACTCCAAAGGTAATGCGCACATTTTCTATCACTCCTGCCTGTTGATCTACCTTGCTCACCACACTACAGCTGATCGTTGCGATATCCATGGCATTTCGCATGGAATACTTAATATAATGACCATGATACCCTTCATATTCTTTTGCAGGAATGATCACATAGGTCAGGATCTCTCCCTGCCGCAGATCCACCCTGCCGGGTCCAAGATAGAAATCTTTTACAGGTACAAGACGGCCTTCCTTTCCATCTTCCAGCCTCAGCAGTGCGTTCAGGGAAAATACGGTCGGCGCACTGTCCGCACTGACTGCTCCGTTGCAGATGTTTCCACCGATAGTACCAATATTTCGTACCTGTGGTCCTCCTACCTGATCTACAGCCTCGCCAAGAACCGGAATATATTTCCTGATAATTGCATCATTTGTTATATGTGAGAAGACAGTTCCGGCACCAATATAAATATCTCCGTTATCCGCCATTTTTACACCCTGGATTTCTTTGATCCCATGGATACTCACCAGAGAAGTTCCGGCAAATTTTCCCTCCCGGATTTTGATCAGCACATCACTTCCTCCGGAAATGATCCTGGCATCCGGATGTTCATTCAGTAATCTCACAGCATCTTTTACACTTTCAGCCTGATAATAGTTCTCAATATCGTACATAAAATCCCCTCCCCTCTAAATAAGTCCGGCCTTTATAAAGCCATAGATCAGTCTCTGTGGTGTCAGAGGATTTTCATTAAAGGCTACACCTGTTGCATGAAGTACTGCATTACGGATTGCCGGTGCACCCGGAATTGCCGGCGGTTCACCCAGTGCTTTGTTTCCGAAAGGTCCAATCGGATCATCAAGTTCCACAAAATCTGCCTTGATATCAGGAGTATCCATCATTGTCATCAGTTTATAGTCCAACAGGGTTCCGTTCAGTGGTCTTCCTGTTTTCTCATCCAGAATGAGCTGCTCCGACAGACCGTATCCAATTCCCATAGACATACCGCCCTGTACCTGCATTTCAGCCAGTTTCGGATTAATAAGCTTCCCGCTGTCATGCACATTAATGATATGAAGGATTTTGATCTTGCCAAGCTTTATATCGACTTCCACTTCAGCAAAGCAGCATCCTGTGGCAATCGTATTTTTCTTTACCTGCTCGGAAACCTCTGCTGTAATAACAGAAGAATTGCCAAGACTGTAATAACTTTCCAATGCAAGATTTCCAAGAGATATTGCAGGATCTTTTCCTGCCATGATCCACCCATGATCAAGCCTCAGTTTCCTTGTCTCTTCAGGCAACAGCTCTTTTGCATAATCCAGAATCTTTTTCTTCAGAAGATTTGCGCAGTCTTTAACAACTGTTCCTGTTACAAACGACTGTCTGGATGCATAGGCACCGGTATCAAATGGTGTTACATCAGTATCCTGGACCGTCTGGATATGAATATCACTGATATCCATATTTAAAACCTCAGCCGCCATCTGGGAAAATACCGTATCAGCACCCTGACCGATTTCAGTAGCTCCCAGCATCAGGCCAACACTTCCATCCTGATTCAGAGTCATTCTTGCACCTGCAATTTCCAGTGAAATCGGCCATACACCTGTCTTATAGGAGAAAAGTGACATTCCGACGCCTCTGCGGATATTACCTGTCTGGTTTGTATATTCTTTTCGTTTTTCTTCCCAGTGGATATAATCTGCACCTTTTTCCAGACATTCAAAAATCCCGTTGGTGTTTGCTGCGATCGGCTTCAGGTAAGCATCCTCATAATATCCTTTGATAAGATTTTTCTTTCTGAACTCCAGAGGATCCATCCCGATCTCTTTTGCAATATCATCCATAAAGCACTCAATTGCAAAACATACCTGCGGGATCCCGTATCCACGCATCGCTCCGCCTACCGGTGTATTCGTATAGACAGTATATGCCTCTCCTTTGATATTCGGACATGCATACTGCAGCCTCCAGGCAGTCAGACCATTGGCTGCTATGGCGTGTCCATGGGAGGCATATGCTCCCTGATTGGAAATAGCCAGCATATCCTTTGCCAGAAGATGCCCCTCACTGTCAACACCTGCCGTCAGATCATACTCAATAGAATGGCGGGTTCTGGTGTTGCAGAAAGTTTCCTCTCTGGTTATATCGAGTTTGACCGGTCTGCCGCCAACCTGCGTGGTAAGAAACGCATTTAACGGTTCATACAGCACATCCTGCTTATTTCCGAATCCTCCACCTATGTATGGCTTAATGACTCTGATCTTTCCCCATGGGATTCCAAGAGCCTGCCCGATCACACGCCGGACAATATGCGGAATCTGAGTGGAAGTCACAACTATGATCCTGCCATTTTCCATGTATGCACAGGAAATAGGATTCTCAATGTGGCAGTGCTGCACGATCGGGGTTTTATAACTGCGTTTTATAACTGTTTCGGATTCCTTCAGCCCTTCTTCCACATTTCCGATAAAGTAATTGGAACGGACAAGTACATTGTCCTTTTTATCGAGATGGATTGGCGGTTTGCTTCCATACATGGATTTACGCGGATGGATTTCTACCGGATATTCTTCATATTCAACTTCGATCAGGCGCAATGCCCTCTGGGCTGTGATTTCATCTTCTGCCACTACAGCAGCAATATCATCTCCGTAATAACGGACTCTTCCGGTAAGGATATTGCGGTCTGCAACATCCTGATGTGCCAGCTCCACAGACCAGGGATGTCCCGGCGTAGGATAACAATGATTCGGTACGTCTTTAAAAGTAACCACTTTTACTACGCCGTCCAGAGCCTCTGCTTTACTGGTATCGATTGATTTTACGATACCGTTTCCGATCTTTGCGTGATAGATTTTTGCCACCAGACAGTTGGCAGGAACCAGGTCATCAGTAAATTTTGCACGTCCTGTAACTTTGTCATAGGCATCTACTCTTGGAACACTCTTTCCAATCATATGCTTCACCTTCTTTATATTTTTTGCAGCGGATGCCTCCAATCCGCCCTTTACCCCCTCATAAAGGAATGGCCGACGCCGTTCAAAAAACAAGTTTACGGTTCTTCTTTGAACTGATCGTCGAACGTATCCCCTTCGCAATCATCCAGTTTATATCTTGTAGCTCCGATGCCAGTCTCCTTGGAATCATCCGGAACGTAAACATCACCGCTCTTGTTGATCCAGAACCAATATTTATCATTGTCATCGTCATCTTCGCCGTACTGAGTGTTGCTGTATGCTTTGACCCACTTGTCCTTCTTCATGTGGCCGTCATCTTCATCGCCGCAGAAGTGGATCTCAGATGCACTAAGTTCGCTAAGAGTTGTCTCAAAATGACCATCTGTATCGTCATCGTCATTCCATGCCTGTGTATAGCCGTTGGAACCTGTCTTTACTACCCAGCCTGTAAGCATTTTTCCTTCCTCATCGAAGAAATATGTCTGACCTTTAACGTTTGATTTTTTGCCAGTTGCTGCCTTACCGCTGGATTTTAAGTAATACCAGTGTTCATCATCATCAGAGTTGATATCGTCCTGATCTACATCTGGAGCATAGTCATATACCCATGAATTTTCAAGACGCACACCTGTCTCGTCACAGTAATATGTTTCGGTTCCCTTAACATCAGCAGTGGAAGCCTCGTCCCAGCCGTCACCGCTCTTCTGAACCCAACCAGTGAGCATCTCGCCTTCGCTGTCGAAGAAATATGTTTTTCCTTTGTAAGTGATCTTCTCATCCTCGGCTCTCTTACCGTTGGATTTGAAATAATACCACTGCTCTTCAGCAGAATCATCATCATACGGAGCAGTTAATCTCCAGTCGTTTGTGATCTTCTGACCAGCGCTGTTAACGAAATAGTAATTTCCGTCATCTTCAACCCACGCGGAGCGAACAAGCTGTCCGTCATCTCCTACATAGTAATCTTTACCATTGCTTGTGCAGAATGTGTTCTCGTAAGCATCGCCGTTCTTGTCATAGCAATACCACTCACCATCAACCATCATCCAAGTTCCCTTGGAAGCTGCGAAAGATGTGAGGGAAGCGCCTAATGCAAGAAGTGCAGATGCAGAAACAACTGCTACTAATTTAGTCTGCTTTCTCATAATGAATGCACTCTCCTTTTTGTGTTTTTGAAATTGTTTTAAAAATCCCAATTGCATTACGAGAGCATTATACTTCCGATAAGTAAAATTATCAATAGTTTTTTTACAAAAAATGAAGATTTTTTAATAAAGGGAACTATCTTACTTCACTTCCAGAAATACTCTGTACCTCGAATACACTGGTATTATAGTATAATTTCTTAAGAATTTCCATATCTTTTTTGTTTTTATTTTCTTACGAAATTCTTACACAAACGCCATTTTATGGCGTTTTTGTACGGATATCAGTACATTTTGCCTGTTTTTTCACTTTGTGGCAGCTTTGTGGCAAGGATGTGTCATTACACAGTGTTCATTTTTATATGTTTTTCAAGATATTTTGAACGTGATAATTCCATGTTCAAAATATCATCTTGTATTATCAGAAGTACGTGTTATAATGTTCATATATATCTATTGTTTTTGTTATTTTGAACACGTTCATTTTATCAGTTTCTTCCTTATTATTAAACATATATTTTCAGTCACAAACGTGTGGACACTCTCCCACGTTTCCATGGCCGCATGTTTCATGATAAGTGTCGCAAACATGATTCAACTGATTCGGAGGATGACTATGGATCGTTTGGGATTACTCTGCAGAAATATTTATGAGAACAACAAGATGACACAGCGGGAGCTGGCGGCAGCGATGGATCTTTCGCTCGGGACCTGCAACCATCTCGTGAAGGATGGGTTGGCACAGGAGCTCTTCACGTTTGATCCGGCTGAGGGGACTTATTCCTTATTAAAGGGCGGTGTGGATCTTTTAAGAAAATACCGGATGGACAGTGCCGTGATCCTGGCGGCAGGATTCGGGTCCAGATTTGTACCGCTGACATTTGAGACGCCGAAGGGACTTTTAGAAGTCTATGGCGAGCGCATGATCGAGCGCCAGATCAAGCAGCTTCATGGGGCCGGCGTCACAGATATCACGATCGTGGTCGGTTATTTAAAGGAGAAGTTCGAGTATCTGATCGACAAATTCGGTGTCAAGCTTCTCTATAACCCGGAATATCACAATAAGAACACTCTGACAACACTCTACCGCGCCCGCGAATGTTTTATCGGAAGAAACACATATCTTCTCTCGTCCGACAACTGGATGCGGAATAATATGTACCACACTTATGAATGCGGCGCATGGTACTCTTCCGTATTTATGAAAGGCGAGACTTCCGAATGGTGTCTTGAGACGAGCAAAAAAGGACTGCTCACCGGCGTTAAGGTCGGCGGTGCGGACTCCTGGGTCATGTATGGTCCGGTGTTCTTCTCAAAAGAGTTTTCGGAACAGTTCTTCCCGATCCTTGAAGAATATTATCATACCCCGGGAACGGAGCAGATGTACTGGGAACAGGTTCTCGCAGACCTCTTAAACGGCGAGGTCGACAGCCATCTTCCGGGCAAGCATCACTTCCCGGTGCCGGAAATGTATATCAACAAACAGCCGGACAACCAGGTGTACGAGTTTGAGAACCTTGAGGAGCTCCGCCTTTTCGATGAGCGCTACCAGAATCATTCCGACAATATCGCGATGGAACTGATCTCCGAGGTCCTTCATGTTCCGGAATCCGAGATTACAGGGATCAAGTGCCTGAAAACGGGTATGACCAACAAGTCTTTCCTGTTCAAGGTCCATGATAAGTCCTATATCTGCCGGATTCCTGGTCCGGGCACCGAGCTCTTGATCAACCGGAAACAGGAAAAGGCTGTCTACGATGCCGTAAAAGGATCCGGGATCACCGAGCATGTTGTATACATGAACGGGGAGACTGGTTACAAGATTTCTGAATATTATGAGGGCGCGCGCAACAGCGATCCGCGCAACTGGGATGATGTGGCGAAATGTATGGCGCTTGTGGAAAAGCTCCATGATTCGAAGCTCCATGTCGACCATTCTTTCGATATCCGGGAGCGGATCAGTTTTTATGAAGCGCTGTGCCGCGGTTACGAGAAAAAGCTCTTTGAAGATTATCCGGAAGTAAAAGCTCACATGCTCACACTGCTCGACCGCCTCGACCGTCTGAACCGGCCGAAGGTCCTGTCCCATATCGACAGTGTGTGCGACAATTTCCTATTCCTGCCGGACGGTGATATCCGCCTGATCGACTGGGAGTACTCCGGCATGTGCGATCCGCTGATCGATGTGAGCATGTGCGCGATATATTCTTATTATAATGATTTTGAGGTCGAAAAGCTCATTACGACTTACCTGCACAGGGAGCCGACTTCCGAGGAGCGGTTCGTCTACTACGCATATATCGCTCTCGGCGGATTTTTGTGGTGCCTGTGGGCAGTGTATAAGAGCAGTGTCGGCGAGGAATTTGGCGATTACACGATCGTGATGTACCGGTATGCGAAGCAGTTTTATAAGAAGATCATCACTGCGCCGGAATTTCTTGGGATCGGAAAAGCCGAATAGTTGCCGCATTTTTCTGTGAATTTTTTCAAGACGTATCTGTATTTTTATGCTATACTGAAAATACGCAGATAACGTCCATATGGTCCCGGGATGGAGCTGTGATAAAATGCCAGCTGTCCCGGGATCTTTTACATTGAAAATACCGGGGCAAAGACTGTTTGACCCCGTTCTTATTGAAATACAAGTTTAAAAGGGGGATCTCCATGAGACAAAAGAAACGAGCGGCGGCGCTTCTTCTAAGTGCCGTCATGGCTTTTTCCGCTGTGAGTCCGGCGCTTCCGGCCTGGGCGGCGGCCTGGCAGAAGAACGCATCCGGCTCTTATATCGGAAGTGATGGTTCCGTCCTTACCGGGATCCTGTCGCGAGGTGTCGATGTTTCCCAGTGGCAGCAGAATATCAACTGGTCCGCGGTCGCCGATGATGATATCCAGTTCGCGATGATCGGAACGCGGTACAACAATGCGGTGGATCCGTATTTTGATACGAATGTGCGTGGGGCAGCGGCGGCGGGACTCCGCGTCGGTGTTTACCTTTATTCCTACGCGACGACTACAGCGATGGCGGAATCCGACGCTGATTTTGTCCTAAACCTTATCAAGGACTATCCAATCTCCTACCCGGTAGTTCTCGATGTGGAGGCGCAGGAAATGAACAGCCTGACTCCTGCACAGGTCTCTGATATTATCAACGCATTCTGTAAAAAAGTCGAGACAGCCGGATATTATCCGATGGTCTATACCAATGATTACTGGATCAACAATAAGATCGATATGACGAAGGTCCACTATGATGTCTGGATCGCCCGCTACGACGCAAAACCGTCCTACCAGGGTGCGGCATTCTGGCAGGCGTCAAACCAGGGAACCGTAAACGGGATCAGTGGAAATGTGGATATCAACTTTTCTTTTAAGGACCTGAGTGGAAAACTTCCGGCGAACCACTGGCGCCTGATCGGGGACAAGTGGTACTATTATAAGAATTATGTAAAACAGACAGGCTGGATCAATGACGGACAGAGCTGGTATTACCTGAATCAGGATGGAACCCAGTATAAAGGCTGGCTCCTCTTAAACAACCAGTACTACTATCTTCTCTCGACCACCGGGCAGATGAAGACCGGATGGCTGCAGGCGGAGGACGCATGGTACTATCTGAATTCCGACGGCACGATGGCAAAGGACTGGATCCAGGTCGATGGGAAATATTACTATCTGTTAAACGGCGCGATGGTAACCGGATGGCTGCGGATCGATACGGATTACTATTATCTGCGCGGCGATGGTTCGATGGTAACCGGCTGGCGGAAGATGGACGGAAAATATTATTATTTTGGCAGCAACGGAAAGCTCGTCCGCGGGTGGGCGGATATCGACGGAAAGCGGTATTTCCTCCAACAGGACGGAACGATGCTGACCGGCTGGCAAACGATCGATGGGCTTCTGTACTATTTTGACGCGAGTGGTGCGATGGCTGCCGGATGGACAAAGCTTGACGGTTACTGGTATTACTTCAATAATGAAGGAAAGCTGATGACCGGCT
>OIXA01005136.1_pt1 | contig 11920 bp, 8 predicted proteins | sample 1587721 | NCBI WGS metagenome assembly OIXA01 (sample SAMEA3888900, study PRJEB22519) | human gut metagenome | biome: human gut; feature: human-associated habitat; material: faeces | place: Denmark | collected 2013 | reverse complement strand
CCACCCGCGAGGACATTCTAATGACGCTGGAAGATAACGATTTGAGTTTTGAGCAGGCGTGGGCGCTGCTATCCTCACCGACACCGTTGGCAGACGTTTTCAAAGAATTTGAAAACCGCGAAACAGACTACATGGATGTTGTGCGGGAAAGTATGGCAAGTCGCGCAAATACGATCATTGACAGACATCAAGCGCCGCTTTATCGCCACGGCGCAGCCTATGCTGTCGCACATAATGAAATGGAACACTACACCGCGTCTTTGCGCATCAGCGCGGCTTGCAAGAATATGATCGAAGATGCCATTGCTGCCGCGTATCAGGATAACAGTCTGAAAGACGTGCGGGAGGCATCCAAAGCCGTCATTGATACGTTCGGCTTTCACCGCACTATGTTTGTGCTGGCAAATACGATCCGAATCAAAAGCTATGATGGCCGCATCAGCCCGGAAAATAAAGCATGGGCGCAGACAATTCCCGCTTGTGGAGAACAGCAGGACATTCTTGTTGACCGATGCAATCCCGGACTGCTGGATCTGTTTACAAATCAGGTGCGCAAGGATTTCGCGGCAGAACAACAGCGCAGCCAGCAAAAAGTCTCCGTTCGGGAAAAGCTGCATGGCACACCTGCCCGCGCCGCCGAACGGTCTGCATCTTCAAAGAGAGATCGGGATGCCCGATGAAAAAGCGCCGCCGCACCATTCCGCTGATGTTCTATGTGACGCCGGAGGAACGCGACCAGATCGAGGCAAAGATGGCGCAGCTCGGAACAAAGAACATGGGAGCATATCTCCGGAAGATGGCGATTGACGGCTATATCATCAAGGTGGATTACACGCAGCAGAAGAAACTCGCCGCCGCTGTCAGCCGTGTTGCCTCGAATATCAATCAGATTTGCCGCCGCATAAACTCCACTGGACACTTCTATGCGGACGATATTGCAGAGCTGAAAGAAAGGCAGGGTGAGATATGGCAGTTACTAAAATCAAGCCAATCCGAGGAACTGTAAACAAGGCTCTTGCCTATATTCTCGACCCGCAGAAGACCGACGATGCCTTCTATGTTTCCTCCTATGGGTGCGCTGCAAGCGACGCGGCAGCAAAAGAATTTGAATGGACAAGAAACCTTGCAGTGCAGCAAGGAATGCAGATGCCGAAGGTACTTGCCCGTCATCTGATTCAGTCCTTTGACATCGGTGAAGTGACACCGGAAGAAGCGCACGAAGTCGGGAAACAGCTTGCGGACGAATGGCTCAAGGGCAAGTACGAGTATGTGATTGCAACCCACATTGACAAGGGGCATTGCCATAATCACATCATCTTCAATGCTGTGAATTATGTGGACTTCCATGCCTACCGGAGCAACAAGAGAACCTATCGGGAGCTGCGTCAACTCAGCGATGAAATATGCAAAGAACATGGGCTATCTGTGATCCCTCCGTCGCAGAACAAGGGCATGGACTACAAGGAATACACCGAAGCCAAACGCGGCACGAGCTGGAAACAAAAGCTCAAGCAGACCATCGACCGGCTTGTCATCACTGCGAAGGACTACGATGACTTTCTGCGGCTCATGCAGGAAGCCGGTTATGAAATTAAGACCGGCAAATACATTTCCTTCCGCGCTGAAGGACAGGAGCGATTTACCCGCTCTAAAACCATTGGAGAGAACTACACCGAGGAACGCATCAAGGAACGGATTGCCGGACGGACACCCCGAAGAAGCCAGAGGCAGACCATGCAGAAGGGCATCTCTCTCATCGGAGATATTCAGGAGCGGATCAGGCTCATCGACAGCAAGGGCTATGAGCATAAAGCCAAGCTCACGATCCTCAAGGAAGCGGCGCGGACACTCAACTATCTTACGGAAAACAACTTGCTCCAATACGCCGATCTTGAGAAGAAGGTTGAGGACGTTCACAGCTCCTATGACCGCACCGGCAAGGAGCTGAAAGACGTTGAGACACGTCTGCGGGAAGTCCAGCCGCTTATCAAAAACATCTCCAACTACCAGCACCTAAAGCCCGTATATGACGCCTTCCAGAAGGCGAAAGACAAGCCGAGTTTCAAGGCAAAGCACGAAGCAGAGCTTGTGATCTTTGAGGCGGCGCGGAGTACACTGCTTGCCATGCAAGGCGATGAAAAGCTGCCGAGCTTGAAGACGCTCCAAGCGGAACAGCAGAGACTTCTTGAAGAGCAGCAGCGGCTTTATGACGAACGTGCGAGGCTCAAAAAGGAAGCTCGGATGATCGACACTTTGAAGGCAAACGTGGACGATTTCCTCAAGCCAAGCGCAGAGCGCGACCAAGAGTATCAACGCAATTCTCAGCGCGAATAAAGAGAAAAGGAAAGGCAGTTTTCATGAGTAACTGCCTTTCCCTTTTTGAAAATCAAAACCATCAAGAACTTGCATCTTTTTTGTGAACTTGTGCATGAGATAATTGCATTCAAAGAGGTTTTCGTGTATAATAGAATGGAAGTCATGATTAGCGGATGAGTAAAGGGGTGCGTATCATGGGAATCAGCTACAAAAAACTTTGGATGCTCCTGTTAGAACGTGACATAAAGAAGTCCACTTTCCGTCAAGAGCTTAACCTTGCATCCGGAACATGGACGAAACTGAATAAGGGGGAAGAAGTGTCCCTCTCTATTTTGCTGCGTATCTGCGGCTATTTGAATTGTGACATTGGAGATATTTGTGAGGCTGTGCGGACGGACAACTGATAGGTCCTTTTTCCGTGCGGCTTTTTTATATACCAGTGGAGACGAATTAAATGTTTGTGCGTAGCAGGACTGTTACAAAAAAAGGAGGATAACAGATGGACATTGGCGTAACGATAAGCAAAGTCCGAAAAGAATACAGAGAATACTTACGGGAAACTCACCCGGACTGGGCTGACACGACTATCAGCACCCATGTTTCCGATGCGTTCTATCTGTATCAAAACACTATTGCGCTGTCCTTCTGGAAGTGTTTTGAAAGTGATGCCTCTATGGAGAAAGCGAAAGGCGAAATCTTCGACTACCTAAAACAAGAAGTAATGTCTGATCGAGCAGACGAACGCACTGCACAGTATTATAGAGATTTGAAGCGGCTGAAAGAATTTATTGATTCTAAGGGCGGCGTCAAGACGTATATCGGTTATGAATATGACTGCGAAGTCATTGTCTACAAATATGCTAAGATGGTTTATGATGGCACAATGGAGATGGACGCTGCTGTAAAAGCCATGTGTCAGGAGGTCCCGTGCTTTGGAGAAACCTCGCACAAGCTGACGATCATGCTCTTTGCGTCCATGATGAAGGGCATAAAATACACTCGCAGGTCCAACACTGAAACTACGGTTTACTTCATCGTCCACATTGGGAAAGACTACGGACAGGAGCAAATGGTCAATGCTCTAAAAGCCACTCAGGAGAACATTAAATATTACTACGAGCAAACCGGCAACAAGTCTAACAGCATTCGTAGAGGATGCAAAAAGATCGTCGAAGAGAACAACATTGATATATCCTTCGACGATGAAATCTTTGATGGAATCATTCCGAAGGAGAACACAGATACAGCTCTTTCATCCGACGCTACTGCAACACACTATTGGCTGTACGCAGCGGGTGATGGCTCCGCAAATTGGGAGAATGATTATGCCGAAGGGATTATGGCTATCGGCTGGTCTGACCTTGGCGATCTAATGGAATATAGCTCCAAGGAAGAAATGCGGGCAAAGATGAAAGAGGTCTACGGGGATACTGGCTCATATAAGAATCAGGTTCTTGCTACATGGCAATTTGCAAACGAGCTGAAACCCGGTGATGTCGTCTTTGTTAAAAAAGGCAGAAAACAGATCCTCGGTCGCGGGTTGGTCGAAGGCGAATATGTTTTTGATCCTGAACGCGGTCAATATGCCAATACCCGAAAGGTACGCTGGACAGATAAGGGCGAGTGGGAATTATCAGATCAGGGTGCTATCAAAACGTTGACGGATATTACGTCCTACACAGATTACGTCAAGAAGCTGCAAAACATAATTGACGGAGACAAGCACGAAGACAGCTTCGACGATGCCGCTGACGAGGAAATCACTTTCGAGCCATACACCGCTGATGATTTTCTGACTGATGTGTATATGGACGAAGATCGGTATAAGGTTCTCAAGTCGCTGCTTCTAACCAAAAAGAATGTAATTCTGCAAGGCGCACCGGGCGTGGGAAAAACCTTCGCAGCAAAGAGACTGGCATTTTCTATCATGGGAGAAAAGGACACCAACCGTGTGAAAATGGTTCAGTTTCATCAGAGTTATAGCTATGAAGATTTCATCATGGGTTTCCGCCCGACGGAGACAGGATTTGAACTGCGAAAGGGCGTATTCTACGAGTTTTGCAGACAAGCGGCTGAGGATGATCGTCCATACTTTTTCATTATCGACGAGATCAACAGAGGCAATCTCAGCAAGATTTTTGGCGAACTCTTCATGTTGATTGAGAGTGATAAACGCGGTGTCGAATTGCAGCTTCTATATGCAGATGAGCAGTTCTCCATTCCAAGTAACGTCTATATCATTGGCATGATGAACACTGCTGACCGTAGCCTCGCCATGCTGGACTACGCACTTAGACGTCGTTTTGCTTTCTTTGAGCTTGCTCCGGCATTTTCGTCTGCTGGATTCAGAGCATACAGAACGAAAGTCAATAACCCGAAGTTTGACCGGCTCATTGCAACAGTTGAGCAGCTTAACGACGTAATTGCAAACGATGACTCGCTTGGTGAGGGGTTCTGTATCGGACATAGCTATTTCTGTACAAACGCAACCATCAACGATGAATGGATGCGGTCTGTTGTCGAATATGAACTGATACCTCTTTTGAAAGAATACTGGTTTGACGAGGCAGTTAAAGTGAAGGATTGGAGCCGCACATTACGCGAGGTAGTCAAATGATCCGTGTCCAGAACGTTTATTATATGCTGGCTTATGCGTTCCAAGTGCTGCATGAGCAAGGGTATAAAAATGTCGCCACCGAAGAGTTTGATAATGTGGCTGAACTTCTGTCTGCTATTCTCTGCCGTGGAGTATCTGTCCAGATAAAGAGAGGCTTAATCAGACAATACATTTCAAGAGAGGAAGCACTTGCGTCTCCCCGTGGGAAACTTGAAATTGGTGAATCCATAAAGACACAGGTTATTCGCAAGAAACAGCTCATTTGCAATTATGATGAGTTTTCGGTTGATGCCTACCCAAACCGAATCATCAAAACAACAATGGATTTGCTGCTTCGTGGAAGTATTTCAAAAGCCAGAAAAAAGGAGATCAGGAAGTTGATGATTTTCTTTGATGGCATCAGCATATTGGACATCCATAGTATCAACTGGGACATTCAATATGATCGCAATAATCAAACATATCGGATGTTGATAGCCGTTTGCCGATTTGTGATAAAAGGTCTTTTGCAGACGACAGCCGATGGCTCAACAAAGATTATGGATTATGCAGATGATCAAACAATGGCGAAGCTATACGAGAAGTTTATTCTCGGATACTATCAGCGTGAGCATCCAGAGTTAAAAGCATACTCTCCACAGATTGCGTGGCAAGTCACAGATGGGTACAGAACGCTCTTGCCGACGATGCAGTCCGACATTGTGATTACGAATAAGGCAGCAAAGAAAACGCTCATCATCGACGCCAAATACTACACGCACAATATGCAAATGAAGGCATCGTACATGACGCAGACACTTCATTCCGGAAATCTGTATCAGATTTTCACCTATGTGAAGAACTGGTCTGCCGCGCCGGATGAGGTCGTTTCCGGTATGCTTTTATATGCGGGAACAGACGATGCGATTCAGCCAAACAATGATTATCAAATGAGCGGGAATCAGATCAGTGTGAAGACATTGGACATGGACTGCGACTTTTCTAAAATTGCAGCGCAGCTCGACAGCATTGCTGATCGGATAAAGTAGAGCGTAGGCACTGGACAGCCGTTCTTCTAATCTCACCGCTTCTTAAACAAGCAGATACGCTCTCCGTGGAAAGGAGCAATCATGAGTATACTTGAAAATCCCATACCGAATGAGGTGTTGGATAATGCAACAAGCCCTCTCACCGATGACAGGGCAGCGTACAAAGACAGCACCTACGAGATCGTTTCAAAGGTGGCTTACCTGATTGGTGTGCCAAAACGCATCTTTGACAACGAACATGAAGCCCCAAAAGTTGAAGTATACAATCGGTTGGACAGTGATAAAACAGCTCGGATTATAAGACATCTTTGCATTGTACGAACTGCGATTGAGCGCAATTTCAAGCGCATCAATGAACGCATGAGATTCCAGTATGAGACCATTCTGAGTATGCCGGAATATGTTCCGCAGGAAAGCATAAACCAGCTAAGTCTTGACGGAGTGAACTTCATCAAAAACACCAGCAAAAAACTGTGCCAACACGTTGTCGAGATTAACAGGTTGATTTGCGATAGAATCAACAACTGCAAGAAGCTCTTTCCACTCTGGATAAATTGGGATTACATTAAAGCACTTTTCGTCATGCCTGATGGTTTGAAGGAAGATGGTACAAGAGAGGCTGCCGACATTTATTACTCTCATTTGCTTTTTTATCCCTATCAGATGTACATAAACTGGCAGCCGGAGGAAGTCGGCAACATTCTTTACAATGATAAGAAGTTCGTTACCTTGCTGTACAGTTGGAACAACGACTATTTCACCGAATATAGCAAAGTCTCAGATGCGGGGAGTTATATCAAAGGAAGTATTTATGAGTTTATTGAGAGCAGCGAAAAGACTGTTATCGTTGTCGATTGTGAAAACTCTGATCCCTACAAGCTGTGTGCTACCTTAAAAAACCTCGATCACGAGTATACACAAAAAATTGCGTCGATCATTCTCTTTGATGATGTGCATACCGCCTCCGCATGGAGGATATTAGACAGCTTCACCGCAATTCATGTTGAACACATGATGATTGAACGGGTGAAGCAAAGCAAGTCACTCGTTGATGTCATGCTTATTGCCCGAACTTGTCAGGAACACTACAAGAATAACGTCGATTCCTTTATTCTTGTTTCCAGCGACTCCGACTACTGGGGGTTAATCTCGTCTCTGCCGGAAGCACGTTTTTTAGTTATGATTGAACGAGAGAACTGCGGACCGGACTTGAAGAATGCACTTCTGAATGCAGGGATATTTTATTGCTATATTGATGACTTCTACTCTGGGAATGCCGAGGACATCAAGCTCGGCGCACTTTTCAAAGAAATGGAGCGTTATATTGACCAAACCGTCAGGCTCAATATCAACGAGATGTTCAGTGCCGCTTTGAAGGCAACGCGCATTGAGATGAGTTCGTCTGAGAAAAAACAGTTCATCGCAAAGTACCTAAAAACAATGCAAATGGAAATTACAGATGATGGTGACGTGGTTTTGCAGTTGAAACGAAAATAAGTCCGGTATTTGGGACACTTGCTATGATAAAATAGAAATGAGGACAGGCTGGCAACCAACAAATGATCCTCAAGTATTGGAGATGAAGATATGGCATACCAAAGCGAAGCGGCTCTTGAACAGCAGTTTATTGAGCAACTGAACAAGCAGGAATATACCACAGTCGCAATTCCTGATTATGACGCGCTGGTGGAGAACTTCAAAGTTCAGTTTGAAGCCTTCAATGCGCCAAAGCTGGATACGCCTATCACCGATAAAGAGTGGGAGCGTATCTTCAACCTCATGCTCGGAAAGTCAGTTTTCCAGAGTGCAAAAATCTTGAGGGATAAGTTTGTCCTTGAGCGTGAAGATGGTACAAAGGTATATCTGTCCTTCTTTGATCAGGACCACACGAAGAACATTTTCCAAGTTACTCATCAAACGACCGTGGTTGGAAAGTACGTCAATCGTTACGACGTTACGATTCTCGTAAACGGCTTACCCCTGATCCAAGTAGAATTAAAGCGCCGTGGCATTGACATCCGCGAGGCAGTCAATCAGGTCATGCGTTATAAGAAGCACTCCTACAACGGGCTGTATCATTTCATTCAGCTCTTTATTGTCTCCAACGGTGTTGACACAAAGTATTTTGCCAATTCCGACAGAGACTTGATGTATAGCCTTGCTTTCTTCTGGACTGATTTCAATAACGTCCGCATCACCAATTTGAAGGACTTTTCGATTTCTTTCCTTGCAAGGGATCACATCATTAAAATGCTGACACGCTACACCATCCTAAATGATACCGATAAGATTTTGATGGTCATGCGTCCCTATCAGGTTTATGCCGTAGAAGCACTGATCCGTCAGGCAACACTCACAAACCGGAATGCGTATATCTGGCACACAACCGGTGCGGGCAAGACGCTTACATCCTTTAAGACGGCGCAAATCCTCGCAGCAAATCCGAACATCAAGAAAGTCATTTTCCTTGTTGACCGAAAAGACTTGGATTCTCAGACAACCGAAGAGTTTAACAAGTTTGAGGCTGGTTCCGTTGATGTGACAGATCGCACCGATGTCCTTGTCCGCCAGATGAAGGACAAGAACAGGCAGCTTATCGTCACCACGATGCAGAAGATGGCAAACGCTGTAAAGCGCCCTCAGTACGAGAAAGTAATGGACGCATACAAAGACGAGAAGGTTGTCTTTATCATCGACGAGTGCCACCGCAGCCAGTTTGGGGATATGCACAAGGACATTGTGCGGCATTTCAGAAAGGCACAGTTTTTCGGCTTCACGGGGACACCTCGGTTTGAAGTCAACGGTAAAACTGAGGGTAAAATCACGCAAACAACAGAAATGCTCTTTGGTGAGTGTCTTCACAATTACCTGATTAAAGACGCCATCTTCGATAATAATGTTCTGGGCTTCCACATCGAATACATAAAAACAATGGAGGGTGATTTCGACTGGGATGACCCGACACTCGCGGACGCGATTGATATAGGCGAACTCTATATGTCCGATGAGCGAATGTCTCTGATCGCCAATCACATCATCCAGAACCACAAGGCGAAAACCCGAAATGGACAGTATACGGCTATTTTTGCCGTGTCCTCTATTGATGCCCTTGTTAAGTATTACGACATTTTCAAGAAGATCAAGCATGACCTGAATATCAGCGGCATCTTCTCCTACGGGCAGAATGAGGATGCCGAGGGCAAGGACGAGCATAGCCGTGATTCGTTGGAGCGTATCATCAAGGACTATAACGAGATGTACGGGACCAATTTCTCCACAGATACGTTCTCGGCTTATCACAAGGACATCTCTGACCGAGTAAAGGGAAAGAAAACAAAGTCGCTTGATATTCTTATCGTCGTGAATATGTTCCTGACCGGATTTGACAGCAAGCAGCTCTCTGTCCTTTATGTGGACAAGGATTTGAAGTATCATGATCTGCTGCAAGCCTATTCCCGCACAAACCGTGTTGAGAAGGAAACAAAGCCCTTTGGCATTATCATTTGCTACCGCAACCTCAAAAAACGCACCGATGACGCGCTGACACTCTTCTCTAAGAGTCAAGATACTTCCGGCATTGTTGTTCCGGGGTATCAATACTTCGTGGAGAAGTTCAACGAAATGGTGATGAAGCTCAAGGAAATCGCGCTGTTCCCTGAGTCCGTGGACACAATGCAGAACGAGGACGATCAGAAGAAGTTTGTCGTGACCTTCCGTGAGCTGACAAAGTACCTCCAATCGTTGCAGACCTTTATTGAGTTCAGTTTCGATCAGGATGCTCTTATCATGTCCGAGCAAGAATATCAGGACTATAAGAGCAAATACCTCATGCTCTACTCAAGGCAAAAAACTGACCGCGAGGTTGTCTCCGTCCTGAATGACGTTGACTTCTGCATCGAATTGATGGAGAGTGACAGGATCAATGTCGCATACATCATGAACCTGATCCGTAACATCCACTTCGATGATCCCAAACAAAAGGATTACGATATTAAACACATTAAGGACGAGTTGGGGAGAACCGATAATCCGCAGTTGCTCCGGAAAGTCGAAATCCTGCAAGCATTCTTGGATCGTGTTGTTGTCGGCTTAGAAAGTGCGGATGAAATTGATGCAGCCTATAACGACTTTGAAAATGAAGCAAAGCGCGAAGAGATCGTTGCCTTTGCGAAGACCGAGGATATTGACGCATCCATGCTGACAGATATTATTTCGGAATATGAGTTTTCCGGCACAATGGATGCAGGAAATATCCGAGATCGGATTGAGAAGCCCTTGCCGCTTTTGAAGAAACGCTCCCTTGTAAATCGGATCGTTGATTTCATCCGACAGCACACAGAGAAATACCAATAAGGAGAGAGATAAATGGATAATTCGATTCAGGCTCATCAGAAGGAGCTTTGCAATAAGCTATGGGCAATGGCAAATGCCTTGCGCGGAAACATGGAGGCGTATGAGTTCAAGAACTACATCTTGGGCATGATCTTCTACTACTACCTTTCTGACCGGACAGAGAAGTATATGGCGAATCTTCTCAAGGATGACGGTATCGGTTATGAAGAGGCGTGGGCAGACGAAGAGTACAAGACCGCTGTTGTCGAAGAGGCGTTGCGCGATCTCGGCTATGTCATCGAGCCACAGTATTTGTTCCGCAAGATGGTCAAGATGGTAGAAAACCGTTCCTTCGACATTGAGTTCTTGCAGAGCGCAATCAACGCGCTGATGGAGTCCACAATCGGAAACGATTCTCAGGAGGACTTTGACGGACTGTTTTCTGATATGCAGCTCGATTCATCGAAGCTCGGTCATACTGTCAAAGATAGAAGTGCTGTTATGGCAAAGATCATCGCTTCGCTGGACGAAATCAACTTCGGCGTGGATGATACCAAAATTGACGTTCTTGGTAACGCTTATGAATATCTGATCGGTCAGTTTGCTGCAACTGCTGGCAAGAAAGCCGGTGAGTTCTATACGCCCTCCGGTCCTGCCGAATTGCTTTGCCGTCTGGCTTGCCTCGGTCTCACGGATGTCAAGGATGCAGCCGACCCCACTTGTGGCTCTGGTTCGCTACTGCTGCGCCTCAAGAACTACGCCAATGTGAGAAACTACTATGGACAGGAATTGACCTCCACGACTTATAACCTCGCCAGAATGAACATGATTCTGCGCGGAATCCCATATCGCAACTTTAACATCTACAACGGTGATACCTTAGAGCATGACTACTTCGGAGACATGAAGTTCCGTGTTCAGGTTGCCAATCCGCCTTATTCTGCAAACTGGTCTGCCGATATGCACTTCATGGAGGACGAGCGTTTCAATGAGTATGGCAAACTTGCTCCGAAGAGCAAGGCTGACTTTGCCTTTGTTCAGCACATGGTTTACCACATGGATGAGGACGGACGAGCCGTCGTTCTTCTGCCGCATGGCGTCCTGTTCCGTGGTGCTGCTGAGGAAGTAATCCGCAAGCATCTCATTCAGAAATTAAATGTTCTGGACGCGGTAATCGGTTTGCCTGCAAATCTGTTCTTTGGTACGGGCATCCCCGTATGCGTCCTTGTTCTCAAGAGAGAGCGAAACGGTAACTCTGACAACATTCTTTTCATCGACGCTTCCAGCGACTTTGAAGCCGGAAAGAACCAGAACATCCTTCGTGAGTGCGACATTGACAAGATTGTTGAGACCTACGAGCGCCGTCAGGATGTCGAAAAATATGCTCATGTTGCGACCATGCAGGAGATTGAAGAAAACGGCTTCAACTTGAACATTCCTCGCTATGTTGATACCTTTGAGCCGGAACCTGAGATTGACTTGAATGAAGTTGCCGCTGAGATCCGTAAGCTACAATCTGAAATTAAGGATATTGATGCAGAACTGAAACCGTTTTTTGATGAGCTGGGGCTGGATTTCCCCTTTGATGTGGAGGGCAAATAATTATGGCAAATGTATCCTCAAGTAA
>OIXA01005134.1_pt1 | contig 11925 bp, 9 predicted proteins | sample 1587721 | NCBI WGS metagenome assembly OIXA01 (sample SAMEA3888900, study PRJEB22519) | human gut metagenome | biome: human gut; feature: human-associated habitat; material: faeces | place: Denmark | collected 2013 | reverse complement strand
ATGCCGGCGGGCATGCGGGTGCAGGCGCCTGCGCCCGAGCCGCTTCGCCTTGTCGTGCCCTGTATCGTTGCGGGCATAGGGTGCCGTCGCGGTGCGTGCGCCGAAGCGATCGGGGAGGCGTTTCTTCTCGCGTGCGGGCAGGCGGGCATCTCGCCTTTGGCCGTGCGCGAGGCGGCGACGATCGACGTGAAGGCGCACGAGGAGGGTCTGCTCGCCTTCTGCCGCGCGCGCAATATCCCGCTTGCGACGTATTCCGCAGAGGAGTTGTCGCAGGTCGAAGGCAGCGTTTCGCCATCTGATTTCGTGCGCGCGACGGTGGGGGTCGACAATGTGTGCGAGCGCGCGGCGCTCGCGGGCGGGGGCAAACTTATCTTCCCGAAGCTCGCTCACGGCGGCGTGACCGTCGCGTTTTCCAAAGTATCTATCGAACTTTCGTTTAAGGAGCGGTGATGGGAAAGCTCTTCGTGGTGGGGATCGGCCCGGGCGGCCCCGACGGCATGACGATTGCGGCTCGGCGCGCGCTCGAGGCGGCCGACATCGTTGTGGGGTACACGAAATACGTGGAGCTCGCGCTCGCCGCCGTGCCCGACGCGGCGCATCTCGCGACGCCGATGATGCACGAGGTCGAACGGTGCCGCCTGGCGCTTTCGCGCGCGCAGAGCGGAGAAGCCGTGGCGCTCGTGTGCAGCGGTGACGCGGGCGTGTACGGCATGGCGAGCCCTGTGCTGGAGCTTGCGGAGGACTACCCCGATGTAGACGTGGAAGTTATCGCCGGGGCCACCGCGGCTCAGAGCGGGTCGGCGGTGCTCGGCGCCCCGCTTGCCCACGACTTCGCGGTCGTGTCGCTCTCCGACCTGCTCACGCCATGGGAGGTCATCGAGCGCAGGCTCGCCGCCGTGGCGAGCGCCGACTTCTGCATCTGTTTGTACAACCCGCGCAGCAGAAAGCGCGCCGACAGGCTCTCACGCGCGGCGAAGATTATGCTCGAATGGAAGGCCCCCGACACGCTCTGCGGCTGGGTACGCAACATCGGGCGCGAGGGGCAGCAGTCGGGCATGTGCAGGCTCTCCGAGCTGGGGGAGATCGACGCCGACATGTTCACCACCGTGTTCGTCGGCAACGCGGACACGAAGCTCGTAGGCGGCCGTATGGTCACGCCGCGCGGGTATCGGGAGATTCCATGCGAAAGGTAACGATCATCGGGGCGGGGCCCGGAAACCCCGACTTGCTCTCGCGCGCGGCGCTCGACGCGATTGACATCGCCGACGTGGTCATCGGCGCTCATCGCGCGCTTGCCGGCATCGACGTGCCGCCCGACGTGGTGAGATGCGAGCTCGTGAAGACGGTGGACATCGCCGCCGCGCTCACCGATGCGGCGTCGTGGCAGCGCGCCGTGGTCGTGATGACGGGCGATGTGGGGCTGTTCAGCGGCGCGCGCCGCCTGGTGGAGGCGCTCTCCGGCAACGCGCAGGTGGACGTGCGCGTCATTCCCGGCATAAGCTCAGCGTCGTATCTCGCCGCGCGCCTCGCGCGTCCATGGCAGGATTGGCGCTTCGCGAGCGCTCACGGCGTGGCGTGCGACATCGTGGCCGAGGCCGGGCGCGCAAGTGAGCTCTTCCTCGTCACGTCGGGCGGGGAAGACCCCTCGCGGCTTTCCGGCGAGCTTGTGCAGGCGGGCTTCGGGGACGCGCGCGTGACGGTGGCCGAGCGCCTGTCGTACCCCGACGAGCGCATCACCTGTGCGACCGCAAGTGAAATCGCAGGTCAGACGTTCGACGACTTGAACGTGATGCTTATCGATTTCGCAGGCGGCGCCGGGTCGCCTGCGGGGTCTAGCGCAGCCTCCGAGGTGCCGGCCGGCGCGTCTGCGCCCGCGGCGGCTTCTTCCGCGGTGGACTCTGCGGGCGCATCCCGCGCCGCGAGCTCCCGCTGGCCGTACGCTTCCTCGGGCATTCCCGACGAGCTCTTCATCCGCGGTGACGTTCCCATGACCAAGCAGGAGGTGCGAGCCGTCGCGCTCGCGAAGCTGCGCCTTACCGCGACCGACACCGTGTGGGACGTCGGCGCCGGCACGGGGAGCGTGTCGATCGAGGCGGCGCTCGTCGCGCGAGCGGGGTCGGTATGGGCGGTCGAGCGCAACGCGACCGGCGTTCGGCTCATCCGAGAGAACGCGGATGCATTCGGGTGCGGCAACGTGCATGCGGTCCCCGGTGTCGCCCCCGAAGCGCTCGCGAAGCTGCCCGTCCCCGACGCCGTGTTCGTCGGCGGGAGCGCGGGCGAGCTTCCCTCCATCGTGGAGGCGGCGCTCGAGAAGAACTCGCAGGTTCGCCTGTGCGTGCCATGCGTCACCGTTGAGACGCTCACCGAGGCGTGCGCGCTCCTTTCGGGTTCGCGCTTTAAGGGGTTCGAGGCGTGCCAGGTGTCGGCCGCCCGCGCCGAGGCTGTAGGCTCGCACCATCTTATGAAGGCGCAAAACCCCGTGTTCCTCGTCAGCGCGCGTGGTGCAGGTGGGGAAGGCGGTGCCCGGTGAGCACGTCCATTCCGCGCTTCATGGTCGCTGCGCCCTCGAGCGGGAGCGGCAAGACGGTCGTAACGTGCGCGCTCCTGCGCGCGCTCGCGCGCCGCGGCCTTGCATGCGCGGCCTTCAAATGCGGCCCCGACTACATTGACCCGCTCTTTCATCGCCGCGTCGTGGGTGCTCGCTCGGGCAACTTAGACGGCTTCTTCACCGACGCCCCGACGCTGCGCGCCCTGCTCGCACGCGGCGCCGCGGGCGCGGATGTCGCGGTGCTCGAGGGGGTCATGGGCTTCTACGACGGCATGGCGCCCGGCGTGGCCGACGCGAGCAGCTACCAGGTTGCGCGCGACACGGAAACGCCGGTCGTTTTAGTGGTGAACGGGCGCGGCGCGTCTTTATCGCTCGCCGCCGTAATCCGCGGCATCGCCGAGTTCCTGCCTTGTGCGAACGTGCGCGGCGTCGTGCTGAACAAGACGAGCGCCGCTGCCTGCGCCTATGCGGCGCCTGCGATCGAGAAGCACACGGGCGTCGCGGTTTTGGGGAATATCTCCGCCGACGAGGCGTTCTCGCTCGAAAGCCGGCATCTGGGGCTTGTGACCGCCGACGAGGTGGAGCAGCTCTCCGCGCGCATCGACAAGATGGCCGAGCTGGTGGAAAAGAGCGTCGACGTCGACCACTTGCTCGAAATAGCGGCGACGGCACCCGATATCTGCGAGGAACCTTACCGGTTGGAGCCGATCGCGGGAGCGCGGCCCATCATCGCCGTCGCGCGTGACGAGGCGTTTTCGTTCTACTACGAGGAGAACCTGCGCGCGCTCGAGGACCTGGGTTGCGAGCTGGCCTTTTTCAGCCCCCTGTGTGATAGCGAGTTGCCCCGGGGGACAAGCGCCCTCTATCTGGGAGGCGGCTACCCAGAGCTCCATGCGCAGCAGCTCTCCGAGAACGTGCCGATGCGCGAGGCGGTGCGGCTCGCGGTTGAATCCGGCATGCCGACGGTCGCCGAATGCGGTGGGTTTCTGTACCTGCAGCGCGAAATCTCCGATAGCGAGGGGCGGCGCTGGCCTGTTGCGGGCGCCCTTGAGGGCGCAAGCGAGAACGGGGGAAGGCTGTCCCATTTCGGGTACGTGGAGCTCACTTCCCAACGCGACGGGCTCTACGGGCCGTGCGGCACACGCATCCGCGCGCACGAGTTCCACTACTGGCAGTCCACCTGCCCGGGCGGCGACTTCTGGGCGCAGAAGCCCCGGCGCAACAAGGGCTGGCCGTGCATGACGACCACCCCGTCCCTGGTTGCGGGCTTCCCGCATGTGTACTATCCTGCGAACCCCGACGTTGCGCGCGCGTTCGCGTCTGCCGCAGCGTCGTTCGCAGAGAGGAGACGGCATGGCTGAAGCAACCGAAACCGCGCTTGCCAGCATCCGTGAGGAAGTCGAGCGCGCGTTCTCGTCGGCGCCGGGCGCCGTGCTCGAAGCCACGCTCTCCCGCATCGCGCCCGCAGACGAGTGCGCCCGCGCCGCCGCGTACGCCGCGTGGGACTCCATCGCGCACCCCTTGGGGGGATTGGGCGACTTTGAAGACGCCGTCGCGTGTATCGCCGCAGCTCAGGGGAGCGCCGAGGTTGCCGAGTTTCCCCGTGCGCTCGCGGTATTCTCCGACAATGGGGTCGTTGCCGAAGGCGTGTCGCAAAGCGGGCAAGACGTGACGCGAGCCGTCGCGCGCAACATGTGCGAGGGGGCCACGAGCGCCTGTCGCATGGCGGCGTTCGCGGGTGCCGAGGTCGTGCCCGTCGACGTGGGTATGGCCCGGGGCATAGAAGACGCGCGCATGGTGCGCGCGAACGTACGGCGGGGGAGCGGCAACATCGCGCACGGCTCCGCTATGTCTCGCGATGAGGCCGTGCGCGCGATCGATGTCGGAATCGCCGTCGCGTGCGGGCTTGTCCGCGCCGGCGTGCGCCTTCTCGCCGCGGGCGAGATGGGCATCGGCAACACGACCACCTCGGCGGCGGTGGCCGCAGTGCTCCTCCGGGCGGACGCACGGAGCCTCGTCGGGCGCGGCGCGGGGCTCTCGGACGCCTCGCTCGCGCTCAAGCGCGACGTGGTCGAGCGCGCTATCGACGCGAACTCGCCCGATCCCGCCGACCCGATCGACGTGCTCTCGAAGGTGGGCGGCTTCGACATCGCGGCGATGTGCGGCTTCTACCTGGGGGCCGCGGCCTCGAAGGCGCCGGCGCTCCTCGACGGGGTCATATCCTGCACGGCGGCCCTGTGTGCGGCGCGCCTGTGCCCCAACGCCTTGGGCTACCTCGTGGGCACCCACGCATCAAGCGAACCCGCAAGCCAGGAGCTCCTTCGCGAGCTCGGCATAAAGGCACCCCTCGACGCAGGCATGCACTTGGGCGAGGGTGCGGGCGCCATGGCGTATCTGCCCCTTCTGGATTCGGCGCTGCGCGTGTACCGGGATGGGAAGACGTTCACGGCGACTGGCATGGCTGCTTACGAGCATTTCGAGGCCGGGAAATGACGGTGACGCTCGTCATCGGCGCCGCCGCGAGCGGCAAGAGCGCCTACGCCGAGTCCCTGTGCCTCGGGCGCGACGGCCCTCGCGTGTACCTGGCAACGATGGAGCCCTTCGGGGAAGAGGGCGCCCGCCGCATCGCGCGCCATCGGGCGCTGCGCGAGGGCAAGGGGTTTTCCACCCTCGAGCGCACGCGTGACGTGGGCGCCGCAGTGCCCGGGCTTCCGCGCGGCTGTACGCTTCTTTTGGAGGACGTGGGCAACCTGGTTGCGAACGAGCTCTTCGCGGAAGGCGGCTTGTCCCCACGTGACCCTGACGCTGCGGCGCGAGAGGTGCTCGGAGGTATCGAACGGCTCGCTCAGGCCGCTGCGTATACGGTGGTAGTCACCGTCGACGTTTTCGCCGATGGGATACGCTACGATGAGGGGACCGAGGCATGGAGGCGCGCGCTCTCGCGCGTAAACGCGGGCGTGGCGGCGCTGGCCGACCGCGCAGTCGAAGTGGTATGCGGGATTCCCGTGTGGATGAAAGGCGAAGGACCTACAAGGTGAAGATAGCAGAGGCAATCGGCGCGGCGTTCGGAACGTTCTCGCGCATCCCCGTCCCGAAATCGACCTGGACCGATTTCGGGTCAACCCATGCGCTTGCCGCGTTTCCCCTAGTGGGCCTTGCGGAAGGCTTCCTCATGACGTCGTGGGGGTACGTGGCGAACCTGCTCGGCGTGCCTGGGACCATCGTCGCGGCCGTGCTCGTGGCGCTGCCTGTGGCGGTGACGGGAGGCATCCACCTAGACGGGCTCTGCGACACCTCCGATGCGCTTGCAAGTTGGGCCCCACGCGAGCGAAAGCTCGAGATCATGCACGACCCGCGGGCGGGCGCCTTCGGGGTCATCGGTGTTGTCGTGTACCTTATTCTGCAGTTTTCCCTGTTCACCGCGCTGCCGCTTACGGCGGGGGCGTTCCTCGCGCTTCTGTGCTCGCTCGTGTTCTCCCGCGCGCTTTCGGGGCTCGCCGTTGAATGCTGGCCTGCCGCGCGGGCGGACGGCATGGCCGCGGGGCTCTCGCCTGCTAAGAAGCGCGCGGCGATCGTCGTGCCGCTTTGCGCTTTCGCTGCGGCTTCGGCTGCAGGGATGGTCGCGTGCGCTCAGGCCGTCGGCGCCCTTATGGCGGTGGCGGGGCTTTTGGCGCTCGCGTGGTATCGCCATGTTGCCCTGTCCCGCTTCGGCGGGGTGACGGGGGATTTGGCCGGATGGTTTCTGCAATGGGCCGAGCTCGCGATGCTTGCCATGCTGGTGGCGGGGGGCATGCTCCTATGATGCTCGTGGTAGGTGGCGCGCATTCGGGGAAGAGGACCTTCGTGCGCGAAAAGCTCGGGTTCGCGGCGGACGATTTCGTCGACGCGGCGCAGCAAGCGGAGGGCGGCGTGCCCGCGGCTTTTGCCGGCCGCATCGCGTACCGTGCTGAGGAACTCGTACGCTCGCTCGACGCTGACCGGGTGCTCGAGCGGCTGATCGGCTTCGACGCAGTGATTCTGTCCTTGGTCGGCTCGGGGGTCGTCCCCATGCGTGCGGAAGACGCCCAATGGCGCGAGCGCGCGGGGCGCCTGGGATGCGCGCTCGCTGCGCGCGCCGACGTCGTCGTGCGCATGACGTGCGGGATTCCCCAGGTCATCAAAGGAAACCTTGCCGATGCGCCTCGAGGGACGCAGGGCGCGGGCGCGCCTTTGGAAGTCGTCTTCGTGCGCCATGGTGCCACGGCGGGCACGGAAGGCCATCGCTACAGCGGGGCGGGCACCGACGAGCCCCTGTCGAGCGCGGGCGAGCGCGCTTTGCGCGACCTCGCGTGCAATCGTGACGTGTTCCGTGTTATCACGAGCGGCATGGCCCGCACCGACCAGACGGCGCGCATCCTCTTCCCGAACGCGGAGCTTATGGCGTGCCCCGGTCTGCGCGAGATGGATTTCGGCGACTTCGAGGGGCGAAGCGCCGCCGAGCTTAAAGAGGATGCGCGCTACCGCGCCTGGGTAGACTCCTGGTGCGAGACGCGCTGCCCGCATGGCGAGGGCAAGAGCGATTTCACCCGCCGCGTCGTCGCGGCGTTTCGGGAGGCGTGCGAATCGGAGTGTGCCCAGGGGAGCGGGCGCGCCGTCTTCGTCGTTCACGCGGGTACCGTGAAAGCGCTGCTCTCCGAGCTAGCTGTCCCGAAAATGGGATACTTCGACGTGCATACCGAGCCGGGCGGCGCATGGGCCGCCACCTGGGATGGGCGCTGCCTTCGCGACGTTCGCCCCGCTTCGGGGGGCGATGCTCGGTGATGACGATTCTTGCCGTCGCCGCCGGGTTCGCGGCCGACCTTGCCTTCGGCGACCCGCGCTGGCTTCCCCATCCCGTCGTCGCCATGGGGCGCGCGATCACGTGGGCCGAAGGCCGCCTGCGGCGCGCATTCCCGCAAACGTCCGCGGGCACGCGTGCCGCAGGGCTTGTGCTCGCCGTGGCACTTCCGCTTACGTGTGGGCTTTTGACCTGGGGAATCCTGCATCTTTGCGGCATGGTTCACCCCGGCTTGCGCTTCGTGGCCGAGGTATGGGCGAGCTATCAGATTCTCGCGGCATGCGAGCTGCGCCGCCAGAGCCTGGCCGTGGCCCGCGCGTTCTCGAAGGGCGGCCTTGTCGCGGCGCGCGAAGCCGTCGGGCTCATCGTGGGACGCGACACGTCTGTTCTCGACGAGCAGGGCGTCGCGCGCGCCGCCGTGGAAACGGTGGCGGAGAACGCGAGCGACGGCGTCATCGCGCCGCTTTTCTACCTTATGATCGGGGGTGCGCCCTTGGGCATGGCGTACAAGGCGGTGAATACGCTCGACAGCATGGTAGGCTACAAAAACGAGCGCTACATCGACTTCGGCTGCGCCTCGGCGCGCCTCGACGATGCGGTGAACTGGATTCCCTCGCGCTTATCGGCCCTGCTCATGATCGCCGTGTGCCCGATCGTCGGGCTCGACGCGCGTGGGGCGGCGCGCATCTGGCGCCGCGACAGGCGTCGCCATGCGAGCCCCAACTCGGCGCAGACCGAGTCAGCGTGCGCGGGCGCGCTCGGGCTGCGCCTGGCAGGACCCGCGGTGTATTTCGGCAAGCTCGTTGAGAAACCGACGATAGGCGACGCGTCCCGCGAAATCGAGTGGGGCGACATCGCCCGGGCGACTAGGCTCATGCTCGCCGCGTCCGTATGCGCGCTTGTCGTCTTCGGCGCCGCGCGCGCGGCGGTCGTGCTTGTCGTGGGGGCGATGGTATGAGGGAAGACCACGCCGCGTCCCGGGCTGCCGGGGGAATCCTGCGCGCCCGTGCGCATGGGGGCAGCCGGCAATCGCTCGGCATCGCTTGCGAAGGGGGCGCCTCCGACCTCATCGACTTCTCGGTGAACGTGAATCCGGCAGGCCCATCGCCGCGCGCCGTCGCCGCAGCTTGCAAGGCGCTTTCTCGAATCGATGCATACCCCGATAGGGAAAGCCGCGCCCTCGTTCGCGCCCTAGCGCGCGCCCAGGGCATTCCCGAAGATACTATCGTCTGCGGCGCGGGCGCGTCCGACATCATCTGGCGGCTCGCCGCGGCGGTGCGCCCGAAACGCATCGTCGTGTGCGCGCCGACGTTCTCTGAATATGCGGAGGCGGCATCGTACTACGGCGCTTGCGTGCAGGAGTTCCCGCTCTCCGAAGCGGACGACTTCGACGTGCCCGCCTCCTTCGCCCGCGCGATCGAGGGGCCGGGAGACGTGGCGTACCTCTGCAATCCGAACAACCCGACGGGGCGCCTCGTCGACCCCCGCGTGATCGATGCCGCGGCTTGCCGCTGCGAGCAGGTGGGCGCGCTGCTCGTCGTGGACGAGTGCTTCCTCGGATTTGCGCCCGACGCCCGCGAAAGGAGCGTGGCCGCACGCGCCGCGTGTTCGCGCCATGTGGCCGTGCTCTCCGCATTCACCAAGCTCTACGGAATGGCGGGGTTGCGGTTGGGATATCTGATCAGCGGAAACGCCCAACTCCTCGAGGGGATTCGCCGGGCGGGGCAGGCGTGGCCCGTCTCCTCGGTCGCCGAGGCCGCTGGCATAGCCGCCCTGGAAGATGTCGAATACGTCTCGCGCACGCGCGATGTATTGGCGGGCGAGCGAGCGTGGCTTTCCCACGAGCTCTCCTCGCTCGGGCTTTCCGTCGTGCCGTCGGATGCGAACTTCCTTTTAGTCCGCACGCCGGCGAAAGACATCCCCGAGCGCCTGTATAAACAGGGGGTTTTGGTCCGCACGTGCGACTCGTTTTCGGTACTGTCCCGTTTCTGGTGCCGCGTCGCGGTGCGCACGCGCAAGGAGAACGTCCGGCTTGCGATGGCGTTCAGCCGCGCGCTTCGGGCGGAAGGCGCATCGGGCGAAGGCGAACCCGACGAACGGGCCGGCGCTTCTTGCAGCGGCGCTATGGCGGGCGCGGATGGCCGTGGCTCGGCGAAGGAGGTCGATACCCGTGGGTAGGGCGAAGCCCATCATGATCCAGGGCACCATGTCGAACGCGGGGAAGAGCCTGCTCGCCGCGGCGCTCTGCCGCATTTTCCGGCAGGACGGTTATCGCGTGGCCCCGTTCAAGAGCCAGAACATGGCGCTGAACTCCTTCATCACGGCCGAAGGCGGCGAGATGGGCCGGGCCCAGGTGGTGCAGGCAGAGGCGGCGGGGATCGCGCCGGATGTGCGGATGAACCCGATTTTGCTGAAGCCGACGACGGACTCTGGCAGCCAGGTGATCGTGAACGGACAGGTCGTAGGCAACATGCGCGCGACGGAATATTACCGGCGGAAACGGGAATTTCTGCCTGCGGTGACGGCGGCATATGAGAGTCTTGCGGCGGAATATGACGTGATCGTCATCGAGGGCGCGGGCAGCCCGGCAGAGATCAACCTGAAACAGGACGATTTTGTGAACATGGGGCTGGCCAAGCTGGTCGATGCGCCGGTGCTGCTGATCGGGGACATCGACTGGGGCGGCGTGTTCGCGCAGCTCTACGGGACGATCGCGCTGCTGGAGCCGGACGAGCGTACGCGCGTCAAGGGGACAATCGTGAACAAGTTCCGCGGTGACCGGGCCATTCTGGAGCCGGGACTGCGGCAGCTCGAGGCGCTCTGCGGCATGCCGGTGGCGGGTGTGGTGCCGTACACGACGGCGGACATCGACGATGAGGACAGCCTGACGGAGCGGTTTTCGCGCGACACGGCGCGGAAGCTGGTCGACATCGCGGTCATCCGGCTGCCGAAGATCTCGAATTTCACCGATTTTTCGCCGTTTGAGCGATATGAAAATGTGTCGCTGCGGTATGTCGACCATGTGGGCGCGCTCGGCACGCCGGATATGATCCTCCTGCCGGGGACGAAGAGCACGATCGCCGATCTCCGCTGGCTGCGTGAGCGGGGACTGGAAGCCGCGATCCTGAAGGAGGCGGCAGGCGGGACGCTGGTATTCGGCGTGTGCGGCGGATACCAGATGCTGGGAGAGAGCTTAAAAGATCCCATGGGTGTGGAAGCCGGAGGCGAGATCCGCGGTATGGGACTTTTGCCCATCGACACGGTTTTCGAAGGAGAAAAGACAAGAACACGGGTCAGCGGCTGCTTTGAAGGGCTTTCCGGAGTGCTGCAATCGCTGAACGGCGTTGCCATCGAAGGCTATGAGATCCACATGGGAGCTACCACGCGAAAAGAAGGCTGTCATGCGTCCACAAAGATCCGGAACCATGCGGCAGACAGTCATAAGCATGCAGAAACGACATGACAATATAAACGGGAGGAAAGAAGAGATGATTTACACAGTAACTTTTAATCCGTCTCTGGACTACATCGTTTCAGTAGATGATTTTAAACTGGGACTGACAAACAGAACAAGTTCAGAGCTGATGCTTCCGGGGGGAAAGGGAATTAATGTTTCCACAGTCCTTATGAATCTTGGGATTGAGAACACTGCACTTGGATTTACCGCAGGGTTTGTAGGGAAAGAAATTATCCGTAGATTACATGAGATGGGAGTAAAATCTGAGTTCATTCAAATTAGTGAAGGGGTTTCAAGGATCAATCTGAAACTGAAATCTATTGACGGAACCGAGATCAATGGTGCAGGACCGGTGATCAGCAAGGATAAAGTAGAGGAACTGATGAAGAAACTGGAAGAACTTGGAGAAGGCGATGTACTTTTTCTGGCAGGCAGCATTCCATCTTCTATGCCGGATGACATGTATGAACAGATCATGGCAAGGCTAAATGGAAAAGGTGTGATGATCGTAGTTGATGCCACAAAGGATCTTCTGGTCAATGTCCTGAAATATCATCCATTCCTTGTAAAACCAAATAATCATGAACTGGGCGAGATCTTCGGTGTAGAATTAAAAACAAGAAAAGATGTAATTTCTTATGGAAAGAAACTTCAGGAAAAAGGTGCAAGAAATGTGCTGATCTCCATGGCCGGCGAAGGTGCAGTTCTGGTAGCAGAGGATGGACAGGTATTTGAAGAACCTGCACCAAAAGGCAGGCTGGTAAATGGTGTGGGTGCAGGAGATTCCATGGTAGCAGGATTCGTTGCAGGCTGGATGGAGAAGAAGGATTACGAACATGCATTCCACATGGGAATTGCAGCAGGAAGTGCAAGTGCATTTTCTGAAAATCTTGCAACAAAGGAAGAAATAGAAGCGGTTTATGGTCAGATAACCGGAAAATAATAAAGGAGGAAGAAGAGAGCACAACAGGTATTGGTGAGGGAATTGCCATTCCTCATGGCAAATGTGATGCAGTAGATAAGCCGGGGCTTGCAGCCATGGTCATTCCGGGTGGAGTTGATTTTGATTCCCTGGACGGAGAGCCTGTTACACTGTTGTTTTTG
>OIXA01005133.1_pt1 | contig 11929 bp, 16 predicted proteins | sample 1587721 | NCBI WGS metagenome assembly OIXA01 (sample SAMEA3888900, study PRJEB22519) | human gut metagenome | biome: human gut; feature: human-associated habitat; material: faeces | place: Denmark | collected 2013 | reverse complement strand
TTAGATAATAGATTTGATGTCATTGCATCAGGATCACTTTTAGGAATTGATTATAAACGTGCTTCTTCTTACCCTGTTGGGTATGTTGATTATCTGAAAATGTATGGAATAGATTTTGAGGAGTTTCTTTGGGGAATGGGAATCTCTGAGGATATGATAATGAATCTCTGTGGATATCTTAGTTCAAAAGCTGCTATTCCAGAGGCGATTCATTCTCAGATGATGAAATATTTTAGGCAGTATGTCGCTATAGGTGGTATGCCGGAAGCAGTTCAGAAGTATATAGATACAAAAGATTTCAGGGAGGTTGACCGGATTCAGAGAAACCTGTTACAGGGATATCAGTATGATATAGCTCATTATGCTACAGCTGAAGAAAAGGTAAAAGCGGAGAAGTGCTACCTTTCCCTTGCGAAACAGTTATTGGATAAAGAGAATCATAAATTTCAATATAAAGAAGTTGAGCATGGAGGCAGGGCACAAAAGTATTTTTCTAGTATCGAATGGTTACTTCGTGCAGATATGTTGTATTTGTGTAAACTTGTAACAGATATAAGATTTGATCTGGATGATTATGCAAGAGATGATTTTTTCAGAGCTTATACAACGGACTTGTCTCTGTTGATGGCAATGAAAGATTTTTCCTTGAAGCAGCATATTATAGAAAATACCTTGGCAGGAAATTCCAAAGGAGGAATATTTGAATGTGTTGTAGCAGATGCTCTTCATAAGAAGGGATATCAGTTATATTTCTATAAAAATGAGACAACGAAAAAAGAAATTGATGTAATCATTCAAAAAGATGGAAAAGTAGTTCCTATTGAGGTCAAGAGTGGAAATACACGTGCAAATTCACTAAAGTCGATCATGAAAAATAATAAAGATATAAGCTATGGATATAAGTTCATAGATGGAAATATAGGAACCAGCGAAGAGGGAATAATTACATTACCGCTCTATATGATCGCTTTCTTTGATAAAGTATCAGAATAACTGTAGACAAACTTGGTGTTGGGTGTTATGCTCAGCACCAAGTTTCAAAAGAAATGAATATAAAGACTATTGAAAACAATTGGTCAACCGTTATAAAAGGACAATAAACAAATCGGAATCAGTAGGAGGATCATTATGAGATTTTATAACATATTTTTCAGCCCGACAGGAGGTACAGAGAAAGTAGCAGATATTGTTGCGAAAGGGACGAAGCTGGATGCTGAAGAAATCGACCTAATTAAAGAACCAGATAAACTCATGAAGGTGAAATTTGAAAAAAAGGACCTATGTTTGGTTGCTGTACCGTCTTACGGTGGACGCATTCCATCAGTTGTAACGGATATGTTCCGCAAAGTAAAGGCAGATGGTACGAAAGCAATTCTTGTGGCAGTATTTGGAAACCGTATGATTGATGATACTCTATTGGAACTACAGGATGTTCTGGAGGCATCAGGATTTGTATGTATCGCAGGAATGGAGGCAGTCGCAGAGCATTCCCTGATGCACCAATTTGGAACCGGACGCCCGGATCAGCAGGATGAAAAGGAATTGCTGGAATTTGCCGCAAAGATTATGCAAAACAGCGAAGCACAAAGGACACCTGCATTTCCGGGAAACAGACCATATCGAGAATATGGTGGTGTTCCGCTCAAACCTGTTGCAAATGGAAAATGCACTTCCTGCGGTCTGTGCGCAAAAGAATGCCCGGCAGGTGCCATTCCGTTGGACAATCCGAAGATGACCGATAAGGATAAGTGCATTTCTTGTATGCACTGTGTAGCAGTCTGTCCGAAGAAAGCAAGAAATTACAGTAAGCTTGTCAGTTTTATCGCTGGACTGAAAATGAAGAAGGTTTGTTCCGGTAGGAAGGAAAATAAATTGTATTTATAATAGGGCGAGCAATACAATGAGAAACATGTAAATTCAAGTTTGGAAAATTAAGAAAAGCGGAATTGTGAGGTTAAATATGATAAATAAAACGGAATGGAACAGAATGATGGAGGGTAAATTATATAATCCCTATAAAGTTGGTGATAATTCGTTTGAAAACGTTCATGCAGCTCAAAAAAAGTTTAATGAATCAGAATACTGGAACGATAAAAGTGCTTTTGAAGAATTGAAAAAATGCTTTAAAGTAGCTCCTGTGGATATGGTACTAACGCCTCCGGTCTATTTTGATCATGGCGATAGAATATCATTTGGAAAACATTTTTATGCTAATACAGATTTGACTATATTAGATGAAAATTATGTTACGTTTGGGGATAATGTATTTTTGGCTCCCCACGTAAGTATATATACAGCAGGTCATCCGATTGATAAGGATGTACGCAACTTGGAACTGGAATATGCCAAGGCTGTAACAATAGGCGATAATGTCTGGATCGGTGGAAATGTTGTAATTAATCCCGGTGTCACAATTGGAAGTGATGTAGTCATTGCTTCTGGTTCAGTTGTGGTAAAAGACATTCCAAGCCATGTTGTTGCAGGAGGTAATCCGTGCCATGTAATTAGACAAATAACAGATAAGGATAAAAATAATTGGCACACGCAACTAAAAGAATATGAAGATGATATTGAAAAGTAGATTTTTGTAATAGTTGTTTCGACAATCGGAAGTTGGTGATTTTATCATGATTTTGTGCTTTTCAGGAACCGGCAACAGCCGTTATATAGCGAAAAAAATTGCAGCTGAATTGGAGGATGAGATTGTAGATGTGAATGCAAAAATCAAGGCAGCAGATTATTCGCCAGTAAAAACAGGTGAGAATGTAATCGTTGTAACTCCGACTTATGCGTGGCGTATTCCCCGAATTGTGTCGGATTGGCTTTCAAAAACGAAATTGCTTTCTGCAAAACGTATTTGGTTTGTTATGAACTGCGGTAGTGAAATTGGCAATGCGTCAAAATATAATAGTAGTCTTGCTGAGCGAAAGCACTTATGTTATATGGGTACATCTCAAATTCTTATGCCGGAAAACTATATTGCCATGTTCGATGCACCCCAAGCAGAGGAAGCAAGAAAAATTGTAAAAAATGCTGAGCCTACTATTGTGGATACCATTGCCTGTATTAAAGCAGAACAACCTTTCCCTGTACCACGAAACAATCTCTACGACCGTTTTATGAGTGGTCCGGTAAATCCTATTTTTTATCAGTTCTTCGTGAAAGCTACTGCATTTCAGACAGATGATACTTGTATCGGATGCGGTCAATGTGTTAAAAACTGCCCAAAGAATAACATTGTACTTGAAAACGGAAAGCCGATATGGGGGAATCAATGTACTCACTGTATGGCATGTATTTGTTATTGCCCCACAGAAGCAATAGAGTATGGCAAAAAGAGTATAGGAAAACCGCGTTATCATTTTGAGCAGTTAAAGATGAAATAACGCCGATACAGGACTTTTTATAATCCTATACCGGCGTTTGTTGTTTACGTGAGAATGTGTTTTACGCTTATTTTCCAAATGTATTGCTGGATTTAGCAGCAGCTTTAGCTGCCATGGTGTTGGTGGACTCAAACAAGGAAGTTGTCGGTGCGACCGGACACATCAGTACTCGTCCTGTTCCACGATAAACATTTACCAGACCCTCTCCGCTAACTGCAGATCCGACAAGTGTTTTTGTAGATCTTTCTACGGTAAATTCAAGATTTGATGACCAGCATACAGCAAGGTTTCCATCAATTTTCAGTTCATCATTTTCCAATATGACTTCAATCAATTCATCTTCGGGAACATTAGACTCCAGTGCAGCTACACCATTTCCCTGCAAACTCAGATTAAACAGACCTTCGCTACCTAATACTGCTGATGAAAGGTTCTTTCTGGCTACAACTTTACTTTTTACATTTGCATCACAAGCCAGGAACATGCCATCTTCAATTGTCATTCCGGCTGGTCCCCATTTGCCAATGTCTGCAAGGATAATATATTTGTATGTCGGTTCTAATACCAGGCAGCCTTCACCAACATATTCCGGTTTAACTGCGGTTTCTTTTGTAACCGCACCCTTGAGTGCCTTTCCAAGGAAATCTCCGATACCTTTTACACCAGATGTGGCTTGTACATTACCACCCATCCATTGCATGGCACCAGCCTGGATAACAGCTGAATGGTCTTTATCAATATCAATAACAACCTGTCTTCTTCTGACATTCATTTTACTCATGAAATACTCATTCATTGCATTCATAGGTGAAACGCTGGCATCCTGCACATATTCAAGCACATGGAAGTTTCCGATACTTTTCGCATATTTTCTGTTTTCATTTTGTAAGTTTTCAATTCGCATAGCATAATCTCCCTTTTAATAATAATTTATGATGTTGCTCGTATATGCTTATTATAAAAGAGTCAGCATAGATAGAAAACAATTCGTGCAGAGAAATATAAAGACAGAATTCTCAAAATTCGAGAAATATAAAGATGCAATTCCTCATGGTGGATGTGTATTGTGAAAAATAAATTTGTTATAGTGACAATATCAACAAAAAAGCAGAATATAAATGGGGTGATCAGATGGAAGCAGCACAGAGAATTCGATTAATCCGGATAATAGAAAAGATGGAGAAAAATCTGGCATTCAGTAATAAGCTTGGTATAAAGAACACATCTGAATATTTATCAGAAAAAGAACAGAAAAAATGAAAGACGCATATCAAAATGAGTTTCAGAAGGAGAAAAAAATGTTATCGTTATTATTTGCAATTTGTATGATTTGGTTTGTTGGAAAATTTTTTGTTTTTGGGTTAAGAGCATCCTGGGGAATTATGAAATTACTTTGCACAGTTATTTTCTTCCCGGTGATATTGATTGGTATGGTTGTAGGTGGACTGATGTACATTGCTTTTCCATTGTTGATTGTCGGTGGCATTATAGCATTGGTGACGTCACATTCATAATCGATCAGGAGGAGAAAACGAATGGGATATGATATTGAAAAAGAAAAAAGAGAAGCAATTGAAGCTGGGCGTAGAGCTTTGAACAGTCTTCAGACAGCAAAAGAAAATCTAAACAGTGCAAAGAACTGGGGACTGGTAGTTTTATTGGGTCTAGTGGCAGAACGAAGGAAGAAATACAGCAGGCGGAAGAAGAACTGTGCATTCGCTTTGCAGCTGAATATCATGAATATCTGGAAAGAATTGGACTTGCAAGTGTTGAAGAACATGAATTGACGGGTTTAACCAAAGACATTCGATTGGATGTGGTTGCTGTTACCAAGGAATACAGAGCTTTGTATGGACCAGATACAGTATCATGGTATAGATCGTATGAGGCAGAAATCCGATAAAATTATCATCGGAAATCTGTGCATAGAAAATACAATAGACGTAGTTATAAATCGAATTCTACTGTCTAGAATAGCTGCAGCAACAGATTTAGTTGGTGAAATGGAACCAATTATTGCTCAGGGCTTGGCGAAGATAAATGAACTTATTATTACCAAAGAATTTACGGAGGCAGAGCTTCTAAAACGAGAAAAAGAAATAGAACAGAGAATTGAAAAGGCAAAGCAGACACGAGAGGAGTTTGACGAAGCTATGGTATGAATTGGTAAATGACAAGGGTTTTAGAGATGAGTTTGAGGCTGATATTAAGAAAAGCAGGGTATCGCCTCGAGAGTCGTTATTATTTACATATTCTTTTTTGAAAAAAGAGAATGGTTGCTCGTTGAAAATAATCTCAGAGACATCTGGTATTATTCACGTATCAAAAGATATTTGTGAAAGGATACGTTCTTATATTAAAAGAATGAACCTTGGAAAACGTGGAGAAGAATTGCAGGCTCTTGTTGATAGTGGTGGCGATTTACTTATAGATTTTGATGGTGATGCTGCATATGCAAACAAAGAGGCAGTATTTTTTAAACCAGCAGGTGCTTGGATTCATTTTGCAATCGATTATTTAAGAGCTTTGAACACAGAAAATTATGAAGACCTGTTTTATGCAACAATTAAAGAAAAAGATGTGGACGAACTTGAAAAAGGCAGGTTTTGGATTTTTTCGTATGAAATGGAGTTTGATGGTTTTTTTGATGCGAAATCTTATGAATACATTATTTGTCAGGAGGATGAAGTGGTGGAAAGTTGGAAAAGATTTTTTAATCGCGGCACGAACTGGAAAGATTTTCCACAAGTAACTTCTTATGAGGAGTATCGAAAGATAACAGACAAACAGCATTTAAGCAAAGCCAAAAGCATGCCGATTAAGTTTTTAAAAACTTCTGGTAAAGGTTTTTTTATAGATAAGGATGGCTATGCACTGGGAATTCGAGATGAATTGGCAGATGTAATTAAAGTTGATGCTTTTAAGAAGCAGATGAAAGATATTATTGAGTATCGTACGATGGAATATTATCGAAGACGGTATGTAGAGAAGTAATCATAAGTATTATTTACAGTAGAAGTAACAAAGTGGATTGTGAGGTGTCTGACATGTTAAAAAATGTACTAATTGTAGTAGATGATATAGAAAAATCCATAGAGTTTTATAAGGACTTATTTGGACTGCAGGTGATTCTTCAGAATGAAGGGAATGTGATCTTATCGGAAGGTCTTGTTTTGCAGGACGCCGGTTTATGGGGAAAGACGTTGGATGAGATTTCTACACCATTCAATAATAGGATGGAACTGTATTTTGAGGAATTTGATATAGATGGATTGCTTGCAAAATATGAATCTGGTAAGTATTTCGTCCGATATGCCACTGAACTAACAGAACTTGCAGGTGGGCAGAAGCTTGTAAGGCTGTATGATCCGAGTGGTAATCTCATCGAGGTTCGTACGCCATTTATGTGTAATTAAAGGAGAAGATATGCAGATTTTTGTTGATGCAGATGCCTGTCCGGTAGTTGGTATTGTTGAAAAAGTTGCAAAAGAGCACAGTGTTCCTGTAACGTTGTTGTGTGATACCAATCATGTGTTATCTTCTGATTACAGTGAGGTGATTGTAGTTGGAGCCGGAGCAGATGCCGTGGATTATAAACTGATCAGTATTTGTCATAAAGGCGATATTGTTGTATCACAGGATTATGGAGTGGCGGCAATGGCACTTGGAAAAAATGCGTATGCGATTCATCAATCCGGGAAATGGTATACCAATGAGAATATTGACCAGATGCTTATGGAACGGCATTTGAATAAGAAGGCACGAAGGGCATCCGGAAAGAAGCACTTAAGAGGCTCAAGAAAACGAACATCGGAGGATGATGAGCATTTCAGAGAATCCTTCGAGAAAATGATACATATGGCAATGGATAAGGAGAACTGATTTGAACGTACAGATTTTTGGAACAAAAAAGTGCAATGATACAAAGAAAGCAGAACGCTTTTTCAAAGAGCGTGGCATCAAATACCAGTTCATTGACATGAAGGAAAAAGGCATGTCAAAAGGCGAGTTTAACTCCGTTGCCCAGGCAAACGGAGGCCTGGAAAATATGATCAACTGGGATGGGAAAGACAAAGATATTTTGTCCCTGATCAAATATATCGCAGAGGAAGATAAGCTGCAAAAAGTCCTGGAAAATCCCCAGGTGATCAAAACACCGGTGGTCAGAAACGGAAAGCAGTCTACCTTAGGCTATCAGCCGGATGTGTGGAAAAAATGGGAATAGATAGGTAATAGATAAAAATAGCAGAAAAATGCGTATAATAAAAAAGCAGGTCGCAGATATCACATTTTATGGAAATATCCGCGACCTGTTTTATATTTGCTGTGAGAACCAATAATAGGAATAGATCTTACGCGTTCTTCTGTGCGCAGAACTGATCCATTACTTCCACCAGATTTCTGTGGTCTTCCAGATGAGGCAGACCGGAGATCATGGCAACACCGCGGAACTCATCATTTACAATAATTGGAAATCCACCGCCGCAGAATGCATAGTGGGACTCGTCCTGCTGCCAGTTTTCCTTTACACCGTTTAATTCCCGCTCAACAGCTGCACGCAGAGAAGAAGTATGGCAGCGCTCAACCGTGTGCTGCTTGCGGTTCATCCACTGGTTATTGCTTTCGTCTGTTCCCGGAAGGAAGGACTGATACAGGATAATATCATCAAAAACAATACGGATGGCGATTGGCTTTGGAGTGGTCAGACCACGCTCGCGAAGCATGGTTCCCAGTGTGTAAGCATCATTGTAATCAAAAGAAGAAAAGTGGATACGCTCTTCCTGGCTTTTGATCTCTTCTAACATTTTTAAATCGTACATAAGAATACCCTCTCTATACTCATATTTTTCCAGAATTATTATAGCCTTTAAATAGAAATGTGTATAGTAAAAAAATAAAGTCCCCAAAACTGTTTCTAAAACTAACCCTTAGTTAATATTTTCCCTGAAGGAACAGCTGTATAGTTCAGATATACAGAACAATAGGATCAGTTTCATAATTTGTAAGAAAGAGGGAAAATGGATGTTTGGATTGGAAATAGCCACATTGCTATTGGGAATTAGTTTTATTGCAGCAGGCATGATCCAGAGCAGAAAGACGGGGCAGAAAAAATGGCGTATTTTAATGATCATTGGGATCATCCCGGTTCTGGTCAGTGTATTTTTATTGGTCTGCACATTCTGGCTCTTATATGGGATCCAGGTCCAGGAGCCGGTTGCAGGTCCAACAGAAAACGGAAAGATCATTACGGAAAACACAGATGCAGAGCCAGAACCAGGTTCCGGTTCAGATTCCAACATCCCTGGCAGCGACTGGCGCACTTACAGGGCTTATTCCGAAGACCTGCACCTGGATGATACAGGCGCTCTCATTTTCTGCCTTTCCCCATTAGATAATAGAAACGGCTATGCTGTATATGACAGCGCAAACGGTGCCAGAGTAGGAACTCTTTTATGGGGATCAGAAAAAGAAGCGGACTGGCAGGCTAAAGCACAGATGGAAGACTTAGATCATGACGGGATAAAAGAAATCGGCATATCCATGGCAGATGGAGAAATCCTGTGGTACCATTACCGGGAAGGTTTGGAGGATACCTGGCCGGAGAATAAATGTGGTTGTTTTGAAAAAGTTGATTAAAAAATTAACAAAAGAAAAGCCTGTAATTATGGGAAAAACTGTAAAAACTTAAGATTATAAACATTGACATTTCCATACAGAGTGATAAAATATTAACAGAGTTAAACAGAACATATATCTGGAAAGGGGATTTTGGTTATGGCAATGAATATTGATTTTACTGGAAAGACAGTCCTTGTTACAGGTGGTGGACGTGGACTGGGTAAAGAGATGGCACTTCAGTTTGCAGGATGTGGCGCAAACGTATATATTGCAAACCGTAAAGAAGATCAGGGCCTTGCTACTGTAAAAGAGATCGAGGCACTTGGCGTAAAGGGCGGCTTTACAAAATGTGATGTAGCTGTGGAAGAAGACGTTAAGAAGCTGATCGCTGACGCAGCAGCATTTGGCGGCGGAAAGATCGATGTGATCGTAAATGCAGCAGGCGTAATTTCCCTTCAGGATATGATGCATACAACTACAGAAGAGGTTCAGAGACTGTTCAATATCAATGTAGTGGGAACCGTACATATGATCAAACATGGTCTGGCACATCTGGAAGCAAATAAGGGCGGAAACATGATCCTTGTATCCTCTATTGCAGGCAGAGACGGTATGGGAATGCTCCAGACTTACAGCGCATCCAAGGCAGCTGTAACAAGCCTGATGCAGTCCGCAGCAAAACATGCAGCTCCTTACGGAGTCCGTGTAAATGCTATTCTCCCGGGAATTATCCGTACAGCAATGTGGGAAGAGATCCTGGAAGGCATGAACAATGGCTGGGATCCAGAAGTTCATAATGAACTGACTCCTGAGAAACGTGAAGAACTGTGGAATGCTTCCGTTAAGAGCATGATCCCGCTGGGACATGATCAGAAGGAAGAAGATATTGCCTGGGCAACCGTATTCCTTGCAAGTGACTTCGCCCGCGAGATCACAAGCCAGGCACTGTGCATTGATGGTGGTACTACCTCCGGAAGATAATCATATGACATGAATTGAAAAATTTAAATTAAAGAAATAAAGAGATAAAAAGAGCAGCCGCTTTTGGAAAATGAATTCCATTAGCGGCTATTTTTTTGTTTCCGGTTTTGCCTACTGTAACTTTATAGTCCCGGCGCAAAAGTTCCAGATAAAAGATACTTTTGAAAGCATTTCTGGATCGGTTCATCTGGCGCAATGGGGCGATACAGTTCCAGGAACTCTGCAAAGGAGAATGGATAAATAATAAACTCCACATAACGTCCGCCAAGATAAGTGGAAAGCTCACTGGAAAGAAGCTTTGCGTTTGAACCGGTGATATAGATGTCGCAGTCAAGGGATACACGCAGGGAGTTGATACACTTCTCCCAGTCTTTTACTTCCGGGATTTCATCAAAGAACAGATAGGCTTTACCGTTGATTTCTGTGGCTCGTTTTGTGATTTCATTATGCAGTGCCTTTGCAGTTTGCAGATATGCGTAGTTTAAATCCTCAAAATTAATAGAGATGAACTGAGCGGGACTGACACCGGACTCCATACCCGCTTTCAAAAATTGAAGTTTTTTCATTTCTCGAAACCGCTTCGCTGTACTTATTATACTGTCTGCTAATAGTATATGCAAGATGTCGCTTTCAAAAACGCAATTTTTTTTATTTTTTGAAAGTGGAAACTATGTAAAGACAACCCGAAAGCTGCCCCAGGCATCAAGCCTATCCTGCTTACACAGGTTCATTATCATCTTCATCAACAGAGCTATCTGCATCATCGTCCTCAAACTCAGGATTGTACCCATAGTCATCGTCCACATAATCAGCATCCGGATCAGGCTTTCACCCGGACGGAGCTGGTCGATGATCTCATAATTCATGCCTGCACCAGTGCGCACATTCAGACGAGAACCGCTCGTTACCACCTTGCCAGTTTCCATGTTTCATCCTGATTCTGCAATTCCTTCTTTTCTTCCATAGGCAATTTCCTTTTTCTGAACGGACTCGCGATGCTCGCTCGTTGTCGCGGCATTCGTCAAAGTCTCAAGTAAGCTTGGACCTTGACTTATTGCGCACGCAAAAAGCCCGTCCAGAATAGATTGTTTTGTCTCACTGCTTTTCCTAATTTTATACCCTAAAACTCATCCTACACTGTAGTTAATCCCTCTGGGTGACGGCTAGGAAAATGTGAATTGGTGACAAGCATTCATCCCCTCTGACAAAATCAGTATATTTAGCCCTGTTTCGCTGACAAATTTGTCACTGAAATTGCAATTCTGCATGAAAAAAGCGGCAATGAAACTATCTTCATTACCGCTAAAAATGAGCGTCTCCTATAGGAATCGAACCTACAATAGAGTCTTAGGAGGACCCCGTTATATCCATTTAACTAAGGAGACAAATACATGGCTCCTTATTCAGAAGCCATGTTTTATCTTACCATTTTTCTTCAAAATGCACAAGTCCCTGGAGCCAGATTATTCCGCGGAATCGTCTTCCTCTCTCTGGTACTCCCAACAGATCCTGCTCATTGATGCAGACATCCAAAACGATGCTGTTTGACTCAATGGTCATCACATAAATCTTTTCTCCGGTCTTATTATTCTCCCGAAGTTCCACATCAAGAATATCTCCCATGATGTTGTAATGATCGCATTCCACGCCACAGGGCATAAAATGCGTCGTTACAATGGAAAAGACATCTTCATCTGCAATTCTTCTGGAAATCATGGAATAGGTATCCATGTCTTCCAGTGTCAGATTCTCGATGGCGTCTTCATCCCCATTTCTGGCAGCCTGAAGCATCCGGGACCGTTCCTGGTTAGATTTGATCTCGGATACCACCGGTGTTTTTTGATAAACCGGCATGAGAATCTTCCCTTCCACGGAAAGTCCGGAAAGTGTCAGGGAACCGGAAAAGCTGTCTGACCTTCCATATCTTCGTTTATTCAGATATT
>OIXA01005132.1_pt1 | contig 11930 bp, 9 predicted proteins | sample 1587721 | NCBI WGS metagenome assembly OIXA01 (sample SAMEA3888900, study PRJEB22519) | human gut metagenome | biome: human gut; feature: human-associated habitat; material: faeces | place: Denmark | collected 2013 | reverse complement strand
GTCCGGAGCCTGGGCGCGCTCGTTGTGATCCACCAGGATGATATGTTTTCCCTTGGCTCCCAGCAGGTTCAGCACCCGTTCCGGACAGGCGCATTGGATCTGCACCAGCTGGCTGCCCTGTAAATAATGGACGATTCGTTTATACATATATTTACTCCATCAGCTCCACCCGGTCAATGTGACCCGTCAGCCGCAGCTCCCCGTCGGTCATGGCCGCCAGCTGCAGGTCTTTTCCGATTATGCGCACGGTCATGCTGCCGCCGGATACCGTCACCTCCTCTGTGCTATAGGAGATAACGCCCCTATGTCCCGCCATATAGAGCTGGCGGCTTCCGTACAGCTCCACCTGCGGCACACCCACCGCCGTTTCCGGCGGCAGGTTCAGCCGCTCCACGGCCTCCACACCCACCTGGGACAGCCTCCGTTTTTGCATGGTCCTGCATCCTCCTGTTCCGCTTGCTGCATCGGCTTCCTGCAATGCATCCGTAGGGCGGGCTGCCCTCAGCCCGCCGCCGTCACACGCTGCACTTCGGCAGGGCGCGCGGGCCCTGCTCTGCAAAGCCTTTCCCTATACGTCGGGACCCCGTGTGCCCCGCCGCACACCCCTTTCCGCTTGCAAATCCTATGCGCCCACGGAGAAAAACTTGCCTGTCCGGGGAAAAGGAGACGAATCAGGCTGTCGATACAGCGGAGAAAATACGATAGCGGTAAGGAAGGGCCTTCCTTACCATTCAAAAGCAGGCAAGCCCCGCGCCCCGGCTGCATAGAGTGTAGCCGAGGGGGCGAGGCTGTGAGCAAACGGAAATGGCAGGCCCTGTGCCTGCTGGGCGTCATGGCGGTGCTGCTTGTGAGCAGCGCCGCCGCCGGGGAAGCGGTGCGCCGGGCCCTGTCTCTTTGCGCCCGGTCGGTGGTTCCGGCACTGTTTCCATTTTTTGTAGTGTCAGGGCTTTTCACCTCCCTGGGCTTTGCCGAGGGGATGGGCCGCCGCCTGACCCCGGCAGCGGCGCTGCTGTTCCGTGTAAGCGGGGCCGGGGCCTCTGCCTTTTTCCTGGGCCTTTTGGGGGGCTACCCCGTGGGCGGGCGCACCGTGGGTCAGCTGTACCGGGAGGGCCGCATCTCCTGCGGCGAGGCGGAGCGCCTGCTCTCCTTCTGGAATAACGCGGGGCCATCCTTCATTCTGGGCGTAGTGGGCCTGGGCTGCTTTCAGAGTCTGACAGCCGGCTGGGCTCTGTACCTCATCCACGCAGTGTCCGCCGTTTTGGTGGGGGTGCTGCTGCGGGGAAAGAGCCGCCCAAAGCCGGCCCTTTTTCCTCCGCAGCGTCTGCCGGAGAAGATCCTCCCGGCCTTCATCCGGTCCGTGCAGGATTCCGCCCTGGCCATGCTCCGGGTCTGCGGCTTTGTGGTTTTTGCCTTGGTAGTGCAGGCCCTGGTGACGGAGTGGACGGGGGTGAGCCATCCGGCGGCCCTGGGCTTTATTGAGCTTACCGGAGGCGTTATGCGGCTGGGCAGCGGAAGGACGGACTTTTTGTGGGCGGCGGCGCTGCTGGGCTGGGGTGGACTATCCGTCCACGGGCAGACCGCAGCCGTGCTGGCGGACACGAATCTGAAAATGGGCCTCTATTTTCTTGGCAAGCTCCTGCAGGCGGCCCTGTCTGCCCTGCTGGCTTATTTGCTGGTATTTTGCTGGTATTCTGTATAGCATAAAGTGGTACATATCCTATGCAAAAATACAAAACAGCCCATGAAGCATACAGCACAGCAGGATGCCCATGGAAAGGGGCAGCAGCATTCCCACCAGGGTCCATTTTTTGCTGCCGGTCTCCTTGAGCAGGGTCAGGCAGGTGGTGCCGCAGGGCAGGTGCATCAGGCACAGCACCGCAGCGCAGACCGCCGTCTGCCAGGACCATCCGTGGAGGGTCAGCACCTGACCTAAGCGGGCTGTCCCGATATCCGCCATAACGGAGGTGGAGAGATACCCCATGGCCAGAACAGGCAGCATGATCTCGTTGGCGGGAAAGGCCAGAAAAAATGCCAGCAGCACCATGCCGTCCAGACCCATGAGATCCCCCAGGGGCTGGAGAAAGCCGGCCAGGACGGACAGCAACGGCCGGCCGGAAACGGCGAGGTTGGACAGCAGCCACAGCACTGCCCCGGCGGGCATGGCCACCGTTACCGCCCGGCCCAGGACAAAGAGCGTCCGGTCCAGCAGGGAGCGCACCAGAACCTTCCCGATCTGCGGCAGGCGATAGGGAGGCAGCTCCAGGGAAAAGGAGGACACCTGCCCCCGCAGGAGGGTGCGGGAGAGGAGCTTGGAGGTGAGCAGCGTCATGCCCACGGAAAAGAGGATCACAGCCAAAAACAGCCCCGCCCCCAGCAGCCGCCGGCCGGGGCCGCTGGTATTTCCCAGGAAAAACAGGGAGATCAGCGCCACCAGTGTGGGGAAGCGGCCGTTGCAGGGGACGAAGCAGTTGGTGAGGATGGCCACCAGCCGCTCTCTGGGGCTGGCAATGATGCGGCAGCCGGTGACGCCGCAGGCGTTGCAGCCGAAGCCCATGGCCATGGTGAGGCTCTGCCGCCCGCAGGCGCCCGCCGCCCGGAAGCACCGGTCCATGCAGAAGGCCACTCTGGGCAGATACCCGGCGTCCTCCAGCAGCGTGAACAGGGGAAAGAAGATGGCCATGGGAGGCAGCATCACCGCCACCACCCACGCCACCGTCCGGTAGATGCCGTCCACCACAGCCCCCTGCACCCACCACGGCGCTCCTGCCAGCAGACCCCGCAGTGGTTCCTCCAGCGCCGTCAGCCACCGGCTCAGCAGCCGGGAGGGGGCGTTGGCCCCCTGTATGGTCAGGTAGAACACCAGCCCCAGCAGCAAAAGCATCACCGGAAAGCCTGTAAGCCGGGAGGTCAGCAGCCGATCCAGCCGCCGGTCCGAGGCGTGGGGGTCTGGCTCGGCACACCGGGCGCACTGCCGCCCGATCTCCTCCGCCAGCGCCACCACCGACGCCGTCAGGCTGTCCCGCAGGGCCTGCCCGGAGAGCGCTCCCAGCCGTTGCTGCGCCCGCTGCCACAGGGACTGTTCCCCCTCTGTGGGCGGGCTTCCCCACAGCAGCGCCACGGCACGGCGGCGGGACATTCCCGTCTCCAGCAGTCCCAGCGCCGCCTCCACCGGCGGGACGTAGGTCAGCTTCCAGCCGTCCTCCCATGGCTCCCGGCGGCACACCTCCGCCGCCTGATGCCGCAGCTCCGCCAAGCCCTTTCCGCTGCGGGCGGCGGTGGCGACCACCGGCACATCCAGCAGCTGCCCCAAGCGCCGGATCTGGGGCGTGACACCCCGGCGGGCCGCCTCGTCCATGAGATTCACGCACAGCACCAGCCGCCAGGTCTGCTGGCGGAGCTGCAGGGCCAAGATCAGCCCCCGCCGCAGGCAGGAGGCGTCCACTACCACAATGACGGCATCCGCCTGCCCGCTCTGCAAAAACGCCCCGGCCACTTCCTCCTCCGGCGAATCCGCCGCCAGAGAATAGGTCCCCGGCAGATCCACCAGCCGGAACCGCTGCCCCGCCTGCGAAAAATAACCCTCTGCCCGCTCCACGGTCTTGCCGGGCCAGTTGCCCGTGTGCTGGCGCAGCCCTGTCAGGCGGTTGAATACGGTGCTTTTTCCCACATTGGGGTTTCCCGCCAGCGCCACGGTATATGTATGCTCCACCACGCCTCCCCCTTCCCTAAGGATAGACCATTGTATGCCGCCCACCTCCGTTGGGTGCGGGGAGGGTGCGGAAGGGCCTCCAAGAGCGCACAAAAGCCCGCCAGCGGCGGGCTTTTGCGATGACGGAGAGGATGGCGGGCAATGCCCTCCCGACACCAAAGGCGGCAGCCCTATGGGCTGCCGCCTTCTTACTCTGTAGGGAAACGGAATCACTCGGTCTTTTCCACGGCCTCGGTGCGGTAGATGAAGCGCACAGCGCCGTCCATGCCGTCCGTCAGCCCGGAGAAGCTGCGGTAGTTGCGGGAGACCTCCACCGTGGCGGTCAGGTGCTCCGCCAGACCCTCCACGTCGTCGCCCAGCACGCTGACCAGCTTCTCCACGCCCTCCTCGTTGAACTGCTTCAGTCCGTCGGAGAGCTGCATGGCGCCGTCCCGCAGCTGCTTCACGCCATCCAGCAGGGCGGGCATATTGCTCTGGAGCTGCCGAGCACCGGCGGCAGCCTGATCCACACCGGCGGTGTAGCTATTCAGGCCCATGTAGAACACGTTGTACTGGTCCAGCTGCTGCTTCAGGCTGCGGATCTGCACGGCACCGGCGGAGGCTTGCTCCGTAGCGGCCATGATCTTCTGCTGCACCTCGTCGGAGGCCATGGTCTCCTCGATCTTCAGCTGCACCTGCTGCTCCGTGGCGGCGTCGATCTTCTGCCGGATCTCCTCCGTCCCCATAAGGGCCGTCACATTCTCGGAGATGGTCTGCTGCATGGCGGGAGTCTGCATCTGCAGCTCCACGGCGGTATCCACTTGCGCCTTCAGCTCAGGACTCTGCTGATACTGCTCCATGGTGTAGCCCATGGCGTTGAGCACCTGCCCCAGCACCTGCTGGCGCACCTGCTCCGTCACCTGCGCCGTTACCTGCTGCTGCACGGCCTCGGTCACAGCAGCACGGATCTGATCCCGTGCGGCCTCCACGGCGGCAGTCACCTGCTCACGGGCGGCCTGCTCGGCCAGCGTACCGGCCTCGTCCAGCTGGGCCAGCACGCCGCCCAGCACGGTGGTGTAGTTGTCAATGGTCAGGGAGGGGATGGTGATGCCCGCCTGCGCCAGCTGGGGCTGCAGCTGCTCATCGGCCATAGCCAGCAGGGAGGTAAAGACCTGCTTGGCCCCGGCGTTCAGGGCGCTGCTGTTGGAGCTGAGCTGATCCAGACCGTCCGTCAGCTGATCCACGCCGTCAGACAGCTGTCCGCAGCTGTCCAGCAGCGTGCAGAGTCCGTCATACAGCTGGGAGGAACCGTCCATCAGCTGATCCATGGCATCCGTGAGCTTGCCCAGAGAATCGGACAGGCTCCCCAGATCGCCGGAGGTAAGGTCGTCGGTATCCACCTCATTGAGGAGGCTGTTGGAGACGACGGTGAGGGTGGTCTCCAGCGTGAAGTCCGTTACGTCGGCGCTGATCTCCACATAGTCGGGCAGGTCCAGCTGCTCCTTGCTGATGCCCAGATCCTCCTGCAGGCCGGGGAAGGCCATGCCCATGACGGCGATGCGGTCGCCGTCGTTGATGAGCTTACCGTTGGAGACGGTGACATTGGAGAAGTGGGAGGTATCCAGCAGGGCGCCGGTGAGGGCCACGAAGGGGACATACACCTTCTGGCTGACGCCGTTGACGGTACGCACCTCATACTGGTTGTTTTCATACTCGAAGCGGATGGTCACCTTGCCGCTCTTGCCCGCCAGCTCGCTGGGGGTGACGGTCTTGCCGTCCAGGGTGTAGTGGATGCTCATGCTCACCGGCAGCTCCTTCTGGATGGTGCCGGTCCAGCAGTCGTCCTTCACCTGCTGGGCGTCGTTCAGGCTCTCGATGGCCTTCTGGGCCTCGGCGGGCAGGGCGTTCTTGATCCAGTCGCTGACCAGGATCTTCTGGGTGCTGCCGTCGGCAGCGGTCATGACGTACACCGTCTCATCCTTGACGGCCTCCGTGTCGGAGGCGGCCGTCGCCACGGTGGACGGGGCCTCGGTATCATTGGCGTCCTTGCCCACGGCGTAGGTGGTGACGCCGGCGGCGCCTACGGCCACCGCCATGGCTAAGATCACAGCCAGAAATTTATTATTTTTCATTTTACAACCTCCTGTTTACCAATGAGATGGGTCATACCACGGGTGGTGCGGCACACGATGCCGTCGCACAGGATCAGCAGAGCCGGCAGCACCAGCAGCACCAGCAGCACGCTGATGATAGCGCCACGGGCCATCAGCATACACATGGAGCCCACGATATCGATGTTGGAATACAGCGCCACGCCAAAGGTGGCGGCGAACAGGCCCATGCCGCTGACGATGATGGAGGGGGCCGAGGTCCGCAGGGCGGTCATGACGGCCTTCTTCTTGTCCTCGCCATTGAGCCGCTCCGCCTTGTAGCGGGTGGTCATCAGGATGGCGTAGTCCACCGTAGCGCCCAGCTGGATGGTACTGATACAGATGGGGGCGATGAAAGGCAGCGACTGGCCCAGCACATGGGGCAGGCCCAGATTGATGAAAATAGCCAGCTCGATGACGGCGATCAGGATGAAGGGCAGGGAGAAGCTTCCCTCCACCAGCGTGATGATGAGGAAGATGGCGGCGATGGAGACGGCGTTGACTACCTTGAAGTCGTGGTCCGTCGTCTCGATCATGTCCTTCATGCAGGGGGCCTCACCGATGAGCATTCCGCCCTCGTCATACTTCTTCAGGATGGCGTTCAGCTGATCGATCTGCTGATCGACATCATCGGAGGCCACCTTATACTCGGAGTTGATGAGCAACAGCTCCCACTGGTCGCTCTCCAGCATGGAGCGCACGGAATCCGGCAGCACCTCCATGGGGATCATGGGACCTACCACGCTCTCCATACCCAACACATACTTCACGCCCGGCACCTGCTCCATCTCGTCGATCATGGCCCGGACGTCGCTGTCCGGCAGATCGGCGTTCACCAGCAGCATATGGGTGGAGGCGATGTCAAACTCCTCGGAGAGCTTCTTGTTGGCGATGACGTACTCCATGTCCTCCGGCAGGCACTGACCCATGTCATAGTATACCTCGTCGTTGGTCTTATCATAGCTGATGTAGGCCGGGGCGATGAGCAGGGCGAAGATCACCAGAAACACGGGGAAAATCTTGCATATGCTCTTGGCAAAGCCTCCCATATCGGGGATCAGGGACTTATGCCGTGTCCGCTGCAGAGGCTTATCAAGCACCAGGATCAGGGACGGCAGGATGGTCACGCAGCCCAGCACGCCCAGCAGCACGCCCTTAGCCATGACGATACCCAAGTCACGGCCCAGCGTGAAGGACATGAAGCACAGGGCGATGAAACCGGCGATGGTGGTGGCAGAGCTGCCGATGACGGAGGTAAAGGTGTTGTGGATGGCCACCGCCATGGCCTCCTTGTGGTCGCTCTGCAGGGTCAGCTGCTCGTTGTAGCTGTGCCACAGGAAGATGGAGTAGTCCATGGTCACGGCCAGCTGCAGCACCGCAGACAGGGCCTTGGTGATGTAGGAGATCTCTCCCAGGAAGAAGTTGCTGCCAAGGTTATACACGATGGCCATGCCAATGCTGGCCAGAAACACGAAGGGAACCAGCCAGCCGTCCAGCAGCAGCATCATGGCGGCGCAGGCACAGGCCACGGCCAGCGCCACATAGATAGGCTCCTCCTGCTCGCACAGGTCCTTCAGGTCCGTCACCAGCGCCGACATACCCGACACGAAGCACTGCTTGTCGGCGATGGAGCGGATCTCACGGATGGCGTCCATGGTCACGTCCTCCGAGGTGGCGGAGTCGAAGAACACCGCCAGCATCGTGGCATCATCGGTATTGAACTCGTTATACAGCTTATCCGGCAGCAGCTCCATGGGGATGGAGAGGTCCGCCACGGAATCGTACCACAGCACGCTCTCCACGTGGTCCACCTGCTGGATCTTCTCCTTCAGCTGGGCCACCTCCTGCACCGGCATATCCTGCACCACGATGAAGGAGAAGGCTCCCTTGCCGAAGTCCTCCTTCAACGTCTCCTGCCCGATGACGGTATCCATGTCGCCGGGCAGATAATCCAGCATATCGTAGTTGATCCGGGTACCCAGCATCCCAAACACCGCCGGCACCAGCAGGATCAATGCGATCATCAGGATCAGAACACGGTTTTTTACCACCGCTTTAGACAATCCCATTGCATCTCGGTCCTTTCTCACTTGATCTCAAATTCATCTGTCTCGATGACGTCCGGCTGCTGGTGGCGGATGATCTTCACTGTCAGCAGAGCCACCAGCAGATTCATCACGCCGTCCAGAAACAGCGACGCACCCAGGAGCATGGTCAGCGCCTGCGCCCCCTCGCCGGGCCGCAGCACCAGCAGCACGCCCAGCACACCGGCGCACGCCGCCGCCAGCAGGATGGCCCACCAGCGGTCGATGCCGAAGCGCTTGGCGTCCACGGCGATCTGCACCTTGAACAGCCCGTCCGACAGCACCAGAATGCCGTACACCACGCACAGAAAGCCGATGGTCTCGCCGGGATGGGTCAGTGTTACGATGCCCAAGGCGATCAGCAGCACGCCGAAGGCCAGATCGTACTGGAAGGCCAGCCGGAACAGGTCACGGGACAGATACCCCGCCACCTTCACGGCACCAAACACGATCATCCCGATGCCCAGCAGCTCTCCGATGACGGCCACCGACACGCCGGGCCACACAAACAGCACCACGCCCAGCACGCACAGCAGCACCGACATGATGATGTATCCTGTTTTGGCCGCTCGCATAGGAGTCACAGAACGCATGATACGCATCTCCCTCACTTTTGATGGTCTGAGTATATCGCTTTCGGGGCCGGGAGAAAATGGATAAAATAACACCGGGTGTCTGACTTTCAGACACCCGGATGCAAATTGCCCAGTTTTTAGGCAGTCAGGGGGTATTTGCCTAAATTTTCAATGGTCGTCCCGGCTGCGCTCGATGATGAGCTCCGGCAGGCCGTGGCACAGGCGGCTGATACGCCGCAGCTCCTCCAGCGCCTCGTCCTGCATCCCGCCGCTGATCCAGTCGATGCACATTCCGAAGATCTGGCACTTGATGAAGCGGATCACCGCCTTCCGATCTGCCTCCGGCAGTTGGTGCTGGGGGAAGGCGGTATCGATGTAGGTGGTGACAGCGTACTCGCACAGACGCATGGTGCTCTTCTCAAAGAGATCACGGTTCACGGAGTGGTAGATATGCATCACGGCGCTGCGGTTGCGCAGCGCATAGCGGACGGCCATCTCGCAGCACTCGTCCAGTGTGGAGATGGTGGGATACTCCTCGATGAGCCGGTCGGTGTAGGCGGTGATGATCTCAGCGATGAGGGAGGGGATATCCTGAAAATGGTAGTAAAAGGAGTTTCGGTTGATGCCGCATTTTTCCACAATATCCCGGACACTGATCTTGTTCAGGGGCTTTTCGTTGAGCAGCTGCAAAAACGCCGTTTCAATGGCCTGCTTGGTAAAATTTGCCATACATACCTCCGTCTGTTCTGCACATACTCTCTCGGAAAGTTGATTATAGCAGATTTTTCTCCGGCTGACAACCCTCCCAAGGTGCCTAAAATGGGGCATACTATCCCTGCCGTCATGACCGGCGGCAGTTAAAAACAGGAGGTCCATGCCATGCGAAGGAAAAAAACCTTTCACGACCCGACTCCGGATATCCACGACTTCCCCGGCGTGCCGGAGAGCACCTTCGATCTGGTAAACCAGTACGGCACCTACAACATCCAGCCCACCTCCCACACGGAGAATCTGTTTCCTCTCATCGGGCCGGAGCTGCCGGAGCGCTGGCGCACCATGCGTCTGGGAAAGGACGATCTGGAGGACTTGTAGCGGAAGTCTGCGGGGCAGACGCATCAGGGGCGGGCGCAAATGCGCCCGCCCCTGATGCGCTTTTCTCTTGCAGGCTGTGTCGAAATATGGTAGGATGGATGTATACCATATGGTATAGTGACCCCCAAATACATGATTCGGAGGAAAGAGAAGCGATGAAGCAGATGAAACGGGCCGCAGGTCTGCTGCTGGCGCTGGTACTGGTGCTGAGCATGGCCGCCTGCGGTAAGAAGGACGGAGACGGCGGCGACAGCCAATCCGGCTTCCAGCGTGGCACGATTGAAAACGGCATTTACACCAACACCTTCGTGGGCATCGGCTGCCAGCTGAGCGATGACTGGACCTACTACACCGACGAGCAGCTGGCAGAGCTGTCCGGCGTGGTGGCCGAGAGCAGCGAGGAGATGCAGAAGGCCATGGAGGATGGCAAGAGCACCTATGATATGTTCGCCAGCGCCATGGAGGGCCTTGTGACCATAAACGTGGTGTATGAGGATCTGGGCGCTCTGTACGGCAAGCTGCTGGACGAGGCGGGCTATCTGGAGATCGCCGTACCCAAGCTGGAAGATGCTCTGGCCTCCATGGGGCTATCCAACGTGAAGGTGGAGCAGACTCCGGTGCAGTTCGCCGGTCTGGTTCGGGAGGGCGCTGTTATCTCCGGCGAGATGGACGGCGTCCCCATGTATGAGACGCTGGTGTGCATCAAGCAGGAGGGCTATATGTGCTGCGTGACCATGTGCAGCTGGACGGAGGATATCACCGCCGATCTGGCGGAGCTGTTCTATCAGGCGTAAGCCAAGGCGAAACAAATAAACAGGAGGCCGCAGGCAATGCCTGCGGCCTCCGTTTTTTGGTTTATTACAGCTCCGGAGCGGCGTTGGTACGCTGGGAGCGCAGACGGTAAGTGACCTTCTTCAGCTTCCGGCTTCTCATGGAGCTGATGGCCGTGGGGATAGCGCCCAGCAGCGTGAAGGCATACAGCTTCACCAGCTCCCCGATGTAGGTGGAGGAATCGATGATCTCCTGACGCAGCATCTCCGGGATCATGCGGAAGCAGTCCAACAGGCTCAGCTCGTAGTAGTCCTTCAGCTCGTTATAGACGGCGACGGACCAATCCAGCTGGTAGCCCACGTAGGTCATGCCCAGCATCAGCACGATGCTGACCACCAGACCCACGGTGGAGAACCGGCCGCCCAGCAGCTCATAACCCTTCATGGTGCAGATGGCTATGACGATACCGCTGACTGCCGCCACGTAGCCCAGCTGGCCCAGCAGCACGATGCACGCCACGCCCAGCAGAGAACCCAGCAGCGCACCCACGGTGCCGGCCACCACGTTCTCCGTCTTGCCCAGCTCCGCCTGCTGGTTCTGCTCCTGCAGATGGCCCAGCTGCTGGTAGCAGCTGTCGCACAGCAGGGAGGGGACACCGGTCATGATGCAGGGGTCCGTCTCCACGGCGCTGCCGCAGTTCTGGCAGCAGTTGTCATAGCCGGAGGCGTGCAGAAACTCCACCACGGCGGCTACAGCCTCCGCCAGCTTCTCCACCTGATTGGGATTGCCGAAGCGGACATTCAGGGTCAGCTCCACCCGGCTGCGCCGGACGGAGAAGCCCATCACCAGACGGGTCCCCTTTACAAACTGGCGGATGGCAGACTGATCCGGCTCCTGCCCCAGCTTGTGCAGGGACAGGGTCATAACGGCAAGGCCCTGATCGTTGCGCCAGAGCATGGTCTGGTAGCCGCCGACGCTGCCGAAGAGGATGCTGCTCTCGCCGTCCACCGTCAGGTGCAGGCGCTGGGCGGTCTGGTCCAGAAAGGTCTTTTCTTTTTGGGTCATGGGGTAGCTCTCCTTTTCTCTCTTTCACATGGTTTACACACAATTAGGCCGGAGGATCGTCAGAAGGAGACGACCTCCTCCTTGGGCTTTTCGCAGGGGGCGATGGCGGTGACATACAGCACCGGACCCTCGCCCTGATAAGCGTCGTTAGCTTCCTTCTTCACCGTGGCGGTGATCTCCACCCACTGGCGGTTCTTGAACCTCTCCAGCCCCTCGCCCTTGGCCACCAGAGCCAAAAACTGCATATCGTTCTCGCAGCAGACCATGGCGAAGCGGCCGGGGCAGTGGACACCCTTGAACTTCTTGGAGTGGCACATGACGGCCTTATACCGCACGGTGACGCCGTCGTAGCGGTCGGGGTTGTCCATCATATCCACATACCAGACACCGTAGTCGTCGTCCGGCACATCCAGATGGCCGTCGGAGAGATCAAAGGGGGACATCTCCGGAGTGACGTACTCCTCGCTGGTGCCGTCCTCGTTTTCCAGATAGATATCGGCCCGGC
>OIXA01005127.1_pt1 | contig 11939 bp, 6 predicted proteins | sample 1587721 | NCBI WGS metagenome assembly OIXA01 (sample SAMEA3888900, study PRJEB22519) | human gut metagenome | biome: human gut; feature: human-associated habitat; material: faeces | place: Denmark | collected 2013 | reverse complement strand
TCTGTGCTACTCAGAACTGTCCGGTCATACTTCCCGACCGGATATTAAAAAAAGCAAATCTCATGCATTATTCAGCCTTCTGAATCCCTGGAGTAATGAAGGCTGCTTTTTCGTTACACCCTTCCCCGGCAGCGCCGGTGGCAGTGTTCAGCCCTTTTTCGGGCAAACTGCTGCCAGTCTGTCCGGGGAGCAGACTGCGCAGCCCGTAGCCATGCCTCAGCGGCTCCCGGCCAGTCCCCCCTGACTTCCAGCCGGACAGCCCGGCGTCCGACCTGCCGGTAGCGCCATACCCCGGAGTTTTGCGAATCACGCCCTGTTCCGTTCATTTTCCTTCCCCCTTTAATCCAGGCCGGTGAATGTGTTATAAATTTTTATAACCTTCTTCTGCCGGGTATGGAAGAAGGTTTCAGAGAAGCCTTATTTTTCCGCCTCCTTTAGTGTGAAGGAGGCTTTTTTATTGTTCATCAAGCACGGCCTGAAGTTCTGCCTTTATCCGGTTCTGGCGGCGGATTTTATCCAGACGCGCTGCCGCATACGCTTCCTCCTCCTGAGAAATATGCTCCGTCACATACCCTTCCGTGTCATACCGGCAGGCACCGGCTTTCATGGCACACAGATAGCTTTCTGAACGGGTGATGGCCTTCAGCGCCCTGCGCAGTTTTTTATGCGAGAGCGGGATATTCCGCTGCGCCACGTCTTCCAGTAACACGTCCCGGATACCGCAGGCCAGAAGCCGGGGTGTGTCACCGTCAAATAATCCCGGCCACCAGGGTTTCAGAGTGTTCACCGCCTCATCCAGCGAGGGCAGCGTCAGATAAATGGACAGCGCCTGTCTGGCCTGCGCTTTTTTTGCTGTCAGCTCTGCTTCCCGGGCAGCCTTCTCCGCCAGTTTCTGCTTTTTCACCTTCCATTTTGGTGGCGTGGTGACATTGATGATGGTTTTCCGGCTCCGGGTCGGTGTTTCCCCTTCCGTTTTCCGTTTCAGTGTCAGTACCGGTCGTTTCTGCTCTGTCATGATTGCCCTGACCTTTGTGAAAATATGTCCTCCAGGTCGTTGAAACTACTCACTATGATATTAAGCTGACCTCAACGACCTCTGACATATTAATACCGACAATTAAAGATGTTTTTTAAACCATTGCGTCTGTACTGCCGCCACACGTTCAAAAAACGCGCCTTCATAAATATCATAATGGCATGCGTCAGCTTCCTCGTATAATTCCTTAGTACCAGAAGCAACAGCATCATATAAGGCTTTTCCCTGTTCTGGTGGATTAACACTATCCTGGCCGGCAATAACAACCAAAACTGGGCACTGTACTTTGGCTGCGCTCTCTGCCGGTTTATATTGCAACGTCTCCATAACCGTAAGGAAAGGTATTTTTATATCCATTTCAGGATACTGACCTTTTACCTTCTCGAAGAATACCTTTGATTCATTATCACTCAGTACCCGGGTAACCCCCACAAACATCTCTTTCCCGGTGTTTTTCTTCTTCTCTGCCATTTTATTCAGCGTGGACAGAAAAGACGCTCTCTCCGATTCATTCATCTCTCCGGTAACCAGAACATCACCGTCAGCAAAAGCCAGCTGGCTGACAATACATTTTACGCGTTGGTCCAGCGCAGCTGCACTGAAGACATGCCCCCCTCCCAGCGATGTTCCCCATAACCCAATACGCTGATTATCAATACATTCCTGCTTTTCTGCCCAATTGATAACTGAAATAATATCTTCGGTCTGCATTGCAGGAACCAGACGCCCTCGTTCTCCATCACTCTCACCGAATCCTCGATAATCAAAAGTAATCGTTGCGAATCCTGCTTCTGTGAAGGCATTCGCAAAGCAAGGGAGCAGAACATTCCTGATACCGCAAAACCCATGGCATAAGATAATCAAAGGATGTTTTATATTTCCTTCAGGAACACGAAATGTCAGGGCAATACCTTCAGAGAGTTTGTGATCCGTAATTTTCATAAATATCCTGTGTTATGTTGTTTATTAATAATCAGAATCAGCGTCAGTATCATACCAGTCACAACGCCAGAACGCCCAGCACAGCCAGATGACAGGCGTAGAATACCGGGAAAAAATCCCCGGGCCAGAAACGGGGTAATGATTTTCCTGCACACGACACCAGACCAACGGTCAGCACCGTCATTACAAGACCGGCCACCGCCGCTGCATCACTGGTGGCAAGGTTAAGCGCCGGAATAACAGCCAGCAGGCAGGCGACCAGCGCCAGACGTTCCGCTCTGTCTTCCGCCCGGTACAGCCGGTGGCTGACTGCCAGCATCAGCAGCCCGGCAATGCCGTAACTGGTGCCGGACAAAGGCCCCCACAGGGCCATCAGAAGAATGGCCGCTGCTGTACGCCACCCACTGCGCGTTTCACACCACGTCAGCACCTGTGCCGCCACTGCAAAGGCAAACAGGATATTCCCCTCATACCAGGGAAAGCCGGCCAGATAATATGCGAACTGGGCAATAATTCCCCATCCCCACAGCCGGTTAATGGCCGGTTGCCGGATATGCGCATGACGGGACAGATTCAGCCCCCACACCAGGGCAAACAGCGGAAAGGCTCCTCGCCCGGCCAGAAACATCCATTCCTGCTTCAGCTGGAATATCAGATTGATGTGGTCCAGTACCATCAGCACCAGTGCCACCGTTTTGATGATATCCCGCTGTCCGGGTGACCAGACCAGAAACGACTGCAACCAGGTATCGGTCCGTGCAGCCAGTGAATCGTTACGTGTCGTGTTCGTGTTATCCGTTGTCATCAGTGTTTGTCTTCCTGTATCAGTCTCCGCCCAGGGTTTTCTCTTTCTGCAGGTCACGAACCATATCCCGCTCCATCTGCTGCAGACGCTCCTGCAGCAGATTTTCCCGGGCAACCTCCCGGACCGCTTCCCGCTCCCGTTGTGATTCACGCAGCACACTCTCCGGCAGCGCGGCTTCCCGTTCAGTTATGGCAGCCCGGTCACGCTCCTGCCCGGCAATCTCCCTGACAGCCTGCTCTGTTCTGCCATCCGGCAGGTCAGGTTTGTTCTCTGCCATTTTACGGACAATTTCATCTGCGCGACGTTCCGTTTCACGGCGGATGGCCTCTTCAGCCTGCCGCTGTGCCAGCACTTCAGCTGTAACCGGTTCACCATTTCCGGCCCCCGGCTGGACGCTGTTGTCCGGGATATCCCCCCACACGCGACCACCGGTGATGGCACCGGGATTCCACGGACGACCTTCACCGGCAATTCTTACCACCACACCGCTGTCGGGATTATCACGGGCAATCCGGACGCCATCCTGCATATTATCAGCCAGCAGGCTCTCTCCGTTACGGCTGCCCTGCAGGGCCACGAACTGCGCATCCCCGCTGCCTTTCACCCGTCCTTCACCACTGAATCCCCGCAGCCCGTTTCCGTCATCCGTGGTCAGTGGGTTCAGCCAGATACCAGCTGACTTGCCGTTACGGTCAAACGCCGGCAGTGCCACATACGGCTGCGGATATTTACGTCCCGGTGCAATAAACCGTGCAGGGCTGTCTCCCCCGGCCAGCCCTGCCTGACGGAGAACGGCACGGCCTGCCGCCACGTCCCGCAGTTCCCGTGCCGTACTGAACAGCCGCTGCGCATTCATGACCTCCCGGTCCGGTTTCGGCTCCAGCACATCGTGGGCAGTTCCTTTCTGTACGGCATTGTTAATGGCATCCGTCCAGCCCTGACGGTTATCGGTGTACACCTGCACATGCTGCTTCATACGCGACAGGGCCACGTAGGCTGACTCAAAGCCGGCCATCTGTTTCCGGTTACCTTCCGTGCCTTCAAGCGCGATGGCAAAGGTTTCACTCGCCCCCTGCGCACCGTGGGCAGTGATGGCATAGGCCAGGTCAATATGTTGCTCTGCCCGCTCCTGGCCGGGGCGAATCACCCGGGTCTGCTGTCCGTCCGACAGCGTGACACTGTCACCGGAAACCGCTGTCACCGTCCAGACGCTGTTGGCCACATAACCGCGCTCCCGGTCACTCTTCGTGAAGCGCATCCGGTCGCCGGTCCCCACCCGGATTTTGTCCGGGGTGTACAGTGTGACACCTTCAGCCACCGCCTCCCGGGGCGAAATCAGCCGCGTGTTACCTTCCGCATCCTCCAGGGTTATCAGCCCGTCATCCTTGCTGATACCGGCAATCCGGTGATACACACTATCCACCAGGGCAAGGGCATCCGGGTTATTCTCCCAGGTGGAGAGACGACGCAGTTCTCCGTCACGTATATTCGCTGTGTTCAGGACAGGCACCATGACCTGCTCTTTGCCCAGCTCACCGGCCTTTTCCCGTGCATCATGAATCATGCTGTTCAGTACGCGCCGGTCCTCATTCAGGTGCGTGACAATCAGCGTCTGCTCCCGTGCTTCCGGTGTCCTGCCGGTATAGTCGCGGACAATGGCCTCATACAGTGTCATGGGGATATCCGGGAAAGCCTCGCCTTTCAGCATCGCCTTCTGCTGCGCTTCTGCCAGTTTCGCTTCCTGGCTGTGACTGAACTCCGTCACGGAGTGCTCCGGTGCCCATGCGCCCTCCTGACGGGGAACCTGAGACGGTTTCACACTCTCAAGCCCGGACAGTGCCCTTTCCACATCCCGGTTAATCAGGCTGTATACCGCCTCCCGCAGTTCCGGCGTCTGACGCACAATCTCCTTCATGATGACCACATCGGCAGCACTGCGCGTCTGCTGGAGACGGAAAGGCTGACCGGGCGCGATGGCCTGCAGCTGGTCCGTGTCACCACTGGCCACGGCACGACCGCCACCGGCCGCAATCAGGGCGTATGCCCGTGCCATGTCGGTATTGCCCACCATTGAGCTCTCATCGAGCAGAAACAGCGTGTTGCTGAAATCCGGCGTTTCTCCGCTGCGCTGCTGCAGCTGCGTGTCATGCAGAAAGGACGCCAGCGTCTGTGCATCCACGCCGGCGCTGCGCATCTCACCGACCGCACGGTGCGTGGGCCCCAGCCCCACAACTCGGGGACGCTCACTCGCCGGCAGCATGTTCACGGCTGACATCACCGCCCGGAACTGAGTGGTCTTACCCACACCGGCATACCCCTGTACCACCGTGAAACGGTCGGACGTTTCCAGTATCATACGGGTGGCGGCACGCTGTCCCGACGTTAACGTCTCCATGAGTTCGCCGGGTACTCTCTCCATCAGCGGCGTGACCGCCTCCTTACCTTCGAGAATATGGCGAAGAATACTTTTTTCTGCCTCATACGACGCACGGGAAACCAGCAGGCCTGTGCCATAGCCTTTTGCCACATCCACATACAGTAAGTCACCGCGTTTTATCTGCGCATTGATTTCCCCTCCCAGTTCAGTAAAACCGGTTCCTTCTGCAGCAAACGACTTCGCCTCTGTCAGCAGGTCCACCATGCTGAAGGCCAGGTTTTTACTTTCCAGCACAGGAAGGGCCAGATGAATGGCCTGCTGTGCCGGCGTGTGAAGCCCGGCTTTCTGCAGACTGATAGCGGTTTCCAGCAATGTCTCACCGGCACGCGCCTTTATCTGCTCAGAAACCACCGTAAAGGACGGATGGCGGGCGAGTTTTTCCGCAGTACGGGTTTCATCCAGTGAGGAATACAGCCGGACATCACGACCGCTGCGGGCCAGACCGTTCAGAGTGGCGTTGTCCATTGCCATCTGTGTGACGGAGGCAAACACCGTCGCACTGTCACTGACGGAATGCCCGGGCGTTTCCACCCAGCCGTTCTCCAGCTTCAGTGCCGTGAACGGTGAATCAGCCACAGGCAGGGTGGCCGGTTCAGCCCGCCCCGGCACAACAACCGTCATCGCATCTTCACTGACGGATGCCACCTGCAGGCGGTCACCGCCGGAGACGCGGAGTCCGGGAATTTTCCCTGTCACCCTCAGTCGCTCGCCGTCTGCCACCGGCATTTTTTCCGGCCGGAACAGCGACCAGCTGCTGTCCAGGGAGGAAATACGCACCACCTGCGTTTCGCCCTGCGCATCCCGCAGGGTCAGGCTGTGACTCTGCGCCGTCACCCGGTCGATAACATAGCGGTCATGACTGCGTGTCTCCGGGTTCCACTGCTCCATCACCATCCCCGGTCGGTACATATCCCGCAGATAACGGCTCCGGCTGTCCAGCCAGACCGGTGACAGGGCGGTCATGGTCACCTCCGGGTGTCCGAGCACGCCCTGTGTTTTCAGCTCACTGCGAATGGCCTGTGTCAGTATGGCCTGTTCCCGTACCCCGCTGACCTGTGCCACGCTCTCTTCTCCGGCTTTCACGCTGGCCGCAAAATCTCCGGCCAGCCGGTCATAGCGGACATTACGGTCCGGTTCACTGATGATGGTTGCCGGTCGCTGTTCTCCGCCCTGCCAGCGATATGTGTTCACCCCGGCATCCTTCATGGCCATCAGCGCACTGCCTGTACCGGTTCGCTGCCCGCTGTCGGTTATCAGGACCTGTACGTTATGACGTGCGGCACCGTCCAGCAGGGTTAACGTCTCTTTCAGGGAGAGTTTTTCGCCCTGATCAACGATAACGGTACTGCCCGGTGTGAAGGCCATACCCTCCAGCAGCTGACGACGTCCGGTTATCAGCTCACCGGACAGCCGTTCATCCTGCTTCAGGTTCATCTGCGAGCGACGGTCAGCAGCGATAATCTGCACCTCCCGCCCCTGCTCCCGGGCCATCATGACCAGTTCAGCCACCCGCTCACGCTGCCCGGCTGCACCGCCCTGCCCGGACACAATGGCCAGCGACGGGCGATCCTGTGCCAGAACACTGACGGCATCGCTGTAACCGGCCGTCCGGGGGACACTTTTCTCCGGATGTACGGTCACCCGGTTCTGTTTCATGATGTCACGACTGAGTGCCCGGACTGACAGCTCATCGAGCACATGAATCCCGGACGTGAACAGCCCCTTCTCACGATCGAGGGGGATAAGCTGCTCACGGCTGATGGCCTCATCGATACCGGCGCGTGCCCGTTCAATCACACCATTTTCCGGCGGCAGTATGCCGACCGTCCTGGCCAGCACGTCCGTATACGTGAACTGCACTTTTCGTTCACTTAATCCGGCAATCGCCTGTGTCACCGCCTGCTGCACATCCGGCCCGTCCTGTGAAGCAGGCCCGGGCGCCTGCGTGCGGATCTCCGCACGCTGATCCGCCGCGTCACGATATGCCCGGATGTCGAACCCGGTTTCCTTCAGCGTCTGCATCCATTCAGCCATTCTGACTTCCGGATCGACGTGCTGTTTGGATTTACGCGTATCCAGTGCCGCCACATCCCGGGATTTCAGCGAGGCGTCTTCACCGACGGCCTCCCTGATAGCCTGTGAACGACTGGAAAAGGCCTCCACCGGTACGCCCGGCATCTCCCACATACCGTGCTTACCGACCACTTCGGTTTCATAACCCAGCGCCTCAACGCGCTGACGTAACTCACTCTGATATATTTTCCCGAACGCAATCCGGTTCGCGAGCACGTTCTCGGAAAATCCGGTTTTCCCCACTTTGTCACTGCTCAGTGTCTTCCACTCGCCGTTATGCTGCGTGACATTAGCCACCACCACATGCGTGTGTAACTGTGGGTCCTGATCGCGACTGGTGTCATGGTTAAACAGTGCCATCACCAGATTACCGGTCAGCACCGTTTCTGACTGTCCGTCCGTCATCACCCGTGTGGAAGCCAGCGCCTCCACCTGACGGACAGCAAAATCCACAGCCTGGTTATGTGCATCAATAAGACGTTTATCCCCCCCGAGCATGGCCATCATGGAGACACTTTTGGGGGCGGAGAAGGTCAGGTCGTAGCCGGGACGATGCTTATTACTGCCATCCTGCATGCGGCTTAAATCCGCCCCGTCCGGCAGCCTGCCCTCCAGAAGACGGGTAAAAACATCCTTATCGACGCTGCCCTGCAGCCCAAGCTGTTCAGCCCCCTGACCGGCCCAGCGTTCTCCCATGCTGCCCAGCACATAGTAATTATCCTTGTCGGTGTAATAGTTTCCGGCACTGCCTGCCGATTTAACAACGCTGAAACTCAACATCAGAAATCATCTCCCGGCTCAACATCCTCCCCGCGCTCCCGGTGCACATTAATGTTCACCTCTTCACGACGCTGCATCTGCTGCTGGATGTCCGGATGATTTTCCTGTTGCCATGCCTCATAAGCGGCCATATCCACCACTTCACCGGATTCACTGATCCCGGGTGGCAGTTGCTGTTCCATCTCTTCTTCCGGTTTCATTTTCAGCTCCTGCTCGATCCCCCCTGCCGGAACACTCACACCTGCATCTGACTTCTTATCATTGATGACAGAAGACACTGGCTGTTGTGGCTGTTGTGGCTGTTGTGGCTGTTCAGCCTGAGTCACATCTTCTCCGGAGGCAACCTCCGGTTCGAAGAGGCTGGCCATCTGGCGACCTTCTGCTTCCCTGGCAGCAAGTACGGCACTCAGACGGTTCTCCATTTCCGGGTTGATGTCACGCGGAATAAACTCCGGAGCGACCTTCGGTCGTGCCTGATATTTCAGGGAGAGTTTTACTGCCGGATACGGTCCGGGCAGAGTGACATAGCAGGTCAGATCCGGCAGAGACTGAATGTCGGAATAACTGACCAGCGTCTGACGCTCCATATCCTTACCGGTCGATACCCCGTCACGTACCGGGTCAGCACCGTAGGAATACTGCTCGCTGGCTTTCAGGTGCTCTTTCTCACCAATCTCACCGGCAGCGAACTCTGCAATCTTATGGCTCGGGGAACGGAAAAAAGCACGGGTGTTCATGACGTCAAACAGCGTGGCCGCCGCTTTCTCACCGTAGATATCTTCCAGCTGGGCATAGGACTGGATACCAAACACATAACAGCCACCGAACTTACGGGCTTCCGGCAGGATCTCCACCAGGTCCGGCAGTTTGTGTAACGTGGGTAACTCATCACAGAAAAACCACACACGACGGTTACGGTTTTCTCCCATTGCCAGCAGACCACGAATGGCAATGGACAGCCACATGGAGATCACAGGCTTCAGGGAGGCATGGGTGTCGGCGTTCGACGAAATAAACAGCCAGCCGTTTTTCTGATCTTCCCGGACACCACGCATCCAGTCACGGATGGTGAAGGGATCACCGTTATGCTCAATCCCCTGCAGGTAACGGATGGCTTTCACGTAGTTGGTCAGCACAGCACGGATGGAAATCGCCGTTTTCTCAATTTTCTCTTCCACCAGGTTGGCCGCCGGTGAATTACGCAGGAAGGTACGCAGTTTTTCAATTTTGATGGAAAGCAGTGTGTCCACCAGTTTGCTGTAGCTGCGGTTGGGGTCATTACGCATCAGGTACGCCGCTTCCGCAAAAATGGTACGTCCTGAACCCTGCCAGAACGGGTCCTCTTTTGTACCCATAGGGATCAGAGTATTTGCGGTATTATCAAAATCCGGCTGTGTCAGGCACTCCTTCCACAAATCCCATGCGGCACAGCGGGCATCCAGCGGATTCAGGATTTTATCGATGGAGGGATCATAGTAACTTTTAACAAATTCCCCTGAACGGTCATAAATCACCACCATATCACCGCGCTGACGGGCATAGTTGGCCAGACGACGGATAACCTCCGACTTACCGGCCCCGACCGTGCCGTGCAGACAGAAGTTCTGGATTTCGGAATCCCGGATAATCGGCAGGTCGCCAATCCGGATATCGGAGTCCTTGCCGTCTTTTTTCAGCATCCGGGCAACGTCTTTCGGATTGTCTGTCAGCTGACGACCACCTGTGACTTCATTTTCGCTCTGTTGTTTACCCTGACGCCCCAGAATCCAGGAGACAACAAAGAAGGTGATCAGGCAAATAACCAGGGCCACGACAGACGCCAGAACGAATGCAGACCATAGCTGCTCTCCGCACCAGATCATATATTTATCATGCAGTACCTGGGCAGCGTTCATCCGGAAGGTTTTGCCGTAATACTGGATCTCATATACTGGCTGGGACTTGATTAAATCCCGCATGCCTTCCAGCGTGGTACACCACCAGTAAATACAGCCGTTCACAAACGTCTGCCAGCTTATTTTTACCCATAAAATCAGACCAACGAGTATCCAGAAAAAAATAAACAGGCAGTAAAGCATGATATTGGCGATCTGGCTGAACATGCGGATACGCATGGACGCAATCTGACCGCCCTGGGTCATATCCTTTGCGTTAAAACTCATGATGAAACTCCGGGAAAATCTGGAACAGGGCAGAAAAGGATGATGTGGGGTTAATTCACAGAAACAGACCAGGTGTACCCTGTATGCCGGTGGTGATACCCGCCTGCAGCCCTGCCGGAAGAGACCTTCTCTGTAACAATGTCAGTCAGGCGCAATACTTCAGACCAGTCACTCCCGTGCGGAAACTGGATCTGAATAAAAAGGCGTACCCGTTCACGGTGATCCAGAACTGTGTCCGGTTCATAAAAACGGCCACTGTCAGGAGAAACACGGGACGTTTTATTGATGAGATCATACTTATCGGCAGGAGACTGCGATGACAGAGACCAGGTAATATTTTCGCCCTGATGACCATCAATACGACTGCTCCCCGGCGTCCATGCAATTTCCTGCGCACTCGCCACGATGATCTCCCTGGAGACTTCTGCCAGCTTTCTGGGTGTACAGAGTACCGGTGCCAGCACACACAGGGACAACAAATTACAGCTGACCGCCTCCGGTTTAAGCAAATTGCTCCCGGATTTTTCAGGAAAAGATATTTTTTCCAGTATTTCAGTTAATTCCTTATGCCTGAGAGAATTAATAAAGTACATGATAAGCATCATGAGAAACAATATAACAATAAGCCCTCCGATAACCACTAAAAGGTCAGTATCAATATTATTGCTGTACAGATAGTCTTTAGTGGTCACTGTATTATCCTGTATCACCGGGGGGTATTCAGTTACAGGCTTCTCAGTAAATTGATTATTCTCACCAACATATTCAGCGATATTGTCTGATGTCATAATGACTTTCTCCGGAAGATCCCGGCTTCGCCGGCAACACTTCACGGTCGCACAAAGAATTTGCACAACCGCTCAGTGTTTTCATATTTATTTCGGAAACGCCGGGAGGTGACAAAATTTATTTTGTTACATCCCGGGGTTGGACAACGAGCAACGCGAGGCGTCAGCAAGGAGGCCGGTCAGATCAGCCTCCTGACGAGGTTCAGAGAATATTTGCGATTGATTTGGCCAGCTGGTCTTCGAGAACAGGCTTCGCCTCTTCAAATTTCAGGTTAACCTTGTTCGCATTTGAGACCACACGGGTCTGGTATTTATGCTGGTTACCCGTTTCAGTACTGGTCTGAATTTTCGCACCGGATGTGCCCTGACGCAGGGCGGCAACATTATCCGTTGTCACCGTTGCCTTAGTACGCTCTGCAATCTGTACATCCGTGATCATGGTATAGTTCACATCTTCCACCATCGCATCTGCAGCCATACCCACCAGACCAGCAGCAAGGCCTACACCGAGTGTGGCACCGGCAGAATTTGAGTTATAGCCGGTAATACCGGCACCTAACGCTGCACCAACAGCTGCGCCTTCATAACCACGGTTCAGCCATCCCTGAGACTCCCGCAGATCCATCTTATCGGCCTTCAGCACATTCGCCTGAATCCAGTAGTAGGCTTTATCCGGAGAAGTCACCACCTGATATCCTTTTGCTTTCACAGCATCAGCAATTTTGCCCTGCAGCCCACTCATGTCTTTATCAGACGTGTTTTTGATCTGCAGAAATACCGTGCGTTCGCTGGCGGGTTCAAGCCAGATGGTCTCACTCATCTGAGTCTTCACCTCAAGGTTACGCTTCTTGATTGCTGTGCTCATCGCACCACACCCTGAAAGGGCCAGAGTGGAACTGACCAGTGCAACCATCAT
>OIXA01005119.1_pt1 | contig 11945 bp, 10 predicted proteins | sample 1587721 | NCBI WGS metagenome assembly OIXA01 (sample SAMEA3888900, study PRJEB22519) | human gut metagenome | biome: human gut; feature: human-associated habitat; material: faeces | place: Denmark | collected 2013 | reverse complement strand
TACCCTATATTTGTGGCCTTAGAACGAGGATTGAATGTGAGCCTGTAAGCGAACATTCAACCCACAGTGATAGAGTCACAAATATAGGGTATCTTCTCTCTTTGGGTGCGTCTACTTTACCTGCAGCAACTCAGAATTATCCCTTTATTAATTCATAGAGTTCCTGTACATTATCCGCTATATACAATGGATTAATCTTCTCAAGGTCTTCCTTATCGCGGAATCCCCATGTGACAGAAGCACATCTAATTCCCGCATTGGCGGCTGCTTCCACATCCACTTCAGAGTCTCCAACGTAAATAGTTTCTTCTGGTTTGCATTTTAGCGTATCCATCATGATTAAGATAGAATCCGGGGCTGGTTTTCTTTTTATGCCTTCTTTTTCTCCCAAAGTCTCATTTACTTTGTCTCCTAAAAATGATTCTACCAATTCTTTTACTACAATATCACCTTTCGCAGAAACAACTCCTATAGAATAATTTTCATCAGAAAGCTTATTTACCAGCTTTTTTACCCCTGGATAAAGACCTGTTTTTTTATCAGCGTTCTTTTTATAATAAGCCTGAAAATAGGATAATACTTCTTCGTATTTTTCTGCAGTTACATTTTCTGGCAAAGATTTTTTTATTAAAGCTTTTGCGCCACCGCCTATGAAGCTTCTTACTTCTGCTTTTGTTCGTTTCGGGTATTTAAAATAGTTTAAGGTATGATTTACACTATCTTCAAGATCATCTAAAGTATTTAATAATGTACCATCTAAATCAAAAATAACTGCCTTCCCCATACTTTTCCCCTCTTCTATATATCCAGTCATGTATATACATCTTATTTTAAAAAAATATGATTTCTATTTAGCTCTGTCCATTTGCAGCATTCATAAATCTTCTCTGATAGCTGATTACCTGATTCGTAGATGTAAATCTTGCAAGATAATTTGGTTCTGCTGTAATTACGACTTTGTGATTCATATCCTGGAATTCTGGTTCTGTAAGGAGTTTATCAATATCCGGATAGTTGTAAGGGCCTTCCATAGAACATACAATAAGACGTGTGTCTTTTAGATTGGAGTTCTTTAATACGCGCAGATTATGACGCATACCATCTAATCCATCCTGACCCTGCTTATCTTCAAAATGTCTGTATTTAAGAAGATCTTTACCAAATGCAAGAACATCTGCCAATGCCATATCCCTATCTGCTTCTGTATAATAATCACAGGAGATAAAGTAGTCTTTTAATATCTCTAAAATCTTATTATCCTTTGAAACTTCATACATATCAACATATTTTTTAATATTTTGAGACTGTAAAAGACGATGTCTTAAAAATGTATTGATAAAGTATGGTCTTGCCTGCATTGCCAGCATAGTCTGAAACGGCTCAAACATTAATGTAAAGTTTACACGGAATCCATGTTCATGCAGTTTCAATGCAAGATTATGCCCGCGAAGTGCATCTTCTGTTCCAACCTGATCCGGTCTCTTGTCAAGTTTTTTATTTCCACTGAGAAGCTGGGTTACATTCTGTGGTGTAACGGCTCCTGTATGAGGGACTTTAATAACTACACGATATCTAGAAAACATTTCTCTAAATTTTTCTGCCTCTTCAAGAATCTTATTGAAATCCTGCTCAAAAGGATTGTTCAGCTCCACACTGATATCACATCCCGGACCAAGTACTCTTCCGATTTCTGCCATAACTTCATCACGGTTCTTATATTTATTTCCAACATTAGCCTTTGGATTATTAATAAATAAATCGTAAATGATTCCCGGGTTACAGGTCAAATTGGAAATTAAAGGGCTGATTGGTTCCACTTCATATGGATTCGCACTGTCGGCAGAAAACAATACATTTGTTGGTCTTAATATACCATTCTTATCATAAGAAATATCTCTTACCAGATCAACCTTTACAACACCGTCTTTTTCCATCACAAGCTCTCGCTTAAAACCTGCAGGAGTTTCCCCTTCCGGTGTATGGAATGTGTTGATAACATCCTTAAACTGTTCTGTTACACCTACGTACTTTGCCATTTTTGTTAAATCGAAAAACTCTTCTTTACTAACTGGCATATCCTGTACTCTCGAAACAAAACTCTCATCTCCGCGTACGGTTTCTAATCCAAGGGAATCTAACGTTACATTTAACATACTTTTCTCCTCCTATAATAAAAATTTGATTTTAAATAACTGAGCTTCATGTTGATTTTATATTATCATACTTGTATATACATGTCAATATTGAATTTATGGAGTTAAAAAATGAACACATACACTATAAAGACAGATAAAGCATATTTTGCGGCCTCGGAGCGAGTGTTGAACACTCGCTCCAAGGCCGCAAAATATGCTTTATCTGTCTTTATAGTGTATTTGCTGGAAACTTCAGGGAATTTGTTGGAGAGACTTAGAGAAAAAAGTGAATTCTATTTTTCTCCTCATCCAAAGCACAGCCCTCAGCAAATCAGAATTCTAAATTCTCCCCTGTTTCTTTATTGAACACATGGACTGCGTTTCCGCCAAATGCGAAAGAGATTTCACTTCCGATTGATAAATCTTCTCCACCTGTTAAATCCATCGTCTGTACGATGATAATGGTATCTCTTCCACAGGCATTGACATGTAAATGAATCGCACTTCCCATCATCTCGGATACGTCCACTTTGCCTGTGATGGCATCTTTGCCTGGCTGAGCTAAAGCGATGTGTTCTGGGCGGATTCCAAGGGTGATTTCCTGTGATTTTACGTTATTTTTAGCGAGTGCTGCCTGTTTTTCTTCGGAAAGTATAATGGAAACACCACCTAATTCTACACTGTATTTCCCAGACTGTTCTACGAGTTTCGCATCAAACATATTCATCTGTGGCATACCGATAAAGCCTGCTACAAAGATGTTCGCTGGATGGTCAAATACTTCCTGTGGAGTTCCGACCTGCTGTACGATTCCATCCTTCATGATAACGATACGGTCACCAAGTGTCATGGCTTCTGTCTGGTCATGTGTTACATAAATAAATGTTGTATCAATTCTCTGACGGAGCTTGATAAGCTCTGCTCTCATCTGGTTACGAAGCTTGGCATCTAAGTTTGATAAAGGCTCATCCATTAAAAGAACTTTCGGTTCTCTTACAATCGCACGACCAATGGCAACTCTCTGGCGCTGTCCACCGGATAAAGCCTTTGGCTTACGGTCAAGATACTGTGTGATATCAAGAATTTCTGCCACTTCGTCCACTCTCTTATTCATCTCGTCTTTTGGCATCTTACGAAGTTTTAATGGGAATTCCATGTTCTCGCGAACTGTCATATGTGGATACAGCGCATAGCTCTGGAATACCATAGCGATATCACGACCCTTTGGAGCTACATCATTCATTCTCTTTCCATCAATGAGGAGTTCTCCGCCACTGATTTCTTCGAGACCGGCTACCATACGAAGTGTTGTGGACTTACCACATCCGGATGGACCTACTAATACGATGAATTCGCGGTCCTTGATGTCAAGATTGAAGTCCTGAACTGCTAATACGCCTTCGTCTGTAACCATAAGATTGCTCTTCTTCTGGCCCTTTTTGCTCTTCTTCTCTGTGTTTGGGTAAACTTTCTTAATATGTTTTAATGTTACCTCTGCCATATTCTTAGACTTTAGTGATACTGCCTCCGCACGATATCACCTCGCAGCCGGCGATTACTTCCGCGCCACATTACGACAGGTCTCCACACTGCCGCACCGCAAGTCTGACGGTTATCCTCCTTTTCTTTGCCCTGACTGTTCAGAAAGTGGAGTGAGACGGTTCAGGGGGGAATAAAATTTTTTAATTTTACAGGATTTCCCTGTAATTTAAGGCTGAGTATACACTACTTTTTTTAGTTTGTCCATACCCTTTTAAAAAAAAATTCATTTTGCAGTCAAGTTCTTTGTTCAATATGTATAATTTTTGTTATGTTTTTCAATCACTTTTAACAATTTTTTTGTATTCGACAAAAAATACTTGTAATTCTACTCATATAAGTTATATAATATGCTTATCAAGCAACTGGAAACATTTCCGAAAACGGTTCCAGTACATAGTTACATACTCTTAAGTCGCAAGACACGCAAGGATATTTAAAAAGGAGGATTCATTATTATGAGAAAAATGAAACGATTACTTGCAGCAGGCTTAGCAACAATCATGGCTTGTTCCATGCTCACCGGATGTGGCGGCGGAAGTTCCGATAAGAAAGCATCTTCTGATAAGGACTCATCCAAAGGTTCTGTTTACTATCTTAACTTCAAACCAGAAGCAGATGAACAGTGGCAGGAACTTGCAAAAGAATACACAGACGAAACTGGTGTTCCAGTTACAGTAGTAACAGCAGCAGCAAACCAGTACGAAACTACTTTAAAGAGTGAGATGGGTAAATCCGAAGCTCCTACTCTTTTCCAGGTTAACGGTCCTGTAGGTCTTGCTTCATGGAAAGATTACTGCTACGATTTAACAGGTTCTGATATTTTAAATGAACTTACAAGTGATAAGTTTGAATTAAAGAACGGCGATGAAATCGCAGGTGTTGGTTACTGTACAGAAACTTACGGTTTAATCTACAACAAAGCACTTCTTAAAAAAGCTGGTTACACACAGGATGATATCAAATCTTTCGCAGATTTAAAGAAAGTTGCTGAAGATATCACAAAGAGAAAAGATGAATTAGGATTCTCCGCATTTACTTCCGCTGGTATGGACGGTTCTTCTGACTGGAGATTTAAAACACATCTTGCAAACCTTCCTATTTACTATGAATACCAGAAAGACGGAATCACAGATACAAAAGCAATCAAAGGTACTTATCTTGATAACTACCGTAACATCTGGGATTTATACATCAACAATGGAACATGTGATGCAAAACAGTTAAGCAAGAAGACTGGTGATGACGCTGTAGCTGAATTCACAACAGAGCAGGCTGTATTCTATCAGAATGGTACATGGGCATATGGTGATATCGCTGATATCGGAAATGATAATCTTGGAATGCTTCCTATTTATATTGGTGCTCCTGGCGAAGAGAAACAGGGACTTTGTACTGGTACAGAGAATTACTGGTGTGTAAATAAAAATGCAAGCAAAGAAGATATTCAGGCAACACTTGATTTCATAAACTGGTGCGTAACTTCTGAAGAAGGTACAAAGATGATGTGCAGCGCAGACGGAATGGGATTCGTTATTCCTTTCAAAAACAACTTAAAATCTGAAAACCCACTGGTTAACATCGCAAACGACTACATGGAAAAAGGTTATACTCCTGTAGACTGGACATTCTCCACAATGCCATCTGAACAGTGGAAGAACGACTTAGGTTCTGCACTTACTACTTATGCAGCAGATCAGACAGACGCAAACTGGAAGTTAGTACAGAATGCATTTGTTGACGGATGGGCTAAAGAAGCCGCTGCCGCTACAAAATAACTTTTTATAACAAGTTTAAACTCCTCTATTTGAAACAGTTCGAAACAAATTAAAACAAAAACTTATAAACATATCTCAGATACAGGGTGGACATACCGTCCTCCCTGTATTTTTTAAGGAGGCTATTGCTACTATGGAAAAGTCCATTAAAAAATACTGGCCGATTTTTGTACTTCCTACATTCGCAGCATTTATCATCGGCTTCATCGTTCCTTTCATCGAAGGTATTTACTTATCATTTTGCAAATTTACTACAATCAGAGATGCCTCTTTCGTGGGCTTATCTAATTATGTAGAAGCATTTAAAGACAATACATTTACTCATGCATTTGGCTTTACAGCAGTTTTTGCTGTTGTAACTTTAGTTTTAATCAACGTTCTTGCCTTTGCTATCGCACTTGCACTGACACAGAAAATCAAAGGCACAAACATTTTCCGTACTATATTCTTTATGCCTAACTTAATCGGTGGTATCGTACTCGGTTATATCTGGCAGTTAATCTTTGATGGTATTTTTGAAAAATTTGACCTGGCACTGAAATTAAGTGCAAAGCTTGGTTTCTGGGGTCTTGTCATTTTAATATGCTGGCAGCAGATTGGTTACATGATGATTGTTTACATCGCCGGACTTCAGGCAATCCCAGGCTCCTTAAATGAGGCTGCCATGATTGACGGAGCAAATAAATGGCAGCGTCTCATTCATGTTACGATTCCAAACATGATGCCTTCTATCACAATCTGTACATTTTTAACAATTACAAACTCATTTAAACTCTTTGACCAGAACCTGTCCCTGACAGGCGGTGAACCGATGCATCAGACAGAAATGATGGCACTGAATATTTACGATACCTTCTACGGCCGTGTCGGATATGAAGGTGTCGGTCAGGCAAAAGCGGTTATCTTCTTTATCATCGTTGTCGCTATCGGTATGATTCAGCTTTATGCTACTAAGAGCAAGGAGGTACAGCAATAATGAAAAATAAAACAAGTGGTATTTTTGCAACTATATTTTTTACCCTTATTTCCATATTATTTGTCTCACCAATTTTAATCGTTTTGATGAACTCCTTTAAAAAGAAAGCATTCATCAGTTTAGAGCCATTTAAACTTCCAAATGAAAAAAGTTATGTAGGTCTTGAGAACTATTTAACCAGTATCTCAAAATACGACTTTATCAAAGCAGTAGGCTGGACCGTATTTATTACCGTTCTCTCTGTTATCGTTATCCTCGTATGCTGTTCCATGTGTGCATGGTACATTACCCGCGTACAAAACAAGATTACAAAATTAATTTACCTTTTATGCGTATTTTCCATGGTAATTCCTTTCCAGATGGTTATGTTCACTTTATCAGGAACTGCTGATACACTTGGATTAAATACTCCATGGGGACTCATTATTGTTTATCTGGGGTTTGGTGCCGGACTTGCCGTATTTATGTTCTGCGGCTTTGTAAAGTCTATCCCTGTTGAAATCGAGGAAGCAGCTATGATTGACGGATGTAATCCTATCCGTACCTTCTTCTCTGTTGTCCTTCCAATTATGAAACCAACTTATATTTCTGTAGGTATTCTTGAAGCAATGTGGATCTGGAACGACTTCCTTCTTCCATACCTGATTCTTGATATTAAGAAATACAAAACCATCTCCATCATCATCCAGTACATGAAGGGAAGTTATGGACGAGTAGATATGGGTGCCATCATGGCATGCCTGATCATGGCAGTTATCCCTGTTATTGTATTCTACTTAAGCTGCCAGAAATATATTATTAAAGGTGTTGCGGCCGGAGCAGTTAAAGGGTAATATATTACATATCATTTATTTGGAAGGTAATGCGTATGACAATCAAAGATATTGCTCGTTTATCGGGATACGGTATTGGAACCGTATCCCGGGTTTTAAATAATCACCCAGATGTCAGCGAAAAGGCCAGAAAGAAAATATTGAGCGTGATTGAAGAAAATAATTTCCAGCCAAACAGTAATGCCCGACATCTGAAAATGCAGTCCAGTTCCTCTGTGATTCTTATTGTAAAAGGAACTTCTAACCTGCTATTTGCTGACATTGTAGAACAGATGCAGTCTCTCTTCTTAAAGAATGGAGAAAATGTTTCTACCTATTATATAGATGAAGATGCCAATGAAGTAAACTATGCAATCCAGCTTTGCCGCGACCGCAACCCAAAGGGAATCGTTTTCTTAGGTGGTAACTTAGAATATTTTAAAGAAGATTTTGCACACATCCACATCCCCTGCCTTTTATTGACCAACAACAGTAGTGATCTGGACTTTGACAATCTTTCTTCTGTGACAACTTGTGATGAACAAGCTGCCCAGTCCGTCATTGAGTATCTTGCTAAAAAGGGACATACCTCTATTGGTGTGGTCGGCGGTAATCTGACCGAAACAGAAATCAGTTTCCGCAGATTTACCGGTGCAAAATGGGGATTTAAAAACAGCAAACTTTCATTTAACCAGCGACTGCAATATGAGCCTTGCCGCTTCTCCATGGAAGAAGGCTATCAGGCAGCTATGCGGCTTTTAAACCGTAATACTGCTATCACTGCTATTTTTGCAATGAGTGATCTAATTGCCCTTGGAACAATGCGTGCAATCTATGACATGGGAAAAAGAGTACCAGAAGACATTTCCATCGTTGGATATGATGGTATCGCACTTTCCAGATACTGCGTACCCCGCCTTACAACTGTACAACAGGACACAACACAGCTCGCTAAAAAGGGAGTTGACCTGATGCTGCAGCGAATTAATTATCCTTATCATGCAACACATAAAACAACACCATTTCATTTGATTGAAGGTGAAAGTGTTATGGAATTGAACGGAGATAAATAAATATTATTTTCCAATTCAAAAGACAGAACACTATAGCAATTTCATAAAACAATAAAAGATAGTGTAGCACTATGTTTAACATTACAATAAAAATATAAACAAAACGGGAGGTCTCTTATGAGAACCGCAGGAATATTAATGCCGATCACTTCCCTCCCTTCTCCTTACGGGGTTGGAACACTGGGACAGTGTGCGCGTGATTTTATACAATTTTTACATCGTGCTGGACAGACATACTGGCAGATACTTCCGATATGTCCAACAGGATATGGGGATTCCCCTTACCAGTCCTTCTCCTCCTATGCCGGCAATCCATATATGATTGACTTTGATGACTTAAAAAAAGAAGGACTATTACAGGAAGAAGAATATGCTTCTATTTCCTGGGGTGATAATCCAGCAAGAGTAGATTACAGCCTGCTCTACAGCCATAAATTTTCTATCTTAAGAATAGCATGTTCCCGCATATCCGGGGTACTTTCTGAACGTTTTCAGACTTTCTGTAAAGAACAGAACGTCTGGTTAAATGATTATGCATTGTATATGTCGATTAAAGATTACTACGACGGTCAATCCTGGCAGGAGTGGCCGGAAACTCTCCAGAAAAGAGAAAAAGATTCTCTGGAAGCCATCCGCCAGGAACTTACCGATGAAATCCTGTTCTGGAAAAAGGTTCAGTTTTTGTTTTTCTATCAATGGGACAAATTAAAAGCATATGCAGAAGAAAATAATATAAAAATTATTGGTGATCTTCCTATTTATGTTTCTTACGACAGTGCTGACGTTTGGGCACACCCGGAAGAATTCCAGCTTGATGAAAACCTTTGTCCAATCGAAGTTGCCGGATGCCCACCCGACGGATTTTCCGCTGATGGCCAGCTTTGGGGCAACCCTCTTTTCAACTGGGACTACATGAAAGAAACTGGATATCAATGGTGGGTAAACCGCATTGCTTACCAGTCAAAAATCTACGATGTGATCCGCATCGACCACTTCCGCGGATTTGATGAATACTATGCCATTCCATACGGTGATTCCACCGCCAAAAATGGATATTGGAAACCAGGTCCTGGCATGGATTTATTCACTACGATTGAGAACAAACTTGGTAAACTGCCTATCATTGCAGAAGATCTCGGATTCTTAACAGACTCCGTAAAACAGCTTTTGGCATCTACTGGATTTCCAGGAATGAAAGTCCTCGAATTTGCCTTTGACAGCAGAGATACTGGTTCTGGTTATCTTCCACACTGTTATCCAAATAATTGCGTTGTATACACAGGAACACACGATAATGATACCATTCTTGGCTGGTTTGAAACCGCTCCGGAAGAATTCCAAAACAATGCTATTCGTTACCTCCGTCTTACAAAAGAAGAAGGTTATCATATTGGTATGATGCGTTGTGCCTGGGCAAGTGTTGCCGATACTGCGATTATGCAGATGCAGGATTTTCTTGGACTTGGAGTGGAAGGCAGGATGAATACACCTTCTACGCTGGGCGGAAACTGGACATGGCGATGCCTGCCGGGAGATTATAATAATGAACTGGCAGACTGGCTCTATGAAGAAACCAAAATATATGATCGACTGAATTAATTGAAGAAAACAGACGAAAAATAAAAAGTATAAGGTAGAATCTGTACCAGCAGTCTCTAACTTATACTTTTATTTTTCTGTTTTTTCATCAATTCTTTAAATAAAATTTTTTTATTTTACACAGTTTTTTTCTATTGCTAAATTGAAGAATCAAATTTAGTTTTATCTTCCATTAACTTATCATAAGCATTATAAACAAAACCACAGCTAAACTGATTCCCATTATTATAAGAAACTTTAAAATAATGTTTACAAGTCGTAAACCTTCACCATCATCGCTCTTAGAGTTTACATTCTGATATTGTAGTTGCTCCCCTTCTCCTCCTTCCGTATATCTGATATATTTAACATCATCGACAGCTTTATATGAACTCTTTTCTCTCCTGTACCGAGCCAAAGGGTCTGTAGTTTTCATAATTTCTTTATAAAAATTATTTAACCACTCTATATCGTCTCTTGTACAAATATCATATTGTGATGTTCCAACCTCATGTACATAATTATTTCTAATATGTCTATAATGTTTTAACTTATATAGCGTTTTATTCCATAAAGGGACATATCTATTTCCATCATTTACTTCTTTCATCGTATCTATATATGTAGTAACACCTTTCTCACTATTAAAAATTTCTTTACATATTTTATCCAGATGTTTATAAGATTCCATAAAATCATTATTTAAATTAGTCATTTCTTACCTTTCTTCTATTCTATCAGAAAATTCTCCGTAATACATTTTATACTGCTCAAAGACTTCCAAGTTTTTTAACCAGCAATTCTCCTTGTACAGAATTTGTCTTTAATCAATCTTATTTTCACTATACTCTACATGAAAAGCCATTGCCACATCTTTATCTCTCCTCATAAATAATACAGTATATATTTCTTAAAGAGCTGTCAATTTTAATAGTTAACTCCTTTTAAATAATAAAGAACTTTTCTAATATCAATTTATTATTTTCCCTGACGAGAATGAAGATACCATAAACATTATATTTCCATATTGTCCCATATTCAACAATACTTATAATTTATTCTTAATGAAATATTCTAAACAAAAAAGAACTCTACCTCACAAACGTAGTAGAATAAAGAAAGATATATCCGTATATCTTCCAAAAACGATACCACGCCATCGATAGAGTCCTTTTTCTTTTGAAGTATAGTTACTACCATAATTTCTATAGTAGCTCAATTACATTCTATAATTATTCAGCTTTTCCGATAGAACCGAAGATTTCCATCTTTTCTTTTACAGTAGCTTTGATTGCTTCTGCACCAGGAGCTAATAACTTACGAGGGTCAAATCCTTTACCTTCTAAGTCTTTGCCTGCTTCGATATATTTACGTGTAGCTTCTGCGAAAGATAACTGACACTCTGTGTTTACGTTGATCTTAGAAACACCAAGGGAGATAGCTTTTTTAATCATATCTTCTGGGATTCCTGTACCACCGTGTAATACGAGAGGCATTTCTCCAGTTAATTTCTGGATGTCATCTAATACGTCGAACTGTAATCCAGTCCAGTTTTCTGGGTATTTTCCATGGATATTACCGATACCTGCTGCTAACATTGTTACACCAAGATCAGCGATAGCTTTACATTCCTTAGGATCTGCACATTCGCCCATTCCTACAACGCCATCTTCTTCTCCACCGATAGAACCAACTTCTGCTTCGATAGACATTCCTTTTTCATTACAGATTGCTACTAATTCTTTTGTCTTTTCAACGTTCTCTTCGAATGGAAGATGAGAACCATCAAACATGATGCTGGAGAATCCAGCTTCGATACACTTCTTAGCTCCTTCATATGAACCGTGGTCAAGATGAAGTGCTACTGGTACTGTGATGTTTAACTCTTCTAACATTCCGTTTACCATACCTACAACAGTTTTGTATCCTGTCATGTATTTGCCCGCACCTTCGGATACACCTAAAATAACTGGGGATTTACATTCTTCTGCTGTTAACAGGATTGCTTTTGTCCACTCAAGGTTGTTGATGTTGAACTGTCCTACTGCATAATG
>OIXA01005115.1_pt1 | contig 11961 bp, 9 predicted proteins | sample 1587721 | NCBI WGS metagenome assembly OIXA01 (sample SAMEA3888900, study PRJEB22519) | human gut metagenome | biome: human gut; feature: human-associated habitat; material: faeces | place: Denmark | collected 2013 | reverse complement strand
TCTCAGTCTGTTCTAAAATTGCTGTCGTCTTTTCCGAATCAATTGGCTGCGTCAATTGTTCAGATATTCTGGATGTTTATTTCTCGGTCAGCGTATCTAATAAAGCAGAAACATCTGTCATATCAACGACACCGTCGCCATTGATATCACCGGTGGATAAGGATACAGATTCATTCTCTGTAATCTTGTCCAGTAATACGGCTACGTCTGTCAGATCTACGACATCGTCTTTGTTGACATCACCAAGTGTCCAGAGTCCCTTCAGAGATACGCTGCGGATTCTGGATGCTTTTCCATCTTCCTGTTTCAGAAGCATGTATACGTTATAGCCTGCTTTTGTCAGGTCTGTCAGTTCTAACGTATTCTCACCGGCAACAACATCTACAGCCTTGCCCTCTTTTGCGATGGTTTCTGCGTCCGGGGCTGCTTTATCAGCTTCCTGTGCCAGATAGTACAATGTACCTGCTTTGTTTGCTGTAACAGCTACTTTTGCTGCATTATCTGTACGTTCAACAACTGCATTCTCACCTAATGTCAAGGTTGGCAGTGCATCATTCGTATACAGAGTAATCAGATAATCCCTGCTTTGTGTTCCGTCTGCAGAAGTAACGGTAAGTTTTATCGCAGCTGTAGTGGCAACTCCTGCCCCATATTCAGCAAACTCTACTTCGACAAATGTTTCTCCTTTATAGTTTGTACGAATATTCAGCTCAGTTCCTTCCGGCAATGTACCACCGTTATAATCATCAATTCCACTTACGGCTGTTGCCTTAATTGTATCTGTGCTATTATTCTTAACAAACCATACATAACCGCTCATAATCTCCTTTGTAGAACTATATCCTGCAAGATAATCTGTCTTTACTGGATTGAATTCCGGATCCATCACATAGTTCTTGCCCATTCCATTATTTGGACTAGTATATACATACATATTGCTCAATGTCGGGCCACGGTAAATAGCAAAATTGTAAACTCTGGTATCTTCACCATTTACAAGTGTAACTTCTACATTTGTATTGTCTCCGGTTAAGGTAATATCCTGTTTTGCACCTTGAACACCATTAATGCGTACTTCTGTGCCCTCATTCGCAGTCAGATTTAATGTTACTTTTTCCGTACCCTGATCCACATTAAACCAGTGCTCTGCCACGCTGCCTGCAAAGTTTTTTCCGCCATCAAGCACTGCATTGCCACCAATCATTTCAATATTTTTCAAGTATGCATTGGAACGTTTCAATGCCATCTGCCATGCGGAATCATTTTTCAGGTAGATTGTTCCGTCGCTGTCCGCTACCGCACTTGCGATACAATACTGCTCATGGCTCGGCGTATACAATAATCCACTCTCCGGATCAGCCTCTGTCATGCCCGGTTTATCTTTTACCATGTACAGGGAACCTTTTGCACTGTTTACCAGGAAGTATACATATACATATCCTGTCTCATCCTCGTAACCGTTGATGATCAGTCCGGATGTCTGGCAATATGCAAAATCAGATTTGGTCGGAACCAGATAAGCTTTGCTCATGGCACCTGTCTCCGGATTGATATCCGCTACCAGGATAGACGCTCCATCCTCACCAAAACCACTGCCACCGGAAATACCGATGTAGAGACGGTTATTGTAGATGGCTGGTGTACAGGTACTTGCGCCACCAAAGTATAACGGCTCAATCAGATTATCCAGATCTACTTTTCCATCTGCTGCCAGGTTATAAGAATACAGATATCCGCTCTGTGTAGAGAAATAGATTCTTCCATTATAATAGGAAACATCACTTCTTACTTTATCAGCCTTTGTCTGAATACGCTGTACTGTCACACCAGTATTCTTATCCATAACCATCAGTGCACCGCCTGCGTCTACTGAGAATACATAGTTGTCATTCGTCCATGCGCCTGCCCACCAGTAACCTGCGGTACTGTAATTGGTCCATAATGCAGTCTTCATCTCTGTCTGATCAGACGGATCTTCATCTGTCGCTGTCAGACACACGAAATCACCCTGCTGGAATCCCACATAAATCCTTCCGTTGTCATAACGGATCGGGCTGTTACAGGAACCTTTTCTTCCCTTGTAGCACCAGAGAGACTCCAATGTAGAAGCATTAAAGCATTGGATACCGCCGCCCAGCGGAACGAAGATCATTCCATCTGCATAGGTAACCGGGATCAGGTTGAAACCTGCATTCATAAAGCAGTCGCTGCTCTTTAATACTTCACCGGTTTCCTTGTCCAGCATATATAATTTGCCGCCGGACTGTGTGTATACTTTGTTATCTACGATAACCGGTGTACTTCCGCTGGAAGGTGTGACAGAAGTACCCATCTGACGCTCCCATTTTACTTCGATACTTTCTTTTGTAATAGGAGTTTTTGCATTGATAACGGACTGATTGTTGGAGTCTGCACGGAATCCCGGATACTCTGCTTTCAGCTGTGGAAGTTTTTCACCTTCAGCGGCTTTGTCCAGTGTGATATCCAGTGTGGACGCTTCTGTCAGAGTGATCTTATCTGTTTTTCCCACATATCCTTCACAGGATGCAGTCCATGTATACTCTGTATTCGGAGCGAGATAGTATTTACCATTATCCTGATAAATACGCTCACCCTTGTCAGTATACAGACACACCTGTGCGTTTGCCGGCTCTACATTCACATCAAGAGTAGCGGATGCTGCTTTTGTGATCGTCAGTGTATATTCGTCTGCGCTTGCTGCGCCATTGTTTGGTTTGATCGAAACGACGTTCTCACCGTCTGCCACATCCAGCTTATATGTACCGTCTGCGGATGCTGTTCCGTTGAACAGAATCTCGGATTCCTCCGGATTCTGTAACTCTACCGGATCGATTGCTTTGATCGTTACATTTGATACATTGTCCAGTACCTGTGCTGTATAAGCAGTCTTTTTGGAAGAAAAAGACGGACTGATGGAAACTGCATTTCCGTTATGATCTGTCATGGACAGACCGGATAGTTTTGCAGATCGCACTACATGGATAACATACGTTTCAGTCACATCTCCCTTGGTTACTGTGAGACTCAGATCATTTCCTTTTCCGCTCACTCCCAGGAAGGCCTGGTCAAATCGCACATATACGTTACGTGCCGTATCTTCTTTTGTAAACTCTTTTCCATCCAGATCGATATACTTGAATGTATATTTCATGGACGGATCTTTGGAAGCTTCTGAATTCAGCACCGGCTTCATGGACAGATACGTTGCACTTGTATCTGCCGGAATAGTTACCTCGCCGTTTTCAAAAGCTTTTTCGCCGGAAATACCGGACACCAGGACACCACTCAGAAAATCATGTGTCTCTGAAACAGCCGTCGTATCTGTTTCTGTGGAAGCAACATCGGAAGTATACAGATCAGCATTCTGTCCTCCCTGTGCTTTTGTATTTTCATCTGAATCAATCTGTTGTGTTTCAGCATCTTCTGCCGAAACGGTCTGCTGTGTCGCAATCGCCGCATCGCTTACTGTGGTGGCTGCAGCGGGTACTACACAAGTGTTTACCGCAACAGCACAGCTCAGTAAGAGCGCAAGCCATCGTTTTCTCATATCTACGTTCCTCCTCCTTATTGCAGCGTGCTTCTGTCCATGCTTGGATTCTGCACGCAATTTGCCTGTTGCCTTTTAAACCGGTCCCCCTTCCGTATCATATTTAAAAAGCCAGGTATACCCTATCCGTTCACAGCTTTTCAGAAAAAAATGTTATGCTAATTCACGATCTCTGCGATACATTTTTTATAAAAAATCCAGATTTTCACCCCATTTTTCCTGATTTTTTGAAAAAAAATAAACATCCGTTTATGCCATCGGATATGTGTAGTATCTATACGCAATTGACTGTATTCTGACTAAGAGTTCATACCTACTTGCTGTCCCTTCCCAGTTTCCCAGTGGATCTGACAGTGTTCGTTCTCATTACAGCGGGGATAAGCCGTGCCGGAATCTAACCGGACTTCCAGAAAAATATCTATTTCACAACTGCATATTCCTGTATTCTTTTCTGTTTTTTATCATATCCTATGCACCATATTCTGTCAATGGATTTGCCGCTATTTTTCAGCAAAAAAACGATTCATCTGAACTTCCAAAAGTTATCTTTGGTATTTTTTCACAATTATAAACGCAATTTATCCAAACTTCCCATGGCAGATTTCCTCTGCCGGTCCTGTCAGATAAAGGTGCCCATGACGTCTGTCATATTGTACCAGAAGCTCTCCCCCGGTCATTCTTACCAGCACGGATGCACCGCATTTTTTCTGCCGCATGGCAGCTGCCACCGCTGCGCAGGCTCCGGTTCCACAAGCAAAGGTTTCACCGCAGCCCCGTTCCCAGACCCGCATCCACAGATGCTCTGCATCCTGTACCCAGACAACTTCCACATTCACCCCTTCCGGAAATATCTCCTCATTTCCAATAACGGTTCCTTCCTGTTTTAACGGGAACTGCATCATTGCTTCCCTACTTTCCACAAACAGTACACAGTGCGGATTTCCCATGGATACACAAACCGGCCGGAACAACAAAAAACGGGCAGATATGTGCTCCGGCACAAAATCCGGGGTTCCCATATCCACCCGAACTGAGCATATCCTGTCCGTTTCTTCCTTTTTTATCAGCTGCAGACGGTACAATCCTGCATCCGTCTCGATCAGCAGATTCACTTTTTCTGTTTTTCCATGATCATACACATATTTGCCCAGACAGCGGATGCCATTGCCGCACATTCTTGCCTGGCTTCCATCCGCATTGTACAGTTTCATCCGAAAATCTGCCTGTGGATGTCCCGCATTGCACACACAGATAACACCATCGGCTCCGATACCGCGGTGCCGGTCACAGAAATGTCTTACCAGCTCCGGCGACAGCTCACTTTCCTCACAGCAATGCTTTTCTGTTTCAAAGTCCTCTCTGCCGTTTTTCTGTCTGTGATCCGTATCATCAAGAATGATAAAATCATTTCCCAGACCATGCATTTTCACAAATTCCATGTGCATACTCCACATATCCTGTCTGGATATTATATGTATGACACTGCACATTTGTGCAATTTCTCTTTTTTACAACTTCAGACAAGTTACGAATCCAGCATACCGAGGATCATCTGTGCCGTCTCGGTAAAACTGGTTCCATTGTCCATACTCGTCTTCTGCAGATAACGATGGGCCTCTTCCTCCGTCATCTGATTTCGCTCCATCAAAATGGCCTTTGCTCGATCCACCAGCTCCTGCTCTTCTTTTGTACGCTTCCGCGGAGCATTCCGCCGCTTCCGGCGTTTCCGTTCCAGATTGTAAGATACCATTTCCACCGTGGACAGCAATTCATGGATTTTCAACGGCACAGACAGACCGACGATACCCGGCGTACCGTTCTCGTTCCACTGATCCTTTGTGGAAATAACGATCATCTCAAACCCCGGCGGCAGACATTCCGCCAGTTCCTGATAAATCATATCTGACAATTTATAAGTGCAAAGCACTAGTCCGTCCTGCAGACCGTTTGCTTCCTGAATAACCTGTGCACCGTTGGTACAGACACAGACCACCTGATAGCCGTTTCTGACGAGTACATTTTTTATATTTTTCCCGTTTTCCACTTTCGGGAATGCAACAATTATCCTTGTCAAAACTCAACCATCCACCTTTTTAAAATTTGTCGAGATATGTGTCCACTTCCCATTCCGTTACAGCTCTGCAGTAACGATTCCATTCGTCCTTTTTGGAGCCGATATATACGTTGCTGATATGCTCACCCAGGACTTCACGGATAAAAGCATCCTTTTCCATAGCGCATACCGCATCGTACAGATTCGTCGGCAGGGATTTGATATGCAGCTGCTCTTTCTCTTCCTCTGTCATATGGAAAATATTTTTCTGTATATTTTCCGGCGGTGTGATTTTGTTCTTAATGCCATCCAGTCCGGCTGCCAGGCACAATGCAATGGTCAGATACGGATTGGCTGCGCTGTCCGGACTTCTCAGTTCGATTCGTGTGCCGCTGCCAAAGGATGATGGAATACGGATCAGCGGACTTCTGTTTGTCACGGACCATGTAATATGAAGCGGTGCCTCAAATCCGGACACCAGTCGTTTGTAAGAATTTACCAGCGGATTTGTAATAGCAGTCATGCTGTACACATGTTTCATCAGACCGCCGATAAAATAATACGCATCCTGGCTCAGGCCAAATTTGTCCGTTTCATCTGCAAAAATATTTCTGCCGTCTTTGCGCAATGACATATTGATATGCATACCGGAACCACTGACACCACTCTTTGGCTTCGGCATAAATGTGGCATGCATGCCGTGGCGTTTTGCAATCGTCTTCACTGCCAGCTTGAAGGTCATAATATTGTCTGCCGCATGCAGCGCCGGTTCATAACGAAAATCAATCTCATGCTGCCCCGGTGATGCTTCATGATGGGAAGCCTCGATCTCAAATCCCATATCCTCCAGTGTCAGCACCATGTCACGTCTTGCATTTTCGCCATGATCATTTGGTCCCATCTCAAAATAGCCGGCCTTTTCGGTAGTCTCCGTAGTCGGGCATCCGTTATCATCCGTATTAAACAGGAAAAATTCACACTCCGGTCCCACATTAAAGACATAGCCCATATCCTCTGCCTCTTTTACGACACGGCGCAGGATATAACGCGGATCACCCTCAAACGGAGTACCGTCCGGGCGGTAAATATCACAGATGATACGTGCTACTTTGCCCTGCTGCGGTCTCCATGGAAAAATCGTAAAAGAATCCAGATCAGGATGCAGATACATATCGGATTCCTCGATCCCTACAAATCCTTCAATTGAAGAACCGTCAAACATACAACGGTTGTCCAACGCTTTTTCCAGCTGACTGCTGGTGATGGCAACATTTTTCATATTGCCGAAAATATCCGTGAACTGAAGACGGATAAATTCCACATCTTCCTCTTCCACCATCTGCATAATATCACTTTTTGTATACATGGCATTTCCTCCCATTCATTTTTGCATTAAAACGGACACTCACAATCCGCTTTCGCTACTTGCTCATGAACGCAGTCGCTTTGCGAACTTTCTGCAAGCTGTATTTCTACTGTTATAGTATGATTTATTTGTTAATCAGGTTTATTATACTGATTTCTTCTCAGATTTCAAATTTTTTTCCAAACGCCAGCACATCTTCAAACTTCATACTGCCGCCGAACAGATCCAGTGCACTTCCGATGGTATAATTCAAATGATGCTTTCCATACTCTGACAGTTCCTTTAAGTTCTCAAAATTTCCGATACCGCCGGCATAAGTCACCGGTATCTTGTTCCAGTTTCCCAGCAATTCTACCAGACCACACTCAATGCCGGAAGCCTTTCCTTCCACATCCACTGCATGGATCAGGAATTCATCTGCATAGCCTTGCAGCCGGTCCAGCAGTTCCTCTGTCACACACTCGTCGGTAAATTTCTGCCAGCGGTCTGTCACGATATAATAAGCACCGTCTTTTTTTCGACAGCTCAGATCCAGCACAAGATGCTCTTTTCCAACTGCCTGCACCAGTTTTTCCAGCCGGCCATAATCCACTTTTCCGTCACGGAACACGTAAGATGTCACGATCACATGGCTCGCACCTGCCATCAGAAACTCATGGGCATTCTCTGCTGTAATACCGCCGCCCACCTGCAATCCGCCGGGATACACCTGCAGTGCCGCCAGAGCCTGCAGCTTTGTTGCTTCATAATAAGAAGAATCCCGTGCATTCAACAAAATAATATGTCCGCCACTGATGCCATACCTCTTATACAGTTGTGCATAAAACGGTGCATCCTGCTCCGACACAAAATTCTCTGCTGCCTGATCATTCTGATCCTTTAATGTTCCGCCTACAATCTGTTTTACCTTTCCATTATGTATGTCAATACAAGGACGAAATTCCATACAACGCTCCTTTTTCTTTCACAGTTTTTACTTATACTTCTCATACTTTTTCTTCGCAATCCAAGTTGATAACCACCTTTTTACATCAGGTTATTAATCTTATTACCTGAACTTATGTCTGCTTTGTGGCTTTCTTCTAATATTTTGCAAAGTATACAGATAAAATATCACAAACTGTAAAAAAAAGAAACCTTTCGGTAAAAGTCATTGACATAATAATTTTTAATTACTATAATATCTTCAAATTAATCTATTTATTTTAAAGAAATCAGAAAAACAGCAGTGTTTTTCTTTTTTTGCTCACAAAAGTATAAGAGGGAGGATAAGAAATGGCAAAAATTATTGGCGAAGGTATTACATTTGATGACGTACTGCTCGTTCCGGCGTACTCCGAAGTTACTCCGAACATGGTTGATCTTACAACCAAATTAACCAACAAAATCACATTAAACATTCCTATGATGAGCGCCAGCATGGATACAGTTACCGAACATCGCATGGCTATCGCAATGGCAAGACAGGGCGGTATCGGTATCATTCACAAAAACATGTCTATCGAAGCACAGGCTGAGGAAGTAGACAAAGTAAAACGTTCCGAAAATGGGGTTATCACAGATCCATTCTCCCTTTCCGCAGATCACACACTTCAGGATGCAGATGACCTTATGGCAAAATTCCGCATCTCCGGTGTACCAATCGTAAAAGAAGATGGTACTCTGATCGGTATCATCACAAACCGTGATCTCAAATTTGAGACCGATTTCACTAAGAAAATCAGCGAGAGCATGACCAGTGAAGGGCTGATCACCGCTCCGGAAGGTATTACTCTGGACGAAGCAAAAGCAATTCTTGCAAAAGCCAGAAAAGAAAAACTTCCAATTGTTGACAAAGACTTCAAATTAAAAGGTCTGATCACAATCAAAGATATTGAGAAACAGATCAAATATCCGCTTTCTGCAAAAGATGAACAGGGACGTCTGCTCTGCGGTGCCGGTGTAGGTATCACAGCAAACATGATGGAACGTATCGATGCTTTGGTAAATGCACACGTAGATGTCATCGTCGTAGACTCCGCACACGGACATTCCGCAAATATCATCAAAGCAGTACGCCAGATCAAAGAGAAATATCCGGATCTGCAGATTATCGCAGGTAATGTTGCAACCGGTGCAGCTACCAAAGCACTGATCGAAGCAGGTGCTGACGCAGTCAAAGTAGGTATCGGACCTGGTTCTATCTGTACCACACGTGTCGTTGCAGGTATCGGTGTTCCGCAGATCACAGCTGTTATGGACTGCTATGAAGTAGCAAAAGAATACAATATTCCGATCATCGCAGATGGTGGTATCAAATACTCCGGAGATATGACAAAAGCTCTGGCTGCAGGTGCCAGCGTATGTATGATGGGTTCCATGTTTGCAGGATGTGACGAAGCTCCGGGTGCTTTTGAATTATATCAAGGACGTAAATACAAAGTGTACCGTGGTATGGGATCTCTTGCAGCTATGGAAAACGGAAGTAAAGACCGTTACTTCCAGCAGAATGCAAAGAAACTTGTTCCGGAAGGTGTGGAAGGCCGTGTTGCTTATAAAGGCAGCGTAGAGGATATTATCTTCCAGCTCATCGGCGGTATCCGTGCAGGTATGGGTTACTGCGGTGCTCCTACCATCAAAGATTTGATCGAAACCAGCAACTTTGTGAAGATTTCCGCTGCATCACTGAAAGAGAGCCATCCACATGATATCCATATCACAAAAGAGGCTCCGAACTACAGTATCGACGAATAAAAAATTGATAGCTAGTTAAATAGTTAATTAAAAAGGAGAAGAACTCAGATGAGTGCCTGGGGCTAAGACGCCCTGCATCACTAATCTGAGTTCTTCTCCTTATCTACGTTTTGTACTACTCCATTCCTGCCGTATTTCCGGTCGTATTTTCCACATGCTCTCTCTCGACATCAGTATCTCCGGTTACGCCGTTCTTGATGGCTTCTCCGGTGTCTTCCACTGCGTCTTTCGCATTTTCTGCCGCATCTCTCATATTTTCACCGGTTGTTCCATAATCGATCCCGTTTGTATCAGATCTGTCATTTACGGTTCCGTTACTATCTGTTGTGGCATTATCATCCACGATGTTATTGTCGTTGGCTCCGTTTTTATCGGTGTCGTTCTCTGTAACAGAATGATTGTTTGTCCCGTTGTTCATATCCTTATTATTTTTTCCACATGCAGCAAAGGTGGTCAGACTCAGTGCCAGCACAAGAATAAATGCAATCTGTTTCAATTTGTTCATATCGGTAATTCTCCTTTTCACATCAGTTTTATATTCTTACTATGCGACATTTTTTTCTTTTTATTCATAATCTGTTCTTTTCCCTTGTTCGAATTTTGCAGAAGTGCTTTTGCCTCTTCTATTCTGTGTAAAGCGGACATTTGCAATCCGCTTTCACTACTTGCTCATGAACGCAGTCGCTTTGATTTACATGTTTTATTACTTTCGCATTTTTGAATGGAAGATCAATGATGCCAGATAGCCAAAGATCAATGCCGCCGACACACCTGCCGCACAGGCGGTGAATCCGCCGGTAAACAGGCCGAGAAATCCGCTCTCGTCAATGGCCGTCTTCATTCCTTTCCACAGCGTATTTCCAAATCCAAGCAGCGGCACAGTCGCTCCCGCACCAGCAAATTTGGTAAACGGTTCATAGATTCCGACCGCCCCGAGCACAGCACCGGAACACACCAGCAATACCATCACCCGCCCCGGAAGCAGTTTCGTCTTATCCAGTAGTATCTGCACCAACGCACAGATGGCTCCGCCCACCCAAAATGCATTCACATAATCCATAGCAGCCTTCCTCCTATCACTTTCTTATGATTTTGGCTTCAGTTCTCAGCGGCTTCCAGCACAACTGCATGTGCGATGCCCGGAATGTTTTCCCCCTCATTGAAACTGATTTTGGACAACAGTGCCCCTGTCGGCACGAACAGTATCCGCTTCAGTTCGCCCCGGCGCAGCATCGGCAGAAAATGCGCACACATGGTGACTGCCGCACAGCCACAGCCACTGCCGCCGCTCCCTGTGCCCTGGGCTTCATTGTCAAAGATTTCCAGTCCGCAATCTGTATGAAAGCTTCCAATGTCGATCTTTTTCTGTGCCAACAGATCCAGTAAGATTTCTCTGCCGACAGCCCCCAGATCCCCGGTAATGATTTTGTCATACCAGGATGGACTTCTGGAAAAATCTTGCAGATGCGCCTGAATACAGGCCGCTGCCGCCGGAGCCATAGCGGCTCCCATATTCATGGAATCTCGCACACCGTAATCTACGATTTTCCCGGTGGTGATGCCGGTGATGCGAACACCACAAACCGTTTGTTCTGTATCATCTGCGATTTTTTGTTCCGCTCTTTTTATCATCGGACTTCCTGAATCAGTTCTTTTTCTGTTGTCTGAGTGGTTCTGCTTTTTACCGGATTCTCTGCCAAGTAAAAAGGCTCCGGCTCCCGTAACCGTCCAGGTAGTACATAAGGGCCTTTGATTGGCATACTCCAGGGGAAAGCGAAACTGCTTCTCCGCACTGGCAAAATGGCTGGAAGTAACGGCACCCACCACATCTGCATAACCTGCTGCCACCGTCATTGCCGCTAACGCCAGTGATTCCCCGGCGGTGGAGCATGCTCCGTACAGGCCAAACAGTGGTATTTCAAAAGATTGCAATCCGAAGGATGTCGCCATGGACTGCCCCAGCAAATCTCCGGCGAACAGATATCGCAGTTCCTCCGCCTTCAGACCGGCTTTTCCCAGTGCCAGCGTCAATGCTTCTTTTTGCAAGGTACTCTCCGCCTCTTCCCAGATATCACAGCCAAAGTTGTCATCTTCACCGATCAGATCGATCTCATGACCGATGGGTCCTTCACCTTCTTTTGTGCCTGCGATACAGCCACTACTGATGATCCAGGGTGGGTTTTCAAACTGCAGGCTCTGTCGTCCCATCTGTTGTGCCATATTCCCTCATCTCCTTTTTCA
>OIXA01005111.1_pt1 | contig 11968 bp, 10 predicted proteins | sample 1587721 | NCBI WGS metagenome assembly OIXA01 (sample SAMEA3888900, study PRJEB22519) | human gut metagenome | biome: human gut; feature: human-associated habitat; material: faeces | place: Denmark | collected 2013 | reverse complement strand
TAATGTCCGCCGATCACAAGAATCAACACCATAATCGCAATTAAATAGAAGATCGTTCCAGAAAGCGACATCACATTCCACGGTGCATGAATTGCCTCATTCAACCCTCGAAGCGATGAATATTGCCATCCTATAACCAAGTGAGCAATCGGATTGATATTAAGCACAGTACAAAATAGTGTACCGTTGCTTTCTAATGAATTTAATAGTCTAATACAGGTAACGCAAATAAGTTGAGCTACAATTATGATCATAAACGCATTTCCGCTGCCGAGTAAAATAGCTAATATATTAACTAGCAATGTCATTGAAAATGACCACAAACTATAAATACCAATATGAATTATCAGTAACCCCCATCCTGTGGCTGTCCATATCACATTATATCGAAAACAAGTAACAATAACAGAAATCGCAACTAGAAATACCTGATACATCAGCGTAAAACGTGCAATGACAATACACTCTTTTGCATACCATGCAATGCGATTCGGTGTTCTTGAAAAAATATAAACGCTTGCTGTACAAAAATGCTGATATAAACTTGTTCCAACATACAACTCAAAAAGAAAGGTTGGAAGCAATTTCGAGCTAAACGAAAGCAGCTCTGGGAACGATGAAAAACCAAGTGAAAATTCTCCTCTCGAACCACTGAGTTGCAAAATCAACTCAGAAAGTGTAATTTGTCCATTATAAGGATTGATATAGGTAAAAGCTAATAAACTTCCACAGCAAAATCCCATTAATAAAAGAAATGTAATTTCTTTATGCTTCATAGCTGATCCCCTCTTCCCTTAATAACCGAACAAACAATTGAAATTATAAATAGTATGATCAGAAAACTAATAAAGAAAACGTTATTCTTTACATGGTCATCAAATAAAAAAATGTAATTGTACCAATTAACAACAAATGGTAATTTATCTGTTATTTTAGGCATATACGCAGGAATATTTAACAAAATATATACTGGTAAAAATAAAAGTATTTTAAAACGGAATGATATAATTCCAGATAATGCAACTGTAAACATTCCTATAATCCCTGAAGTAACACCCCAAAAGAGAATGCCAACGAAGGTGTAAAGATATGAATTCATATGAAAAAGAGCTGGAAACATGTAATTACTCGTCAGTTCTATATAATCAGGCGAATAGCGATTTAGGTCTACAAAATCTCCACTAGCAGCCAATGGAAAAGACACACAATTAAGGCCAAATTCAATAAGAAAAGGGATCGTAAAAACGATCATAGTTGCAAAAAAAGCAGCAATTATTTTGCCCAAATAGTATTGAGTGCCTCCAATTCGAGCAATAAGCACACAATCAGTTTTTCTTTTTTTCTCTGAAAGCAATGTAAAACCAGCCGGACAAACGATAAGGATGGGATATAGCTGAATCAAAAGCAGCATAATATCCATATTATTATAAACTTGGTCATAACTCAACGCGAGCAGTTTTGCAGGATGATACATCTCAATAATATCACTGCCTTGAAAAGCCAGAACATTTGATCTAAAATTCAAAAATACTATTGATAAAAGAACGAAGAATACTGCAAGCGACATATTTTGTCTTAGTATAAATGACGTTTGATGCTTAATTATTTTTAACATAAAAGCCTCCTTCAGTGCAATGCGATTCGCATCAATAAAACTGTAAATTTTATCGTTAAAAATATTGTATTGTTTCGATTATTTGCAAATTTCTCTTAATAAGAGTATATTATTGCCTGTATGTTTTGTCAATATTGAACTAGTCACTTTCCATGAACAACCACACTCTCGCAATCTTCAAAAAAAGACACTGCATGTCTCCATACAGTGTCTTAATAATCTAGCATTCTTCTGATATTCTGTTTTTATCTTCCGAACTTTTCAGCAACGTCCTCTTCTCCGAAGCATTCACTGATCGGTGCACCTGGTGCTACCATTGGGAATACCTTGTCGTCCTTGTCAATCTGAGCATCAATTACTACTGGAATATTCAGCTCGATTGCTTCCTTAACTGCATTATCAAACTCTTCGCATGTGCTTACTGTGTAGCCCTTTGCTCCAAGACCCTCTGCTACCTTTGCAAAGTCAACGCGGTCATTTAACACTGTCTGAGAATAACGCTGTCCGTAGAACAGATCCTGCCACTGACGTACCATACCAAGCACGTGGTTGTTTACAACGACCTCTATAACTGGGATATTATATCGAGTTGCTGTTGCAATCTCATTCATATTCATACGGAAGCAGCCATCTCCTGCGATATTGAATACAAGCTTATCCTTACGAGCCATCTTTGCACCAATTGCTGCGCCAAGACCATATCCCATAGTTCCAAGTCCGCCTGATGTTAAAAGCTGTCTCGGTGCCTTATACTTATAATACTGTGCTGCCCACATCTGGTGCTGTCCTACCTCAGTAGAGATAATAGCATCGCCATGTGTTGCCTCATAGATTTTTTCGATAATATAAGGACCAGTCAGAACACCCTTATGATAAGTCATCGGATGTGCTTCCTCATAACTCTTAACTTCTGTAATCCACTCATTATGATTCATCTGAGGAAGCTTTTCATTTAACTTTTCTAAGATAACCTTGACATCACCGATAACACTTGCATCTGTTTTGATGTTCTTATTGATCTCTGCCGGATCTACATCAAACTGCAGAATCTTTGCATTTGCGGCAAATTTCTTTGCATTTCCATATACACGATCACTGAAGCGTGCTCCTACAACTACAAGAAGGTCACACTGGCTTACTCCATAGTTTGATGCCTTTGTTCCATGCATACCAAGCATACCTGTATACAAAGGATCAGTACCGTTGAAGGCACCCTTGCCCATTAATGTATCCGCAACTGGAGAATCAATCTTATGAACAAACTCATTAAGCTGTGCGTCTGCACCTGATGCAATTGCACCGCCTCCGACAAAAACGTATGGCTTCTTTGATGCCTCAATCATCTTGACTGCAGTTTCAATATCTTCTGCCTTAATGCGATCTGTAATACGTTTAACCTGCTCTGGCTCTTTACGCTCATATTCTGCCTTATTTGCAGTAACATCCTTTGTGATATCAATAAGCACCGGACCCGGACGTCCTTCCTTTGCAATCTTGAATGCGCGACGAACTGTATCAGCCAGTTTATTGACATCCTTTACGATGAAATTATGCTTTGTGATCGGCATTGTAACACCAGCGATATCGATCTCCTGGAAGGAATCTCTTCCCAGAAGTGAAACAGCAACGTTACATGTAATTGCAATAATCGGAATAGAATCCATGTAAGCTGTTGCAATTCCCGTTACCAGATTGGTAGCACCTGGGCCAGATGTGGCCATGCAGACACCTACCTTTCCGGTTGCCCTTGCATAGCCGTCTGCTGCATGAGACGCGCCCTGCTCATGGGAGGTTAAAATATGTGTAATTTCATCCGAATGCTTGTAAAGAGCATCATATACATTCAGAATGCAGCCGCCCGGATAACCAAACACGGTATCTACGCCCTGTTCCCTTAAACACTGTACTAAAATTTCAGAACCTGTTAACTCCATATTTATTTTCCCTTCCTTATATCTGTCTTATCTATGTTTTATATCAGAAAACCAGCTTATTTATTAGTTCCCGGAACCTGTAAAACTGCACCCTTGCTTGCATCAGTTACAAGTGCTGCGTAGCGTGCCAGATAACCAGTTGTTACCTTTGGCTCTCTTGGTGTCCATGCTGCCTTTCTTCTTGCCATCTCCTCGTCAGAAACACGCACATTCAGAGTGTTTGCCGGAATATTGATCTCGATGATATCTCCTTCTTCAACAAGTGCAATTGGACCGCCGACAGCTGCCTCTGGGCATACATGTCCGATGCTTGCTCCTCTTGAAGCACCTGAAAAACGGCCATCTGTAATCAATGCAACACTGGAACCAAGTCCCATACCTGCAATTGCAGAAGTCGGATTTAACATTTCTCTCATACCAGGGCCACCCTTTGGTCCCTCGTAACGGATGACTACAACATCACCTGCAACGATTTTTCCGCCCTTGATTGCTGCGATTGCATCATCCTCACAGTCAAATACACGAGCCGGTCCCTCATGAACCATCATCTCTGGTGCAACTGCTGAACGCTTTACAACACCTGAATCTGGTGCCAAATTACCCTTTAATACAGCAATTCCGCCAGTCTGGCTATATGGATTATCGATTGGACGAATAACCTCAGGGTCCTTATTCACAACGTTTGCAATGTTCTCTCCAACTGTCTTTCCTGTAACTGTAATACAATCAAGATTTAACAGATTCTTCTTTGACAGCTCATTCATAACGGCGTAAACACCGCCTGCTTCATTTAACTGTTCCATATAAGTATGACCTGCCGGAGCTAAGTGACACAGATTCGGAGTCTTTGCACTAATGCCGTTTGCGATATCAACGTTTAAAGCTACGCCAGCCTCTCTTGCGATTGCCGGAAGATGAAGCATACTGTTTGTAGAACATCCAAGTGCCATATCAACAGTCAGCGCATTGACAAATGCCTTCTCTGTCATGATATCTCTTGGGCAGATATTCTTTTCAATCATCTCCATAACTTTCATACCAGCGTGCTTTGCAAGCTTAATTCTCTCAGAATAAACAGCTGGAATTGTTCCGTTGCCCTGAAGACCCATACCAAGTGCCTCTGTCAGACAGTTCATGGAGTTTGCAGTATACATACCAGAGCAGGAACCGCATGTTGGACATGTCTTGCACTCATACTCATATACATCTTCTTCAGTCATCTTGCCTGCTGCGTAAGCACCAACTGCCTCAAACATGGAGGAAAGACTTGTTCTCTGTCCCTTTACATGACCTGCAAGCATCGGACCACCGCTGACAAATACAGTCGGGATATTGATTCTGGCTGCTGCCATTAACAGACCAGGTACGTTTTTGTCACAGTTTGGAACCATAACAAGACCATCAAACTGATGTGCCATTGCCATACACTCGGTAGAATCTGCAATCAGATCTCTCGTAACAAGAGAATACTTCATACCAACGTGTCCCATTGCAATACCATCGCAGACAGCGATAGCCGGGAATACAACCGGCACGCCTCCTGCCATTGCTACGCCTAACTTAACGGCTTCTACAATCTTGTCCAGGTTCATATGACCTGGAACAATCTCATTATAGGAGCTGACAATACCAATCATTGGCTTGTCCATCTCTTCCTTTGTAAATCCTAATGCATTAAACAGTGATCTATGAGGTGCCTGCTGCATTCCTTTTTTTACATTGTCACTTCTCATGTTTTTAACCCCTTCCAAATTTGTTAACCAAGAATTTTTTCTGCAATCAGATCGCCCATAGAAACTGTGCCAACCTGTGTCATACCTTCTGACATGATATCAATTGTGCGGTAGCCTGCCTTAAGTACCTCTTCTACTGCAGTCTCAACTGCCTTTGCTTCTTCATCAAGATCGAAAGAGTATCTAAGCAGCATGGCAGCAGATAAAATTGTCGCAATCGGGTTTGCAATGCCCTTACCTGCAATATCTGGTGCAGAGCCATGGCTTGGTTCATAAAGTCCAAGCTTTCCTGCACCAAGGCTTGCTGATGATAACATGCCAATGGAGCCTGTAATCATACTTGCCTCATCAGAAAGAATATCACCAAACATGTTCTCTGTCAAAATAACATCAAACTGTCTCGGATTCATAACAAGCTGCATGGCACAGTTATCAACAAGCATATGCTTTACTGTTACATCAGGATAATCCTTTGCAACTTCATCAACAACTGCTCTCCAAAGTCTTGAAGTGTCAAGAACATTTGCTTTGTCAACGCTTGTTACATTTTTTCCGCGCTTTCTTGCAACCTCAAATGCTTTAACTGCAATCCTTTTAATCTCATTCTCATCGTATGCCATAATATCAGTTGACTTACGAATGCCATCAATTTCCTCTGTCTTATGTTCACCGAAGTATACGCCTCCGGTCAGCTCTCTCATCATAACAATATCAAATCCATCGCCGATAATCTCTGGCTTTAATGGACAAGCATCTTTTAATTGTGAAAACAGCTTTGCCGGACGGATATTTGCAAACAGACCAAGACCTTTACGAATCTTTAACAGACCTGCCTCCGGACGCAAATTTGGTGCTACCTGATACCATCTTGAGTTTCCGACGTTTCCGCCTACTGCACCTAAAAGCACGGCATCACTAGCCTTTGCCTTTTCAAGTGATTCTTCGGTCAGTGGTTCGCCATACGCATCAATTGAGCAACCGCCCATAAGAAGCGTCTCGTATTCAAACTCATGTCCATATTTTTTTGCTACGGTATCCAGTACCTTTTTGGCCTCAGCCACAATCTCAGGACCAATTCCGTCTCCTGGTATCAATGCAATCTTACCTGTCATCCTGTATCCTTTCCAACAGCAAAAGCTGTCTGCAAAAAGTTTCTTTTTTATCATAATGAAAGTACAAGCACCTTTCAGCACTTGTACTTCCCTATGTTAGTATATTTTGACATTTTTTTCAAGAGAACAAACTTCGTTCCACAAATAGCATCAATAATCAATTAAATTACATCAAGTTTTTTGAAGCAATACACTACTTTGGGATAAAAAGCAATAGGTTATTTGCTCTTATATATCATTATTCATTGATACGCTCAAACACCATTTCATAACCGTCACTTCCAAAGTTTAAGCTTCGGTTCACACGGCTGATTGTCGCAGTAGATGCACCTGTTTTCTGTGCAATCTCAAGATATGTGTTTTTCTGGCGTAGCATAGCTGCTACCTCAAAGCGCTGTGCGATAGACTGAAGTTCATTGACTGTACATACATCTTCAAAAAAAGCATAACACTCATCAAGATTTTTCAATGTGAGAATTGCTTGAAACAAATGATCTGTTTCAGGGTTTTTAATTTTTTTATTCATTCTGGTTTCCGTGTGCTCAAACAATATATTATTAAAGCACACACCCTCTCCTTTCTACATTCCTGTTTTTATTTTTTCTGGTTTTTAATTAGATTTTTAACCCTATGCATGTATTTTGACACGCTAAAGCGAAAAAGTCAAGTCTTTTTGATAAAATTTAATCTTTTCATTTGTACTACTGTTTAAGTTTGCTCCATTTTCTTCATCTAAATGAAAACCTTCTGGTGATACCTTCTGCTCTCCGCACACATCCATACCTAGAAATATAGCACCTGACTTCTTTGCATCTGTCAAAAAACAAAGAATCTGTGAAAGCTGCATGGTTCCCTGGCTCCAGTCCGTAACTGCTTCCTCTTTGTTTAATACATCCTTATCAAGAGAAATATATACAGGCCACTTTGAAAGTTCCTTACACAAAGCTTCCTTTTGCTGTTCAAATTCAGCCTGTGATACGAGAATCTTTTAAAAGCTGCTCTGCTGTTTTATCCTCATCTGCCGGACCTACTAATACTGCCTTTTTTAAATTAGGAAGATTTTCTAATGCATGAAGAACCCAGCTTCCACATGTTAAAAGACCGCCGCCAAATGCGCTCTCCATACAGTCTGAATGATGGTCAAATAAAAGAAGGCTAAATGGCCGATTTATGCGCTGCAAAAACAAAAAACTGACATAATGATAGTCGCCTGAATCAATAAAATGAAGCGCATTCACTGGAATATGCGCCAAACGCTTTTCAAGCTCTGTTTTCGCCTCATCACTGCAAAAATACAGACTTCCAGAAATATCAATGCAGTCTGTATATATGCAGTCTAAGCCTGGCTTATTTAAAATATTGTCTGTTGCTTCTATGTCTTTTGCTTTCCAAAAGGACTGACTGTCATAGGCACCTGACAAAGAAATCATATAATAAGGATTTTTGCTCACGCTGTCTTTTCCTTTCTTATCTATTATTCCAGACATTTTTTAGATAATCTCTTACTTCAAGCAGATCTGGCAAAATTATTTCGGCAAGACTTTGCATTTCTTCATTTGGTTCAAGAAGATCAGGCACCATAATAGGATGAAGACCTGCCGCATGGAGTGAACGCATTCCGTTATATGAATCCTCAACACCATATGCGCTCTCTGGAGTAATGCCCATGCGTTTGCATGCCTCTAAATAAATATCTGGCTCTGGCTTACTCTTTTTTGCCATCTCACCGCCTACAATCACATCAAAATACTGTATTAAGCCGGCATGAGTCAGCTGACGAATGACTGTCTCACTTCTTGTAGATGAGGCAAGTCCAACATTAGCGCCGCTCTCCTTCAGCCATGACAAAAGCTCTCTAGCTCCTTTTTTTACAGGAAGCCCCTCTGTCTCTTCAATTTCGTGAAAGCGATTAGATGTGTCTTTTCTAAACTCCTCATACGGGAAATCTGGTCCTTCAAAGCGAAACATTGTTTCCTTTGTCTTTTCAATTGTCGTGCCAATGCAGGCATGAAACATGCCCTTTGCATCCTTCAATTTATATTTTTCCTTATAATCCTCCCAACAGCGCTCACATACATGCTCAGAATCAAAGATGACACCATCCATATCAAATATAACGTTCTTCATTTTACACCTCTTAAGCTCATATTTAAAAGTACAATAGCCGCCCTGTTGCCAGGGCGGCGAAATGTTATTTTATTTAATCTACATATTTCTTTAAAGTATTGCGAACAGCATCTTTTCCTGCAAGCATTTCAACAAACATGCCCTCTACCTTGTCTGCAAGACCTGCCTCGTACATATCAACACCAAAGATTGCCTTATTAGTGAGAATTTCCTTAAGCTGTCCTGTATAAGTCTCTGGCTTTCCTGCCTCTACACCAGAAAGTTTTTCCTGCAGCTTAGCAAGCATTGGATCACTACTAAGCTCCATCTTCTCAAGCTTATCATCTGTTCCAAGAAGATAACGAAGCCATCCTGCAATTGCAAGCGGAATGTATACAAGAGAAGAACAGTCAAGCTCACTGCTTGCCATGTAAGATTTCATTGTCTCACCAAAACGAACAACGATTTTCTGAGAAGTATCAGTTGCAATACGCTGCGGTGTGTCTGGCATAAATGGATTTGGAAGACGCTTCTCGATTACTTCATCAATAAATGCCTTCGGAGAAAGGATGCCAGGATCAGTAACAACCTTCATACCCTCATCGTAACCAATATGACGAATAAGTCCTGTAAGCTCCTTGTCATTCATCTCATCTGCAATCAGATTGTAACCAAGCAGGCAGCCATAAACAGCCAGGGCGGTGTGCAGCGGATTTAAGCAGGTAGTTACCTTCATACGCTCTACACGGTTTACAGTATCACGGTCAGTCAGATAAACACCAGCCTTCTCAAGTGCCGGTCTTCCTGCTGGGAACTTGTCCTCGATTACAAGGTACTGCGGTCCCTCTGCATTTACAAACGGTGCAATATAGGTATTTCTGGAAGTAATAACAGGTGCCATTTCTTCAACGCCTGCTGCCTCTAATTTTTCCTCAACAGCCTTTGCCGGTCTTGGTGTGATCTTATCGATCATACTCCACGGGAAGCTGATGCTTGATTCATCCTCAAGATATGTGATGAACTCTTTTGTTACAAAACCTTTCTCTGCCCATGCCTTTGCAATTGTCATAACAGATGCCTGAAGCTTCTCACCATTATGAGAGCAGTTATCCATGCTGACAACGGCAAGCGGATAACGGCCTGCCTTGAAACGCTCGAAAAGAAGTGCAGCAACGATGCTCATTGCATGCTTTGCGCTCTCTGGACCATTTTCGATATCTGATACAACTACCGGAAGAAAGTTTCCATCAATACCCTTTAATGCATAACCCTTCTCAGTAACTGTAAAGCTGATCATCTGTAAAGATGGATTTACAAATATAGCCTTTAATCTGCCATACTCTGCCTCATCAGCTGTATTTGCCTTAATTCCGTCTGCAATACTTGCAATTACACGGCTTGAAGTATTTCCGTCTGGAAGAAGCGTTACCATCAGTGTCATTGACTCATGTGGCTTGTAGATCTTATCGATGATATCATAATCAAAAGTCTCTGCTGCAATAATTCCTCTGTCAGCGGCACCTTTATTTAACAGATCTTCCTGCAGTCCTGCAATATAGCCGCGGAAAATATTTCCTGCTCCAAAGTGAACCCATACAGGCTCCTCAAGTGTCTTTTTATGAACTGCTTCAATATCATAAGACGGCAGTGTAATACCTGCCTTTTCAAATTCATTTTTCTTTTGTGTTACATCCTGTAATGTCAGTTTCATCTCTGATTCTCCTTTACAATTGACTCCCACAGGCCGCATAAATATGCAGCACCAAGTGCTCTGTCATACAGACCGTATCCAGGCATTGCCTTCTCGCCCCAGATCATTCTTCCGTGATCTGGACGAATAATTCCATCAAATCCAGTATCGTACAGTGCCTTCATGATTGCATGCATATCAAAGGTACCATCTGAAGACAGATGTGCAGACTCCTCAAAGTCATTCATGCCATCGTTAAACTGTAAGTTTCTTATATGTGCAAAATGGATTCTTCCCTTAAGTGCGTGAATCATCTCAACTAAGTTGTTGTTTAAGTTGGTTCCGTAGGATCCAGTACAGAAGGTAACACCATTGTGCGGATTGTCTACCATCTTCATCATACGCATAATGTGATCCTTGTTGTTGATAATACGTGGAAGACCAAATACGCTCCAAGACGGATCATCTGGATGAATTGCCATATTGATATCATACTTATCACATACAGGCATAATTGCCTCAAGGAAATACTTTAAGTTTGCAAACAGTTTCTCCTCATCGATGTCTGCATACTCCTCAAACAGCTGCTTAACCTTTGCCATACGCTCTGGCTCCCAGCCTGGCATAACTGTTCCGTTCATGTCATTTGAAATAGAATCAAACATCTTAGCCGGATCAATGCTGTCTACTGTCTTCTGATTGTAAGCAAGAACTGTAGAACCATCCTTTCTCGTACGTGCAAGTTCTGTACGAGTCCAGTCAAATACTGGCATAAAATTATAACATACCATATGAATATCAGCCTTACCAAGATTCTCAAGTGTCTTGATATATGCATCAATATCCTTGTCACGCTCTGGAGCTCCCGTTTTGATTGCATCGCTGATATTTACACTCTCAATACCAGGAAGGGTCAGTCCTGCTGCCTCTACCTCATTCTTAAGAGCCATAATCTCCTCATAAGTCCACAGCTCACCTGGCATTTTGTTGTAAAGAGTAGAAATAACACCCTTTACATAAGCTGTCTGTCTGATCTGCTGTAAGGTAACGGTATCATAATGGCTGCCGTACCATCTCATTGTCATCTGCATAACGAATTCTCCTCCTATTTGAACTGCCAATTATCCATTACAGATAAACGGCAGTTTTATATATTTTTTACTATACTTACATAGTAGCATAGATCACTGTGATTGAAAATGTGTTTTTTTACATTTTTTGTGTGGTTTTTGGTAGTAAAATTTTTGTTCGTGCTGCAATCATACTTATAAAAACTGCGTCACATCTTTGCATGCCGCATAGCTTAACTCAAATTCCTGCGCTGTCAGCGTTTTTGACTCTTTGTCATAAGATGGTGACGTTTCTTTTGCGCGTTTTTTTAATGTCGCAAAACTAACATCTGACTTTTTGCCGCCGCATACACAAAGATAAGCTGCATTTTTGCTGTAAGCACGCTGCTCACAATTAAAATTCATACCATTGTGTGCTTCCAGTTTTTCACTGCACCATAATGCCAGATAGCCTGTTTCTTTGCGAAGGAATATCCAATTTTCTTCATGAATCACCTCATCAAAACGACACTCTGGGCAATATAAATGAGTATATCCAATTGGATGCTCATCTGGAATCACATAAATACCGCCAAGAAGACCGTGCTGCTGTTTTAATGCCGGCATCACACCATTTCCATGCCAGTAGCCTGGGCGCATATCGCCCTCCTCTGATGTAGAACCTGGATGTGTGACGAAAATGCTCGCTTCGCCGTCAAGCGCTGCATA